>Ga0209810_1000240_pt1 | contig 152338 bp, 146 predicted proteins | sample Coa_R1_7_FD_187159 | JGI IMG/M metagenome (GOLD analysis project Ga0209810, IMG submission 187159) | Surface soil microbial communities from Centralia Pennsylvania, which are recovering from an underground coalmine fire - Coalmine... | ecosystem: Environmental > Terrestrial > Soil >... | reverse complement strand
AGCTGCTGTATGTCGGCGGCTTCTCCTGGTGGGATCGCCTGCCGCCCAATCATTCCGGCGAGGAAGTCGTCGCGCAGTTCCTTTTGATCCGTAAGTACGGCGGCTGCGGCATTCTGCCCGCCGGAACCTATCACCTCGACCTTCCCACCAATGTGCCGGATCGCACTCGTAACGCCACCGAGCTGTTTGGGGAGCTGATCGAGGAGTTCAACGTGCACCCCACCTTAGGCGCGCCGCAAGCGCTCGCCTCATCACACTCTTTATAGGAGCGACTGTGGGTACTCTCGACGGACAAACGGCGATCGTGACAGGAGCAGGCAGCGGCCTGGGAGCCGCCACCGCTCGGGCCCTGGCCGGGGCCGGCGCGGCGGTGGCATGCGTCGATATCTGCGAAGACCGGGCCCGGCAGACCTGCGAGGAACTGATCGCGCAGGGCGGCAAGAGCATGGCAATCGGCGCCGACGTGAGCAGGGAAGAGCAGGTCCAGGCAGCGGTTGATCGTGTGCTGCGCGAATGGGGCTCACTCGGTATCGTGGTCAACAACGCGGCGGTCGATCACACGGTGTCGGTCGAAGAGATGCGGATCGATCAGTGGGATCAGGTGATCGACGTCAACCTGCGCGCCCCTTTTCTCTTCGCCCGCGCCGCCTTCCCGCATATGCGCGAGCGCGGCGACGGTCACTTCGTCAACATCGCCTCCACCGCCGCCACTCGAGCCTGGGCCAATGCGGCGGCGTATCACGCATCAAAGTGGGGCCTGGTCGGGTTTGGACGAGGGCTGGGCGTGGAAGGACGGCCTTACGGCATCCGGGTGACGACGATCATTCCCGGTGGCATGCGCACCCACTTCTTCGACCGTTTCGCCGAGCAGGGCATCCCGATGCCGCAGGAGGAGAACCTACAGGACCCGGCGAATGTGGCGAAGGTGATCCTGCTGGCGCTGGAGATGCCCAAAGAATCAGCGCTGCAGGAAGCGATCGTCACGCCCATGACGGAGACCAGCTGGCCGTAAGAGGCGTCAGGCCGCCCCCATCGACACGTCGGTCTCAGCGATCAGTCGGATTGGTCGGCGCTGTATGGGGCGTCCGACTCCAGTTTGCTGTACAGGATCTTGCCGGCGGGGCTGCGCGGCAGGGCGGGGATCGGCATGATGACGCTAGGGATGGCGTCGGGAGGAAGGCAGCGAGCAAGGCCCCGGCGAATCTCGTCTTCACTGACGTTTGGAGCCACCAGCACTGCCTTGATCGCCGTCTGCCCGCCCCGCCTCGCGGGAACGACCGCTGCCTCGACCACGCCCGACACATCCTGGAGGGCGCGCTCGATGGCATCGGGCGCGATGGGCACACCGCCCACCACGATCGGTTCACGCCGTCTACTGCCGAGACAAAGCCTTCCGTCCTCCCGCACGGTTCCACCATCACCGGTCTGGTACCACCCGTCGCCGTCGCTCGCCGCGCGGATCTCTTCCCGATCCAGATATCCCGCTGCCACGGCACGTCCCCGGACCTGTACTTCGTCCCCGGCATCACCGGCCGGAACGACCCGCACGTGTAGATGCGGTAATGGGACACCGACGCTCTCGGGATCGGGAGCGTCCGGATAGTTGAGCGAGATGGTACCCGTCTCCGTCGTGCCGTAATCCTGCCGGATGGGCAGATGGTAGCGCCGCCAAAAGGCGTCGAAGAGGCCGGCGGGCAGCGGAGCGCCGGCGCTGAGCAGGACACGAGCATCGGTGAGAAAGGCCCCCGGCAGATCGTGGTCGAGGAAGGCCTGATAGGTCGAGGCAAGACCGACGATCAGGGTCGGGCGCGTTGTAGCGGCAAGCCGGCAGGCTTCCTGCGCCGAGCCGGCAAACGCAATGTGGGCGGCACCATGCCGGGCCGGAGCGAGCAGTCCCGCGATCAGCCCGTAGGAGTGGGCAAGCGAGGACGCGCACAGGATCCGCTCCCCGGCAAAGCTGATTCGGCCCTCCAGAGCGTGTATTTCATCTTCGATGCCGATACGGGATCGCACGGCGAGGCGCGGTGGTCCCATTGACCCGGAGGTGCGCTGGCAGATCACATCGCCGAGATCGTGTGACGTGTCCGGCAGCGGCAGGGAGATCATCACGCCGCCGGCGACGTCGGAGCCGGTGCCCGGAAGGCGCTGCACCCACGGGACACGCGCCGGGGCAACGAGGGCGGCAGGTCGAACCGCCGCCAGGAGGTTCTCCCGTTCGCGCGCCTCGACCTGGGGGGGAAGCAGCAGGACCGGCCGCCGTCCATCCTCGGCGGCCAGAAGCGCCGCGACCGAGACGGGGTCGGCTGCCATGCCGACGGCAATCGGCATGCGCGGGGGAATGGTTTCAAGCCGGTGGTGAATGTCGGCGATGGACCGCGCGAGGGCAGCGAGATCCCACGGTCCGGCCGCGGACATGAAGTGAGGGGAATGGCGCATGGGAGGGTGGAGGGGTGAGGGCCGCCTCACCCCCTACGCAAAGTGACAGGCGGCGTCGTGTTCGGGGCCGACGTTGCGGAGGGGCGGGTTGACCTCGACGCAGACTTCCTGGGCCATCCAGCACCGCGTGCGGAACGGGCAACCCGACGGCGGGTTGAGTGGGCTGGGCACGTCTCCCTGCAGAACGATGCGCTGGCGCTGGGACCGCATCGCGGGATTCGCCATGGGGATGGCGGAGAGGAGGGCCTGTGTGTACGGCATGCGCGGGTTGGCGTAGAGATCGATGGCTTCCGCCATCTCCACCATCTTGCCGAGATACATCACGCCGACACGGTCGCTCATGTACTCGACGACGCTCAGATCGTGGGCAATGAAGAGGTAGGTCAGGCCGAACTCTTTCTGCAGATCCTTGAGGAGGTTGAGCACCTGGGACTGGATCGAGACGTCGAGTGCCGAGACCGGCTCGTCACAGACGATGAGCTTGGGGCGCAGTGCCAGAGCGCGCGCGATGCCGATGCGCTGCCGCTGGCCGCCGGAAAACTCGTGCGGATAGCGGCGGGCGTACTCGGGCCGCAGGCCGACGACGTCGAGGAAATACTTGACGGTATTTTCGCGCTCGCGGCGATCCTTCATACCGTGGACCATCAACCCTTCCCCGATGATCTCCCCGACCGGCATGCGCGGATTGAGGGAGGAATACGGATCCTGGAAGATGATCTGAAGGTCGCGGCGAACGCGCTTTAGCTCTTTTCCCTTGAGGGCAAGCAGATCCTTCCCCTCAAAGATGATCTGTCCGGATTGGGGCTTCAGCAGGCGAGCGATGGAGCGGCCGGTCGTCGTCTTGCCGCAACCGGACTCTCCCACCAGTCCGAGAGTCTCGCCCTGCTTGATACTGAAGGAGACATCGTCAACGGCCTTGACCCAGCCGATACGCCGGCGCATGACGCCGCCCAGGACGGGATAGTACGTCTTCAGATTGCGCACATCGAGCAGGACGTCACTGGCCGTTGCGGCCGGCTGCTGCTCGCTCAATACCTCGGTCATTCTTGTCTTCCTAGCGCTCGTAGAGCCAGCAGTAGACCTGGCGGCCGTCGTCCAGCGTCTTCAAGGTGGGGTAGTTGCTGCAGACGTCCATGACGTTGGGGCAGCGAGTGCGGAAAGGACAACCGGACGGCATCCGTAAGGGGCTCGGCACGGTCCCGGGGATGACGGTCAGACGCTGTCCCTTCATGCCCATCGCGGGGATGGCGGCGAGCAGACCACGCGTGTAGGGGTGCTTCGGGTCGTCGATGATCTGGTGTGTGGTGCCGTGCTCCATGATCTTGCCGCCGTACATGACGATGATCTCGTCGCACATCTCCGCCACCACGCCGATATCGTGCGTGATAAGGAGGACGGCGGTGTTGACGCGCTCGCGGAGGTTGCGTACCAGATCGAGGATCTGGGCCTGGATGGTCACGTCGAGCGCGGTGGTGGGCTCGTCGAGGATGAGGAGGTCGGGATCGTTGGCGAGCGCCATGGCGATCATGACACGCTGGCGCATGCCGCCAGAGAGGTTGTGCGGATAGTCGTGGACCCGCCGATCCGCCGCCGGGATGCCGACCAGCTTGAACAGCTCGACTGCCCGCGCCCAGGCCGCTCGCTTGCCCACCCTGTGATGAGCGCGAACAATCTCCGCCACCTGATCGCCCACCGTATAGACCGGATTGAGGGCAGACATCGGCTCCTGGAAAACCATGGCGATGTCTTCGCCGCGGATGCGCCGCATCTGCTCGTCGTCGAGCTTGAGGAGATCCTTGCCCTGGAAGATAATCGACCCGCTTGGAATCCAGCCGGGACGCTCGACCAACCGCATGATGGAGAGCGAGGTGACGCTCTTCCCCGAGCCGGATTCGCCGACGATGCCGACGCTGGCACCGGGCTGGATATCGAACGAGACACCGTCGACAGCTTTGACCACACCGTCCATGGTCTGGAAGTTGGTGTGCAGGTCCTTGACCTGCAGGAGGGGCGTCCCCTCCTGTCGGGGGGCGCGCTGCGCCTGCTCTGTCTCTAATGCCACAAATACATCCCCTGGTGTTATTCGACCTTGGCGCGAACGTCCAGCGCATCGCGCAGGCCGTCACCCAGGAAGTTGACGGAGAGAACGGTAATCAGCAAGGCGAGCCCCGGGAAGAGCGGCCACCACCAGTTACCGTCGGCGATATAGCTCTCCGAGTTGGCGAGGGCGAGCCCCCAGCTGACGTTCGGCGTATGGATGCCGACGCCCAGGAAGTCGATCGCCGCCTCGGCGATGATGAACCCGGCCACGTTCAAGGTGGACGAGACGATGACGACACTCAGGGCATTGGGCAGCATGTGCTTGAACATGATGCGCGGACTGGAAACGCCGAGTGCCTGGGCGGCCTGGACGAACTCCTGACTACGCAGGCTGAGGAAGTAGCTGCGCACCAGACGCGCCGTCGGCGACCAGGAGAGAAGGCCGAGGATGAGGATGACAAAGGTGATATTGCCGCCGCCGGTATAGGCGCTGAGCAGGATGAGGAGCGGGAGGAAAGGCAGCGTCAAGAAGACATCGGTGAGGCGCATCATGACGGCGTCGACCCAGCCGCCGAAGAACCCACCGATCGAGCCCACCAGCACCCCGATGATGGAGGTCAGCACTGTCGCGAAGACGCCAACCTCGAGGGAGATCCGGGCGCCGTACAGGATGTACATGATGATGGCGTGGCCCTGCGCATCGGTCCCCATGAGATACCGCCAGTTCAACTCCGGCGCCTTGTTCCCCGCGAAGTAGTTGAAGCTGAGCGGCGACTCCGGCGAGAGCAGCGGCCCGAATATCGCCATCAAGATCAGCAGGATCAGCATGACCCCGCCGATGAGCGCGATGCGGTGCCGGATGAACCGGCGCCAGACGAGCGTCCACTGCCCGATGGGCTCGGCGACGACCTGATCCTCGGTCTCGTCCAGGATCACCGCGTCGGCGTGAGCGGCGCTCATCGGCCACGGCGCCTGATCGGAGAGCGCTCCGGTTACCTCAATATCGGGCTCTTGCATCGCTCATGCCTTCCTCTTTAGTCGTAGCGGATGCGCGGGTCGACCCAGGCATAGGCCAGATCGGACAGCAGGTTGGCCAGGAGCACAGCCAGCGCCGTGAGCATGAGGAAGCTCTGCAGGTACGGGTAGTCGCTTTGCTGAATGGCGGTGAAGAACGCATACCCGAGGCCGGCCCAGGAGAAGATCGTTTCGGTAATGATGGCGCCGCCGATCAGCGCCGGCAGGAAAAGCGCGACATTGGTGACGATCGGCAAGATGGCGTTGCGCAGCGCGTGCTTCAGGATGATGCGGCGTGTCTTCAGTCCCTTCGCTTTGGCGGTGCGAATGTAGTCCTGATGCAGCACCTCGAGCATGGAGGCGCGCATGAAGCGGCTGTCCACGGCGATGCCGATCACCATGAGGGTGATGGCGGGGAGAATGAGGTGCTTGGCGAGGTCCCCGAGCACCAGGGCCGGATCGTGGCCCAAGAGGTGGAACCACGAGCCTGTCCAGAAAATGGGCATGGTCGCGCTCTGCACCCCCGCCGTCGGAAACCAGTTGAGGTTGACGGCGAAGCCGTAGATCAACATCAGGCCCAGCCAGAAGGTCGGCATGGAGAGTCCGACATAGGAGAGGAACGTAAAGACGTGGTCGAAGAAGGAGTACTGGCGCAGCGCCGAGAACATCCCGAGCGGCAGCGCGATGAGCTGCTGCAGCAGATAGCTTGTCAGCATGAGGAGGACGGTCGCCGGCAGCTTCTGCAGGATCAGCGATGAGACCGGGATGCCGAGATACGACATGCCGAAGTCGCCGTGGAGGTAGCCGCCGATCCACTTAAAGTACTGAACCGGCAATGGCTGATTGAGGCCCAAACGAAAGACACAGGCTTTCGCCATGGCCGCCGACTGGGCGCTCTGCGCTTCCTCGGCGTTACAGGGTCCGCCCGGTGTCAGGTGCAGGATAAGGAAAAAGACCAGCGAGAGGCCGATCAGAATGATGAAACTCTGGAGCAGGCGGCGGATGACGTAGGTGGTCATGGTGAGGCTACTCCGCGGTCGGTGTGCTCATTTTACGTCAAGGAACGGCAAAGAGGAAGGGAAGGGCGCGTACGCCCTTCCCTTCCGTCCTTAGCTCGGCTCTAGCGGTAGCGCAGAGCGTAGCCGTTCCAGGTGCAGAACGAGTTCTGGTACCCGTTGGTGGCAACGCCACTGACCTTGGAGTCCCAGGTGCAGAAGCCGGGCCGGATCGAGAGATCGATCCAGATCGCCTGCTTGGAGATCTCCTCCTGGGCGACGTAGTACCAATGGCGACGAACGGCCGGGTTGAAGGAGGCGGCCGCCTTCTTGAAGGCATTATCCACGATGCCGTCCCGCAGACCCGAGTCATTCTTGTCGACAGGAGAGTGATTCGGATCGAGCCGGTTGATGAAAGTGGACATCACGCTGGTCTTCCACTGATCCGGATCGGGGATCACGCCGACGTAGGCAAAGATGCCTGCCTCGAAGTGGCCGGTCTGGAGTGTCCCACCCTTCGGGAACGTCGCGAAGTAGGTGGACGACGGAATGGCCTGGAAGCTGCACTTGATCCCGATCTTCGCCAGGTTGGACGTCACAACGGCCGCCTCGGCGGCGCGCTGCGGCAGCGTCGTGGACGTGATCTGGAGATCACACCCATGGGCGCAGGGCGTCCCCTTCAGCAGCTTCTTCGCGTCGGCCACAGACTGGGGACCGTACGGGACGTACTTCTTGCGGAGCGGATCCCAGGCACCCGTGATCTTCGGATCGGCGAAGGGCTGCTTGATGCTGGGCGTCTCGATGAGCGGCGCATCGTAGGTGAAGAGGTTGGCGGCCTGCTTGTGATTGCTGATGCCGAAGACGCTCTTCTGAATACCGAAGCGGTCGATCGCGAGGTTGATCGCCAGGCGCACGTTCCGGTTGACCAGCGGGTTGGGCGCGCCGTTGACGGTCTTATCGAGCATGTTGAGCTCCATGTGCTCGGGGCTCAACGTGGTGACGAACTTCGTCGTGAACTTGCTCTTGTTGGCGAGCAGCTCCGGCAGCTGGGCCAGCGTGTAGTCGGTCGTGATGTCCGTCTCATGCTTGGCAGCGCCGGCGATCTCCGTGTCCACGTCGGAGTAGAACAGGAAGATGTACTTGGCAACCTTGGGGGCGCCACCGGGGGCGGGAGACTTGTAGTACTTATTGGGAGCCAGCTCGATGCGAACGTTGTTGACGAACTGCGTCACTTTATAGGGACCGGCACCGACGTACGAGGGGCCCTCATAGTTGAATGCCGTGTTCATCAGCACCTTGGCCGCCGAGGCGACCGATCCGCCGAGCGTCTTCCAGTTGTGATCCAGCAGGCCGGGAATGGCGAGCGGCACGGCCGGCGCGTAGACGTCCCTCATGTGCAGGACGGCCGTGTACTTGTTCGGCAGGGTGATGCTTTTGATGTGATCGCAGGTGCCGGCGCAGAACGGGCCGGTGGTCGAATCCATGCCGACCTGCCACCAGAACTTGAAATCCTGCGCGGTAATCGGATCACCGTTCGACCATCTCAGTCCCTTGTGCAGGGTCAGGGTGATGGTCTTGCCGTTCTTGCTGATACCGCCGTTCTTGACCGTCGGCACCTTGACCAGCATTTCTGGGATCAGCGCGCCGCGGGGATTGTAATCAAGGAACGTTCCGCCCGGGGCGACGAACGCCTCGACTTCGGTATCGACGGCGGCGTCGGTCTGCCAGGGATTCAGCGTGTCGGGGAATTGGTTATCCGAGAAGATGATGGTGCCTTTGGGCGCGGACGAATGCTTCGCCACGCCATGCGCCATCGCAGACGGGACAAAGAGGCCGGCCACCAGGAGCGCGCTGGCCACTGCTTGCAGCGGCTTGCTCCACTTTTTCTGCATCGAGTTTCCCTCCTCCAGAGGTTCTGGTCATTTCTGGGATCGCCGTTGGGCACAGAATCCGCTACTCTCTCCCCGCACCTCCTCCATCTATCCCACGACCAGACACGCCGTACGTGTCATACGTGCACGGCAGTCGTTATGAGAATAAACGAGTGAGCGTATCGAAAAGCAACGAACGGCTCATCCATGGCGACAAACCGGTGAAAATGCACAGCCTGACGCGTGTGTCCTTGCCGCCCTACCCCATGCTGCCCGTACCATCGTCTGGTAGAACCCGACACTAGAAAGACTCCGGATGCGCGGCACGCGCTTCGCCCTCGTCCTTGCCGTCGCGGCCGTCCTGGCCGGTTGCGGCTCCGCCCCGTATACCACCTACACCGACAAGGCATACCACTTCTCCCTGCAATACCCCACGGGATGGACGCAGAAGACCGACCGCTCCATTGCCGACAGCGTTCCCAGCTACATCGTGAGCTTCACCGGATCCTCGGCCCAGCTGCGGGTCGTGGTCAACGATCGGCGGCCCGACTACTCGACGATCTTCAACGGCGAGGTCACCCATCAGGGGCCGAACACACTCGTCTTCTACCGGCTCACCATGGCCGGTCACCATGCCATTCTCGTGCTGCAGAAAACCAATGGATTACCGCCCGATCACGAGTACGTCCATCTCAACACGGCACGCCACGGCTATGACATCGAGATGATCGTCCCCACCGGCATCGTGAAGTCGTACCAGCAGAAGTTCCAGCACGCGCTGGACACCTTCAAGTTGGGAGAGAAGTAAGCCGGACCGCCCCGGGAAGAGACGGGGGCTCTTACAGCCGGTCGTGCTCGCGAGGAAGGAACGCCCGGCCCGGACGGAAGGGATTCTCCCGCCGGCGGCCCGTCATCACGTCGATCAAGAGCTCGCTGCCCGCCGGGCTGCCCATGATGCCATGGCCGCTGTAGCCCGTGTTAAGGAAGAGCCCCTCGACCGCCGTCGCGCCGATCAACGGCCGGCGGTCGGGTGTCATGGTGTACTGGCCCGCCTGCAGGAGCCAGTGGGCCGAGGCGCGCTGCCAGACATCGCGCCAGAACGGGGTGACACGCGCCACCGAGACCGGGCTCGCCGGATCGAGCAGACGGAAGGCAAAGCGGTGGTCGGTCGGGACGTCCTGGGCCGGCGGCGTGGGCGGCGTTTCCGGATCGGTATAGAGGAGATAGGCACCGCGCAGCGCCGGGCGCCAGTGGGCTCCGGTGTCGTCGTCGATCGTCATTGGCGCCTGTGCCGGCACCTCCGGCACCTCCGGCATCACGACCTTCTGGCGCACCACGGTCTGCAGCGGCAGATCGAGCCCGGCGAAAGCCGCCACCACACCGGACAGGGGCCCGGCGGCGATGACGGCCCGCTCCGTCTCGATGCGGCCTCGCGCCGTCTCGACGGCTCGCACGCGGCCTGCGCCTATCTTGAATCCGAGGACCTGAGTGTCCGTGCAGATGACGGCACCCGAGGCGCGGGCCAGCCCCAGCGTGAGCGCTTTGGGATCGAGGAAGCCATCCCCGGCGCGGAAGCGCCCGCCGATGACATCGGGACCCACGTACGGAAAGCGGCGTCGAACCTCGTCACCGTCCAGCATCTCGATGTCGGTCTGCCCCCAGGCGTGCTGACGCGCCACCAGCCGGCGCTGCCGCTCTCGTCCCTCCTCCTCGGTCGTCAACCAGAGGTACCCCTGCACGCGCAGCCCGAGATCGTAGCCCGTCTGACCCGTGATCTCGGCGAAGTTGTTGAAGAGGTAGGCCGAGCGGCCCACCAGGCGCGTCTCCTCCTCGTTGTCGAATTGCAGGCGGAAGGCCCCGGTGGAGGCCGGCGTGGTGAGCGTACACAATCGGGGACGCGCTTCCAGGATCACCGGCCGCAGACCAGCCCGGGCCGCATAGAAAGCGGTGGCGGCTCCAACCACCCCGCCCCCGATGATGACCAGCTCGGCGGTAGGAGGGATGGCCCTCACCCCTCACTCTTTCTTCAAATCCAGTGCTGCACTGTTGATGCAGTAGCGCAGGCCGGTGGGGCCGGGACCGTCGTCAAAGACGTGCCCGAGATGGCCCCCACAGGCGCGGCAGAGCACCTCGGTGCGGAGCATGCCGAAGCTGGTATCCGGGCGGAGCTCCACGTTCTCGTTATCGGCGGGGTTGGTGAAGCTGGGCCAGCCGCAGTGTGACTCGAACTTGGCGTCCGAGCGAAAGAGCGGGGCGTTGCATCCGGCGCAGTGATACATGCCGGTCTCGGTGCTGTAGGTGTACTTCCCGGTAAAGGGGCGCTCGGTGGCGGCCTGCCGCAGCACGGCGTACTGTTCCGGCGCCAGCTGCTCGCGCCATTCCTTGTCGGTCTTCTCCACTTTCTGCATTGATCTCTCCGATCACGTCCTTGACCCAGTATCTACCCCGGACGCCCGTACAATGAACTTATGCCGGACACCGCCGACGAGTGGCAACGCGCCCTCTTTATTCCCCTCACCATCCTGGCCTGGCTGGCCGTGGTGGTCGTGGCCGTCTGGCTGCTGTCGCACGTGACGGCGACGCTGCTGACCCTCATCCTCAGCACCATCATCGCCTTCGCTCTCCGGCCGCTGACCCTGCTTCTGCACCGCTTCATGCCGCGCGGCCTGGCCATCGCCCTGTCATATCTGATTGGGTTCACTATCATCCTGGGTCTCGTCGCCTTCGTCATCGTGACGGCGGCCGACCAGGTCAGCGCGCTGGCCAGTTCCCTTCCGACCTATGCCAGGCACCTCGAAGGGGCCGAGCCTCAACTGGTCCACGTGCTGCATCCCCTCGGCGTCACCCAGGTCAAGCTCAATGCGGCGTTGCTGCAGGCCACATCCCAGCTGCAGAGCGTGGGCAAGGTCGTCGCGACGCAGTCACTGAGCATCATCGCCGGTGTGGTCAGCGCGGTGGTGGACGTGATTCTGGTGCTGATTCTATCCGTCTACCTTGCCATTGACGGTGAACGCCTCGCCACGTGGCTACGGCGCCAGACGCCGGTCGGGCAGCGCCGCAACACCACGCTGCTTTTCGCCATCATCAACCAGGTGGTTGGCGGCTATATCCGCGGCACACTGACGATGGCGATCCTCATCGGGGTGTTGGTCGGCGCCGGTATGGAGCTGCTGCAGGTACGGTACGCCGTCCTGCTCGGCATCCTTGCCTTCTTCATGGAGTTCGTGCCGGTGCTGGGCGTCATCGTCTCCGGCGCGATCTCGGTTGCGTTCGCTCTCCTCGGCGGCTGGCTCAAGGCGGTCCTGGTGCTGGGCTACTTCATCCTCGTCCACATTCTGGAGGGTGATGTGCTGGGGCCGCGCATCGTGGGGCGGGCCGTCGGCATCCATCCCGCCACTGCCCTGGTCGCCCTCGTCGCCGGCACCGAGCTCTTCGGTATCTGGGGCGCGCTCTTCGGGGCGCCGCTCGCCGGTCTCCTGCAGGCGATCGGGACGGCCGCCTGGCGCGAGTTCCACGGCGCCCATCCGGATGAGGTGCTGCAGTCGATCGTGCAGACGCAGGAAGTCCAGGCCAAGGTCCAGGCGCAGCAAGATCTGCAGGCGCAGCGCGAGCACCAGGAAACGCTGCGGGGCCGTCCTCACGACTAAAGTCTGGTCCGGATGTTGCCGCATCCGTGGGGAGACCCCTGGAAGGAGAGAGTACGATGCCTGATCTCAATGGTTTGCGCGTCGCGTGTCTGGCGACGAACGGATTCGAGGATTCGGAGCTGACCGAGCCGGTCAAGGCGCTGCGCGACAACGGCGCCCAGGTGGATATCATCTCACCGGAGAGCGGGACGATCTCCGGCAAGAAGGGCACCCCGGTCCAGGTAGATCGGGTTCTGAGCGAGGCCAGGCCGGAAGACTACGGTGCTGTTCTCCTGCCCGGCGGCGGGACGAACGCCGACCACCTCCGCATGAACCTTGATGTCCAGAGCTTCCTGAAGGTCGCCAACGGCGAGGGCAAGCCGTTTGCCGCGATCTGCCACGCGCCGTGGGAGCTGATCTCGGCCGGCCTGGCTCGCGGCCGCACCATGACCGGCTATTACACGATCCAGGACGACATCCGGAACGCGGGCGCGACCTATGTGGATCGCGAGGTGGTGGTGGACGGCAATCTCGTCACCAGCCGCCAGCCAAGCGACATCCCGGCATTCAATCGCGAGATGCTGCAGCTGTTCGCGCTGGTGCCGGCCGGGAATAAGGGAGCGTAGGGCCGGACTTCCCCGATCCCACGCCGGCGGCCCTCACCCCGCGGATGGCCCTCACCCCCAACCCCCTCTCCCACTGCGGTGGGCGAGGGGGAAGTAGGAGGGGAAGGTCGCGCCGTCCCCATTCCCTTGGACGCTCAAGGCACTGCCGTCCCCAGTCTGCCTCGATCCATATCTCCCCTCTCCCATCGCAATGGGAGAGGGGCCGGGGGTGAGGGCCACTCCGCCGTGAGGGCCGCCGGCCCTACCCCGCCTTCTGCTCTGCCTGCTCGCGGTCGCGGGCCAGGGCATCTTCCAGGACGGCGAGGGTGGCGATCTCCTCAGGATGGAGATCGGTCTCTTCCGTGGCCTCTTCCAGGCCCGCGGTGAAGGCCTCGAGCATCGTCCCGGCGAGATAGGTGTCGATAACGGCCGGGTGGACGTAGGACTTCCGCGCGATGGCGGGGGTGTTTCCCAGATGCTCGGCGGCACGCGTGACGGCCAGCGTGACGTTGTGCTTCCCCTCGGTCTGCGTGCTAAAGGGCCCGAGTTCGTAGAGAGCTTGAGCCGCCCGGACCGTGCCGTGCCACGTGCGGAAGTCCTTGGCGGTGAAGTGCTCCCCGGTGATCTCCTGGAGATAGGCGTTGACGTCACCCGAGTCGATGGAGTGACGGATCCCGTCGTGATCGACAAACTGGAACAACTCCTGGCCAGGGATGTCGTGCAGGCGCGTGATGGCCCGCGCGAGACGCCTGTCATGCAGCGTCACGACATGGTCTTTGCCGCCCTTGCCCAGGAAGTGGAACCGCACGTCGGAGCCCTGCACGCGCACGTGCCGGTTGAGAAGGGTGGTCAGTCCGTAGGAGTGATTCTCGCGGGCATACTCTTCATTTCCGACGCGGATCGCCGTCCGGTCGAGGAGTTGGACGATCGTGGCCAGAACCTTGTTCCGCGTGAGAGCCCGGTCCGCAATGTCCTCGTCGGTGCGGCGGCGAATGTCGGGGAGGGTGCCGGCGAAGGCGATCATGCGGTAATACTTGGTCTCATCCCGCACCTGCCGCCAATCCGGGTGATAGCGATACTGCTTGCGGCCGCGCGCATCGTAGCCGGTCGCCTGCAGATGGCCACGGGGAGACGGACAAATCCAGACGTTGGTCCAGGCGGGCGGAATGGCCAGCGACTTGATCCGGCCGAGGGTCCGCTCGCTGGTGATCTCACCTCCGTCAGGTCCGACGTAACGGAACCCGTCGCCGTGTGATTCTCGACGGATACCAGGGCGCTGATCCGTGTAATAGCGAAGACCGGCGGCCGAGGCCGCCTCAACGGGATCCTCGAGGATCTCCAGGTCGACGTCTTGGATGGCCTCGAGTACTGACACGCGCTGTCCTTCTAGCTCGGGAGGTGGCTATGCCTCGGGCGAGAGGCGAACGGGCTTAGAGCAATTCTCTTGCCACGCGTCGCTCGAAACGGATCAGCGCCAGCCGTGCCCGTTCGCCCGCATCGCCGGATGCAGTCTTGGGCGTTACACCGGCACGAACCACGCGGTGGCAGGGCACGATCAGGGAGATGGGACAGGTGGCCATCGCTGTCCCCGCAGCGCGGGCCGCCCGAGGGCGCCCGATCGCTTCCGCGATCCGGCCGTAGGAACGCCACTCGCCATACGGGATGGCGCAGACAGCGCGGATCACCTCCTGCCGGAACGGCGTGAGGTGGGACAGATCCAGGGGAATGTCAAAGGCGCGCCGCTCGCCCGCCGCATACTCTTCGATCTGGGCAGCTACGTCCGGGAGCGCATCGGCATCGAACGCCGGGATGAACCCCCGCGCGAGGAGTCGCTGCGCGAATACGGCGGGAGAGGCATCGAGGTCGAGCGCGACCAGCCCACGTTCGCTGCGTGCGCAGCAGACGGCGCCGAGGGCACTCGGAAAGGATGCGTATGCAATGTGCACGCGCTTATGGTACGTAGTACCGTACACAAGACATAAGAGAGCTTGGTACACTACGGACGGGCCGGCGCCATCGGCCCCAGGGGGATGAGCAGCGCATGAAGAACATTGCCGTGATCGGAACCGGGTACGTCGGTCTGACGACCGGAACCTGCTTTGCCGATATGGGCAACCAGGTGACCTGTCTGGATATCGACGAGGAGAAGATTCTCCGGCTACGGCAAGGCATCATGCCGATCCATGAGCCGGGACTGCAGGAGGTCGTGATCCGGAATCTCGGCGCGGGCCGTCTGCACTTCACCACCTCCTATCGTGAGGCCCTCCAGGACGCCGAGTTCGTCTTCATCGCGGTGGGCACGCCGGATAACGGCCGGGGCGGCGCCGACCTCTCCCAGGTCCGGGCGGCGGCGCAGAGTATTGCCTCGCACCTCGACCATCCCATTGTGGTGGTCAACAAGAGCACCGTCCCCATCGGCACTGGCGATCTGGTGACCAGCATCATCAACGAGCACCGCCGCTCCGACATCCCCTTTGCCGTGGTCTCCAACCCGGAGTTCCTGCGGGAGGGCTCGGCCATGCAAGACTGCATGAATCCCGATCGCGTTGTCCTGGGAGCGACGGACCGGGATGCCGCCGACAAGGTCGCGGCCCTCTATCTGCCGTTGCGCAGCCGGATCATCATCACGGATTTGCGCACCGCCGAGATGATCAAATACGCCTCCAACGCCTTCCTGGCCACCAAGATCTCCTTTATCAACGAGATCGCCGGCATCTGCGCGCGGCTGGGGGCGGATGTGACCCAGGTCGCCCAGGGCATGGGCTACGATGCCCGTATCGGTCCCGCCTTCCTCGACGCGGGCCTGGGCTTCGGGGGCTCCTGCTTCCCGAAAGACGTCAAAGCACTGATGAGCATGGCGGCCGACGCCGAGCTCCACCCTCAGCTCCTGGACGCGGTCATGGAGATCAATGCTTCCCGCCGCCGCTGGGTCGTGGAGACGCTCAAGCAGCGCCTCGGCGCTCTCGCCGGCCGTCAGATCAGCTTGCTGGGACTGGCCTTCAAGCCGGATACCGACGATGTGCGCGAGGCACCGGCGTTAGAGATCATCGAACTCCTGCGGGCGGAGGGGGCGACGGTCGTCGCCTATGACCCGGCCGCCATGACCACCGCAGCCGCGGTCACCACCCAGGATGTGCGCTTTGCCCCTGATGCCTATGAGGCGGTGACCGGATCGGATGCCGTCGTGCTTGTGACGCAGTGGAACGAGTTCAAGAACCTGGATCTGACCCGGGTGCGGAGTCTGCTGCGGCGTCCCCTTCTCATCGACGGGCGCAACCTCTACGCGCCGGAGCAGCTCGCCGATCTGGGCTTCGAGTATGTCGGCGTCGCCCGGGGCGTGCCGGCGACGGAAGGCCAGATCGAGCCCCAGGTGATTCTGGACTAAGCGAACCCTACGCGTTCTTGCGGGCGACGATCGTCCCTGCGTTGCCGACGGCAACGCACATCCGGAGGGCAACACAGGTCACACCGTAGAGATCCTGGCTGGTGTGACTGATCTGAGCGAGGAACGGCAGGCCGTTCGACGACGCGGTGATCGTGCCCCGGTTTCCCACGGAATAGCAGGTCGTGGCTGCCGGGCAGGTAATCGCGTTCCGGAGCCGGGTCGACCCGCTGCTCATTCCCTGCCAGATCCAGCCGCCATCGGTCGAGAGCCAGATCTCGTTCCCGGACTGGAACGGGCTTGTCGTCCAGACACCATAGCACCGCAGTGCCGTGGGACAGACCGCCGAGTCGGGAGCGGGTCCAAACCCCGCGTTGGTGATCGGCTTGAGTGATGTCCAGGGTGCCCCAGGGCTTGCCGTCCGAATGACGAGAGTGGCCCATCCGGGATGAGAGCCGAGGAAAGTGGCCCCGCCGGCCCGGCATTGCGCCCCGGGTCCACAGTCAATCCACTCCAGCGGATAGGGAACCCGCGCGTTCGACGGGGTACAGTCGCCCTGGCACGGGATCGTGGTGGGGATGTGCTGCCGGGTCCAGGTCGTTCCACCGTCGGCCGTCAGGAAGACGACGGGGGCGAGGACGCCGATCCGTGCCGGCACATGCCGTGTGCCGGCGACAAGACACATGCTCGCGCTCGGGCAGGCCAGATCAAGGAGACCGAGGCGGCACAGGGCCGGCCGCCCGCGCAAGGACGCGACCTGCGCGCCCACGCAGGTGGCGTCGATGAGCTCGGGGCCCAGGCCGGCGAGGGTGATCCGATGAACGCTCCAGCTCGCACCGCTGTTGTGGGTGACCAGGATGATATTCGGACGCCCAATGACGTAACAGGTGCTGTTCGCCACGCAGGCAATGCGGTAGAGAACGGTCGACGTGCCGGCGAGCGGGTTGGACTGGGACCGCCAGGTCTTGCCGCCGTTCGTCGTGGCGACAATTGTGCCTCCCGCGCCGACCGCCATACAGCGCTGTGCGCTCAAGCAGGCGACGGCAAAGAGGGCCTGGCCTGTCCCGCTCGTCTGGACTGCCCAGCCGCCCGCGCTCCCGCCGGCGGAGGTGGCGCGCGGCGTGAGGCCGGCGCCTGACGCCAGGGACACCATGCCCAGAAGGGCCGTGGCGGCCAGGAGCACGCTCAGTGCGAGCCGGCCTGAATGTCGTGTCATGGGATTCCTTGCTGGCGACCTTTCCGGTCGGAGTGTTAACGCACGAGGTTGTACAGCGTGACAGCGAGAAGAGCGCCGATCAGCACCGCCATGACAAGGGCAGCGGCCCGCCGGCGCGAGCCGGTCAGGCGGACCAACGCCCCCGCTACGCGCTGAAAGAGTGGCGCGCGGATAGCCGCGGCCAGGACCGCGACGGCGAGAACGATCGTGATACCACGCACGCCGTGGGCAAGGGCGAGCCCGAGGGCGGCCGCGATGACGACGATCAGCAACAGGAAGCGCAGCATGAGAGGGTACCCAAAATCTAATCGATCGGTCATACTTGGGTCAGTGGAACAACAACTCATCCGTCATCGCCCCCGCCGGCTTGACTGCACGCACCTGCGCGTCTTCGAGTACGAGACCGATATTCTCGCCGGCCCCCGTGATGAGCCGCATGTGGTTGCGCGCTGTCCCGATTGTGACTGCGTCATGATGTACCGGGGCATCGCTCGCCTCCGCAACGGCACGCTTGTGCATTACTTCGAGTGCGTCCATTCGCCACGCGAAGTCCACTGCGTCAGCATCACTATCCGGGACTAGCGCCGGGCGTTCGGCCCCTCCGCGCGACTCCCGGCGCCGTCTTCGCGTCTCTCTGACCTACCGGTCCGGACCAAGGAGGTTTGCATGGACACAGTGATCAATCCTGGAGAGGATGTCATCGGCCCGGACGGGAACAAACTGGGCACCGTCGCTTTCATCGTGGTGAACCCCGAGACGATGAAGATGACGGATCTGGTGGTCAGCACCGGAACGCTCCTGGGCCGCGACATCGTGGTGCCGGAGAGCGACGTGGCGCGGACGGAAGATGGGAGGATTCAGCTGAGCGTTGACGAGGACGGGTTGAAAGCGCTCCCCGATTATGTCGACGTGCAGTTCCAGTCACCCCCCGCCGGCTGGATCCCCACCGCCGGCTTCTCCTATCCGTCCGGAGCGCTCCTCTGGCCCGCTGGAATCTACTATCCCGAGGAAACGAAAGTCACCGTCAACACACCGCAGGGAACGGTGGGCGTGACGCACGGCATGGATGTCGTGAGCAGCGACGGGCACAAGGTGGGATCGATCGACGCGGTTGTCACGGACCCCACGACCAATCAGGTCGGCGAGATCGTCGTCAAGCACGGCTTTATCTTTACGCACGATACGGCGATTCCCGCCTCTCACATCACGGCGATCGAGGCGGACCGGGTGAAGCTGGACCTGGATCAGAACCAGGTGAAGGCGCTGGAGAAAGCGTCGGAATCCTGAAGGGAGACAGCCTACCCCCGCTGCCAGCCACCTTCCGAATGGATCAGCTGGCCGGTGATCCAGCACGCCTCGTCGCCGGCGAGGAAGGCGATGAGGCGCGCCGCGTCCTCCGGCTGCCCCAGCCGCCCGGAGGGGGATCGTCCCAGGATCGCTGCCCGTAGCTCTTCCGTCATCCAGCCCGTGTCGGTGGGACCGGGCTGGACGGCATTCACGGTGATACCCTTACCCGCGACGCCGGCCGACAGGTCGCGGGTGAAGGTCTCCAAGGCGCCCTTGGTCGCGCTGTACGCCAGCTCGCCCGGCATGGGCGCCAGCGCCGAGCCGGTGACAAGATTGATGATCCGCCCGTGACCGCCCTGATACTGGCGGGCGAACAGGACGCTGAGGAGGGCGGGCGCGCGCAGATTGACGGCGTAGTGCAGGTCGAGGGCCGCTGCGTGGAGGTGGGCATAGTCGGTTGCCGTCGAGTACGCCGCATTGTTGACGACGATATCGGGGAAGCCGAGGGTCTCCGCAACGCGATCCAGTAAGCGCTCCGGTGCCTCCGGCCGGCTCAGATCGATCTCCATTGCCTCCGCCGGAACTCCCCTGTCACGGAGATCGGCCAGCAGTCGCTCGGGATGCCGGGGTTCCGCGCCCCATGGCTGAGCCCGATCGAAGGCATGCCAGTACGTGAAGAAGACAGCCGCTCCGCGCTCCGCCAGTAGCCGGGCGGTGGCGGTTCCGATGCCCCGTTCCCGTCCGGCGCCCGTGACGAGGGCGACGCGGCCGCTGAGGTCGAGACTCACGCCCCGGCTGCGATGAGGACGAGATCGGTCCCGTAGGCCACGGCGAAACCAACGACCAGCCCGGCCATGGCCAGCTCGTGCGCCGGCACACGGCGCAGCAAAGGCAGGAGCTGGCACAGCACGTAGATGATAGATCCGGCCGCCAGCGCGAGGAAGAGGACAAAGATTACGGTGGCATGAAAGACGACTCCAACCACGCTGCCGAGAAAGGTCGGTCCGCCGCCGATGAGGCCGGCGACCAGGATGAACCGCCAGGGCACGCGCCCGGCGAGGGGCGCCGAGATGCCGAAACCCTCGGTCATGTTGTGGAGCCCGAACCCGATGATGAGGAGCGTGGCCAGCTGGATGGCGCCTTGCGAGGCGGACTGACCGATGGCCAGCCCCTCGGAGAAGTTGTGGAGGCCGATGCCGGCCGCGATCATGTATCCCAGGTGCATGCCCGAGATCGGCGCCCCGTCACTTCCCCGCAGGATGCGCCGCTCGAAGAGAACAAGGCCGAGGAGGCCGATCGCCAACCCGCCGACCAGCGCCAGCAGGTAGAAGGAGAACGAGTCCATCCGGTGGCCGGCCAGCGCGGCGTTAATCGGGGCGCTGGCCGCGGAGAGGACATCGTAGAGCAGGAAGAAGAGGATCCCGGTCGCGACGGCGTTGAGGAAGCCCTGCAACACACGCGGGGGATTCTTGAGGCGAGCGATGGGCAAGCCGAGAAAGATCGTCGCCCCGGCGATGGCGCCCAACGCCAAGACGTTGCCTGTGCTCATTGCACCGTCTCTCCGTCCCTTCGCACTACCAGATGTCTCCAGCCCGAATGTAGCAAAGGAGACCGTCTAAATCCGAGTGATTCGCTCGGATTTAGGGCGTTGGCGTTGGGCTGGGTTGGAGGGGAGCAGCGATGATGGCTGTTCGCGATGGCGTGGGCGAGACCGCCGGTCCCGGAGAGGCGGTGGCGGTGGGACGAGCTCCCGTGGTGGGTGGTGACCCGGGAGACGGGGTATGTCCAGCCGCCGGCGGGGCGGTGGGCGCCGCGGCGTGTCGGGATGTCCGGGCGATGCCGACGTGGCGGACCGTGGTCACCGGGGCGGGTGCCGGCGGGAGCGCTGCCGTCGGCGGAACGGATGTGGGTGGCGCACCCAGGGCAACTCCGCTCCCCGGCACCGCCGGAAGAGGCGTAGCGGCCGAACGGCCCCGTCGCCCCGTGTGCCGGGAGATGTGCCGGCGCGAGACGTGCGCCTTCGTCGTGGGGCGAGCCGTCGGCGGGAGCGGCGTGTGCGTGGCACCCAAGGTCTGCCGGCTGGACGCCGTCGGATGCGGCGCGTGGTGGAACGACATGACGCCAAGGGCAATCACGGCCGCAGCCGCCAGCGGACCGAGACCGTAGACCATGCGAAACCGGCGGGCCGGCGGCCGCTGGATCTCCGCCATGATGCGATCACGCAGCACGGGAGGTGGCGGAACGAGCGGCAGCGACCGCAGAGCGGCCATCTGGCGATCGTAATCGCGAGCGGCAATGCGGCATTCGGGACATCCCTCGAGATGGGCCTGCACGGTCGCGTCCTCGAGAGGCGTCAGCTCGGTCCGCCGCGCCAGCAGGTCACGAATCTGGTCGTGCGTCATGCCGGCCCCCGGTAGACGGCGCGGAAGCGCTCGCGAGCTCGAGAGAGACGTTGCCGGACGGCAGCCGCCTGCAAGCCGAGCATGGCAGCAATCTCGTCGGTCTTGAACCCGGCGACATCCACCAGGTAGAGCACCTCGCGGTCGTGCGGAGCGAGCTGATCGAGGGTCGCCTGCACGGCAAAGGTCTCATCGGCGTGGTGCTCGACGAACTGGTGCTCCAGCGCCTCGTCGGTGGGCTCGAGACGGCGGCGGCGGCGGAACTCATCCATGGCCCGATTGCGGGCCACGGTATAGAGCCAGGAGGTAGTGACGGGCTTCCCTTTCCCGAGATTCTCGTAGGCGCGGAGGAAGGTATCCTGTGTGCAATCGGCGGCCAGATCGCCATCGCGCACCAGGGCAAGCAGGAAGTTATAGAGAGGACGCTCATAGCGATCCATCAGCGCGATGAGACGCTCTTCCCGCGAGTCCTCCGCCTCACGCGGCCAGGTGCCGGTCAGAGACAGCGTGGCGCTCCTTGCCAGAGTTCCCCCCTTGCGCTGGTTTCAGGCGTAAAACGTGCAAGAGGGCCGAGGTGTGACATAGGGCATTGTGACCCGAAAGCGCGCAGGGCGCAACCGAAATTCGACGTCACAGCGGCTGTCTCTCGTTGTACAATCCGCCATGGACGCAGATGCCGACCCAGACACAGCCGGCATCGGCTTTGTGTATGCACGAGGCCGATGATGAACACGCGCGTCCTTGTGCTCAACCAGAACTTTGAGCCGCTGAACGTCTGTCCCGTGCGCCGGGCCTTCTCTCTGGTGGGAGACGGCAAAGCGGAGGTGATTGAGACGGGCACCGCGGTCGTCCATACCTCGAGCGCGCTCTACCCGTGCCCCTCGGTGATCCGCCTGCTCTATCTGATCAAGCGGGTCCATCCGGTGGCCAAGCTGACGCGGCGTGAGTTGTTCCTGCGCGACAACTACACCTGCCAGTACTGCGGTAAGCAGTCGCGCGATCTCACGATCGACCACGTGATTCCGCGCCACCGGGGCGGCCCGCACCGCTGGGAGAACCTGGTGAGCGCCTGCAAGACGTGCAACCACCGGAAGGGCGGCCGCTCGCCCAAGGAGGCCCACATGGCGCTCCTCAGCGAGCCGCGTCAGCCGCGCGTGAGCCGGTATTACTGGGTACACCAGCACCTGCACGGGTCGTATGATCCGTCGTGGAACAAGTTCATCCCGGATATCGAGCGGCTGAGCGGGTAAGCGACGCCCCACGCGCCATCACGGTGCGGGGTCGTGTTGCCACGTCCGTCCCCCATCGGCGCTCCACCAGAGGTAGTAGGGATAGCCGACCCAGGCGATGGTGTACGGGTTGATGAGTTGCAGCGAGCCGTGCGCCAGGTTGTCGTAGACCGTCCGGCGCTCGTGAACAGCAGTGGTCCAGGTGTTCCCGCCGTCGTTACTGAGCGCGAGTTCGTAGGTGAACTTCCCCCCGCCGATGATCCCGCCGTTCCCGACTGCCAGGCGAGAACGGCCGACGGCGATCTGCTCGGGGGCTGCGACGGGAAGAGGTGCTCCGAGGGTGAATGTCGTCCCCGCGTCGAGAGAGAGCGCCGTGACGTTTGGGCCCTGGCCGTTCCTGGCAACACAGAGGATGGCGATCGACTTACCGTGGGCGGCGACCGCCGAGGTATCCTCCTCCTGTCCGGCGACGCTGCCGCAGGGATCGCCCCGGGTCGTCCAGGTGCGCCCCTGATCGTGTGAGATCTCGAGCGTGGCGTGCGCCGATCTCGCGCCTCCCGCTCGGTGGCCGGTGAAGATGGTGTACAGGGTGTGACCGCCGACCACCAGCTGCTCCCCGAAGCCCAGGGACTCGTCGTGCCAGGTTGGGACAGCGGCCCATTGACGTGCTCCCACCTCCGCTGTCTGAAGGACGGGACGGCATGGGCCAGGGCAGCCGGTGCCGCGAGTCACGAGACGGAACACCTGCCGCCCGGCGACGGCCAGCGACTCAACCGGCAGACCCGAGACGCGTCGCCATGTCCGGCCGCCATTAGCCGTCATGAACAGGGCTGGGCCGTAGAGATACCCGATGCGGGGCGTGACAAAGCGAATGGCGCGGACACAGAGCGCGGTTTTGGCGCAGCCGAAAGCCGACGCCGGCGCCACCCGCCGCCACGTTCGGCCGGCATCGGCCGTCGCCTCGACTTCAGGACAGCGGTCGCCCGACCGATCGCAGATGGATCTAACCAGTGCCCATCCGTGTCGTGGATCCAGCCAATCGACATCGACAAACTGATCGGCGCGCGGACCGTTCGTCCGGACCTGGCTGGCCGGCACTGCCAACCCGGTGGACCATGCCCGCGCCGCCGCGACATGAGCACGAGCCGGCCCGGGGAAGAGGAATATCAAACCAACGACGGCCACCAAGGCCGGCACGCGCGAGGACCGGGCCATACCTCACCTCTCATTTGTGGTAACGCGAGAGGGGAGGGTGAGGTTACAGCCGGCCCCACAGATCATCGTCAGGTTTTCGGTGTTCCTTCTTCCCTATTCCCATCGATCAGGAAGGGGCTACAGGCTGGGCATGGCAGAATCAGTTCAGGTGAGGTTCATCCCGGATATCGAGCGACTCTCACGATAGTGTCTGTGGTCTTGGGGCGTTCTCGAAGCAGGACGACCAATAGCGATCAGGGGAGAACATCGACGGTGCCACCGGAGTCTCGGCTGGACGAGAGGCCCAGAATTACTCTGGCGCAGCTACGCGCGCACCGGGATGAGATCCTGCGCATCGCCGCGGAGCACGATGCCGGCAACGTTCGCGTCTTCGGTTCGGTGGCACGCGGTACCGCTGATGCCGGCAGTGACGTCGACTTCCTCGTCGACATCAAGAGTGACGCCACCGGCTTCGCCTACTTTGGGCTACTCGGCGATCTGAGACGATCTCTCGCGTCCGCTCTCAACCGCGATGTTGACGTCGTGGATAGCGCCGGGCTCAATCGGTTACGTGAATCGATCCTGCAAGAGGCCGTGCCTCTGTGAGGAGTGATCTCGTCTACCTGGCGTACGTTCGGGAGAGTATCAACCTGGTCGAGTTGTACACGCGGGATGGTGAGGAGGTCTTCCGCACAGACCTCCGGACGCAGGACGCGGTTTTGCGCCGCATGGAGACTCTGGCCGATGCTGCGGCGCGCCTCTCCAACGACCTGAAGGCCCGTCACCCGGACATCTAGTGGAGGCAGATCAGCGACTTTCGCAATGTACTGGCTCACGCATATACAGAGATCCGCCTCGACCAGGTCTGGCAGGCAATAGTCCACGACCTTCCCCTTCTTCGAGCCGCGGTCGATCAAGAACTCGCGGAGAGCTGAAGGCTTCAGAGGCAACACAGAGACCGGCCAGACTTCCATCACACACCCGAGTACAGCCGGTTCAGAGACGCACGGATGGCCCGCCCGGGAGCCGAGGAAGAGGAGCGCGAGCGGATCGCGAAGGCACGGCTCGAAGTGTGAGAGGAGTGACGTCTGTCTTTTGATCCCGGTGTCGCGACGCGCCGCAGGGGTGTTGGATGTATATGCGCTCGCGATTAGGCTCAGCTAGTTGGACACTATGGATGCCCCAGATCGAGCCCCGCCGGGAGCGACCGACATGGAGAGCGAGTACTGCTCGGGCGTGTCGGGCAGATGATGGGCGAGCCAGCGGGCCTCCCGGCGTTTCCCACCTATCTCCTTCTCCCAGAAGCTCCACGCTACTGGACCGGCTACCCCCTCATCGAGAAGGCGCCACCCGCGGCGGGCCCATTGACGATGGTAGTGGCGCGCTAGCCCAGTGATGTCCAGAGACGTCCGCAGCTCTGCGTGCCGGTGGTAGTACCCGGAGCTCGAGCTCCCACCACCTTCCTCCCGATACTGGCTTCTTATCGGCGCCCTGATACCGGAGAGCGGATTCTCCCACCAGACCCGAAGTTCACTGACAATGGCCCGAATGACGCCGAGGCGCCCGTTGCCCACATGGCCCCGGTGAATCCGTCTCCAGCGTTCGGCCCGCTGCACATTCTCGGCTGATCGACCACTCGTATCTACCGTCAGCTCGACGTCGGCCCGCCCGGCGTCACTGCGCCGTGCATGCAATGCGGCCGAGTAACGCTTCCGCGGGTGCCAGAAGGTTCGACGAACGCTGACCTGCTCAGATTTGTCCACTCCCTCACCGATACGGTCCTCCATCGAGTAGCTCTTCCACCCACTGTGGGCCAGGGCGTCGCGATACCACAGCATGATGGCGCGCGGCTCCATACTCGTGTCCAGAATGACGGTCCCGCCGTTAGCCGACGCCAGGCTACCCACCAGTCGCGTCTCAGGCGGCACCGGGAGATCGAACGGCAGATCCGGAGGCAAGGACTGCGGAAGCAACCGCGGCCGCTCCGCTGGGCGCCCCTGTCGTGCGGCGAGGAGTCGAAGCACAGTATCGGCGAGGGGATCATTGTCGGTCATCCGTCAGTCTGGAACGAGATGGTGCCCCAACTCGCGCCGCCCCAACGCTCGTCCTCTCGCGGCAGGCGCGCCAGTCCGAGCTCAATCGTGAGTAGGTAGTGATCCGCCGCGTCAGGGAGCCGCACCGCATAGAAAAGCGCCTGCTCCGGCTCCGTGGGACCGTGACGTCTCCAGGTGGACCACGCCGCCTTGTCGGCGACATCCTCATCACGCTTGCTCCAACCTGCGGCTTCGATCTGAGGGCCATAGTGGGCCAGTATGGCTGCGAGTGAAGTCTCGGTCCACAACTCCGCTGTGGACCTCGCACTCGTCGGGCCGGCTTCGCCGCTCCCACCTTGCTGGAAGGCACCAGACGGCGGATGAAGATCGGGAATGGGCCCGAACCTCACGCGTCGGCTGGGCAGTAGATCGCGACCAGACGTCTGGAAGCGGCGCACGACCTCCGGATCGACAGTGAGGTCAAGGAGGATCTCCGTCTCACTCGCCGCTTTGCTGGTCAGATCAAGTGAGAGGTGGGCGTTGGCGTCGTCATCCACGAACGTGTGAGGGCTCTCCTCCGGAGAAGAGACGTTGACGAAACCTCCGCTGGGGGAGGCGAAGGACAGATCCTTCCAGCCGGCCGCCCTGAGACGTGCCTGGTAGAAGTCCAGAACTGACTGAGCCGGTTGCCCGACCTCGAGCACCATGGTCCACTGGTGGGGACGCGTGAAGCTGCCGACAACCTGAGCGTCCGGCAGCAGGGGGATCTCGACGGGTAGGTCCGGCGGAAGGCGTCCAACTAGGACCGATGTCTCCTCGATATCCACTGGACCGACTGTATCCGGATACGGCGAGGCGAGCAGCCGGACTGCCAGTTCGCGGAGCGCATCATCGTCAGGCGTCGAGGACCCCGTCACGCTCCCCGCTCGATGCCTGTGATAGACGATGGGGCTTCCTGACAGACGGTTGCCGAGATGCTGGGGACCAACCGACTTCCTGGGCCGGCACCTGGCGCTCCACGCCGGTCTCCTCTCTCATTCCGGATCCGCGTGTACATTCCCCTATCCCTCATTCAGCGCGACGATGCCGCTCGGGCCGAACGCGAGAAGGCGGTGGGTCATGGTATCGAGATCGATGCCGATGTATGTCCCGTGGAAGAGCGGTGCTAACGAGATGGTCTGGAGAAGGCGAAGAGTCGAGGGATCCAGCACGAGGAAGTGGGCGCCGACCAGGACGAAGAGCCGGCCGGTACCGGCATCGACTAACGTCGCACCCGCGCTGTAATCGTGCCGCGGGTTTGGCATCCGGAGCCGACGCAGCACACGGGTGGCCCGTCCATTCATAACGATAAGGTGAGCAGGGCCATTCCCGGAGCCCGACGCGCCGGCAAGGGCCGTCCCTCCGATGTACAGGTACACATGGTGAGTGCTCGAGTCGACGGTCACGTTTCCGGTCACATTACCATCGCCGTACATGCGGGTGACGTGCACGTGTGCGGCGATTTTTCCCGAACTATCGTCGAGGGCGAACACATCGCCGGGAGCGAGGGCTTCCGGCAGGAAGTACACCCGGCCCGTCGCGTCGTCCAGCGCCAGAACGCTTATGGGTGCGCTCCGCGATGGCGTGGAGCGTATGAGCTGTCCACTATTCGTGTCGATGGTGATGATGTGTGGCCAACTGGAGCACGATGATGTGCACCGATGCACCGTCGAGACCACCAGCCGGTGACGCTGCGAGTCGACGACCCACGGGAGAGCATTATTAACGATTGGGGGAAAAACCCAGGGAAGATCCATCTGAAACCGGTGCAGCAACGCTCCCGAACCCACATCGATCATGGCCGATTGTCCGCTCGCGTAATCCGATACGAACCCGTGGCCGTTGTCGGGGTCGATTGCGACGAAAGACCGCCCCGCAGGGTTACAGACCGTCTGGCCGCGGAAGATCGTCAAGGAGTTGAGGATCTGACCGGACGCCGCGTCGATGACCCTGGCCATGCTGGTTGCCAGTGGCAGGGGTGCAGGTGACGGCATGATCGACGAATCGAAGATCACCGTGCTGAGCAGCATGTGGTGGTTCGTCCCGTCGATGGCAAGCCCGCAGATGTACTCGCTGGGGACGGACGTATAGACCTGGCGCACCTGGCCCTGGGCATCAATGGCAATGACGCCACGGGCCGTGACGGCGTACAGGTCGCCGGTTCCCGCATCGACATACACCAGCCCGACGGGAGTTCGAGTGAGGATCCGAAACACCGGATTCGTTATCGGACCAGACGCGACCGCCGTGTCCGGTCGGCCAATTGCCTGCAGCGGAAGCGAAAGTACCAGGAGGAGCAGAACCAGCAGCGTGCGGTACTGCATGCCCACCCGAGAGACCAAATTCACGACATCCCCTCCTGGGCGTCGATCCCTCCAATACATTGTCGCGCAACACATGTCCGATACGCCACCAGATCACGCTGGGTGATGGCGGAGAGCGGCGAGGGGAGCGCATCCAGCGGGAACCAGCCGATGCCGTCGCACTTATCGGGTTCCAGGATGCGCGGCTCGGAGCCGGGAACCAGGCGGGCCAGGAAGGTGGTGGCCACCCAGTGCTGCCCCTCCTCCGGCAGCAGGTGATCCTCGGCCGGAAACTGCGCCACGATCTCGATGTCGATGCCGTACTCCTCACGCATCTCGCGCCGCACGGCGTCTTCCAGGGTCTCACCAAAGCCGACCTTGCCGCCCGGCGTCTCCCAGCAGCCGCGCTCGTTGCTTGCCTGCCGACCGCGGCGGGAGAGAAAGACCGCGCCGTCATCGTTGACCAGAAGAGCGCCCACCGAGACGCCGATGTAATCGATACCCGGACGGGTATTGGGATGGGCTGGGGCCATAGCGCCAGATGCTAGCACCGCTCGAAACCTCTGCTCCGTCGCGCATCTAACCGGTACGCTCAGGAGCGACACGAGGACGCGCGTCGCGACACAGCGCGCGTCTCCATGGCGCGCTTGCGGTTCGACCCGGCAGAAGGAGCTGATGCACAGGAAGCCGTCTCCCGTCGACAGGGGCCGGCACGTTGGGCAGAGACACGAACTTCAAGAGAGAATCCGGGGCATGTCGATTTCCGCGCCACTTGTTCGACGTATTGATAGAGCGAGAGTTCGGGCAATCCAGACGGCCCGAAAATCCGCTCCAGATCCAACATTACTCTCCAAGGAGTGACGACAATGCGAGTTATGGTGATGGTCAAAGGCAACGAGGAGTCGGAAGTAGGCGTTCTGCCGTCTCCCGAGGAGTTTGAGGAGATGGGGAGATTCAACGAAGAACTGGTGAAGGCGGGCATGCTACTTGCGGCCGATGGCCTCCAGCCCAGCTCGAAGGGCGTCCGCATCGCGTACTCCGGTAAGGACCGGACCGTGATTGATGGGCCCTTCACGGAGGCCAAGGAGCTGGTCGCGGGATTCTGGCTGTGGCAAGTGCGATCCAAGGACGAGGCAATCGAGTGGGCGAAGCGCATCCCCTTCCAGGGAGGTGAGGTCGAGATACGCCCGATCTATGAGGCGGAAGATCTGGCCGAGGCGCTGCCGCCCGAGATCCTGGAGCAGGAGCAGCATCTGCGCGCGCAAGTCGAGGCACAGCAGTAGTGTCGGAAACCCACAACGCGATCGAGGCCGTCTGGCGGATAGAGGCGCCGCGGCTCATCGCGGGGCTCGTCCGGATCGTGCGCGACGTGGATCTCGCCGAGGAGCTTGCGCAGGATGCGCTCGTCGCCGCGCTGGAGCAATGGCCGGAGCCAGGTGTCCCGGAGAAACCGGGCGCCTGGCTCATGACCACCGCGAAGCATCGGGCGATCGACCTGTTCCGCCGGAACGAGCGATTCCGGCAGAAGGTCGAGGAACTGGGGCGCGGACTGGAGATGCAGGAAGCGCCCGGTGTGCCGGACATCGACGCGATCGACGACCATATCGGCGATGATCTGCTGCGGCTGGTCTTCATCGCCTGCCATCCGGTGTTGTCTCGTGAGGCGAAGGTCGCCCTCACGCTCCGTTTGCTCGGAGGCCTGACGACGGAGGAGATCGCCCGCGCCTTTCTCACCCCGACTGCGACCGTTGCCCAGCGCATCGTCCGGGCCAAGCGGGCCCTCGCGGAGGCGCATGTCCCCTTTGAGGTGCCGAGCACGGCCGAACTGCCCGCTCGCCTGGCGTCGGTGCTGGAGGTGATCTATCTCATCTTCAATGAGGGCTACAGCGCGACCACCGGCAAGGATTGGATCCGGCCCGCGCTCTGCGAGGATGCGCTCCGGCTTGGCCGGATCCTGGCTGGACTGATACCGGAAGAACCTGAGGTCCACGGCCTGGTTGCGCTGATGGAGATCCAGGCGTCGCGCCTGCGGGCGCGGGTGGGTCCGACGGGAGAGCCGATCCTGCTGCTCGATCAGGACCGCTCGCGCTGGGACCGTCTCCTCATCCAGCGCGGTCTAGACGCACTCCGGCGTGCGACGGAGCTTGGCTCCCCACCCGGTCCATATACTCTTCAGGCCGCCATTGCCGCCTGTCACGCACAAGCATGGACACCGGAGGAGACCGACTGGGAGCGGATCGTCGCGCTCTACGACGCGCTGGCTCAGATCGCTCCGTCCCCCGTTATCGAGCTGAACCGTGCGGTCGCAATAGGGATGGCATTCGGTCCGGCAGCGGCCCTGGAGATCGTCGACGAGCTGATGACCGTGCCGGCGCTGGGAGCGTATCATCTCCTGCCGAGCGTGCGTGGCGACCTCCTGGTGAAGCTTGGGCGTCTGGATGAGGCGCGCGACGAGTTCGAGCGGGCGGCCGCCCTCACCCAAAATGCTCGCGAGCGCACGTTGTTGCGGGATCGTGCTGCCACGTGTGTGCAAGGGGCCGTGTCGTAGCGGACGGTATCCCTCCCTCCCTCCTCACATTCAGATCCGTGTGCCGGACATCAAGCCGGAAACCGGTCGACATCTGCTCCGGTGACGACCCGGTGCTTCGCTGCCCTGCTTGGCCCTCTTCCTGCCGGCAGAAAGGTCACCAGCAGGAGTTGCACAGAAGCACGACTTTCATCAACTCGAGAAGGAGCGAAAGGATTGAGCGCACCGGCAAGCCGGCGTGGGGAGGTAACCGTCACCAGCCGCCATCAAGGGCCGGCGCTGTTTGTGTTCCTGGGCCTCGAGATCGTGCTGCTCGCGCTTCTCGCGGCTCTGTCAATGATCGTCCGCGGGCATCCCGGTCCGCTCCCTGGCGATGTAGGTATGGAGGTCGACGTACAGCATGCCCTCCTGCACAAGGGCCTATTGACGGCCGGGCTCGAGGGCATCAGCACGCTCAACTGGCCGACCCCAAGCGTGATAACGCTGGCGCTCATCATCGGCATCTTCCTGCTGCTCCGGCGCTGGCTCGATGCCATCGTGATTCCGATCGCCGCGGCCGCGGAGTCGGTGTCCACGTATCTCTTGAGCGCGTGGGATCATCGGCCACGCCCATGGGGCTACGGTGTGCACCCTCTGCAGCACATCACATCGTCCTACAGCTTCCCCTCGGGACACGTCGCGTATGCCACGGCGGTTTTCGGACTGTTTCTCTTCCTCACATTTCAAGTGCGCCGGGCCGTCCACCCCGCCCTGGTCTGGGCGATTCGCATCGTCTTGATCGCGCTCATCGTGCTCATGCCCCTGTCACGGATCGTGGAGGGCGAGCACTGGCCGAGTGATACTCTCGGCGGCGCCCTGGACGGGGCGTTCTGGTTGGTGCTGTTCGCTCACCTCTATCTCTGGGCGCGCGCTCGTTGGCCGCGCCTGCTGGCGCGGGATGAGCGGTAGCCGTGGGAGGCAAGAAGAAGGACCGGCAGATCCGCACCTGCCTGATCGTCAACGCGCGCTCGAAGGACGACACGTTCAACCTGGAGGAGGCGCTGCCGATCCTGACGGCCCAGGGCTGGGAGGTCGAGGTCCGCGAGAAACACGAGAAGGGCGATGCCGCCCGTCTCGCCCGCACGGCGGTGAAGGACGGGTTCGATCCGATCGTCAACTGCGGAGGCGACGGGACGCTCAACGAGATCGTGGACGCGCTGGCCGGGAGTGACGTCGCGGTCGGTACGATTCCAGGCGGCACCGAGAACGTGTGGTCGAAGCAGATCGGGATCTCTCAGCGCTCGCGGGTGGCAGCCATGCAGCTTATGGTGTCGGAGCGCGTCCGGGTGGATCTGGGCAAGGTGGAGATCGACGGGAAGCATACCCACCATTTCCTGATGATGGCGGGATTGGGGGCCGATGGAACGGTCATGCAGCATACCTCGCGCGGACTGAAGAACCGGATCGGCCCGCTGGCCGTCGGTGTCGCCGCGGCGGAGGCGCTGCCGGCACTGCAGACCGTCCCGGTTCAGATCAACATGGATGGCGTGCGATGGGATGGTGCCGTCTCCGAGATCGTCGTCGGCAATACCCGGGACTATGGCGGCTTCACCGAGATCACCCGGAACGCCTACGTCGACGATGGCCTGCTCGATCTGTGCATCTTCACCACGGACGGTGTCCTGAGCACCGTGCGTCAGCTCACCTCGCTGGTGATTCACAGACAGCCCAGCGAGGCCTCGTCAGAGTGCTATCGGGCCGCGAGGATCACCGTGCAGGCCGATTCACCCCTGCCCCTTCAGTTGGACGGTAGCGTTCTTGACCTGGATAAGGACGGGCCGATCAGCTATGCCTTCTCCGCCGTCCCCCACGGACTCAACGTGTTGGTGCCGAAAACCTACGACGGCGCGATTTTCGAGCACGGCATCGTCCCCGTCCTGCAGGGGAAAAAGAAGAAGCGCAAGAAAAAGGGGAAGAAGGGGTGATGGACGATCATCTCAGTAATTTCCCTGATGCCCCTATCCCCGCATCGGGACATAGTGAAAGGGGACGAGGGCTTGCCTGTCCGCAGCCAAGCCTGGACCGGATCCTGCACTAGAAGTAGCGACAACTGAATAGGGAGGGCTCAGCACGCAAAAACCTTCCCGGGAATCATGCCGCTGCCGGTCAACCGACAGCGGCATTTCTCACGTCGCCCCGAGGGCGGCGATCCGCGCCGGAGCGCCGTCCTACTCGTCCCGGTCATGGCCGTGCGTCTGTCCCTCTTCCAGCACGGCCAGCACCGAGACCAGTTTGTGCATGACGTCATCGACCGTCCGCACGAGGGCCGGCTCGGAGGACGTCTGCCAGTGCCGCCCGAGATGTAAGAGCCGCTGCTCGCAGGCCACGACACGTCCCAGCATGCGACGTGCATCCGGCCAACCCAGGCGGCCGAAGGAATCATCACTCAGGTCGTGGCGCAGGGTTCGGCAGACAAAGAGGAGCACGGTGGCCACATCGGCCAGCTGGGCGCGATTGAGGGGCTGGTCATAGATCTTGTGCGCCATCCGATCGCACACGGCACCGATATCAATCACGTCGTGCACCGTAGCAGGAGTATGGGTAAACGTCAAGGGTTTCGCGGTATTCTCGGATGGCCGATCTCCCGGATTTCGTCGCTCTGCTCACCCGGGAAGGCGCAAAACATCACAGGTATCGGCACCATCGCGGGCCGGCGAGAAGGAAAGCAGAATGACCGTGACCGATGACTTACTGCAGGCGAACCGAACATTTGCGGAGGGGTTTGATCAGGGCGATCTCCCGGCGCCTCCCGCCAGACGGGTCGCCGTGGTGACGTGCATGGACGCGCGTCTGGATCCCGCGTCGTTCCTGGGCCTCGGCCTGGGCGATGCCCACGTGATTCGGAACGCCGGCGGGCGTGCCTCGGATGACGCCCTCCGCTCCCTCATCATCTCCTCGCATCTCCTGGGGACCAACGAGTACCTTGTCATCCATCACACCGATTGCGGCATGCTCAGCATCACCAATGAAGATCTCCAACGGAAACTGTCGCTGGAGACCGGCGAAGACGCCTCTCACATCGACTTCCTCCCCTTCGCCGACCTCGAACAGAGCGTGCGGGATGATGTGGCGCGCATCAAGGGCAGCCCCTTCATTCCCCCGGGCGTGCGCGTCCGGGGATTCACCTATGACGTGCACACGGGAAAGTTGAGTGAAGTCGATGCGTAGGAGCGCTAGTCCTGCCGCCTGTCCTGGATGTCGCCGTTTTCGCGTGGGGACAAGCCCGGCGCCTCCATGGTGATCAAGGCGCAGGACCTGATCACAGAGCAGTGACGGCCCCTTGCGAGGCCGAGCCGACGAGCGCGGCGTACTTGGCCAGAACTCCATGGATGTAGTGCGGGGGCGGCGCCGTCCAGTCCGCCAAACGGGCGGCGAGGTCGACGTTCTCCGCCGTCAGCTGCCGTCGCTCGACGTCGATGGTGATGACGTCGCCGTCCCGGAGGGCGGCCAGCGGTCCTCCCGTGGCGGCTTCCGGCGCCACGTGCCCGATCATCAGGCCGCGGGTGGCACCGCTAAACCGGCCGTCGGTGACCAGCGCCACCGACTCGCCCAGCCCCTCGCCCACGATGGCGCCGGTGACCGCCAGCATCTCGCGCATCCCCGGACCGCCCCGTGGCCCCTCATAGCGGATGACGACGACATCGCCGGGACGGATCCTCCCGCCGGTCACCGCCTGGAAGGCGTCTTCCTCGCAATCAAAGACACGGGCCGGGCCGCGGTGGAAGGTCGGGGTGTGGTGCGTCACCTTTACCACCGCTCCCTCCGGCGCCACGTTCCCCCGCAGGATCACCAGGCCACCCTCGCCGCGCAGCGGCCGATCGAGCGGCAGCACGACTTCCTGCCCCGGCGTCTCCGCCACGGCGGCGCATTCCTCGGCCAGGGTCTGTCCGGTGACGGTGAGAGCCGATCCATCCACGTAGCCCCCGTCAATCAGCCGGCGAAGCAGCACACCGGTGCCGCCGGCGCGGTAGAGATCGACCGCCATGAAGCGGCCGCCCGGCTTGAGATCGGCCAGCAGGGGCGTGCGCCGGCTGATGGCGTCAATCTCGTCGATGTGCAGGTCGACGCCGGCCTCGTGAGCGAGCGCCAGCAGGTGGAGGACGGCGTTGGTCGAGCCGCCGCTGGCCGCCACGGCGGCAATCGCGTTCTCGAAGGCGCGCTTGGTGAGGATCTCCCGCGGGCGGCGATCGGCCTCCAGCACCTGCATGACGAGCGTGCCGGTCGCCTCCGCCACGCGCTGCTTGGCGGCGTCGACGGCGGGAATGGCATTGAAGCCGAGCGGCGAGAGACCGATCGTTTCCATGACCATTGCCATGGTGTTGGCGGTAAACTGCCCGCCGCAGGCACCGGCACCCGGACAGGCCACATTCTCCAGCTCACCCAGCTCTTCGGGCGTCATATGTCCCGCCGCGGCGCTCCCGATCGCCTCGTACACGTCGCCGATGCTGACGTCAGTTCCATGGAAGCGGCCGGGCATGATGGATCCCCCGTAGAGGATGACGCCGGGACGATCGAGACGCGCCAGTGCCATGGCGGCGGCGGGAATGGTCTTGTCGCAGCCCACCAGGCAGAGGAGGGCGTCGAACATGTGCCCCCGCGCCACCAGCTCAATGGAGTCGGCAATCACCTCCCGGCTCACCAGCGAGGTCTTCATCCCTTCCGTCCCCATCGTCACGCCGTCCGAGATGGCGACGGTATTGAATTCCATCGGCGTGCCGCCGGCAGCGCGGATCCCTGCCTTGGCATCGCGGGCGAGGCCACGGAGACCGAGGTTGCAGGGCATGGTCTCGATCCAGGTGTTGGCAACGCCAATGAGAGGGCGAGCGAGATCGGCATCTGTGTAGCCCGCTCCCTTCAGCATGGCGCGCGCACCGGCCCGGTCGAGCCCCTCCACGATGGTGCGGCTGGGCAAGCTGGTCATTGTTCTCCTCCTCCCCAAGGATCGTTTCCCGTTCTCCCACCATAGTGCGAGAAGATGAGACATGCCGGCCGCCCCTGACGTCATCGACTCCGTGGCGCTCGTCGACTTCACGGTGCGGCTCCTCGCCGCCCGCAGCCCGTCCGGTGAGGAGGGAGCAGTCGCCTCCCTGGTCACGGCCGAGATGGAACGGCTGGGCTTCGCGGTCGAGGTCGACCGGTTGGGCAATGTGACGGGACGGGTGGGAACAGGCACCGGTCCAACCGTGTTAATCGACTCTCATATGGATACGGTCGGCGTCACCGATCCGGCTGCCTGGGCACGGAATCCCGACGGGGAACGGGTGGGAGACCGCATCTACGGCCGCGGCGCCATGGATATGAAGGGCCCGCTGGCCGCATCCCTCTACGGCATCGCGGCCCTCGCGCCGTCTCTGCAGAACGGGACGGTGGTCGTTTCCGCCTCGATTGCCGAGGAGATGATCGAGGGCCCGGCCCTGGAAGAGATTGCCCGGCGCGTGCGTCCGGATTACGTGGTGATCGGCGAGGCCACGAATCTCAAGGTTGCCCGGGGACAGCGCGGGCGCGCCGAGATCCGCGTGGAGACCTTCGGCCGGCCCACCCACTCCTCGCGCCCGGAACTTGGAGTGAACGCGGCCGATGCTCTGGTCGACGTCATCTCAGCGCTGCGTCGGTTTCGGCCCCCGACCCACCAGATCCTGGGCGCCGGCATCCTCGTGCTGACCGACGTCATGACCCGCCCGTATCCCGCGCTCTCCGTCGTGCCGGATTACGCCGTCGCCACCTACGATCGCCGCACCCTACCCGGCGAGAGCGCGGAGAGCGTCCTGGGGGAGATCCAGGAGGCGATGGCGGATGCATTGCGGGGCAGCCCGGCTACCGGACAGGCCGGCATCGCCGAAGACGATCTGACGACGTACACCGGAGCCCGGGTGGTGGCGCCGAACTTCGCTCCCGCCTGGTTCTACGGCGAGGATGCCCAAATCGTACGGCTGAGCCGCCAGGGACTGCAGGCAGTGGGCTTGCCGGGCGAGCTGACCCACTATGCCTTCTGCACCAATGGGAGCGGCACCGCCGGTCGGCTCGGCATCCCGACCATCGGCTTCGGGCCGGGTGACGAGGCCCTCGCCCACCGCGTCGACGAATACATCACCGTGGAGGATCTGATGGCCGGCGCGCGGGGATATGCGTCGATCGCCCGGCATCTGACCGGCAATGCCGCCACCACATAACGTCGGGGCCGGCTCCTGCCGTGTCCTCCTCGCCGATCCTCTCACGGCAGACACCATCATTGACATCCCATCCATATGCCGTCGGGGTCGGATCCGGCGTCGCCTGTCCCAACGATCGTCTCACGGCGTACACGGTTATTGACATCCGAACCATGTGGTGTGCCCGCACCGACGATCGTCTCACCCCCACACCATCATTGCCTTCCCAACGACATGCCGTAGGGGCCGGCTCCTGCCGCGCCCGCCCTGGCCCCTCGTTCCCTCATGTCGGGATTGGCAGACAGGCGGAAGACAGAGGGCGGGAAGCCTCGCGAGGGATGGGCACGAGGGAGAAGGCGGGCACGGCAGGAGCCGGCCCCTACCAGGCAGGGTGGTCCCTCTGCTGGCAAGACGCCACGAGGCGGCCATGACCAGAGGATGGTGGTCCCTCTGCTGCCAAGACGTCGGGAGCCGGCCGCAACCAGAGGATGGTGACCCCTCTGATGCCAAGACGTCAGGAGGCAGTCCCGATAGGTGGATGATGGCCCGTCTGATGTCAATGCGGCAGGAGTCGGTCCCGACCAGGCATGGTGGTCCCCCTGATGCCAAGACACAAGAGGCGGTGCCGACCGGGAGATGGTGGTCTGTCCGATGCCACGACGCCACGAGCCAGCCCCGACCAGAGGATGGTGGCCTGTCTGATCCCACTACGGCAGGAGGCGGCCCCGACGGTATGTTGCGACGCGCTATCCGCTCAGCCAGCCAATCTGCTTGAGGAGCTTCTGGGGCGCGAAATTCGGCGGGTAGGCATTGCCGCTGCCTTTGGGAAGGACGTGCTCGGACGCCAGGACGTGGTCGCCGAGGGGCAGCAGCCAGACGGTGCGCGTGGTGGGATCGTAGACCAGGGCGCCGTACCGGTAGACCTGAACGGGATCCGGTCCGAAGGTGATGGGAGATCCGACCGGCGCGCCGAGACGGGGATGAGAAGCGGCGTAGTGCCGAAAGGCGGCCGTGACCGTCGTGTTGCGGGCATTGCCGCGGGCGTGGATCGTGCCGCGCGGCGGCGTGGCGGTCCCTTCCGGAGGAGTGGTCGTCGGAGTCGGCACCGTCACGGCGGAGAGACCGAGCGGCAGGCGCGTGATGGCGCCGTGGATGACGGCAAGGGCACCGTTCTGGAAGTACTGCGTGAGGACACCGTTCTGCCGGGCCGGCTCGGTCCGCGGAAAGCCGAGTGACGGGACCGACCCGTCGCTCTGGTAGACCGCCAGGAAGGGCGGGCGCAGATAGTGGCCGGAGGCGGGGAAGTAGATGAAAGGACCACGCGCGTCGGTCCCACTGATCTGGAGGGTTGGACTGTCGCCGGCGAGGGCCGTCTGGATCCAGGTGAAATCGCCGACGCCGTAGTTGAGGACGTCGCGCGCGTCGATCACGGCATCCGGCGTATTGAGGATGGCGGCGATGAGGTGCTTGCCCTCACGGTGCACGTCGAGGAGCTGGCAGATACCGGCGGCATCGGTATAGCCCGGCTTGAGGCCGTCGGCGCCGGGATACCAGCGGATGACGTGATTGAGATTCTGGAGGACATGGCCGTTCCAGGTGTAGGACGGGGTATCGGTGATGGCGACGAGCTGCGGGATCGCGGCGGCGTAGCGGCCCAGGAGCGCCAGATCGTCGGCGGAGCTGTACTGGCCGGGCGTATCGAGCCCATGCGCGGTGAGGTAGTGCGTGTCGTGCATGCCGAGGCTCGCCGCCTTCTGATTCATCCATTTCACCCAGCGCGACTCGCTACCGGCATAGTGGATGGCGATGGTGTTCGCGGCATCAGCGCCGGAAGGCAAGAGCAGGCCGTAGAGCAGATCACGCAAGGTGACGGTTTCACCCGCTTTCAAGCCCATGACGGTGGCATCCCACTCGTAGTTGAAGGCGGAGGCCGGAACCTTGATGCGGTCGGAGAGCTTGCCGTGCTCCAGGGCCAGTACGGCCGTCATCACCTTGGTGGTGCTGGCAATGGCCAGATGGAGATGAGGATTGACCGCCATCAGCACCTTACCGGTAGCGGCATCCATCACCACCGCGGCATGCGCGCGAACCGGGGGTGCCGGGAAAGGATGAGGCACCGGCGAGGGAGCAGCCGCCCCGCTGCTCCAGGCAACCGCCAGTGGAAGGATGAGGAGGGAGAACAGACGTAGCACGCAGGGTAGTGTAGCGAAGAGAAAAGTGAGGTGGCCAGTGAGGGGAGGACTATGGTTGGTACCGGAAGGGTGGCAGTGGCCCTCATCTTCCGACTGGCCCTCACCCCCTAACCCAACAACGTGTGCGCCCAGGGCTGTCTCTGTCACCCCTGCGGCAGGCCCTGGTCTCACCCGCTGCTCTCCCGCTGCGGTGGGCGAGGGGGAAGTAGGAGGGGAAGGTCGCGCTGTCCTCATACGCGACGGCGACCGAGACCGGGATATCTCCCGCCCCCTTCGCATCACATCTCCCCTCTCCCATTGCGATGGGAGAGGGGTTGGGGGTGAGGGCCACCCCGCCACCCTATATGGTTCCCGCGGTCTCCCCCTGCAGTACCCCCGCCATTCGCTTCAATCCCTCTCTGATCCGCTCCTCTGATGTGGCGAAGGACAGACGAATGTGCGTATCCCACCCCTCGCCGAAACCGGCTCCGGGGGTGACGGCCACGCCGGCCTGGAGGAGGTGGTGCGCCAGTTCGGTGCCGGTGAGGCCGGTACCGGAGACGTCGGGGAAGGCGTAGAAGGTGCCCTGGGGCGGAACGATAGAGACGCCGGGCAGAGCTTGCAATCCCTCGACGATGAGGCCGCGGCGGCGAGTGAACTCCTCGACCATGGCGTGAATCGGCTCTTGCGAGCCGTTCAGCGCCTCGATACCGGCCAGCTGGACGAAGGTTGTGGCGGTCGTCACGGAGTGCTCGTGGACTTTGAGCATGGCCTCGACGAGAGGGAGCGGCGCGGCGGCATAGCCGAGACGCCAGCCGGTCATGGCGTAAGCCTTGGAGAAGCCGTTGATGGTAACGGTGCGGCCGCGTAGGGCCGGCAGGGAGGCCGGACTGACGACACGCACGCCGGGATAGGCGATGCGCTCGTAGATCTCATCGGAGATGAGGACGAGGTTCCGCTCCTCGGCGACGCCGGCCAGGATATCGAGCTCTCGGGCAGTCAGGACATGCCCACTCGGGTTGTTGGGCGTGCCGACGATCATGAGGCGGCTACGGGGGGTAAGCGCGGCGCGGACGCGCTCCGGATCGATGGTGAAGTCGGCGCGCAGCGGCACATGAACGGGAACGGCGCCGGCCAGGCGGGCGATGGCGTCGTACGAGCCCCAGGATGGGTCGAAGAGGATCACCTCGTCGCCCGGCATGGTGGTGGCAAAGACCGCTTCCAGCACTGCCTGCTTGGCGCCGGGCGTGACCAGTATCTCGTCCGGCTCGTAGTGGAGACCGTTCTCACGCGCCAGCTTGCCGGTGATCGCCGTGCGGAGCGCCGGAATCCCGCGGCTCGGCGCGTAGTGCGTTTCGCCCTCTTCCAGGGCACGGATCGCCTCGGTGCGCACCGGCCAGGGCGTATCGAAGTCCGGCTCGCCCGGTCCGAAGTCCACCACGTCCACGCCTTGCCGGCGTAGCTCCTGGGCCGCCTTGCCGACCGCGATCGTCGGCGAGGGTTGCAGGCCGGCGATGCGGGGCGAGACGAGGTCGGTCATGACTCTCTCTGGACCCAGCCGTGATCGCACAGATGCCACTCATCATGGCGCGGGTCGCCGTAGTGATCGGTGCGGTGGATGTTATGGGGGCAGGTACGAATCTCGGCATCCCAGCGCATGGTGTTGCTGTGTGCCACCGGGTGTTTCAGCCGGTGCAAGCGCTGCCCGCAGATGGTGCAGTGGGTGGGGTCCTCCTGCATGGCCGATTGTAAGCGGGACGAGGATTCAGAGAGGCAAGGCCTCTCGTAGAAACCGCAGCCAGTTCGTGCTGAGGACGGCCTCCCGCGCCTCGGGCGGTACCGCATCGCCGACCCTGGACAGGTCGGCGATCGTGTCGATTTCACACGGGCTCTCCTCTCGCCCCAAACCGCCGTCGAGATCGGACCCGATGCCGATGTGGTCCCAGCCAACCAGTTGGGCGATGTGCTCCGCGTGCCGGCGCAGATGCTCGGCCAGTGAGACCGGCAGCGAGTGATCCTGCCGCCAGCGTGGCTCGAGGAATCCGTTGTACAGAACGAGGCCAATAACGCCGTTCCGGGCGGCGACGGCCCGAATGACCTCGTCGCTAAGATGGCGGTCGGTGGGGGTGAGCGCCCGCGCGTTGGCGTGGGAGGCGCAGATACGCGGGAAGCCGCTGTCGAGCCCCTGCCGGATGCCGTCCTCGGCGAGATGCGAAATGTCCCAGATGAACCCGAGCTCGGCCATGGCATCCAGCAGAGCGAGGCCGGCCGGGGTGAGGCCGCCGCGCCTCGGTGTGGCACGTCCCGACGCCACGCCCGTGCCGTAGACGGTATCGCCGTAGGTCAGCCCGATCATCCGCAGACCCCGTTGCCACCACCTGGGCAGGTCCTGCACATGCACGATGGGGTCGGCGCCTTCCATGAGGAGAACCAGACCGGTCTTGCGATCGTCACGCCACAGCTCCAGGTGATGATCCAGGTCGGTCGCCGACCGCAGAATTCGGACGCGTCCCTGGCTCTGCCACGCCTCATATAGGTCGATCTGGCGCAATGCCTGGGCCTCGGCTTGCTCCGGAGTGGAGTAGAGGGCCGATCGCGGCTCGAAGTTGGGGCCGACATCCGCGACCAGGAAGCCGGGGGTGACCGTCGCGCCGGCGACGGCGATGCCGCCTCGCTCCAGCTCCGGGAGGGAGACCGTCGCCTGCCGGGTGGTCCGTTTCTCCGCGGCTCTAATCTCCGTCACCGGGGCGGTCAGGTCGCGTCCAAAAAGCGTCACGTTTTCGGCCAGATCGAGATGCCCGTCAACGATCGGTAGAGTATTTCGGGGTGATGATTCCAGAGGTCTCCTCCGGGAAGGGGCGAGAGGTCGAAGGCACGCGTATCGTCAGTGTAGGAGGCGGTAAGACCGTGGACCGAGGCAATCGATTCGGAATGGAGGATCGTTCCCTTCTTGGCCCACAATTATCTGAAATCGGACCGCCCTGAACGAGGCGTTAGCCGAGAGGGGCATCGGCATGCACACCCACTTGGAGCGCATCAATGGCGAGCCGTGGATCGTCGTGGAGGACGTGCCGGCGGCATACCACGACGCGGTCCGTGACCTCGGCTACCAGGACCTTCCCGACGGTTCGTTCGGCGGCCCGGCGGCGGCCGGCAATCCGTACGTGCCGCGCGCCTGCGAGAACTTCGCACGCTTTGCCGAGCCGATGATCCTCCAGGCGGCCAGGGCGATTCCTGTGCCCTGGGAGACGGCACTGGCGGAGTTGCTTCGGTTCGTGGAAGGGCAAGGCATCGACTGGTGGCTGCTGGGAAGCGCGGCCCTGGCGGCGAGGGGGCTGTCGGTCGGCCCGCGCGACATCGACCTGGTGGTCGCGGACGAGGATATGCCTCGTCTGGAGCGCCTCTTGCTCGACTATCTCGTGCAGCCGGTGATCGCCTCACCCGGATGGGTCCACAATTCCTTCGCCCGGGCCTTCCTCCACGCGCGTGTGGAGTGGGTGGGCGGAGTGGTCCCGCTGGCCGACGCCGAGTATCCCAGCGACCAGGGCCCCATCGCTGCCGCATCCCTCGAGGTCATCCGCTGGCACGGCCACAGGATCCGGGTCCCGCCTCTCTCCCTTCAGTTCGAGACAAGCCGGCAGCGGGGACTGACGGAGCGGGTGCGAGTGATCGAGCAGGCGATGAGACTCACGTAAGGTACTGTAGTGGCGTGAGCGAGACCCCGACCCTCGGCCGCATATATGCCAAACGTGACGAGATTCGGCGCGCGGCCGCCGAGATCATCGAGCAGGAAGTGCCCGGTCTGTGACACCTCAGGAGACACACGTCGCCTTTCAAGACCAGATCCCGGGCAACCACTGCTGGGGCTGCGGACCGCTCAATGAGCACGGACTGCAGATCAAGAGCTACTGGGACGGGGCGCAATCGGTCTGCCGGTGGCAGCCGTGGGACTGGTTCGCCGCCGGGCCCGAGCACATCCTCAATGGCGGCATCATCGCCACTATCATCGATTGCCACTGTGTCTGCACGGCCATTGCCAACCACTATCGAGAAGAGGGGCGGGAGATGACGAGCGAGCCGGGAATCTGGTGCGTCACCGGCGGGCTCGACGTGGGCTATCTGGCGCCGACGCCACTGGATCAGCCGCTTGAGCTGCGGGCACAGATCGAGGAGCGCAAAGGGAAGAAGACGGTGCTCACTTGCTCGCTGGTCTCCGACGGGGAGGAGCGGGCACGCGGGCGGCTGGTGGCGATCCGGGTGCCACCGGAATGGCGGAAGCGGGACGAGGCCGGCATGTGAGAGGGATGGCATATCCCTTGCGGGCTCACCGGCAGACTGTGAAGGAGGGAGATAGTATGACATCCATCCAGGTCCCCGACCAGGTGGAAGTAGACGTCAATATGCATGAGGTGCAGATTCACCTCAGATTCCCCGACTACGACATCGCCATCCCGCTGCATGTCTGCCGGCAGCTCTCCACCGCGACTGACTATCTCGTCGAGCAGGCCGGCGGTCCACTCACGCCGGACGAGATCCGTGCCAACCTCGCCGGGGGCAAGGCGGCCGAAGGGTAAATTGCTGGACGGCGTGGCTCTCCCGCCGCATCGCGTCCACCGCGGTGCCCCTGGTCTCGAAGTCGGGACCGAGCATCCGTTGCAGAAATAACGGCAGCGCCGGCTCGATCGAACACCGAAGGGGGGGCGAGAAGGATCGGCCGGCCCTCGCGGGAACAGAAGATACAGGACTGTGGCCGGCCCGCGACCCGGCGTAGGGGCAGGGAGAGGTTCATCATTAGGGATGGCCTGAAAGCTGCTAACGGCGGACGTGTGAGGAAGGTCCTGGTGGCTGTGCTGGTGGTCGTCGCCGGGTTGTGGGTGTTCAGCGGCCTGACCGGCCAGAGCAGCGTTCATCAGCAGGTGGCGACGGTTCAGGCGGAGCAGACGGCGGTCGCTCGGCCGACGCCCACCGCTACTCCCTAGGAGGTCCGGCGGCAAGCCTATGGGGCGGATAGGCAGTCTGACACTGGGCATCATTACGGCGATCGGCGGATTCGTCGATATGGGCGAGCTCGTGACGTGTTCCCAGGCGGGCGCGCAGTACCACTTTGCCTTGCTCTGGACCGTCGTCGTCGGCGTGCTCGGGATCATGGTCTACGCGGAGATGGCCGGCCGCGTCGCCATCACGTCGGGCCGCACCCTGATCGACGTGATCCGGGAGCGGCTCGGCTGGCGCATCGCGTCGATCTCCATGGTCGTGGCCACGCTGGTCAACGTCCTGACCATCGTCATCGAAATCTCGGGCATGGCGCTCGTCCTGCAGATCGTCACCGGCATCAGCTACCTCTGGTGGCTGCCGGTGACGGCTCTCCTCATTGCCGGCATCCTCTGGTTCTCCTCATTCAAACTCATTGAGAACGGTGCCTCGCTCCTCGGTCTGGGGATTCTCATCTTCGTTGTCGCCGCCGTCAAAATGAATCCGCCATGGTCGGAGGTCGGCCGCCAGCTCATCATCCCCAGCATTCCCGGCGGCACGGGCCTCTCCGCCTATGCCTTCTCCGCGGTCAGCCTGATCGGCGCCTTCATGACCCCCTACGAGATCTACTTCTATTCATCGGGAGCCATCGAGGAGGAGTGGACGGGCAAGGACTTCGTCACCAACCGCATGACCACGATTATCGGCTTCACATTCGGGTCGCTGATCGTGATCAGCATGATGGTGGTGGCCGCGCAGACGTTCTTCCTGCACGGGTTGAAGTCGGCGAGCTTCGGCAGCATTCCGGTTCCCGTGGTGTCCGCCCTCGGCATCGGCGGACTTGCCGTCTTTGCCTTCGGCGCCTTTGCCGATACCGGCGGCGCGGCCCTCGAGGCGTCCCTCAGCACCGGGTACAGCATCGCCCAGTTCTTCGGTTGGGATTGGGGCCAGGAACATAACCCACGGCAGGCGCCGGCTTTTGTCTTCACCTACCTCGTCGCGATCCTCGTGGCGGTGATCATTGGACTCACCGGGGTCGATCCCATCCAGCTCACGATCTACACCACGGCTCTGGCCGCCTTCTCCCTCCCCTTCACTTTCATCCCCTTGCTCATCGTCGCCAACGATGAGGTGTATATGGGAGATATGCGGAACGGTTTCCTGGCCAACATCTCCAGCGGATTCTTTCTGATCATCCTCACGATCGTGACGATTGCGACCATTCCGCTCTTCATTCTCAGCGGCGGCGGAGGTGGATGAGATGAATCTCTTCCGTGACGTGATGGACAAGGAACTGGATGACTGCGATGGAGACAAGATGGGCAAAGTGGATGATATTCTGCTCGAGCTACGGCCGGATGGCGCCGCGGTCGTGCGGGCGATCGTCATGGGACCGGGCTCCCTCTCTCCCATGCTGCCGTCGTTCCTGGCCCGGCTCGGCCGGTGGATTGAGGAACGCCTGCTGGGAAGCGCGGCGGACCAACCCATCGAGATCCCCTGGGAGAAGGTGATGAGCATCGACGTGGTGGTGAAGGTCGATGTCGATCGACACCAGGTCGGTGCCACCCACACCGAAGAGGCGCTCTGGGACCGTTTCATCTCACCCCTGCCGTGGTCCCGGCGATGACCCCCTCGTCTCAGGACCGGATAATCCGCGCCCAGGAGCTCATAGGACGAAAGGTCCGCGACGCCGACGGCCACGACCTGGGTCGCGTGTACGATCTCGCCGTGGCGCGAGCCGGGGACGAGCTACGGGTCGAGAGCCTCCTGATAGGGGCGCGGAGCTGGATTACCCGCTTCGGCTGGTCGGAGCGAGAGCACGGACAGCGCATCCCCTGGGACGACATCGTCTCCCTCGCGCCCGACATCACGATTCGGGGATCGAGGAAGGGCTCAGGATGACGATCGTTGAAATCGTGATCGCGGTGGCGTCGGTCCTCTCCGTCTTCTTTTTCCTGCTGTACGTCTACGCGCTCTTGCGCCTTCCGGGCGGCCGGCGCCCCAAGACGCCCACGTTTGACCGCTTTGGTGACCCGCTGCCGCCGAGCGTGAACCCCGGATTTGGGGAGACCGAAGAGGAGCGCAGCCCGCCCTAGCATGCCTGCCGTCTCACAGCGCCGGATGATCCATGCGTGACCTCGATGTGGTGGCCGTCGGCGAGGTGCTGCTGGACATGGTGGCGCCGGATGCCGGCGATCTCGCCTCCGCCCGGCAGTTCCTTCCGGTACCCCGGCGGCGCTCCCGGCAACGTCGCCGCGGGGGTCGCTCGACTGGGCGGACGAGCCGCCCTGGTGAGCGCGGTCGGCGACGACCCCTTCGGCGACTCCCTCCTGGCGACGCTGCGAGGACACGGTGTGGAGACAGGCGCGGTTCGTCGCGTGACGGACCGCACTTCCCTCGCCTTCGTGGCTCCCAGCATCGATGGGATTCCCGACTTCCTCTTCTACCGCGGCGCCGATGCCACCCTCCGTCCCGGTGACATCCCCGACGGCCTGCCCGGGCGGGCGTCCATCCTCTACGTGACCTCGATGCCGTTCCTCGATTCGCCGGCCCGCGAGGCGACCCTGCACGCCATTGATCTGGCGCGCGCCGCCGGCACTCCCATTGCCGCCGATCCCAATCTCCGCCTCTCCAGCTGGCCGGATCTCGCCACAGCGCGGCGGGTGATCGCGCCTTTACTGGAGGCAGACATTCTGAAGGTCAGCGAGGACGAGGCGCGGCTGCTGACCGGCGAGGAGGATGTGCGGCGGTCACTGGAGGCGCTGTCGGCCCCGCCACTGGTCGTGATCACGCAGGGCGAGCGGGGAGCGATCTGGCGCTTTCGGGGAGAAACCGGGTCGGCGCCGTCACCACGGGTCGAGGTGATCGAGACCACCGGCGCCGGCGACGCCTTTATGGCGGCGCTCCTTTTCTGCATCGCGCGCCGCGCCGGTACTGATCTGAGCCGCCTGTCACTCGGGGATGTCGCCGACGCCGTCCGTATCGCCTGCACCGCCGGCGCCCTCGCCTGCACCCGGCTGGGCGCGATGCCGGCTCTGCCGACCTGGCAGGAGGTGGAAGCGTCACTCCAGGGCGGCGGGGCGAGCGCATGGGACCGGTAGGGGCCGCCTCTTGCCGCACCCTCCCCAACAATCGTCTCACGGCGCACACGGTTATTGGCATCATGACGATATGCCGGGCCGCCTCCTGCCTCGCCCGTCCCGCCGATCCTCTCACGGCGCCACAACCAGTGCCTTCCCAACGACATGCCGTAGGGGCCGGCTCCTGCCGTGCCCGCCCTGGCCCCTCGTTCCCTCATGGTGGGATTGGCCGACGTGCGGAAGACAGAGGGCGGGAATCCTCGAGAGGGATTGGCACGAGGGAGAAGGCGGGCACGGCAGGAGCCGGCCCCTACCAGGCAGGGTGGCCTATCCGACCCGGCGTGGCAGGAGCCGGCCGCGACCGGAGGGTTGTGGCCTACCTGACACCAATGCGGCAGGAGTCGGCCCCAACCAGCGGGTGTTGGCTGGTCCCACGCCGCGCCTGATCGTGGCCGAGCCCGGCCAGAGGGTGTTGACCCGTTTGACCCGGTAGGGTAGGAGCCGGCCCCTACCGGGCATGGTGGCCCTTCTAATGCCAATACGGTAGGAGGCGGCCCCGGCAGGTGGATAGTGGCCCCTCTGATGCCAAGACGCCACGGGGCCGCCACGACCACAGGATGGTGGCCCCACTCAAGCCGATACGGCGGGAGGCCGCCCCTCCCTGGTAGCCCGGGGATCACTGGGGGCGCACGCCGCTATCACAGATTCGGTCGGGGGATCTCCAGTCTCGCTACCGGTCGCGTGCGGCCGTGACCGCCGCGTCCGGCGCGATCGGGTCGGTGGCCATGACGCTCTCGAACGCCGTCTCCGGTCGTGAGGGGAGCGAGGGTTCCGCAGCGGGGCCTTCGCTCTCCTCATGAATGAGCGGCAGGGAAGAGTGACCGGGCGAGAAGACAGGCACGGTGGCGAGAACAGGCCTGGGCGATGCCCTAGACAGAATTAGGGTCTTGACCCTATAGGCAGGCCACGAGCCGGGACATAGAGTGGATTGTAGGGATCACGTTCTTGACGTCACAACGGTCACTGTGGGAGGAAGCTATGTCTCGGATTGCTCGTGTGCTGGTCTCTCTCTGCTTTGCCCTGTCGGTTCTGAGCATCTCACGAGCATTTCCGCCATCCGGCGTGGCCGCCGCCGGCGGGTGGACCACCAGCGGAACCCAAATTCTGACTCCGGCCGGGACACCCTACTTGATCACCGGCATCAACTGGTATGGCTTCGAAACCAAGTCGTACGTGGCGCACGGGATGTGCTGCCAGGACTATACGTACATCCTGAATGAGGTCAAGCAAGACGGGTACAACACGATCCGGATCCCGTTCTCCAACCAGATGTGGGAGTCGGATCCGACGCCCGGCTCGAACACCATCAGCGCCTGCTCGGCCTGCAAGGGCAAGCACTCCCGCGACATCCTGGCGCTCATCATCAACTATGCCGGCTCCATCGGCCTCCACGTGATCCTGGATAACCATCGGTCCGAGGCGGGCAACTCGGCGGAGGGGAACGGCCTCTGGTACACCTCCAGCTACTCCGAGCAAAGCTGGATCAACGACTGGGTGAATATGCAGCGCTGGGTCCATGGCCAGCAGATGACGCAGGGCTCAACCGACACCGTGACGGTGAACGACACGGCCTCCGACGGCTACCCGACCGTGATCGGGTACGACCTGCGCAATGAGCCGCACACCCCCTCACGGACGGCCTACACGGCCGGCGCCACCTGGGGCACCGGCGACGGCATCTCCCCGGCCTCCAACCCCAATCCGAATCCGTTCGCGCCGGCCTGCGCCTCCAGTAGCACCTGTGTCGACTGGCGCCTGGCCGCCGAGCGCGCCGGTGACTCCATCCTCGGCGATGCCTCCAGCCACGGCTGGAGCTATCCGCTGATCTTCGTCGAGGGCATCAGCCAGTACCCCACGGCCTCCGGGACCGCCGGCGGCGGTCCCTACGACTACTACTGGTGGGGCGGCCAGCTGCAGGGCGTCAACGGCAATGCCGGCAATCCCGGCGCTCCCGTTGTCTTCAACGCTGGGGGCAGCGCCTCCAGTCTCGGTCCCGCGGTCTCCAATCAGCTCGTGTACTCCGCCCATGACTACGGTCCGGCCGAGTACGCGCAGTCCTGGTTCAACAGCAGCACGTGCTACACCAAGGGCTGCTCCGCCTCCAGTCTCTCCGATCTCTGGGTGAACCACTGGGCCTATCTCAACCTCTCCGGCGGCATCAACCCGGTCTGGCCTGGACACAGCAGCTACCCCTGGAGCAACACGGGAGCGACGGCCTATACCCAGGCACCCGTGTGGATCGGCGAGTTCGGGACCGGGAACACCAGCAGCGCTGTCGACACCTCGGGCGCCGGCTCGCAGGGGCAGTGGTTTACCGACCTGATCAACTTCATTCAGAGCAGCGAGAGCCCGACCTCCACCAACAGCTCCGGCTATGCCGTGAGCAACCTCAATTTCACCTACTGGGCGCTCAACACGGAAGACAGCTACGCCCTATTGGGCACCAGCTGGACCGGTCTCGCCTACGCCCCGAAGGAATACTCGTTCCTCTGCTTCGTGCAGTGGGGTCCACTGGCCGTGCCTCACGGAACGGCCTCCAATCAATGTGGGAACACGGGCGCGCTGCCCGGGCCAAGCTGAGAGAAGGAGATCTCTAGGACACGCCCTAGACGAAAAATAGGGTGCAGACCCTATACAAATACGACGTGACGGGCGATACCCTTAGGGCGTATGCCCCCCGTGGATGGGCATAGCGTTTGTTCCGGCTTTGGTTTGCCGCAGATGCATCTCCGTGCAGCCGGGCAGATGACGGTGGGACCACCTACACCATGAGGTCAGGAAATGGGAAGTAATGTGCTCCGTGGAATCCCCGTGACTCGCCTTCTGCTTGGCGCCGTCGCTCTCGCATTCGCGCTGGTGGGGAGCCCCCTGCTTGCCCCGCGCGCCAACGCCGAGCTGGGCGCCTGCTACAGCGATCCGGTTGTCGTCCTCTCCAATGGCGTGACCCTGGATCTCAGCGCCACGATCAACGACTCGGAGAGCGACATCAGCCAGGTCGCCTATAGCATCCACGCGCCCGCCGGGATCAGCGTGAACAGCATCACCTACACGTCTGGCCCGCTCGGTCCGAAAGAGGTCTTTCGTCTGGTCTCCAGCGGTACCTCCACCACCTATCGTGTCGCGACGCTGGTCAGCACCGGCACCACCGTCCCGGTTGATGCGTCCGTCGATGCGGTGACCGCGAACAGCGCCACCCTCGTCTCGATGTCGGGCAACAGCAACCAGCAAATCGTGGTGGATGTCACTCCGTAAACTGCCGGCAGATCCGATGCGACTCCATGTGCAACCGTCCGAGGCTGCCGTCGCGGGCTGCGCTGCTCTGTTTGCCCTTGCGCTCTGCTGGTGGCGCACCTATCTCGCGGTGATTCCGGCCGGTTGGTGGGGAACCTGGCTCCTCGCCGGTTTGCTCGTCCTGGCGGTTGTCGGAGCGTATCAATTCCCGCTGCAGGTCAGTCCGAAGAGCAAGATCTATCTTTCGAGCACGGCCTATTACCTGCTCGCGGTTCTCCTCGTCCCGCCACTCGCGGCGACGGGCGCGGTGATCGGATCACTCGTCGGCGAGATCTCCGTTCAGAAAAGACGCGGCACCCTGCTGCCGGACATTGTCGTGCAGACATCGCGCCGGAGCCTGGTTGTGCTCGCGGCGTGCGCGGTCGCGCATCTGCCCGGCCATGGTGCGGTCTACAGCGTGCTTCTGATTCTCACGGCCCTTGTGTTGTGGGTTGGCGATATCGTCACTTTCCCCCTTCTCGTTCGGCGGCTGGTCGGTCAACCGCCGGTCCGCATCGTGGTCTCGGCTGCCCGCCAGTCGTACCTGCTTGAAGGCGCCCAGTATTTGCTCGGTTTGATCGGCGGGCTCATTGGAGCGCATAACTTCTCGACCGTCGCCTTCCTCGCACCCGCCATGGTGCTCGTCTACCTGGCTTTCCGGGCGAAAGGTGAGGCGGAAGAGGCGCGCGCGGCGGCAGAGAGCGCTGCCGAGGCTCTCCGCGAGAGTGAGGCCCGCTATCGCACCCTCTTCGAGAACGCCAGCGATATCGTCTACACCCACGATCTGACCGGCAACTTCACGTCCATCAACCGCGCCGGCGCAGACCTGCTCGGCTATGAGTCCAGTGAGCTCCTGACAATGAACATCGCGGACCTGGTGCCCCCGGACAAGCTGCAGGGTATCCAGAGTGTGCTCGACAGTCTCCAACACGGCACGCCGGGATCCGGCGAGTTCGATGTCAAGACGAAGGACGGCCGGCGCGTCAATATCGACGTCAATGCCCAACTGCTGTACGCAGGCGGGCAGCCTGTCGGCGTGCAGGGGATCGCCCGCGACGTCACCGAGCGACGCCGCGCGGAGATGACCCGCATGCAGCACGCACGCGACCTTGCGGCGCGCGTCCTGGAAGCGCAGGAAGAAGAACGCAAGCGCATCGCCCGCGAGCTCCACGATGAGACCGCGCAGTCCCTCTCTATCCTGCTGGCGGGCCTCGATGTCCTCGAACCGCGCATTCCGACGGACGACCCGGTACTGCGATCCGGCTTCGAGCGCGTCTACATGCTCGCCCGCCGCGTGCTGGATGGGACGCGTGCCCTCTCCCACAACCTTCGCCCCTCGATCCTGGACGACGTCGGCCTCGCCGCGGCTCTCCAGTGGCTCGCCGGCGAGTACGAGCTGAGCTACGGCGGTCACGTCGACGTGGCCGCGCCGGATCTCGACGGCATGCTGTCGCCCGAGGAGGAAGTCGCGCTCTTCCGCATTGCCCAGGAGGCGCTCACCAACTGCGGGAAGCACGCGCACGCCTCGGAGGTCCATCTCTCGCTGTCCGTTTCCGGCTCGGCGGCCCAACTCGTCGTCGAAGACGACGGTGCGGGATTCAACCCGGTCAATGTCCCCGCGCCCAGCCGCCAGGGACGCCTCGGCCTGTACGGCATGCGCGAGCGCGCCGGCTTACTGGGCGGGGCGCTCGAAATTACGACGGCACCGCAGAGCGGGACGCGGATCGTGGCAACAATTCCGCGCACCGCGGCCAGAACCTCCGATCTCGTCGCACAGAATATCGCCGGCCGAACTGCCTGATTCTCGATAGCGCGGCACAGGGATGGCCGCTGCCGAGTGGAGCGGATTCGCCCCGACGATAAGCGGATCCGGTTGCCGTTACGCGTAGCGCTCGCGGGCCAGTCGGTAGGAGTCTTCCTCTCTCCGCAGGAGATCGGGGTTGCGGCCGAGGGCGACGGAGAGGAAGTAAGCAAACAGCTGCAGGGGAATCACGTAGGGGATCGGCGTCAGGATCTCGGGGATTTCCGGCATGAGGAGGCGATGGGCGCCGGGGAAGAGGGTCTCGCTGTCCTCTCCCGTCACGACATGGGGGGCGATCCCGATGGCCTCGGCAGCATGGACCAGGTCGGTCGCGCGGCGGATGGAGGGGCCGGTCGGCGCCAGCACGATGAGCAGGGTCGCGGGCGAGGCGGCGGCCAGCGGCCCGTGCAGCATCTCCTCCAGCTCGAAGGCAGCGGCCGGCAGATAGGTCGTTTCCAGCAGCTTCAGCTTGCCCTCGCCGGCTGTAGCCTCGTTGGGCCCGGCGCCGGTCAGCCAGAGATCGGCACGAGCGTTCTCGTGGAGATAGAGGGCGATCTGCGCCGCCAGTCGGTGCGCCAGGTCCTCCAGGCCGAGAGTGTCACGCACGACCTCGGGCAGCGGGGAAAGATCCAGGTGCTCGGCGGGATCGGCGAGGGCGTTGGCGAGGGCGATGAGGGTAGTCAGGGCGGCGGTGTAGCCGGCGGTGTGCGCCCAGGAGCGCTCTTCGGCGTGACCGGTGGGGAGGGTGAGAGCGGCCAGGGAGGATGCCTCCTTGCCCGGGAAGCCGGTGATGACGACGCTCTCAGCGCCGGCACGGCGGGCTCGTTCCAGGGCGCGCAAGGTCATGTGTGTCTCGCCCGAGTGCGTCAGCGCCACCACCACATCGTCGGGGCGGAGAGCCGGAAAGTAGGTGACGAGCTCGTACGCCTCGATGGCCTGTGCCTCCACGCGGCCGCGGGTGAAGCGGCGCAGAGCCTGCGCCCCGACCATAGCGGCGTTGAAGGAGGTCCCGGCGCCGGTGAGGAGGACGCGCCGGGCGCGGGATAGGACGCGAATGGTGTCGGCACCGCTCTCCGCGACGATCTGCAGCGAGCGGGCGACGGTCTCCGGTTGGAGATGGATCTCCTCATACATCAGATAGGGATGGCGGTCGCGGCGCTCCGGCGGCATGGCACCATTGTAGGGATGAAACGCGGGGCGATCTTCGATCCATCCGGTACGTATCGCTATGCGCTGACGCGGACCTGGGATGAGGGCCCCGAGGTCACGATGGTCATGCTCAATCCCAGCGCGGCCGACGCCGAGCGCGACGACCCCACCATCCGGCGCTGCATCGCCTTCGCCCGTGCCTGGGGCTTCGGGCGGCTGCGCGTGCTCAATCTCTTCGCCTACCGGACGGCGGAACCGTCGGTGCTGGCTCGAGCGGACGACCCGGTCGGGCCGGAGAACGATCGCTACCTGGCCGCATCCATCCGCTCCGATCTCCTGGTCGTCGCCTGGGGCAATCACGGCTCACTGCGGGGACGAGCCGCGGACGCCGGCCGATTATTCCGTGGCGCCTTCTGTCTGGGCCTCACCGCAGTGGGGCAGCCACGGCACCCTCTGTATCTGCCTGTCCAGACCCAGCCGCAGCCGTGGAGCGGACCGCCGGGCGGTTAAACGGAACGAGCCGGCTCCAAGAGCCGGCTCGATAGGTGTTAGATCCGATTAGGAGGCGAGACGGACGGGCTGATCAACCCTGCGGAAGAGGGTGCGAGACTCCTGCCGGGACAGCTCTCGGTACGAGTCGATCTTCCCGCACATGAAGCACTTCATCACGAGCATCTCTTCCAGCGGATACGATTCGTACACGAGTTTGCCGCCACACTTCTTGCAGACCGGTTGCGCCACGATAGCCTCCCTTGAATCGCCGGTGTTTGGTCGTCATAGGCACCATACCGCCGGGTCATTAGGGAGGAGTTAGCCCGCTGTTAGCTGGGAATTAAATTCCTAAATTTCACGACGATATCGGCAGGACATGCCGGGTCGAGGACCATGGGCCTGCCTTGAGGTGGGCCTGGCAGGCGGAAATCAGCTGCGTTTGGCTTTGCGACGTTCCGCTCGAAGGGCGCGCTGGTAGGCGTACCGCGCCTGCTGGCGCGTTAGTCCCAGATCACGCTGAATCTCGACCCAGGGCGCACCCTTCCCGCGCATCTCGAAGACGCGGCGCTCGATGTCCTGGGCAGAGGGTTGGTCCGTCACTCCCCATGCTAGACGAGCCGAATCCGGCAGCCTCACGACATCTGTGTCCGGGCGGGATCCCCTCATGCGGCATCGGTAGGGGGTCGTGTCCATTCTTCACACATAAACCCATCGTCATGGGACGTGGCACGCTACTTGCCATACATGAAAACGGAAAGACGGAATGACAGCTATTGGAGGAACCGGTGGCAAAGACAACGGTCGAGTTACCGGACGGACTGCATCGGACACTGCGGGTCAAAGCCGCCCTGGACGATCGCAGCATGAACGACATCATCATCGAGGCACTACAAACGCATCTCTCGGGTTTCCGGATCGAGCCGGGGATGTTGGAGATCGAAGAGGTTTCACGCGATCCGGAAAGGAGCAGGCAACATGCCGGAAGAGCGCATAGTTCGGACTGACAGCGACGCGGGTAGTTCGGCAGCGGGGGCAGCAACCCTTATCCAGACGATCGTCTGGTCGGTCGTCGTGCTGGTCCTCCTGGCGGTCGCGCTCTGGTTACTGCACGTGTATCTCCACATCTTCTAAAGAGGAGTTGTTCCATGCCCGTTGTGGAAGAGACGAGCGGAGGTGGCTCGAGCACAACGATGCTGCTCACCTTCCTCATCGGTCTCCTGATCGTCGTCATTGCCGTGGTGGTGATCCTCCACGGTGTGCTGCACATCTTCTAGAAAGGGAAGGGAATTATGCCTGAAGAGTATGTCACTCGAACGACCCCGGATACTGAGGTGGTTCAGGAAACTCCGGCCACTGAGGTTGTGGACACGACGCCAAACACCGTGGTGGAACGGCGTCCCGTCAGCCGCACGGTAGTCCAGCACTCCGATCCGGTCGGCAACGCTTTTGCCGCCAGTCAGCTGATCCAGACCATCGTGTGGTCCGTCGTCGTGCTCGTCCTGCTTGTCGTCGCACTCTGGTTGCTTCACGTCTACACAGGGATTTTCTAGGAGGATTTCGCAATGGCTAATCTACTCTGGGTTCTCGTGGTGATCCTGATCATTGCCTGGCTGCTCGGCCTCGGTGGCATTTTCCACCTGGCCCTCAGCATCATCTGGATCATTCTGGTGATCGCCGTCATCCTGGCAGTGATCGCCTTCCTCACCGGCGGCTATCTCGGCTAACCGGGAGACAGAGCAGAAGGGGCGCCTCGACGGCGCCCCTTTTTTGTTGCCCTGACCCGCCGGATCGTGATGGGAGCCCCGCCCGACGATTCCGTGGTCTGCTACCGGCCCAACAGCTCCGCCAGGAGGTCGCGACGCTCGCTGATGAGCAAGTGCGCCAGCCGGGCCAGGTCGGAAAGGGAGGCGCCGTCTCGCAGGGCGGAGAGCAGCGACTTGATGGGAGCCCCCACCAACCAACGCGCCATGATCACCGGCAGCACGGCCGGTCCCCGGACCCGCCGGTAGAAGGCCGGGTAGAGGCGTGCCAGCCGCCGCTCGTCGGCGACCAGCAGGCGCCAGTCTTCTCTCGTCAGCGGGCGACGCTCCCTTGCCTGGTGGACCACGACCGCCTCCGGCGCGAAGACGATCTCACCCTGCCGCAGCACGCGCGCCGCCAGCGCGGTGTCTTCAAACCAGCGCTGAAAGGCCGGATCCACCCCCCCGGCTTTCTCCAGCGCATCACGGCGATACGCCATGTTGCAGGTCTGCGCCAGGAGGTCACGGTGGAGCACCTGGACGGCATGCGAGCCAGGTGTCCCGCGCGCCGCCACCGTCTTTCCCTGCACACCGGCGGCTCCACTCCGGAAGGCGGCGATCAACGCGTCGATCCAGCCGGGGTCGGGCCGGCAGTCGTCGTCAGTAAAGGCAATGATCTCGCCCCGCGCCGCCTCGACTCCCAGCCGGCGCGCCTCCCCCAGCCCCACGCCGGGCGCCCGCACCAGCCGGACACCCTCCGGCGCGGGAAGCGTCCCGGCGTTATCGACCACCACTATCTCGCGGTGCTGCCAGGACTGTCTCTCGACGGCCGCCAGTGCCTGGCGAAGCAGCGCCGGCCGGTGACGCGTCACGATGACGACCGAGACCAGAAGATCAGGATCCAGCAGCGGCAGAGCCGGATGGGCGGGACCCGCCCGGAGCGCCGCCAGCAGCTCGCCTTTCTCGCGTAGCAATGGTCCCATCTGACGGATATAGGAACGGGGCCGACGGACCAGATAGCGGAGGTGGGCGAGCGACTGCTTGAGGAGGGGGCGCACGATCCAGAGGATGAGCGGCAGGAGCGGGGCCGGCGGACTCACCCGCTCCCCTCCCAGCTCACGCAGCGCCGTCCGGTGGCGCATATCAGCGGCAAAGCGCCGGCGCCACTCCTCGCGCGATCGCCAGGTCCGCGGCCGGGGCGGATGGCGGACGACCGCCCGCGGCGCAAACCGAATCTCGCCCAGACGCCGGACGCGATGCCCCAGGATGTTGTCGGCATACCATCCCATCTCCTCGAAGGGGCCGATGCGGTCCAGCGTGGCGCGGCGGTAGGCGATATTGCAGGTCCGGTATGGCGGGCCCCCGCGCGTCTGCTCAATCTGGTGCGTGAACGGGGTGATCGCTCCCGGCTCGGCCAGCGTCATGCCCTGGGCGCCGGCCGCTCCATCGCCGAGCGCCGCGACCAACTCCGCCAGCCACTCGGGGGCCGGCAGGCAGTCATCGTCGGTAAAGGCAATGATCTCGCCGCGGGCCATCTCCAGGCCGGCGTTGCGGGCAGCGTAGCTGCCGCGATTCTCCTCCAGATGCGCCACCATCCGGCCGTCGCCCGCCCAGGCGTCGAGGAGCGCGCCGGTGCCGTCGGTCGAGGCATCATCGACGACGATGATCTCGCGCTGCGGGTACGCCTGCGCATCGAGAGCGGCAAGCAAACCGGGCAGCAGGTCCGCCCGGTTGCGGGTGGGAACGATGACGCTGACGTACGGGTTCAGTGTCTCGTCTCGCGCCATCGCGAAAGGAAGTAGGGGAGCAGGGAGAAGAGCGCGAGTTTCTCGCCGATGATCAAGGGGATGTGACGGGCGTAGCGCCAGGGGTGCCGGCGCAGATAGGCCCAGTGCCACCGCCAGTAGCGGCGGAGGGGCAGCAGGAGCCAGCGCGAGAGGACATGATCGGCTCGCTGCACGGAGAGTGTCGGCGAGCGCGCGCCGGCGTACTGAGGATAGGACCGCCGAAAGTGCAGCTCACTGTCGAGGAGGGTCCGCCAGGCATGGCGGTTGGCCCACTCCTTGGCGCGGGGCGGGTGACAGACTTCCGCCTCCGGCGCGAAGACGATCGGCCCCAGCTCGAGGGCCTGCTGCCCCAGGACGACGTCCTCTCCCCGGATCAGGTGAGGGTCGAAGCCGCCCAGCCGGCGCACGACATCGGCACGGTAGGCGATATTGCAGGTGCGGTAGGGCGGTCCTCCCTCCAGCTGCTCGATCTGGCGAGTGAACGGCGTCATCGCGGCCCGCTCCGTCACCGTTCGGCCTTGCACACCGACCGCCTGGGGTGACCGCTCGAAGGCCGCCGCCAGAGCCTGCAGCCAGCCCGGCCGCACCACGCAATCGTCATCGGTAAAGGCGAGGATCTCGCCGCGCGCATGCGCCTGTCCCAGATTGCGCGCCGCGCCCATCTTGGCCCAAGACTGATAGAGGTAGCGGACCGGCAGACCGGCCGCCCGGGCGCGGGCGGTCACCGCCGCCGTGTCATCCGTCGATCCGTCGTCCACGACGATGACCTCCCAATCGGGATATGCAACCTCCCGTAGGGAGGCGAGGAGGCGCTCCAGGAGACGGGCCCGATTCCGCGTCGGCACGATGACGGAGATGGCAGGGAAAGACATAAGGCATTATTCCAGTCGGGGAAGAATGCAAATGCGTGATCCACAAATCCGGGTGCGCCGTAATAATGGCGGACACACACCTCCGACACGTGCCGGAATTGTCCCCGCCGGCGATGACCTGGGCCCAAGGATGTATCCCTTCCGCGTATGGAAAAGGGACAAAAGAAGGACAAAAAGACGGGAAAAAGAGGACTTCACGAAACGTTAAGCCAGGTCTAATCTGGCTGTAATCTACCGTCCCTATAGTGAATCTAGGATAACTGAATAGGTAGGCGGGCTCAGCACGCAAGCGCCTACTGGACGAGGGACGGCGCAAGCTGTCCCTCAACCGCATTTTGGAGACATATTATGCGTATCCTATCCACCATCGGCCGCGTGGTCGCGGCGCTGGGAACGGGTGTCGGCGTCGTCCTGGGACTGGTCCCGGACCCCCAGTCGCCGACCGGCGCCCACCGGTAGACGCAAGGCGCGGTATCCAACCTTGTAGGGCGGCCCCACCCTGTTGAGGGGGTGAGCTCCGGCCCGTGATCGACGTCAGTCGTCCTGGCCGGCCGGGCCACTCCCAAGCGGGTACGGGCAAGACGCTGCGATACACTGAGGAGAAGCGTGACGGAGCGGCAGTAAGGGGACATCACTCCGTCATGCCCGTCCTCTGACGGTATCATTCCCCCGACGGAGCGCGCATGCCTTTTCTCGCCGTCGGCGTCGAACACCGCACGGCCCCCATCGACGTTCGTGAGGGCCTCGCCCTGGATCCCGGCGACGTCGCCCGGATCAGCGCCGATCTCCACCGCACCGGCTCCGAGGTGGCCATCCTCGCTACCTGCAACCGGACCGAGATCTATCTCTGGGCGGAGGAGGCCGAGCCGGCCGCGGATCAAGCGGTACGTCTCCTCGATCCCGCCGGCCAGTACGCCGCGGCGATGCAGCGCTGGGACGAGCGTGACGCGATCGAGCATCTTTTCCGGGTGGCCTCGGGACTGGAATCGCGGGTATTGGGAGAACAGCAGATCCTGGGACAGGTGCGGGAAGCGCTCGAAACGGCGGAGAGCGCCGGCACGATCGGTCCCAATCTCCACGCCCTCTTCCGCGCCGCCATCAGCTGCGCGCGGCAGGCCCGCGCCGGCGCCTCGCTGGGCAAGGTTCACGTGTCCGTCGCCGCGGAGGCGGTGCGCCGTGCCGGGGAGATGCTGGGCGCGCTGCCGGGGCGCTCGGCTTTGGTGATCGGCGGCGGTGAGGTGGCGCGTGAGGCCGCCGCCGAGGTACGGCGGCGGGGCATGACGCTCTATATCGCGAATCGGACCGTCTCGGTCGCGGTGGATCTCGCCGCCCGCCTGGGCGGGCGCCCGGTCCCGCTGCGCGATGTGTCCCGCGTGCTGCCGCACGTGGATCTCGTCATCGCCGCCACCAGCGCGCCGCATCAGATCCTGAGCGCGGACGATCTTCCGGCGCGCGACCTTCTCCTGATCGATCTCGCCGTCCCCCGCGATATCGAGCCGGCAGCCGCCGGCCGGACGGGAGTGACCCTGCTCGACCTCGACGATATCCTACCGGACGCCGGCGACTGGGAAGCCGACATTCGGATGATGGAAGCGGTCATCGCGGCGGAGACACAGGGCTTTCTGGCCTGGGCGATGACGCGCCGGGTGGCGCCCATCATCGCCAATCTGCGCGAGCATGTCGAGGCAGTCTCGGAGGCGGAGCTCCGCCGGGTGGCCCCACAACTGGCCGGCCTGACCGACCGGGAGCGCGCCGCCGTGGAATCCCTCACGCACCGCCTGATCGACAAGATGTTCCACCATCTGGTCGTGCGCCTCCGCCTGGCGGCGCAGACCGACCCGTCGCTGGTGGATGCGGCCGAGTTCTTCTTCCTGCACGGTGAAGGCGGACTGTTCGAGCACGCTGCTCAACGACAACAGGAGCGCGAGCCGAGCGATGCGTGATCGGACCATCGTCGTCCTGCAGGGCGACGAGACCGGCCAGGAGCTCCTGGATGAAGCGCTTCGCGTCCTGCAACCGGACGTCATCGGCTTCCCGATCGATCTCATTACCTACGATCTCTCCCTGGAGAACCGGCGCCGCACCCAGAACGCCGTCGTCCACGAGGCAGCCGCCGCCATGCGCGAGGTGGGCTTCGGACTGAAGGCCGCGACCGTTACCCCGGAACAGAAAGGGGATGTCGGCTCGCCCAATGCCATCCTGCGGCGGGAGATCAACGGCAAGGTGATCGTCCGCACCGGCCGGCGGATCCCCGGCGTCCCGCCGGTGGCCGGCATCCACAATCCGATCTCGGTCATTCGCATGGCGGTGGACGGCGCGTATGGCGCAAAGGAGTGGCGCGAGGGTGAAGGGCTGGACCAGGTCGCGTACCGGACCGAGCACATCAGCCGGGCCACCTGCCGCGCCGTCGCCGAGTATGCCTTTATGCAGGCGGAGCGGATGGGCGCCAAGGTCTTCGGCGGGCCGAAGTTCACGGTGAGCGCGATCTACGAGGGCATGTTCAAGGAGGAGATGGACGCGGCGGCGCAGCGGCACCCGGATGTCCCCTACGAACCGCTCCTCATCGACGCCACCTTCGCCCTGCTGCTGACCACCACCGGCGAGCCGTTGGTCATCCCGGCGCTGAACCGCGACGGCGATATCCTGAGCGACCTCGTCCTCCAGCTCTACGGCACCATAGCCGGCGCTGAGTCGCTGCTGCTCAGCTTCGACGAGAGCTTCCACATCGACGTGGTCATGTCGGAGGCGCCGCACGGCACGGCGCCCCGCCTCTACCGGAAGAACCTGGCCAACCCCATGGCCATGATTCTGGCCGCCGGCGCTCTGCTGGCTCACTTCCCGGAAGATGCCGCCGCGCAGCACGCCGCGCACGCCATCCAGAAAGCGACGATCGAGACAGTCGGCCACGGGACGCGCACCGTGGACCTGGGCGGCGACGCCACGACGACGCAGTTCACCGATACGGTGATCGAGGCGATACGGCAGGAGCTGGAGCGTTCACGATAGGGTTGATGCCGTTGTTGCCGGCAACCATGCAATGGCCTGCTCTATTCGGGCTTACTGAAGGCGAGCAGCATGAACCGCGGGAATAGATAGCCCTCCGGCAGAATGCTGCCCGGTTCGTGCACGATCGCTCGTCCGGTCAGATCGGCGAGCTTCGTCAGACGCAGACCAGTGACCAGAAACGCATCCAGATACTCTTCGAGCGTGCGGTGATGAAGGTACGTCTTGATGCCGATTTCCCACAGCCCGACGTAGGGACTCACCGCGCCGGAGTCAAAGTAGTTAGCGACATGCTCGCGGACGACGGCGCCGTAGGGGTTGTTGAAGGCGTGGACCATCCTCCCTCCCGGCTTCAGGAGTGAGGCGAGGCCGGCAGCAAAGCTCCGATAGTCCTCCACGTCGTTCAAGACGAGGAAGGTGGTGACGGCGTCGAAACGGTTGGCGTCCTCCGGTGTGCAGGCACTGAGATCCGCGACGCGGTAGCTGATTTCTCCCCCCGGCGTCTTCTGACGAGCCAACGCGATGAGGCGCGGTGAGATGTCGATGCCCGTGACACGCGCTCCACGGCCCGCGAGCACCCGGGCCAGATATCCCTCGCCGCACCCGGCATCGAGAACAGATTGACCAGCGACGTCCCCCAGGAGCGCCAGGAATCGCGGCAAGATGCCGAGAGGGTCGCCGTCCACGCCGCCCTCTTCCCGCCGCGCCACGTACGCGGCATACTCGGCCGGATAGTCGTCGTACTGACCGGTCGCCAACCTCACCTCACATCCAGGGATCCGATCCAATACGTTTCTTCGGCTTGCCGGACAAACCCGGCCTTCTCCGCCACCCGCACCGAGGCGATATTGGCGGTATCACACTCCCAGCACGGCGTCAGGCCACGCACGCGGGCTTCCCGAACGAAGCGACCGGCCGCGGCGGTCGCCACCCCGCGCCCCTGGAAGTCCTCGGCGGTGGCGATCCCGATGCCGCAATACGTTGGGCCAACGTACTCCGCCGTACACCAGCAGATCACCTCATTACCGGCTACAGCCAGAATCCCGAACCCGTGGGCATGGAATCGATCGTCCGAGGGCCACATCCCCTGTATCTCCTCACGGACATACTCCATGCCCGCCGGCTTATCGCTCGCGAGGAGCTCCGGCGTGATCGGGAGGAATATCACGCCGGGGAGGTGAGGGCGCGGGCCGCCGCGATGCCGGGCCGTGTCGTGCACCGCGAAGCGGGTGATGGTGGGACGGAGAGGAAGAGGAAAGAGGCGCGGCAGGCTCGTCTCGAGTGAAGGAGACAGCGCCCGGACCTTGAAACGACGCACGCCGGCCGCCCGGGCCTCCGGCAGCAGTTGATCGGTCACCGTTGACCGAAGCGCGTCAAGGGATGCGTCCGACTCGACATCACCGGCCAGGTAGAAGACCTGGTTGCCTTTGTCCCACAGGACCAACAGGGGCGGGCTCTTCTCCTGAACAATCCACAGTTGACCCGCGGTGTTGCCCACCAGCATCGATCCGATGACCATGTCGAGGTGCGGTCCACGGAAGTGGTCACGGTAGCCGGAGAGCTGATGTGTGAAATCTCTGTGCTCAGATTGATGGATCAATGTCCGGTACCGACGTCGTCATACCGCCGCGGATGGCCCGCAGTGCTTCCAGAGTCGCGTGGACATCCCGCTCCGGGCCGTCCTCGCTCACCCATCGTCCGTCCGGTTGCTGTTCTGCCGCCAGTCGGTCTGTTGCCTGCCGCAGAAGTGGATGACCGGCCGGCAGTCCGACCCCCTGGAGGGTGACCACCAGCCAGCCGAGGTTGCTGGCCGCCAGACGCGAGAGGCACCTCGTCAGGTGGCCCAGAACTGCTTCGGCGGCAGCCGTTTCGCCTGTCCGATACCAGAGGCCGGCGGCGAGCCAGTGGGAATGAGGAAACGTCGGGAGGCTGCCGTCGTCGCCGAGATGTCCGGCCAGAAAGCGCGCCGCGCGGCCGGCAGCCTCGGTCTCACTCTCCAGGATTGCCAGCCAGTACCCGCAGTTGGCGGTGAGATAGAGCCGAGCCGCCGGATCACCCGGCTGGGCCCAGGGAGGGGCCGCATCCCGGACGCTCGAATCCTCCTGCCAGCTCCCGTCGGATGCTTGCCGTGCCAGCAGAAATCGGACGGCCCGTTGCACCGGTTCTGCCGAGTTCAGGCCGAGCTGATCCGCCTGCGCCAGCCGATAGCAGGTGGCGTCCCGCGAACTGTAGTCGGAAGCCCAGAACGGGGACCAACCGCCGTCGGGACGCTGTCCGGCAAAGAGCGCATCGACAATGGTCTCCGACGGTGCTCGCCCGGTCAGAAGGGACGCGAGGCGGGCCCGCTCCACGTCGGTTCCATGCCGCCCGACAAACGCTGCGGCGCGTTCCAGATGAACCACGGCTGATCCTCGGTCGCGTTGGTGCTGGTCGCCGCAAAGGGTAGCATGCGCCGGGGCGCATCGTGAGCGCGCCCCGCCGAGGGCGACTCCACGCGCCCTGCACAGAAGATGGATTTGTACGGCCCGAGGCCGTACAATTAGTCCGTGCTCGTTGCAGTGGACGAAGAGGGAGCAGATGCCAGGTAGCACCGGAGAGAAGCTGAGGACGTCCGGCGACCAGGGGGTGAAGAGCGAACGGCTCGAGGCGCGCCTCACCGCCGAGCAAAAGGCACTGCTCCAGCATGCCGCCGACCTCTTGGGCCGATCTCTCACCGATTTCGTGCTTAGCGCGCTCACCGTCGAGGCCGAGCGCGTGATCCGTGAGAGGGAGGTCATCACGCTGACGGCGCGGGATAGCCGTGCTTTCGTGGAGGCGGTGCTCCACCCAGCGGCTCCGACCGAGAGTCTGCGCGAGTCCTCGGAGCGTCACCGAAAGCTGCTCGTCACCGAGTCGTGACGAAGCCCCGGTATCGGGTAGAACGGCTCACCGCGTCGCACCGACGGCTTCGCCAGGCTTTCTCCTGCGGCGTCCCTGAGCTGGACGCGTATCTCCACGATCGGGCGGGACAGGACATGCGCCGCAATGTGGCCGTGGTCTGGGTCCTCTACGATGCCCAAGATGATGCCATCGCCGGCTACTACACGCTGAGTGCCGCCTCGGTGGAGACGACCGCCGTGCCCGAGGGAGAAGCCGGACGTCTACCTCGTTATCCCCACCTGCCGGTGATCCTGCTAGGACGGCTGGCGGTATCGTCGGACCCTACATACCGGGGACGAGGTTTGGGCGGCGTGCTGTTGGTTGACGCTCTGAAGCGGGCAGCGCACCTGAGAGACACGATCGGCGCGGTCGCGGTGGTGGTCGACGCGAAGGACGTTGTCGCTCGCGGCTTCTACGAGCACTACGGGTTCCAGCGGCCGCAGGACAGCGAGTGGCGACTGTTCATTTCAATGGGGACAATCGAGACGCTATGAGGAATCCGACGGCATTTCCCTCCCCTGCTTCATGATCGGTTTCCGCTAGAGCTTGCCCCTACAATCCAGACCGCCCTTGAAGTAGAGGTCCGCGGCGGGAATGTCTTTGTACTTGCCACTCAGAATCTCGCGGCAGTCACGGACGGTCTGGGCGACCGGCACGAACTCACCGGCCAACTTCGTGTAGGGTTCGGCGACGTAGAACGGCTGCGTCAGATAGGCGCGAAGGCGTTCTGCCGTGGCACGCAGCGTCTGATCCCCTGCCGTCCGCTCGACCGGCTCGCCGGACAGCGGCACACGGCACAGCACGTCACGCACCTGCCGGGCGACCGCCACGTGGTCCGCGCCCACAACGTCCTCTCGCAGGACATGTGACCACGACACCAGGGGATCGATGGCAGGGTAGAGACGCGCGAGCGCCATGTCCCGTGACATATAGACGGCACCCTGCAGTAGATCGTGAACGGTAGCCACCGCTGTCGACGTCGGAACGGCCGCATCAGCGACCGGCAAGTAGAAGGTGTTGATGGAGCCCGCGGCGTAGAGATCGCCCTGTCCGGCCTCCGCGGCCACGCCGTCGACGTTACTCATATGAATCCCTCATCTATAGGTGCCAGATGACAGGCAAAAGCTTTGACCGACAGGTTCACGCGGTCGGTCATCGGCGAGCGGTGCGGCGCCAGGAGGTGAGAGCCGAGGCCGTCCCTGTAAGACGGCCTCGGCTCGCGGCGGTTTCCGGGCGATGTCTACGCCGATAGTTCCTCCGTCGACACCGGTGCGGGCTTCCGGCGCGGCCGGCAATCGACAACCGGCAGGCTCACCACCAGATCGAAGTCATCGTCGGCGGCGATGCGGTTGTAGCGTTCGAAGCGGCAACTGAGGCAGTGGTGCACGACGACGTGCTCCCCGTTGCGGCGCGAGAAGGTGCCGATCGGGGCCATCCTCCCGCCACAGGTGCTCGCGCGGTCGCCCGGCACACGGCCGTCGACGTGTCGCGAGTAGAGGCAGTAGGGACAGTGGTTGCGATGGCTGCCACCGTAGGGGACCGGCCCGACCATCGCCTTGCACTGCGCGCAACGGAAGGGTCTCTCCAATCGGTTTCGCCCGGAGTGTTTGGGGGCATTCCGCGCATCGTCGGCGGAATACCGGTACGTTCTGGACAAGGTGTGGTCCTCCACAACAACGGGGAGCGCCACCCGAAGGGGCGCGGACGAGTAATTGGTACGGGTGTTGTGTTGTGGTGTGAGGTCCGCACAAGGACAAGTTTCGGCAACATAGAGGGCTTCTCTCTTTCATGACCGGCCAATCCGACCGGCCTGGGTAGATGGATGTCAGACTGCTTACAGCGTTATGCCGCGCTCAGCCGCGTGGGTAGACTTCCGGCCCGGGGACCAGGAAATACCCCGGTCACAGGGCATGGCTGAGCCTCAAGCGCTACGTCGGCCGTGTCGGCGGACGACGTCGGAGCACCCAAGGCGTCGGTTCGCTATCCCGGGAAGGGACCGATGAACGAGTTCAGCGCCCGCGGAGGAGGTGCTTAGGCGTCGTCAGAGGCCGCCGGCACGGCAGCGACAAGGACTGAAGGACGATAGAGAACAGCTGCCACCAAGGCGACCTTTCCAGACGTTGCGATGATCTGTCATGAGATCTCTGCTCGCCAACGCGACACCATTACACCACGTCCGGCGCCGTCTGTCTATAACCCCGCTCTCCGATTCCCGGACAGTTCGCCATGACGGCCCCTGCTACGGGTCGCTTCGCTCCTGCAACGCGAAGGAGACGGCTTCGTCGAGAGTCATCGCTCGACCCTGCTCCACGATCTGACGGTAACGCTCTGGCCCCAGGACCTCCATGATGGTGGCGACGTGGCGGACATAGAGGCCCTGGAGCGCGGGCCACCGTGGGGTACCGAGATCCTCGCGCGCCGTCTCGGCCGCTCCGAAGAGTCGGGCCGCGCGCTCTGCCCGACCCGTGCCGGCGGCCACGCCTGCCATGCCTTCCAGGAGCGTCCCCATCATCCAGCGACTTCCAATAGCAGTGGTGGTGACGAGGCACTCGGCGAGGATCGCGGCCGCTCGGTCGTACCGGCCCCGGTCGAGAGCCAGCAGGCCCGTGCCGGCGAGGACTTCCGTGGCATCGACGACGGTCTTTTGCCTCCGGAAGATGCTGAGGGCTTCGTCGAACAGGTGCTCTGCTCGGTCGAGGTCTCCCTGGAACCAGGCGGCCATGCCCAGGTTGTGCAGCGCAAACCCACCGAGATAGGCATCTCCGGCCTCCCGAAGCATCGCGAGACCTTCCTCGCAGAGCTCGATCACCCGGTCGGCATCTCCCTGATCGCGGAAGACATCGCTCAAGCCGATGAGGGCGCGGCAGCCGCCGAGGAGATCTCCCACCTCCTGCAGCTCCGTCAGGCTCACCCCGTAGAGAGCAGCGGCGCGAGCGTAGTCTCCCCGCTCCCGTGCCAGCAAGCCCAACCCTGTCCTGGCATAGGCGGCCACCCGCCGGTCGCCTGCCGCCTCAGACCGCCCCGCCAGTGCCGTCAGGATGCGCGCGGCATAGTCATAGTCCCCGAGCATACGGGCCCGATAGGCGAGAGGCTCGAGCCACTCTTCCTCCTGTGATCCGAGAGGTGCTCGGCGCAGGAGGATCAACAGTTCGTCAATCAGGCGTCGTGCTTTCTGTCGATCACCGGCACCATAGGCCGCACCCGCCAGGATGCGCAACACGTCGGCGACACCCTCGTCGTCTTCCTGCGTCCGGTAGAGCGCGAGACTCTCTTCGCCGAAGAGCCGGCTCCGCTCCGCATCTCGCCGCTCCTCGGCAAACGACGCCTGGAAGCGGAGTGATGCGGCCAGCAACCTCTCGTCCCCGGATTCCCGTGCCTCCATCTCGGTCCGCCGCAGGAGCTCGTCGGCGCGCTCGACCTCCCCGGAGTGATACCAGGCATGGGCCAACCCGCCCAGCCCTTCGGCACGGCCCCGTTGATCACCCAGCTGTTCATAAAGGCGCAGGCTGCGCTCGACCAGGTCCGCCGAGTCACGGAGGCGGCCCTCCGCGGCGGCAATTCGGCCGGCGGCGGAGAGGGCGGCTGCTCGGAGGGAGGCCGCGCCTCCAAGAGCACCGAAGCTTTCCAGCCAGCGCCGTCCCTCACTCAGAGGGCCACGCACCATCCAGAACCGCTGCAGGGCGAGTGCCAGACGCAAGCCGCGATCGACATCGCCGCGCTCCTGGAACCGCTTCAGCACCGTCCGTAGATTGTCGCGCTCGTCCTCGAGCCGTTCGAGCCATGGTCCCGGCTCCGGCTTCTGCAAGGCAACCGCCCCTTCTTCGGCAAGGACGAGGTAGTACCCGGCATGCTCTTCCCTCAGCTGCTCGGCATCACCCAGGTCCTCCAGCCGCTCGGCGGCGTACTCCCGAATCGTCTCCAGCATGACAAAGCGCGGCTCTTGCTCTCCGCTCTGCCGCAGCAGGCTCTGCTCGACCAGGGACGCCACGCCGTCCAGTACGTCGTCTCCCTGATCTCCCGCCACCGCGCCGGCAGCCGCGAGGGTACAGCCGCCCCAGAAGACGGAGAGCCGAGCAAAGAGTCCCTTCTCCTCCTCCTCCAGCAAGCTGTAGCTCCAGTCGACGGCGCCCCGCAGTGTCTGCTGTCGGGTGGGACGATCGCGCGCCCCGCCCGTGAGTAACTGCAGGCGCTTATCCAGCCTCTCGAGGAGGGCCTGCGGCGAGAAGAGACGGGTCCGGGCGGCCGCCAGCTCGAGGGCAAGTGGCAAGCCGTCGAGGCGATGGCAGATCTCGGCGAGCGCGGACGCATTCTCGCTGGTAACGGCAAAGGAACTCCGCGCCGCTCGGGCCCGCTCACAGAAGAGTGCGACTGCCTCGATATGGGCGAGACGGTCCGGATCGGCGATGTCGTTGGGATCGGGTAGTAAGAGCGGCGGGACGACATGCTCGTGTTCCCAGGAGAGATGCAAAGGGGTGCGGCTGGTGACAAGGACGTGCAGCTCCCGACATCGCTCAAGAAGATCGGCCACGACCGGCGCCGCGGCAAGCAGATGCTCAAAGTTATCGAGCACGAGAAGGAGGTGTTTGCGCTCGAGGACATCGGTCAAGCCGGATACGGCAGAAACGCCTGCCCTGATCTCGACGCTCAGCGCCTCGGCAATCGCGGACGGGACAAGATCGGGATCGGCCAGCGGGGCGAGATCGACAAAGAAGACGCCATCACGGAAGTCCTGGAGATGGCTGCGGCCGACCTGGAGGGCCAGCCGTGTCTTCCCCGTGCCGCCCGGACCGGTGAGAGTGACCATCCGGACGTGCGGATTGCGGAGGAGTCCCGTGACCTGAGCGATCTCCGTCTCCCGTCCGATAAACGGGGTCGGCTCATCGGGGAGATTGGTGGGATGCGCGTCCAGGATCGGCTGCAAGGGGGGAAGCTCAGCCGGCAGCTCCCCTTCCGGCGCGACCTGCATCACCCGCACGGGAGCCGCCAGTCCTTTGAGGGTCACATCGCCGCGATCCGCCAGGGCGATGCCGTCCGTCTTGCGCGCGATTCCGAGCACGGTCTCGCTACAAAGGATCTCGCCCCCGCCGGCGAGCGAGCAGAGGCGGGCCGCCAGATTGAGGGCGCCACCACGAAAGCCTCCTTCGACCGGAATTGCCTCTCCCGCATCCAGCCCAACTCCGACGTGAAGCGGCAACGATGGATCAACTGCCGACTGCTCGGCGCACCTCTCTTGCAGAGCGACGGCCGCACGGAGGGCATGGCGGGCCGAGTCGAAGACGAGGAGCGCTTCATCTCCCCGCAATTCGACGACCTCTCCCTCGTGCTGCGCCGCAACCTCGCGGGCGATGGCAGCAAAGGCAACGGCGAGCTGCGCCGCTGCCTCATCACCCTGGTCGACCGTGAAGCGCGTGTAGCCCCGGACATCGGCGATCAGAAATGTGCGGATGGCGGCCTTCTCGCGGCCGGACCTTCCATGCCCATCGTCCGGCATGTCGGTGACGGGTGACACTCCCCGCGCTGCCCGCTCCAGCCCGCTGCGCTCTGGTGCGTCCAGGCCGAGCGCATCGGCCAGTTGCTGCACCGTGTCACGGTACGGACTCCGGCGTACGCCGCGCTCGAGATCACTGACGGCGCGCGTACTCAGTCGGGCGCGCTCCGCCAGCTCCTCCTGCGTCAGCCCGGCGGCGGTCCGATAGCGCTTGAGCAGAGAACCAAATGCCGAAGGGCGAACCGTGACCACAGTGCCTTATCCCGCGCGTTTTTCTGCCCAATCTTGCCAGAACGTGGGGACGTCGTGGGTTCCCCTCCCGTGCATCGCGTGGACAACTGCGTGGTGAAGTGTGCCGGCAACCGTGTGGACTGCTCGTGGGCATCGACGCCAAATCGGATCAGACTGTACCTCGAAATCAGGCACCGATAAGCCCCAAGGAGGATCACATGTACATCTCCCATCAAGCGCTGGAAGCACTGCACCAGGAAAACGTCAATGAAGGATTGCGACGCTCGGAGCGGCGCCGCATGCTGCAAGCATGGAAGAAGCAGCAGGACAATCGAGGGAAGGGATGGACTCCCCGTGCGACGGTGAGGGGATTGGCCCGATCCATGCGCGCCCTGCTGGTTCACCTGTAGTTGCAAAGGGGAAGTTGCTACAGCACCCTGGATCGCATGTCACGCAGCAGCCAGAGGAGGATGGCGGCTGCGCCCAGCGCGGCGCCGAGGACACAGACGCCGCCCCAACCGTGCACGGTGTAGATGGCCACGCTGAGGGCCGAACCGGCGGCACCCCCGACGAAGTAGGTGGTCATGTAGGCGGTGGTGAGGCGGCTGCGCGCGCCTCCACCTGTGCTGTAGATGACGCTCTGATTGGTGATATGGAGACCCTGCGTCCCAATATCGAGGACGATGATCCCGGCAATGAGCACCGGCAGCAGGTGCGCGCCCGCGTAGAGCAGGACGAAGGAGGCGGCGATGCAGGCGGCGAAAAGGAGAGTGGTCCAGCGGGCATAGCCACGATCCGCCAGACGCCCCGCGACGGAGGCCATAAGCGCGCCGGCCGCGCCAACGAGTCCGAAGGCCCCGATGAGGGCGGCGCCGTAGTGGTACGGTGGTCCGGCCAAGAGGAAGGCGGCGGTGGTCCAGAAGACACTGAAGGCGGCAAAGCCGAGCGCGCCGTAGAGCGAGCGCTGCCGCAGGATCGCGTTGCGGCGCACCAGGTCGAGGATCGAGCGCAGCAAGGAGCCGTACGAGAGCGGGCCGGTCGGGCAGTCACGCGGCAGAGCGCGCCACAGCACGGCGGCCAGCGCCACCATGAGGATCGCGGCGAGTCCAAACATGACCCGCCAGCTGCTGAGGGCGGCGACGATGCCCGAGACGGTCCGCGCCAGCAGGATGCCGATAAGGAGGCCGCTCATCACCGTGCCGACGACGCGGCCGCGATCCTCATCCGCGGCCAGGTCGGCGGCGAAAGGGACCAGGATCTGAGCGACGACGGAGGTCAGACCAATAGCGGCGCCAAACAGGGCGAGGAGAGTGATGGAGGGAGCGAAGGCGGCGAGGGCGAGAGCGGCCGCAGCCACCAGCAAGACGGCGACGACCAGACGGTAGCGCGCCGGCACGTCGCCGAGCGGCACGAGAAACGCCAGCCCCGCGGCGTAGCCGACCTGCGTCAGCGTGACGACCAGACCGGCCTGTCCGTCCGACGCGTGGAAGGAGCGGGCGATCTGCGCCAGTAGCGGCTGCGCGTAGTAGAGGTTGGCGACGGCCAGACCGGTGGCGGCAGCCAGCAGCAGGATGTGACGTCGCGAGAGCGGAGAGGAGGCTGGGAGGGCTCCGAGTGGACTAGCGCTCACGCACGACCCCGGCCAGCCAGTCGTGCGCCGCCGCGACCTCGCCGCGGGCCAGGGCATGTCCGCCCGGCTCCCAATGAACCGTCACCGCCGCGCCGTCCGTTCGCAGCATCTCGGCCAGCCGTTCGGTCTCGGCCGCCGGGACCAGCGGGTCCATGCGTCCACCACTGATGAATACAGGGATCTCGCTGAGGTCCACCTTCGTCTCCGGCTCGAGCGGCACCGTGGCATGGAAGAGGGCGGCGCCGGCCAGAACACCGGGATGCAGCAGGAGGAGGGCCGCCGCGATGTTGGCACCGTTGGAGTAGCCGGCGGCAATGACGTTCCCGGCAGCGAAGTGATACTGCTCGGCCGCCTCCCGGATGAACGCGGCGAGAACGGCACTGCGTCGCTGCAAATCCTCCAGGTCAAAGATGCCGATATCCAGACGGCGGAAGAAACGCGGCATGCCGTTCTCGAGGACTGGTCCCCGGGGCGAGAGCAGCCCGGCTCCCGGTAACAGCATCCGACCCAGCGGGAGGAGATCCTCCTCGTCCCCGCCCGTTCCGTGGAGCAGGAGCAGGGTGGGCAGGCCGGGTTGCGCCGCCGGGATATAGCGATGAATAAAGCTCGAGTCGCCCGTCATGTCTCCTCCCGCACCGTGATGCACGGCCCGTACCCCTATCATCGGTCACGAACGAGGAGGACGAGATGGCAGAGGGCTATCGCGATCTCAATGGCAACGGGCGGATGGATCCGTACGAGGATCCGAGCCGTCCGATCGACGAGCGGGTTGACGATCTCCTGGAACAGATGACGCTGGAGGAGAAGGCGGGCCAGATGTTCCATCCGCCGGCCAATACCGGCGTCGGGTTCGGTCCGAACCGCGGGCCGGCGACGCGGGACGTGGTCCACGCTGCACACATTACCCACTTCAATGTGTTCGGCATCCCCGAGCCGCGGCGTATGGCGGAATGGGTGAACGACCTGCAACGGGCGGCGGAAGAGACGCGGCTCGGCATTCCGGTCACCATCTCCTCCGACCCGCGCCACGCCTTCACCAACAACGAAGCAACCGGCGCCCTGGCCGGCCATTTCTCGGCCTGGCCGGAACCGATTGGTCTGGCCGCCATGGGCGACGCGGCCCTCGTGGAAGAATTCGCCGACATCGCCCGGCAGGAGTACATCGCCCTCGGCATTCGCGTGGCCCTCCACCCCATGGCCGATCTCGCCACCGAGCCGCGCTGGGCGCGCATCAACGGCACCTTCGGGGAGGATGCCGAGCTATCGGCGAAGCTCACCGCTGCCTATATCCGCGGCTTCCAGGGCAAGACGCTGGGACCGCAGAGCGTGGCCTGCATGACCAAGCACTTCCCCGGCGGCGGACCGCAGAAGGACGGCGAGGATGCTCACTTTGCCTACGGCCGCGAGCAGGTCTACCCCGGCAACAACTTCGACTATCATCTGATCCCCTTCGAGGCGGCCTTCGCCGCCGGCACGTCGCAGATCATGCCGTACTACGGGATGCCGGTCGGCCTCCCGTTGGAAGAGGTGGGGTTCGGCTTCAATGCCGACGTCATCTCCGGTCTGCTGCGCGGCCGCTACGGGTTCGATGGCATCGTCTGCACCGACTGGGGTCTGCTGACCGACAAGCGATTCGGCGATTTCGCGATGGACGCCCGCGCCTGGGGTGTCGAACACCTGACGGTGGAACAGCGGGTGCAGAAGGCGCTCGACGCGGGAGTGGATCAGTTCGGCGGCGAACAGTGCCCGGAGGTGGTCGCCGCGCTGGTCCGTGCCGGTAAGGTGACTGAGGGGCGGATCGACGTGTCGGTCCGCCGCCTGCTGCGCGAGAAGTTCCGCCTCGGGCTGTTCGACAATCCCTATCTCGATCCGGATGCGGCGGAGCGGATTGTCGGCAGCGACCGGTTCCGTGAGGCCGGCGACCGAGCGCAGCGCCGGTCTGTGGTTCTGCTGCGCAACGCCGAGGCGGCGGGGACTCGTATGCTACCCCTGCGCGGTCAGCCCCGCCTTTACGTCGAAGGCTTCAACCCGGAGATCGCGCGCTCCTACTGCGAGGTCGTCGCCTCGGCGCGGGAGGCGGATGTCGCCCTGCTGCGCCTCGCCGCCCCCTATGAGCAACGCACCGGCGATTTCCTGGAGCGTCACTTCCACGCCGGTGATCTGAGCTTCCCGGAGGAGGAACGCCAGCGTATCCTGACGATTCTGGAGACGGTCCCCGGCGTGGTGGCGATCGAGCTTGATCGTCCGGCAGTGATCCCGGAGATCGCCGGTGAAAGCGCCGGTCTGCTGGCCTTCTTCGGCGCCTCCGATGAAGCGGTGCTCGACGTCATCTTCGGCCGCGCCGAACCGGAGGGCAGCCTTCCCTTCACCATGCCGTCGTCGATGGAGTCGGTCCGACGCCAGAAGGAGGATGTTCCCTTTGATGTGGAGAATCCGCTCTTTCCCTTCGGGCATGGCCTGCGGTATACGGCAAGCGAGAAAGCGGCCATCCGGTAACACCGTCACCGGCCCCCAGGCGGCGGCACCCCAGGTGGCGGCACCGTCGGCACGGCCCCTCCTGGCGGCCCCGTACTGGCGGCCCCGTAGTGGCGGCCCCGAGTGGCCGCCAGCCCCGACCTCGCTATCAATCCACAAAGCGCACCGAGAGCCGGTCGTCACTCGGGCCGGCCGCTACGACGATGATGGCGCCGCCAAACTGGCACCGGCACGGCTCACCGGTGAGAGGGCCAGCAGCGCCGGCACCAGCAGATAGAGGGCGAGGGCCACGACCAACACGCCCCGCAGTCCCACCACCGGGCCGAGTATCCCCCCGGCGATCAGTCCCAGCACCATCGCTGCCGAGCGGGCGGTCTCATACGCGCCAAAGACACGGCCCCGGATCGTGTCGGACGTCTCTTGCTGTAAGAGTGTTGTGACGCCGATCTCGTAGATGGCCCGGCCCCCGTCCGTGGTCTGCTCGAGGCCCACCAGGACAAGGACCAGGGCGGCGGGTCCGCCGGTCAGGACCAGGACCAGCAGACCGAGATTATTGACGAACTGGCTCGCGATCAGGGCACGCCCCAGGCCAAGCCTCTGGATAACGCGGCCGGCGACGAGTGCGCCGAGGAAGGAGCTGACACCGCCGATCCCGAAGAGCGGACCCATCTCGGCGGGATGCAAATGGAGGTCGCGCACAAAGAACAGCATGATGACGACGCCGATCATGCTACTGGCGAGATCCCAGAGGAAAGCGGCTCCCGTCAGGACGCGGAGCACCGGACGCTGCCGGATGAAGGGCCAGCCGGCGACGATCTCCCGCCAGGAGATCGCCGTCTCCACATGTGCACGCGGCGAGGAGCGGATGGCCAGCAGTGAGACGGTGGAAAGGAGGAAGGAGACGGCATCGGCGGCGATCGTGAGAGGTGCCGTCAGGAGCTGCACCAGGACCCCACCGAGGGCAAAGCCGCCTGCCTCGGCCACGGCGCCCGTTCCTTCCAGTACCGCATTGCCGCGGAGCAGGGCCGGTCCCGACAACAGGGTAGGGACGTAGGCGCGGAACGAGACGTCGAAGAGGGTTCGCCCCGCACTCAGCAAGACGGCGACGATGTCGAGTTGCGTCAGCGTGAGTGCGTGCTGAAGAGCAGCGACCGGAATCGAGAGCAAGGCAAGGGCGCGGGCCAGATCGACGGCGGCCAGCAGGTGTCGCTGCGAGACGCGGTCGGCCAGAATGCCCGACCACGGGGCAAGGAGGGCGCCCGGCAGGTACAGCGCGCCGTTGAGAACGGCCATCTGAGCCGGGCCGGCGTGCAGCGTGAGGATAGCGGCCAGATCAAAGGCCAGGCCGCCGATCCAGGAGCCGAACAGGGATGTGGCCTGTCCAGCCCAGAGCAGAGGAAAGTGCGGCACGCGCCACACCGATTGACGGCTGAGGATCATGAGGGCATGCCTCCCCGGCATGCGGCAACCAAGGGCAAATCATGACACGGCACAACACGCGGTAAGACCGCGCGGCGGCGAGAGACGCCGGTGCTAGTGCGCCGTGGTAATGATTTGCATCATAGGGTTGACTCCTCGTCCTGACCGCGAGTGCGGCGCGGGCCGGAATGCAGCGGCCCTGGAGATACTGTAGCGAATCTGCTGCCGATCGGGTGGTCCTCAGCCCCGGGTGGCCCTCACCCCCTAACCCCCTCTCCCACTGCGGTGGGCGAGGGGGAAGTAGGAGGGGAAGCTCACTGCGTCTTCATACTCTTCTGCTGCTCAGGCCCTGGTCTCGCCGATCCCTCCCCGTCACATCTCCCCTCTCCCATCGCAATGGGAGAGGGGCCGGGGGTGAGGGCCATCTCATCAACCACACGCTAGGATGGGACGCTCTGATGGATGCCCCTCAGTCCCCCCTGTTGCGCGCTCGGCTCGATACGTCCTTGCCTCGCTTCGTCCGGGGCGAGGGGGTGGAGCTGATTGACGACGCGGGACGGCGCTATCTCGATGCCGCGTCCGGAGTCGGGGTAACCTGCCTCGGCTACGGCCGCGCCGATATTGCCGAGGCGATGGCACGTCAGGCGACGATGCTTCCCTACGTGCATGCGCTGCGCTTTGAGAGCGAGCCGGCACGGCGGCTGGCAGAAGAGATCGTGGCGCTCGCGCCCGGCGATCTGTCCACCGTCTTCTTTACGTCCGGCGGCGCCGAGGCCAACGAGGCGGCTTTCAAGCTGGCGCGTCAGTACCAGGTGGAACGCGGGGAGCCGCAACGGTGGCGGATCGTGGGGCGGCATCCCAGCTTCCACGGCAACACGTTGGCGACCCTGGCGGCGGGCGGACATGCCGGACGCCGCGCCCGCTACGAGCCCATGCTGCCGGCGTTCTCCCACGTACCGGCGCCCAATACCTATCGCGGTTGCACGCACTGCGGGGGTTCCTGTGATCTGCACTGCGCCGATCGGCTCGATGGTCTCCTGACGCAGGACGACAGCATCGCCGCCTTCATCGCCGAGCCGGTCGTCGGGGCGTCGGGTGGGGCGCTCGCGCCGCCGGACGGGTATTTCGCCCGCATCGGCGAGATCTGCTCTCGACACGGGGTGCTCCTCATCGCCGACGAGGTGATTACCGGCTTCGGGCGGACCGGCACGGCGTTCGGCATCGGCCACTTCGGTGTGGTGCCCGATATCCTCACCTTTGCCAAGGGAGTGGCCGCGGGGTATGCGCCGCTTGGCGGAATGATAGCGGGTGAGCATGTCGTCGCTGCCCTCCGAGCTGGATCCGGCCGTTTCGAGCACAGCCTCACCATGTCCGGGCATCCGGTCGCCTGCGCTGCCGGCCTCGCCACCCTCGACGCCCTCCGCCGCGAGCATCTGATCGAGCGCGTGAATGATCTCTCGCCGGTTCTCTTCGAGGCCCTGCGCCGCCATCTGCGGGGCAATCCGGTTGTGGGTGATATTCGGGGGATCGGCTTACTGGCCGGCATCGAGTTGGTGGCCGATCAGGATCGCAAGATGCCCTTCTCGGGGGAACTGAATGTGGCGGGCAAGGCAGAGACGGCGGCACGCGAGGAGAGGGTGCTGGTCTATGCCGGCCATGGCGACCCGGGCGACTATCTGCTGCTCATGCCGCCGTTCGTCAGCACGCGGAGCGATCTGGAGGCGATGGCAGCCGGCGTTGGGCGTGGACTGAGCCGGCTGGCTGAGCAGGTGATGCAGCGAGTGCCGTGAGGACACGAGCACACCGGAGTACAGCAATCCCGGCGCGATCCGGCTGCCGATGAGCCCGACGCCTCGCAGACCCACCGCGAGAATCTCGATGTCCTCCACGCCTCGCTCCGGACCGTGGGAGAATTGCGCGTGTTTCCGCTCCGCACGCCATCTCCGACGAGACCTTCCCGCCGCTCGCTGATTCCGCGGCGGGAAGGCGCCTTCTGGGTGCTCTTTACGCTGCTGGCGCCGCAGGGCTTCGGCGTCGTCTTCACCGTCCTGCTGCGCCGCGTCCTGGGACCCGGCACCTCCGGTCTCTTCGATACGGCCGGCGTGCCCTATCAGTTTCTGGACGGGTTCCGCAGCTTTGGCACCGGGCCGGCCATCGTCTACCAGCAGGAGATCGACCGGCCGGTTGCCAACACGGCCTGGACAATCAACATGATCTCGGCCGTGATCACAACCCTGGTCGCACAGATCGTCGCGTACCCGCTTGCCCTGTACTTCCGGCACCCGGCGATCGAGGGGATCATCCGCATCCTCTCTCTCGCCTACCTCTTCGGGTCGGCCGGCTCGATCCACTACTTCCTGCTGCTGCGGCGTCTCGACTTCCGGGCACGGGCCGTCCCTGCCCTCGGTCAGGTAGCGGCCGGAGGCATCGTCGCTCTGCTGTTCGCGCTCTGGGGATTCGGGGTCTGGACGCTGGTTGCCCGCGAGGTAGCATCCGTGGCCGCCGGGGCGGCCTTGCTCTGGCTGATCTACCCGTTTCGCCCGCGGCCGCAGTTCATCCCGGACGTGGCTCGGACGCTCATCCGGTACGGGTTCTGGATTGGGGCCGGCTACACGCTCCTCTACCTCTCCCAGAACGTCGACGTTCTGATCGGGGCCCGCATCATCCACCGGGCCGCCGATATCGGCTTCTATACGACGAGCTGGAAGCTCTCCTTCATCATCGCCGGCGCGCTGGCCAGCGTCTCCACCAGCATGGTCTTTCCCTCCCTCAGCCGGCTCCGGCAGGACCGGGAGGCGCTCGACGCCGCCCTGCTCACCGCGCTGCGGCAAATAGCGACCGTCGCCCTGCCCACGGCTGCCCTCCTCGCCATCCTGGCGCCCTCGTTGGTGGTTCCGGTGTTAGGGCCCCGCTGGCACGCCTTCCGTGATGCCTGGCCGGTGCTCTCGATCCTGGCCATCTACGCCGGCAATCGCTCAGTGCTGTTCACCCTCTTCGAGGGCTACAAGGCGATCGGGCGCCCTTCCATCATTCCGTACTACCACCTGGTGAAACTGGCCATCATCACGCCGGCCGTCATCGTCGGTGCCCAACACGGCATTCTCGGCCTGGCTGCCGTCTACCTGCCGATCCAGGTCCTCGAGGTGCCCGCCATCCTGATCCTGGCGCGGCGCTTCCTCGACATCCACCTGGCAGCGGTGTGGTCCGCGTTGCGCGTGCCGCTGATGACGACGGTCACGATGGGCGCGGTCACGGCGGGCGTCGAGGGGCTGATGCGGGCGCAGGGAATCAGCGATGCCACGACGCTGGCGGTGTGCTTGCCCCTGGGCCTGCTGCTCTATGCCGGCGTGCTGCACCAGCTGGATCCCAACATCGTGGGCGAGGCACGAGGAGTGCTGCTGCACGGGTTGGCGCCGGGACGGTAAGGAGGATGGGCCAATGACCGAGGACGGCACGACGCTTCGCATGAGCCGCGTCGTCAACGCGGCACCGCAGGACGTGTGGACCGCATGGACAGAGCCAACATCACTATCCCGGTGGTGGTGGCCGGAGCGGTTCCGGACAGACTATGCGATCGATCTCCGGCCGGGAGGACGGTATCACTATCGGACTGATGAGATACCGGGCATGGGAGTTCTCTCGCTGCGGGGGACATATCAGGAGGTGGCGTCACCCGAGAGGATCACTTACTCCTGGGACTGGGAGAATGGCGAGCCCGTCACGGCGGTGACCGTCGAGTTCGTGGGGCGAGACAGCGGGACCGAGATTTGCCTCGCCCACGGCAGCTTTGCGACGTCCGAGGAGCGGGACAATCACATTGTGGGCTGGAACGATTGCCTGGACCGCCTGGCGGCGATGTTCCCGGCCGGAGTGTAGAGCGACATGGGGATTCTGACCGACGACATGAAGCGCATGTTGGACGAGCAGCGTCTGGCGTTCGTGGCCACCGTCTGCCCGGATGGCACGCCGAACCTCTCGCCCAAGGGCACAACGATGGCCTGGGATGACGATCACATCGTCTTCGCGCATCTGCACTCGCCGCAAACAGTTGAGAATCTGCGCCACAATCCGGCGATCGAGGTCAATGTGGTGGATGGTGTCACCCGCAAGGGATATCGCTTCAAAGGGCGCGGCGAGGTGCTCGACAGCGGGCCGCTCCACGACCGAATCATGGCGATGTACCGGGGGGACACCGGACACGATCCCCTGCGCGATCCCGACCGGCGGGTGAAGGCGGTCGTCCTGGTCGCGATTGAGCGGGCATTACCGCTCATCTCCCCGGCCTACGACGGCGGAGCAACCGAGGCGGAGATCGTGGCGGAGTGGGAGGAGTACTGGCAGCGCCTCCGCGCCCGGCGCGCCACGTCCGTCACCGATCCGGTTTGATGACTGTCACGTTCGTCGCTGGTGCCGACGCTCGTCGGGCCGATGTCATCGAGGAGCAATTACGGGCCTTCAATCTGACCCATCTGTCGGATGAGCCGGAGGCGGTACCGCTCCAGATCTTCGCTCTCGATGGGCAGGGGACCGTCGTTGGGGGGCTGGTCGGTAAGACGGTCTGGGGCTGGCTGGAGATCGGATCGCTGTGGGTCGAGACCGCGCTCCGCTCGCGCGGGCTGGGTTCTCGTCTCCTCCAGGAGGCAGAGAACGAGGCGGGGCGCCGCGGCTGCCGCGCTGCCCGCCTGAGTACCTGGGAGTTCCAGGCCCGCGACTTCTACGAACGGCACGGTTACCGCCCCTATGGCCGCCTCGACGGCTACCCTGAGGGACATACGGTGTATTACCTCCGGAAGGAATTGATCGACAGCAGTCCGTAGTTGCGCTGCTCACTCTATAGAAGAAGGGGTCCCGCCATTCCGACCATCTCCATCGGTACCAGTCTTTCCACCTCGGCCGGTCCCGGCGCCGATCCCGTGGCGCAGGCCCGCCTGGCCGAACGGCTCGGCTACGACTTCCTCACTGCCTCCGACCATCCGGCCGGCAATCATCCGACCTTCGAGACCTGGACCCTCCTCACCTGGGTGGCTGCCAACACCGAGCGCATCGGACTGATGCCGAACGTCCTCGGTCTTCCATACCGCAAGCCGGTGATGCTGGCCAAGATGACGGAGTCACTGGATCGCTTCTCCGGCGGGCGCCTGACTCTCGGCCTTGGGGCCGGCGGCGGAGATGAGGAGAGGATGCGTGCCCTGGGGCTGGAAGTACTCACGCCGGCCGAACGGGTCCAGGCGCTGGGTGAGGAGATCGAAATCCTGCGCCGCCTCTGGGCCGAGACCGACGTCACGTATGACGGGGAGCGATTCCGGATAGAGGGCGTCACTTTGACGCCGCGCGCTCACCGCGCGATTCCGATCTGGGTCGGCGCCTACGGTCCCCGTGCCGTGGCCCTGACCGGCCGCCTGGCCGACGGCTGGACCCCGTCCCTCCCCTATCTGCCCCCGTCCCGCGCCGTGACGCTGCGCGCCCTCTTGCTGGAGGCCGCTGAGGAGGCGGGTCGTGATTCCGCCGACATCACCTGCAACTACAACGTCGGGGTCATGGTGGGCGGACACGCACACGACGAGCGGGTTGTGGCCGGCAGCGCCGAGGGGGTCTGCGAGCAGCTCCTGGGGTTTGTCCGCATCGGGTTCACCTCGCTCACGATCTGGCCGATCGGTGACGAGGAAGCCCAGATGACCCGCTTCGCCGAGGAAGTCATGGGACCGCTGCGCGAGGCCGCCGCGGACCTGTAGACGGTACCCCTCCAATTGGCGATCCCTGTCGGGGCGTCGATCACCCTGGTATCGGCAGCACGTTGGTTCCCTCGGACCCTGTGACTGGCGATCCGTGTCGGGGCTTGATTCATCAATCCCCGACACCGTAGCGCAGGTTTGGCTTCCCTGCCACATTGTCTGTCCCGAGACGAGGTGACGGCCCGCCATAAGACGGTGTGGAGAGAACCGATAGGGTAGACCGGAGACGGGAAGCTCGGCTACGTCCGAGCAGCCCGATGAATCGGATCACGACAGGATGCCAAGAAATCGTTAGATCGGGCCCCGACAGGTGATGCCGGACGGGCCGGCGAGATCGAACTGCGGTCCAGGGCGTCACCTTGCGGGGGACAGGACGGAGGCACCATGGACCGGCTGATACGATAGGGCCGTCGCCAGACGGACATGATAGGCAGGGGGAAGCGGTGTGACGACGACACTGGGACGATTGACGAGTGTTCTGGTGCTGCTGGCGGTGGCGCTGGGCGGGTGCGGCGGGAGCACGCAGTCGAAGGCAAGCGGGCCGGCCGGCATCCTTCGCCTGTCGGATGAGGGCATTCCCGACCTGACGCCTGCCGACCTTGATCCGCCGGCCGAGACGCTCGGCGCCAACTCGATCGCCGTGATGAGCCTGATCGACGGCGGTCTCGTGCGCCTCGACGCCAATCTGCATATCGCGCCGGATGGCGCGTCCAGTTGGTCGGTCGGCAACGGCGGCCGAACCTATACCTTCCACATCCGTCCTCACCTGCGCTTCGCCGACGGCACGCCGGTGACGGCCGCCGACTTCGCTTACTCCCTCGACCGTGCCTTTTCGCCGCGCTACGCGGGCGCCGCCAATGCCCAGGCGTTTCTCAGCCACATCGTCGGCGGCGCAGCGGTCACGGCCGGCAAGGCAAAATCGGTCTCCGGCGTCCGGGTCCTGGGACGCGACACTCTTCAGATCACCACCGACAAGCCGGTCGCCGTCTTCCTGGACGAGCTGGCCAATCCGGTGGCGGCCGTGGTGCCGCGGCATCTCATTCAGAGATATGGTCCGGAAGCCTGGACCGAGCACGCCGTCGGCACCGGTCCCTTCTATGTGAAGGATCTCCAGCACGGGAAAGAGATCGATCTCGCACCCAATCCGTACTACTGGCGCGGCAAGCCGGCCCTCAAAGAGGTACGGATCCTCTTCGTCCAGAATCCTGACACCGCCTACAACCTGTACCGGACCGGCTCCCTCGATGTGATGGGGATGGTGCAGTTTCCGTCCGACAAACTGGCCGAGGGCCGCAAGCTTTCCGCGTTCCACAGCGCGCCCTACCTCTTCACCGAATACCTGCCGCCGAACGAGCGCAAGCCGCCGTTCAACAACGTCCACGTGCGGCGCGCCTTCTCGCTGGCGATCGACCGTACCGCCCTGGTCAATCGCTTTCTGGGGGGCCAGTACGTACCGGCCAACGGCATCCTCCCGCCCGGGATGCCCGGCTACAATTCGCATCTGCGCGGCGAGCAGTTCAATCCGACCCAGGCCCAGGCCGAGCTCGCTAGGGCCGGCTATCCCGGGGGCAAGGGTTTTCCGTCGGTCAGCCTGTCCTTCAGCGGCGGCGATCCCGGGCAGCGCGCCTCGGCCCAGGTGCTCCAGCGCTTCTGGAGCAAGTATCTACACGTCAGTGTCGGCCTCAATCAGATGGAACAGGGCGCCTACAACAACGCCCTCAACGCCGAGAACTTCCAGCTTGCCTTCATCTCCTGGGGCATGGATTATCCGGACCCGCAGGACTTCCTCAGCCTGCAGCTGCAGACCGGAGTGGGCAATAACAACGCCGGTTTCAGCAACGCCCGGTTCGATGCGCTGACGAAGCAGGCGGACACAATGGTGGGACAGAACGCGGCGCGCTACAAGCTCTACCGGCAGGCCGAGCAGATCGCGCTGGACCGGGCGGCCTGGATTGTCCTGTACTGGGGGCGAACCGATGTGCTCATCAATCCCCGCGTGCACGGCCTCATCCTGAACGGCGGCGGGCTGACTGCTCCGAACTGGGCGTCGGTGACGGCCGGGTAGGCCCGAAGCGCAGGCGGGAAATCGGATGCTCGCCTTTCTGCTCCGCCGCGCGCTTGGCCTCGTCTTCGTCCTGTTCGGTGTCCTGACCCTGACCTTCATTGTCGGGCACCTGGCACCGGGCGATCCGGTGCTCACCATCATGGGCCAGCGGCACGATCCGGCCCTCTATCACCGGCTGCGCCATGTCTATGGCCTGGACCAGCCGCTCTGGCAGCAGTATCTCGCCTACATCGGCGGCGTCCTGCACGGGAACTTCGGTATCTCCTACCACTACACCGATACGCCGGTGAGCACCCTCCTGCTGCGTGACACGCCGGCCACCCTGCAATTGGGCATCCCGGCGCTCCTGCTGGGTCCCCTGCTCGGCGTGCCGCTCGGCATCCTGGCGGCGACGCGCCAGGGGAAGCCGGCCTATACCGTCAGCACCGGCCTCGCCCTCCTCCTGTACTCCATCCCCACCTTCGTGCTGGCGCCGCTGCTCCTGGCGATCGACATCAGCCTGTACAACAGCGGCTACCCCTCGCTGCCGGTGGCGGGTTGGGGCACGCTCTCGGAGGCGGTCCTGCCCATCCTGGTGCTGGCGGCGCCGAACGTCGCCTATCTGGCGCGGCTGACACGGACCAGCCTGCTGGGCGTCCTGCATGAGGACTACATCCGAACGGCGCGGGCCAAGGGCTTGAAGGGGCGGATCATCATCGGGCGGCACGCGCTCCGTCTCGCCCTGCTACCGGTGGTCACCTTCCTCGGTCCGTCGCTGGCGTTGATCATTACCGGCACCTTTGTCGTCGAGAACATCTTCAACATCCCGGGAATCGGCTTCGCCGTGGTGAACTCCATCTTCACGCGCGACTATCCCCTCATGCAGGCGCTCGCCATCGTCCTGGCGGCGAGCGTGGTGATCATGAACACCCTGACCGACGTGATCTATTCCATGCTGGACCCACGGATCGAGCTGGCGGCGTGATTCGGGACGAGCCGGAGGTCGTCACTGGGATCGAGCCGGATGAGCCGCCGGATACCGGCCGCGAGCGCTTCCGGCGGCGTTTTCGCGGCAACCGTCCGGCTCTGCTGGCGGCGGCCGTCATCCTGCTGGCAGTGCTGGCCGCTGTCTTTGGGCCATTGCTGTGGACGGCCAGTCCCTCGACCTTCGATCCACTCACCGCGCAACTTGACGCGTTCCCCTCCGCCGCCCATCCGCTGGGGACCGATCATTTGGGACGCGACCTGCTGGCGCGCCTCCTCGCCGGGCTGCGCGTCTCCCTACTGGTGGTGGCGCTGGTCGAGTCCCTCAACGTTTCGCTGGGCCTGCTGACGGGAGTCGTCGCCGGCTACTTTCGCGGCACGATCGACGAGATCTTTCTCCGCATCAGCGACATCCTCTTCGCCTTCCCCGGCCTGCTGCTCGCCATCCTGCTGGCCGGCGTCTTCGGCCAGCACCTGGGGAATGCTTACGGCGGCCTCGCGCGGCTGGCCCTGGTCTCGGTCGCCCTGGCGGTCGTCTCCTGGCCGCTGATGGCGCGCTATGTCCGGGCCGAGACGCTCTCGCTGCGCACCCGTGACTACGTGGAAGCGGCCCGTGTCCTGGGCACGCACGACGGGCCGATTATTCGTCACCACATCGTCCCCAACGTCATCGGCATCGTGCTCACCGCCGCCACGCTGGATATGGCGGGTGTCGTCGTCAACGAGGCGTTGCTCTCCTTCCTCGGCCTCGGCGTTCAGCCCCCTGGCTCGAGCATTGGCCTGATGATCAGCGACGGCATCAATCAGCTGGGGGTGAACTGGCTGGAGACGTTCTTTCCGGGAGTGGCCCTCACCGTCCTGGTGCTGGCCTTCTCCTTCCTGGCGGATGGCTTGAGAGATGCGCTGGATGTGAGGGGGTGAGCGCCCCGATTGGTCCGTGCCGGCGCGGCCGGCATGCTCCACGCTCCCCTGCGCCATCGTCGTCATGACCGATGATTTACTTGCTGCAGATGAGTAGGGCTCTGCCACGACGGGCGACAGGGTGAATTGATGCCTGTCCTCAGCTTCCGGGGACTAACTGCCGGTAACGTTCCAGCAGCGCTACATCCCCGTACACGTCGATGTTCTCGGTGCCGCCGCGTCCCCAGAGCCAGAGGAAGAGATCTTCCATGGGACCGCGGATGGCGATGTCACCCTTGCCGTGCTCGCGGCGGATGGTAACGTCATTCCCGTCGAAGCGTATCAGCCATTCCCCCGGCGCATCCGTGGCATGGAAATGATACGTCTCGCCGCTGCCGGCGATCGGCTTGCCCCAGGTGCGGGCCGCCGGGATCTGGACGTCGAAATGCTGCTCGATGCCGTCGGCCACGATGGCCGGATCGAGCGGGCTGATCTCTCCCGTGGCGTGCTCGGCGTCCCAGCGGTGCACCGTCGCCTCCATCGCTTGATTGCGCATGTGCGTGATGCCGCGGTTGTCGCCCGACCAGTGGCGAATCTCCTCCTCCGGACCTGTGCCCTCGAGGGCGTCCATCAACTCCACCGTCGCCCCCTCGAACCAGGGAATCAGCCCTTCCGGGATGTGCTCCAGATCAGGGTTTCCGGCGTCGGCCCCGTCCAGCCACGGCAGGAGACCGGGACAGGCCTCGAATGCTGATGGCGGGAGCGCGATGAACTCCCGGGCGCGCTCGCGGACCTGCAGCGCCCAGAAGCGCTGCACCTCGCCGATGTGCGCGACCAGCTCGGCGACCGACCAGGCAGGACACGTGGGCACATTGACCGTCATGCTGCGCCGGGCTGCCGCGGCCAGCAGGGCCGAGTTCTCGGCGATGGCCTGGAGATACTGTTCTTTGGTGAGCGATTCCGGCTGGGTCACGAGGCGTCCCTCCGCCGCAGGATGACCGTATGGTACCAGTGCCGGCAAAAGCGGAGTCCCGGCCCGTCGGGCCGGGACTCCGCGATCCCCCATGAGACGAGATCTGTTTAGCCGCAGTTGCCGGAGGAGTCTACCGTCTGGCACTGCGCTCCCTGGACGGTCCAGGTGAGCGGCTTGGCGGCGTAGATCCACATGCCGCTCGTGAACGGAATCTGATTGCCGTAGGTTTGCGGCCAGGTGGCATTGCCGCTGGAGTCGGCCGGAGCCGGTTTCCAGTCAATCGTCAGTCCGTTGGGCCCGATCGCCTTGATCTCGGTGATCGTCTGGCTGCAGGGGGTATTGGTCAGGATGCCGGCCGAGCAGGCGTTGTTCTCGGCAGCAATCTGGTTGTAAATGGCATCGGTCATCAGGCCCGGATTCGGGTACGTGGCCGAGACCAGGTTCCAGCCCTGCTGCAGCTGGATCGTCGGCGCCGAGGTGTAGAGCGTACCGGACGGATGCCAGGTGCCGGAGGTGTTGCTGAAGACGAGGATCCCATCGGTGCGGGAGAGCGGGAGGCCCTTGCCGTGACCGGGGTAGTACGTCTGGTACGCGCCGTTCTTGTAGAGCTGGATGCGGGTTATGGCCCCCGACGGCAGGTTACCGGGGGACTCCATGGCGGAGACCAACTGCTCGGTGTTGGTGATGCCCGAGACCGGGACGCCGATCAGCGTCGTACCCTTCTGGATCGTCACGGCAGCGGAGTCACCGCCGTACCCGCCGTTGCCCTGATACGAGGTCAGTGCGCACCCGTTGTTCCAGTTGCTGTACTCCTGCTGCACGATGTAGTGATCGCCGTGCAGGACGATGTTGCTGCCGTCGGCGGCGTAGTTGCCGTAGTTGTACGCGCACTTGTCGCCGATCTCACCGTTGACGGCGTCGTACCATGCCAGCGGCGGCGCCAGCTGTTGCGCGGTGCCGACCTCGGAGTCACTCACGGTCTCGAACTCTTCGTGGGAGGTAATCGAGACCTCGGCATCGGCAATGGGATCGGTAACCTGGTTGCCGTTCACCGTGTGGGTGGGATCGCTGACGCCGATCGGCGAGGTGTAGCACATGTTGATCGAGCTGGGGTTGGCGGCGAAAGCGCCATCCGCCATGTCCGCGTAGAGGACGTAATTACCGTCCGGCTGCATGAAGTCACCGTGGTAGGCGCAGTAGCCGCCAACGGCAACGGCCGGAGGGAATGCCACGTCACAGGTCGGAACCGCGCTCGCCTGTCCCGGAGGGGCGAAACAGTCGGTCGCGCCGTATCCGGTGTAGACGAAGTACTCGTTGCCGAGACCTTCCGGCCAATGATTGACGGCGATGGCCCGCTGCACTTCAGCCTGGATGTCGGTCTGGTAGATCGGCGCGACATCGGTGCCACCCGGCACCGGACCGGTGGTGGTGCTGGGCGTGGACGTGTAACCGCAGTTATCGGTCCAGGTTCCCGCCAGGCTCTCACTGTTCTGGGTGGCGCCGGTTTCCTCGTCGGCATACTGGCTCAACAGGTTGTAGAACTGCGTGCCGTTGAGGTCTTTGAAGTACTGCTGGATGATCGTCTGGTAATCGATGTCTCCATCCGGACCACCCGGCAGGGCCCCGACCGTCGCGGTGCCGCTGGCCGGCTGCTCGAAGGAGTACGATGCCGTCGCCGGCTCGGTGCAGGCGCTGCCGTTGGAGTAGGTCGTCGTGCCGGCCTTGGGCAGCCACCAGATCAGGTAGTTGTGGATCGAGTGGACAACCGGACCGCCGTAGTAGGCGAGGTTGTTGGTGCTGCCGGTGCTGGGGAGCCCGGGGGTCACCTGTCCGGTGCGCGGCGAGGGGCAGGCGGTGCCGCCGTTGCCGACCTGGTAGTCGTTTGAGCTGGAGGTCAGCGTATCGGCCGTTTCCAGCAGACCACCGCTGGCCGGCGTACCAACAAGCGCATCACCGTCGGCATAGGGCGAGGACAGCGTGGCGCCCGCAGCCGGCGAGCCGACGGCACTCAGCGGGGCGGTGATGGAGATCCGGTTATTCGTGGTGTCGAAGTTGCCGGTGGCAGCACCACCGGTGGTGAACTGATCCCCGCCGGTCGCGGAGGTGACGATGGTGCCGTAGGTGAAGTCCACCGGCAGGTTGGAGGTGGAGGCGTTGTCCGTGTAGCCGGTGTCGGCGGGCGTACCCGGATACTGCGCCTCGAGGAAGTACCCCTTGATGCCGGGGGTATTGCCGTAGTTCCAGACGACGTACCAGATGTCGCCGCCGCCTGCGACCTGTGGCGTGGCGGGAGCCGGGGTACCGTTGACTGGGGTGCCGTCACTCAGGCTCTGCGCACTGATGACGCCGGTGACGTTGCTGGTGTCGCTCGAGAGGCCAAACGCGCTGAGGTCGAGAGAATCGAACTGTGTGTCCGCCGTGTTGACGAGGACGTGCGCATCACCGTTGGATGAGTCGACACCCAGCGTGCAGGTGGGAGACGGCAGCGTGCCGTACGGCGGGGTAGTTGTGCTGCCGCTCGATGTCGACGGGGGCGGCGCGTGTTGTGCCAGATAGGCCGTGGTCGGCATGATCTGGACCTGCGCGCCGGTCGTCGGGTTGGTCAGGATAAAAGGATTCGACAGGGTTCCGGCGCCGACAAGCCCGCTCTGTGCCTGTACAGCGTGATACGGTAACGCCACGATCGCGAGCAGTGCAATGGCCAGAAGGGGAACAAGGCGTAAGGGGGCTCTCATCAGTCTCAACTCCGTTCTCGAACTCGGGCGCACGCCCTTCTGTGGGGAGTGGACGCGCTCCCTCGTCCCAGGCCCCCGTCCCGCGGAGATCGGGGAGGACGGAGTCGCGCGATCAAATGGGGTTCCACGGGCTCCCATCTGCAATCTATTGTTCGATTGCGAAGGAGAAGGGTAAATAGGATCAGCACCCTATTTCCGCCCTAGGACACGCCCTAAATCGGTTCGGACGGAGACCTCTTCTCCAGGGCACAGTCGTACAGTCTTCCGGCCGGCGTGGCCCCCATCATGCTCTCCAGGGAGCATGAATCTGCGCGTGGTGACGTTCCTGGGAGGTCCGGTGGTGCGTGCCGCCGCGACAGGGGAGGGCGCCTTGCTCTTGCTGTTGCAGGGCCGCTATCGCCGCGCCGTGCTTCTGCTCGCCTCGGTCGGTCTCACCGGCGGCCTCAATACACTCCTCAAGAAATTGGTTGACCGGCGGCGGCCCCGCACCTTCTTCGGGACTCTCCACAAGAGCTCCAGCTTTCCCTCCGGTCATTCCAGCGGGGCCGCTGCTCTTAGCGCCTGCACCAGTGTGCTGGCCTGGCAGGCAACGCGTAATCGCGTGGTTACCGGTGTCATCTCCCTGCTCGGCGCGGGGTGGGCCGGGCTGGTTGGCTATTCCCGTGTCCGCCTGCATCAGCACCATGTCGGCGACGTGCTCGCCGGATACGCCCTGGGCTGCCTGGTGACGGCAGCCGCCGCCCTCTTTATTGGTCGGGAGCTTGAACCGCGTCGCTCGCCGGTGTCCCGGCGTAGCGAGCAATCAGGCTCTGGATGAAGTCGGCGCAGACGTCCGCGAACGGCGCTGAATCGAGCCGTAGAAGATTTTCGGCATTGTTTTCTCCACTGTGAGAGAAGTTGAAACTGCGGGTGAGCACGGAGTCGTCGACGACGATCATCTTCAGGTGCATGTAATTGTGGACCGCGCCCGGGCTCCAGGGTGTGGAGACCTTACCGGCCAGCCTGGCCCCACGCGCGATCGTCTCAAACGCCTGGATTTTCCAGCCGGCCTCCGGATCGCCGGCCCACTGCTGGTGGACCTCGTCCATCTGGGTGCGGTCCACGACGCCACGCACCGGGACGACGCCGCGGGCCACGATTGTGCTCAATTCACGCAGGATGGAGCCCGAGGTGATGACGGGTGACGCGATGAGGATTCGCTCCGTGGCCTGTGCGATGGTGTCCGCTGTCGCGTGCGCCATCTCGATCCCCTCGGCCGGCGCGAACCAGACGGTCGCCGGCATCGGCCGGCCGCCGTACCACAACGTTGCGGGCCCGCCCGCGTCGTACCCGCTGGTGGCGATGTCGCCCGACCAGATCTCTTCGAAGTCACGCTCAAAGTGGGCTGCCAGCTCGACGCCGAACAGCTGAAGGATGACGTTTTCTTCGCGGCTCCAGGCATCCTCGCCCCAATTCGTCGAACCGGTCAGCACCGCCCCGGCATCCGTTCCTGCATCACGGACCACGTACTTGTTATGCATGAGATTCTGCCGATTGCCCGAAGCGCGGTCGGGCACGCCCAGCGAGGTCACGAAGGTTTCGGTCTGGCCGGAGGGGGGAGCTATTCCCCGGGTCCGTTCGGTGTCGCCGTGATAGATCACACGAACCGCCACCCCGCGGCGAGCCGCCGTCTGCACCGCTCCCTTGATGGTGTCGGCCGGCTCCCCGGTTAGGGCGCAGTCATAGATCGCGATATCCAGTGACTGCTGAGCGCCCGCCAGGAAGGAAGCGATAAGATCGGCGACCTGCTGCGGTTGCTGCGTGCCGTCACCCAGGAACTGAACCTGGCTGTTGAGTACAGGTGGATTCACAGGAGCCCCCGTGCAGGGAGTATAGCTCGAATCAGATGGTTCCCTGGCGGGAGGAGACCTCGGATCCCTCTGGACTCGGTGCCGACTCTTCCTGCAGGAGGGCAACGAACGCATCGACGACGCGCGGATCGAACTGGGTGCCCGCGCACCGCCGCAATTCGGCGAGGCTCTCGGCGACCGGACGCGCCGCCCGATAGGGCCGGTCGCTGCGCATGGCCGCGTAGGCATCGACGACGGTGATGATGCGCGCCGCGATTGGGATCTCCTGGCCGCTCCTGCCGTCGGGATAGCCGCCGCCGTCCCACCGCTCGTGATGCGCGCGGATTATCGGGGCGATGGGGGCCAGATCGGGAACGCGGAGAAGCACATCGGCGCCGACGTCGGGATGGGCCCGCATCAAGACCCATTCCTCATCGGTGAGACGACCGGGCTTGAGCAGAACGGCATCCGGTACGGCGACCTTTCCGATGTCGTGGAGGCAGGCGGCGATCCGCGTTTGTTCGATCAGTGCCGGCGCCAGATTCAGGCGGCGAGCCAGGCGGGCCGCCAGCATGCCCACGACATCCGAATGGTGACTGGTGTACCGGTCGCGCGCGGCGACCAGCGCCGCCATCGCCTCAACGGTCCCCGCGATGCCGATGTGGCGGCCGGCCTGCTCTGGAGACTCGACCCACAGCGACATGTCCCCAGCCGACCGGACCTGATTCCGTCCCAGCCGTTTTGCGCTGTACAACGCTTCATCGGCCGCTCTGAGCAGCGCATCGCGCTCCTCCGCGTCCAACGGATAGCTGGCGACACCAAGCGAGCAGGTGAGATGACTCGGCATCGGATCGATTAACCCGTGGGCAGCGACCGCAGACCGGAGCCGTTCGGCGACCATCATGGCCTCATCGCGCGTCGTCTCCGGCAGGATGGCCACGAACTCTTCCCCGCCCCAACGGCCGAGCAGGTCGATGGCGCGGAGCGCCTCGCGCACGAGCGTACCGAAGTGACGAAGCACGGCGTCTCCCGTGAGATGACCGTGCCGGTCGTTGATCTGCTTGAAATGGTCAATATCGAGGAATATGACCGAGCAGGGGCGGTTGTAGCGGCGAGATCGTTCTATCTCCTGGTCTAAGGCCGCCACCGTCGCTCGGTGATTGGGGAGCCCCGTTAGTGCGTCCATGGTAGCGAGTTTGGCCAGCTCCGCAGCATGGGCCACGGTCGCCTGGTAGAGGCGCTCGTTCTCCAGGATGACGAGCGCCTGGCGAACCATGAGGAGGATGAGCAGCATCGCTCCGCCGACATAGACGCCGGGCTCAAGGATCTCGTCGCCGCGATGATGGATCGTATAGAGCACGAGGGTGACCACCGCCGGTACCAACACGTAGGGAGCCAGCGAAAGCCAGCGGCGCGAGCGCGCCGCCGTCTCGAGCGGCGCCTCTGCGTGAGGCCGGTCCGGGGTGAGGAACGTGGCGACCGCACCCAGCCCCATCAGCATGTACCCCAGGGTCCAGCCATCGTCCAGGAGGTTGCCCGAGGCGTAGAGTCCGTGCAGAGACTGGTAATCGAACAGCGAGTCGGTCACGACGATGATTGCGAGCGCCGCGGTGACCAGCGCGGCCGGCCAGATAGATACATCGCGAGAGCGTGACCAGAGGAAGAGAAGAGAGACCACCAGGACAAGATCGAAGGCGGGATACGCCGTACCGACCGCCCGCGCGAAGATGCTGCCTTCGGCGGTGAACAGGGTCGGCCCCAGGACGAAATACCAGCTGAAGGTGACGATGCCGGTCAGGATGAGCATGCTGTCCAGGACGGCGCGCCAGCGTCTATGGACCGAGCCGGACGATCCCGGTAATTGCAGGATGCCCAGCAGCAATAAGGGATACGAGCAGAGATATCCGGCATCTGCCCAGGAGGGGAAGGGCGGCTGGTGGGCGATGAGTTCGTAGTAGCTCCAGATGCACTCCCCCACGACGAAGCTGGCAGTTCCGGCCGCGAGGAGCAGAGAGGCACGCACGTGACGGTCGCGCAGGCGGATTTTTCGATGCGCTCGTCCCCAACACCAGATGAGCAGGACGAGCGGGCCCATAATCGCGAGAATGTCGGCGATATCGTCAACAGCCATGACGGTCTGCTGCGGCACCGGCTTGACGAGGAGGAAAACCCCGAGCAGCAAGGCGACGGCGAGCACGGCCATGGTCGCCGATGGCAAGATCCGCCTGCCTACAAGGGCATGGCGCGCGGTCAAGGACGCTCCCCCCTTCTGAGAACCATATCGCCGTATAGAAGCACGGCCGGTCTGCCGGTGCCAGTGCCGGCAGCCCCCTCTCTCATGGGACCTTCGTTTCTCCTCATGAGGGCCGGCGGTCGCGTACAGTGTCTATATTGCCTCTTTCAGGAGATCGACATGGCCGAAGCTCCCGCAGCCGGCGATCTCTATTCCCTGCTGGCGTCCGTCTTTGGCTTCTCCTCGTTCCGTCCCGGTCAAGAGCGTATCGTGCGCGCCCTCCTCGACGGCCGCGATGTCTTTGCGCTCATGCCGACCGGCGGCGGGAAGTCGCTCTGCTACCAGCTTCCCGCGCTCCTGGTGGATGGCGTCGCCGTGGTCGTCTCGCCGCTCATCGCCCTCATGAAGGATCAGGTGGATGGCTTGCGGGAACTGGGTGTGCCGGCCACCTACATCAACAGCTCCCTGACGGGCAACGAGATCCAGGAGCGGCAGCGCGCGCTGCTCGCGGGACAGGTCAAGCTGGTCTACGTCGCTCCCGAGCGCTTGATGATGCCGGCGTTCCTGCGCCTGCTCTCGGCGGCGCGCATCTCCTTCTTTGCCATCGACGAGGCGCACTGCATCTCGGAGTGGGGGCACGACTTCCGGCCCGAATACCGCGAGCTGCGCCGCCTCCGCGAGCTCTTCCCATCCGTGCCCTTTGCCGCCTTCACCGCGACCGCGACGACACGCGTCCAGGGGGATATTACCCAGCAGCTGGCGCTGCGCGACCCGGTCCGGTTCCAGGGGAGTTTCAACCGGGCCAACCTTCACTACGAGGTTCAGCCGCGGCGTCGCGTCGACGATCACGTCGTAGCCTATCTGCGTGCCCATCCCCAGGCCTCCGGGATCATCTACTGTGCCTCGCGGGCTGGAACCGAGGATCTGGCCAGGCATTTGAATCTGGAGGGCATCAAGGCGCTTCCCTATCACGCCGGCCTCGACTCTGAGGTCCGGCGTCGCAATCAGGATGCCTTTATCAAGGATGACGTGCGGGTGGTGGCCGCGACCATCGCCTTCGGCATGGGCATCAACAAACCGGATGTCCGCTTCGTCATCCACTACGACCTACCCAAGACGCTGGAGAACTACTACCAGGAGAGCGGACGCGCCGGACGGGACGGCGATCCGAGTGACTGCATCCTCTTTTACAGCGGTGGCGATGCCGCCAAGCTGCGACGCTTTGCCGAGGAGAAGGACACCGAGGAAGAGCGGAGAATTGCCCGCTGGCAGGTAGAGCAAATGGCCGCCTGGGCGGAGAGCACGACCTGTCGCCGGCAGGCTCTCCTCGCCTACTTCGATGAGGCGTTCGCGGGACAGGCCGATCGCTGCTGCGATATCTGTGATGTGCCGGGAATCGAGGAGGACGTGACGGTCGAGGCGCAGAAGCTCCTCTCCTGCGTGGTCCGCACGCGCGAGCGTTTTGGACTCGCTCATGTGATTGCCGTCTTGCGCGGCTCGCAGAGTGAGAAGGTTCTGAAGTTCGGACACGACAAGCTCTCCACGCACGGCATTGGGCGCGATCGCATCGACGACTTCTGGCGGCACCTGGGCCGGCATCTCCTCGGTATGGGGGCGCTGCGCCAGGATTCGGATCGCTACAACGTCCTGAGCGTCACGGAGAGCGGGCGCGCGATCCTCTTCGGTGGCCGCCGGGTCACGATGCGCGTGCCGCCGGTAAAGAGGGCGGAGACGGCTCCGGCCGACGAGAGCGTTGCCAACCCCGAGCTGTTCGAGCGCCTGCGCGCGCTCCGGAAGCGCCTGGCCGACGAGCGGAATCTTCCACCGTACGTCATCTTCCACGACCGGGTCCTGCGGGAGATGTCGTCCCGCTTGCCGTACGACTCACACGCTTTGCAGGCTATTCCCGGCATCGGTGGGGCGAAAGTAAAGTCCTACGGTGAGATGTTTCTCGCCGAGATTCGGCAGTATCGACTAGAAACGGGTACCGCTCCGGCGGAAACAGAGCCACTCGGCTCGGCCCGGCCTCGTGGCCTCAGTCGGACCGCGCGCGACAGTGCCCTTCTCTTCTCGCGCGGGCACGATATCGCCAAGATTGCTCAGATGCGCAACCTCACTCCGCGGACGGTTTACGGTCATCTGGCCGAGGCTATCGAGGCTGGCGAGGAGATTGATCTTAGCCGGTTGGTTCTACCGGCCCGCCGGGCCAGAATCGAGGCCGTGCTGCATGACGAGGGGTACGATATGCTGGCTCCTGTCAGGGAGCGCTTGGGCGAGGACTTCAGCTACGGCGAGATCAGCCTGATCCGCGCCTATCTCATCGCCCGAGAGCGAGGCAGGGCGAGCGCCTAGGAGATACCGGCCGCACACTCGTCGCAACAGTATGGAGGACGAGGGTGGGTTAAATAGAGCGGCACCTCGGCGTCATGCACCGGGATGCCGCTAATTGTGATCGGGAGTTCGCGGAAGAAAGGTCTGCCTAGGCGGCTGACTCCTTCGAGTCTTTGGGATCTTTCAGCATTAGCGTCTGCAGCCGCTGCATGAAGGTCGTGCTGACCTCGCTGAGGAGCCGATCGAAGGTCGACTGAAGCTCTTTGTCGGCTTCGTCGATTTCCCAGCTCACCATGAGCGATCGGCCGCCGAGCGAGAGGCTGCCCTGAATCTCGCGCCCCGCTTCGGTCTCCACAAAGGTGATGTGCTCCACCGTAATCGTCAGATTCTCGATGAGAGCGGCGATCTGGTAATCCTCCCAGGACGGCCAGGCCGTGGAGATCTCCTGGTTGCCCGCACGCAGTTGGGCCTGGATATGTCCGCCGTCGGCGTTCGGGGTAAAGGTAACTGCTTCAACTTTCAACATGGCGCGATCCTTCCGGTATACGAGATGGTCTGCCGACCAATCGAGGTGGTGGGCCGGTTCCCCGCCTGTCGCGGAACCGGTGCTTGCCGGCGCGGGACGGCCCGCGCGTGAGGAACAGTCGTGATGCTGGCGGCACGGATCACTTTTCCGGTGAGGCTGGGCGTGGCGGTCCTGACGACCGACGCGTCTGGGGTAGAGTTATCGCGCTCGACGAGCACGGGCTCCGGCTCCGTGACGGACGCGACGGGCGCCGGCTGCTCCGGCGGGACGAGTACCTCGGTTTCGCCAACGGTGTCCTCGGCGACTAAAAGAGGTTCGCTCTCCGCCGCGAGGTGTCGCTCCGCCACGGCAAGCGCCTCGATCTCCTGAGGCTCAGCCACCGGGACGGTTTCGCGCTCGTTCACGATCTCGGGAGGTGGCTGTCCCGGAATGATGTCGATCAGACGCTGCAACTCGGCGAGCCGCTCCGCCGTGCGCGGATCTTCCGGCTCGATCACAGTGGTCGAACGTTCGCCACGATGGAATCGGATCATAGGTCTCTCCCTCGGATTCACCGGTCGTTGGCGTCACTGTATCACCGCGTTTCCGCGCTGTATACGGCGTCGGGGCGCCAGAGGGCAAAGGTCCGACCGGCGACGGGGCCGGTAGTCATTTGCATCTAGCAGTCGCGCCCGTCCGGCGCACTAGCGTACGATGACGGAAGAGAAGAACTCGTGGGAAACGCACAGATCTATCGCTGCCGGCGCCAGATGGTGGGAGGAGGCCGTCCCCCCTTCCCCATTGATCTGTGCCCACGACGCCTTTACATAACGTAGACTCATCTCAACACGAACCAGCCGCTTCGGCCGTGGGACAGTCAGGGAGCCCGCGGCCCTTTCTGTGTCTGCGCGTTCCTTGCTGTCGCCGGCCGCGACGCGGGGGACGCCATGCCTCCCATCGCCAGCACCGACAACAAGCGCATCAAGGAGATCCGCGCGCTGCAGCGCCGGGCGGAGCGTGACCGCACGCGCCGGTACTTCGTGGACGGCGTGCAGATCGTTGGCGATGCCGTGCGGCACGGCGCGCCGATCGAGACGCTGATTGTCGCGCCGGAGATGCTGGCTGGACCCATGCGACGCTGGACCCCGCCGCCCGGCCTTCCCTGCCTCGAAGTGACGCGTCGCGTCTACGAGAGCCTGGCACGGTCTGCCTCCCTGCAGTACGGCCCCCAGGGCATCGGGGCGGTGATCCGGCAGCGCTGCGTCCCTCTCTCCGCTCTCGACCCGGCGGAGGGTCTGTGCTGGGTTGCCCTCGAGACGCCACAGCAGCCGGGCAATCTCGGGACCGTTCTCCGCACCTGTGATGCCGTGGGCGCGGCCGGCGTCATCCTGCTCGGCCCCGCCACCGACCCCTACGATCCGGCGTCGATCCGAGCGTCGATGGGCGCCGTCTTCTCCCGGCATCTGGTGCGTGCCCGATTGGACGCGTTGGCCCGGTGGAAAGCCGCGACCGGGATCGAGGTCGTGGGAGCGGTCTGCGACGCCCCGCGCGACTACCGGGCGCACCGCTACCGCCGCCCAACCGTGCTCCTCATGGGCGACGAGCGGGTGGGGCTCACACCGGAGACAGTGGCCCTCTGCGACGTGACGGTCAGCATCCCCATGGTCGGCGCTTGCAACTCCCTCAACCTCGGCGTCGCGACCGGGGTGATGCTGTACGAGATCTTCACGCAGCATCGAGGCCGACCGGAGAAGTAGCGGCGATCTACATCGACTGCCCGGAACCGGCAACGGATTGATTGTCCGAACAGCTCCTGTAGAGGTTTGATTCATCAAACCGCTGCCCCGCAGGGCAGCTTCGGTATCGTCAACCCGGTTATCCCGGCGCACCGCGATACGATGGCCGGTGATGGGACGGCGCGCCCGTGGCCGGGGTTACTCGAGGACAGACGGAATTCTCGGCTGCGGCCGAGCGATTCGATAAATCGAACCCCGACACGAGACATGGTGCGGATGGGTGAAATCGAACGCCACCGTCGGGCGGCGGTTCGATGACATCGAGCCCTTATCGGGAGGTGCCGGCTTCGCGCTCGCCGGTTGGAGCCGGGATCGATCCACCCAACCCAAGGCGCTCGAACGCCACGTCGATGGAATGGAGGAAGCCGTTCAGATCGAAGAGACGATCCATCTGCTCAGGGCTCAGCCGTGCCACGACCTCCGGGTCGCTCTCCAGCACGACACGGAAGGGCTCGCCGGTCTCCCATGACGTCAAGGCATTGCGCTGCACGAGCGCGTACGCCTCGGGGCGGGTGAAGCCGGCGTCGATGAGGGCGGTCAGAACCTTTTCTGAGAAGAACAGGCCGTGGGACGTCTCGAGGTTTGCCGCCATGCGATCCTCCCGGACACGCATCCCCGTGATGATCCTGGTGAAGATGGCCAGCATGTAATCCACCAGGATCGAGGCGTCGGGCAGCACCACGCGCTCCACCGAGGAGTTGCTGATGTCGCGCTCGTGCCAGAGGACGACGTTCTCGAGGGCCGGCACGGCATAGCCGCGGACGACCCGGGCCAGTCCGCTGATGCGCTCGTTGAGGATCGGATTGCGCTTGTGCGGCATGGCGCTCGACCCTTGCTGACCGCGCCGGAACGGCTCCTCCACTTCCAGGATTTCGGTGTGCTGCAGGTTGCGCAGCTCGGTGGCCATCTTATCGAGCGAGGAGGCCAGGAGGGCGAGCTCCAGGACGTACGTCGCGTGACGGTCGCGCTGCACGACCTGCGTGCTTACCTCCTCCGGGCGCAGACCCAGGTCGCGGGCCACCTCCTCCTCCAGGGAGGCCGGCACGTTGGCATGCGTTCCGACCGCACCGGAGATTTTGGCGACGGCGATCTCGTTTCGCACCTGCTCCAGCCGGGTGCGGTGGCGCCCCATCTCGGCGTACCAGACGGCCAGCTTGTAGCCGAAGGTGATGGGTTCGGCGTGGACGTTGTGGGTGCGCCCCATCATGACGGTGGAACGGTAACGCGGCGCCGCCGCCCCCAGCGCGGCGCGCAGGGCATCCACGTCGGCCAGGAGAAGATCCACCGACTCGACCAGCTGCAGGGCCAGTGCCGTATCCACGACGTCCGAGCTGGTCAGTCCGAGGTGAATGAAGCGCGCATCCGGGCCGATGCGCTCGTCAAGATTGCGGAGAAAAGCGATGACGTCGTGCTGCGTCTCCTCCTCGATCTCCTCGATGCGCCCCGGATCGACCGTCGCGCCGCGGATCGCCGGCAAGGCCTCGGCCGGTACCCGTCCCCGCGCCGCCCAGGCCTCCGCGACCGCTACTTCGACTCGCAGCCAGCAACGATACTTGTTGGCGGTCGACCAGATATTCCCCATCTCCGGCCGCGTGTATTTCTCAATCATGCCGCGCTCCCACCAGATTCCATCTCACCATGCTACCGCCGCCGGCCGAACGGACAGCAACAACATCTTGTGGCACATGCTCGCTTGCCACCCCTATACTGTGGTGTCCACAAGTGAATATGGCTCTCGTATAAGTCCAGGGATACGGCCTGGGCGTTTCTACCAGGCAGCCGCAAACTGCCAGAGGCTACGAGGAAAGCGCATCTAGGGTTCCACCACACAGTGGCAGGTCCGAGCGATGCGGGTGGTGTTCCACACCATCACACCATGGGGATAAAAGCCCGGATGGCAGGTTTCTTCTCAGGCCTGCTCTCCGGGCTTTCCTCATGGAGGTGACGTGCAGCAGACAGCCGAAGACCAGCAGATCGGGGCCGATCTCTGCGTTGAAATCCGGCCCCACTGGCCCCAGTCCCTTGCTGCCGACGATCTCACCCGCCTCTCTCTCGACCTTGCCGGCATCAGCCGTCTCATTGACATCATGCTCCCGCCGGACGCGGATCGAGCAGACCTGCTGCGCGCCCTTCCCGTGCTGACCGATCCTCTCGTGGAGGAGTGGACCGTCAGTGACTCCGTCCCGGGATCACCCCTCGTATCTCTCGACGTCTTCCCCCATCCGGGCGTCACCGATCGTGAAGGTGAGACGGCGGCACGCGCCCTGTCCCTGGCGTCGCCCCAACTCGAGGGCGTCAGCTGCCGGGCGGGGAAGCGCTATCACTTCGCCGGCGCCGTTCCCGACGCTGTCCGCCCGTCCGTCGAGCGCTTGGTCGGGAACCCGCTGATTCACCGCTTCATCTGGTCCGATGTGGTGGCAGCTCAACCGCCCGCCGAGCAGGGGCAGAGGATCCCCACGCAGACGATTCCGCTCCCCGAGAGGGAAGACGAACTGATGCGGATGAGCCGCGAGCACGGCCTGGCGCTCGATCTGGCGGAGATGCAGGCCATCGCCACCCACTTTGCCGCCCTCGGCCGCCGGCCGACCGACGTGGAGTTGCAGTCGATCGCCCAGACGTGGTCGGAGCACTGCTCGCACAAGACCTTCAAGGCGGACATCGAGATGGCGGTGAGCGGCCGGCGGGAGACCATCCACGGGCTCCTGAGCGGCTACATCATGGCGCCGACCGCCGCTCTGGCGAAGCCCTGGGTGCGCTCCGCCTTTACCGACAATGCCGGCGTCATCGCTTTCGACGACGAACACGATCTCGCTTTCAAGGTTGAGACACACAATCATCCCTCCGCGCTGGAGCCGTTCGGTGGTGCCCACACCGGGGTGGGCGGCGTGATTCGTGACGTGCTGGCCGTCTCCGCCGAACCGATTGCCAACACAGATGTCCTGTGCTTCGGGTTGCCGGAGACGCCGGAGGCTGCCGTCCCGGACGGGATCCACCATCCGGCCGTCATGTGTCGGGAGGTGGTGCACGGGATCGCCGACTACGGCAACAACATGGGGATTCCCACGGTCGGTGGTGCCATCCTCTTTCACCCCGGTTACCTCTCCAATCCACTCGTCTACTGCGGCACGCTCGGCATCGCCCCCCGCGACAGCCACCCCACGAGTCCGGAGCTGGGCGACGCGGTCGTGGTGCTGGGCGGACGCACCGGCCGGGACGGGTTGCACGGGGCGACGATGTCGTCCGGCACGCTCGATCGTGCGGCCGTCGAAGGCACGGTCGTGCAGATCGGCGATCCGATCGTGGAGAAGACGCTGCGCGATGTGCTGCCCCATCTCCGCGACGAGCGGCTCTATCACGCCATCACCGATTGCGGCGCCGGAGGCCTCTGCTCGGCGGTGGGAGAGATGGGGCAAAGGATCGGCGTTGAGGTCTTCCTCGACCGCGTTCCTCTTAAGTATCCAGGGCTCTCGGCCTGGGAGGTCTGGCTCTCCGAGGCGCAGGAACGGATCGTTCTCGCCGTGCCTCGGGTCGCACTGCCACGTCTGCAGGCCCTCTGCCGTCTCTACGATGTTGAGGCAACCGTGATCGGCACGTTCCGTGACGGCGGCCGGCTCCTGCTGCGCGACGGAGCCGAGACCGTGGGCGATCTCGCCATGTCCTTCCTGCACGCCCCGCCCCGGCGGACGCTCGCCGCATCCTGGGAGCCGCCTGCGGCCGTGCCCTATAAGGCCGGAACACCAGACGATGCGACTACCGCCCTGCTTTCCCTCCTGCGTCACCCGTCGATCGCCTCTAAGGAGGAAGTGATTCGGCGCTATGACCACGAGGTGGGAGGCGGGACCATCGTCAAGCCGCTGGCCGGGGATGCCGGCCCCTCCGACGGCGCCGTGCTCAAGCCGCTGCCGTACTCCCGGCGTGGCGTCGCCGTCGCTCATGGCATCAACCCGCTCTACGGCGAGATCGATCCTCATGCCATGGCACTCCTCGCCGTGGACGAAGCGCTGCGCAACATCGTCGCCGTCGGCGGCGATCCGGACTACACGGCGCTCCTCGACAACTTTTGCTGGGGCGACGTCTCTGATTCAGCCGAGCTGGGACGCCTGGTGCGCGCTGCCCAGGGCTGCCGGGATGCCGCTCTCGCCTATGGCGTTCCCTTTATCTCCGGTAAGGACAGCCTCTACAACAGCAGCACACACGGCGCGACGGTCGTTTCCATCCCCGGCACTCTGCTGATCTCCGCCGTGAGCGTCGTCCCGGACGTGCGGCGCGCGGTGAGCATGGATCTCAAGCAGGCCGGCAATGTCATCTATCTGCTCGGCCTGAGTGCCGACGAGCTGGGCGGCTCGCACTATCTCTGGACGCAGGGGAACAGCGGCGGACGGGTGCCACGGGTGCGGCCGGCGGAGACGGTGCCGCTGCTGCGCCGTCTGGCGGCAGCGATGTGTGACGGACTGGTGCGCAGCTGTCACGATCTCTCCGAGGGTGGCCTGGCGGTGGCCGCCGCCGAGATGGCCATCGCCGGTCGTCTCGGGCTCCGCCTGGATCTTGATCGGATGCCGGCGGCAGACCCTCTCGCTGCCGAGGCCCTCCTCTTCGCCGAATCATCGGGCCGCTTCCTGGTCGAGGTGGCTCCGGAGGATGCCGCCCGGTTCGAATCGCTGCTGGGCGATGTCCCCCACGCCGCCGTCGGCGCCGTCACGGCCGATCCTCGCCTGATGATCGAGAGGGCCGGCGCCCCGGTACTGGATCTCCCCATTGCCGCGGCAGCCGCTGCCTGGAGGCGCCTGTGACGGTTCGGACTCTGGTCCTGTCCGCGCCCGGTGTCAATTGCGATCCCGAGACGGCGGAGGCGATCCGGCTGGCCGGCGGCTCACCGGAGATCGTCCATCTCAACCTCCTGCTCGACGGCAAGCGGCGCCTGGACGATTACGGCCTGCTCGTCCTGGCCGGCGGCTTCTCCTACGGCGATCACCTCGGCGCGGGCGCGGTGCTGGCCGCCACCCTGCGCTACCGCCTTCTCGACGATCTCCTGCGTTTCATCGAATCGGGACGTCCGGTGCTCGGCATCTGCAACGGGTTCCAGGTCCTGGCCCGCCTCGGTCTGCTGGGCCGCGTCTCGCTCGTTCCCAACATCGATCACCGCTTCATCTGCCGCTGGGTCCCGCTCCGGGTTGAGGCCTCGCCCTGCCTCTTCCTGCGCGGCCTCGACGACCTGGACCTGCCAATCGCGCACGGCGAGGGACGAGTCATTGCCGCTCCGGAAGAAATCATCCATGTCCCCCTGCGCTACCGTCGCAATCCCAACGGGTCCGATGCCGACATTGCCGGTGTCTGCAATGCTTCGGGGACGGTGCTGGGACTGATGCCGCATCCCGAGCGCTACGTCTCTCGCTACCAGCATCCGCGCTGGCAGCGTGGTGAGGGTCACCACCCAGCCGGGCTCACTCTCTTCCGGAACGCCGTTCGTTACGTGGAGGGACAGCCGTGAGCATGCTCTACCGGGACGCCGGGGTCGATCTCGACGCCGCCGCGGCGGTGACGGACGGCATTCGCCGCCGGTTGGGCAGTGCGCTCTTCGGCGGCTTCGTGCCGGTGCCGGCGCTCACGGCGTACCGCGCGCCGGTGCTCGTCTCCTCCATCGACGGCATCGGGACCAAGGTCCATCTGGCTGCTCGCCTCGGCAGGCTCGGCGGGCTGGGCGCCGATATCGTCCACCATTGCGTCAACGATATCGCCGTGCACGGCGCCGAACCGCTGTTCTTCCTCGACTATCTCGCCTTCCACCGCCTCGATCAGCAGCGTGTGGAGGACATCGTGGGGAGCATCGCCGACGCCTGCGGGCGTCTGGGCATTGCTCTCGCGGGCGGCGAAACGGCGGAGATGCCGCTCGTGTACGAGCCGGGCGGCTTTGATATCGCGGGCGCTGTGGTCGGTGTCGTGGAACGCGATGCGGTGATCGACGGGACGGCAATTCGCCCCGGCGATGTGGTGCTCGGCTTCCCGTCCTCCGGCCTGCACACCAATGGATACTCTCTGGCGCAGCGCCTCTTCACGGACGAGGAGTACGGCCAGTTCGAACCCGCTCTGGGGACGACGCTCGGCGAGGCGTTCCTGCAGCCTCACCGCTGTTATCGGGAGACGATTGAGGTCCTCCTCTCCACCGGGACCGTCCACGGCCTGGCCCATATCACCGGTGGGGGGATTCCCGGCAATCTCGCGCGCATCATCCCGGACGGCCTGTCAGCCGTCATTGATCTTCCGCCCGCGCCTCCGTTGTTCACGCTGCTCGAGGCGCGAGGGGTTCCGCGGGCTGAGATGCACCGCGTTTTCAACATGGGGATCGGTCTGATCGCAGTCTGCGATCCCATCATCGTGACCCACGTCCCGGCCGAGGGCCGGCATATCGGACATATCCAACCTGGGGAAAGGAGCGTGATCATCCATGACCATGACTGAGAGCGAGCTCGGGCCCAAGCTGGCGGAGGGGAAGACGAAGATCATCCATGCCTATCCCGATGATCCATCCCTCGCTTACATGCTGCACAAGGACGATATCACGGCGGGGGACGGCGCCAAGCGCGATGTGCTGGAGGACAAAGGGGAGCTGAGCTGCCGCACGACCAGCGCCTGCTTCCGCTACCTGGAAAGCGCCGGCATCGACACGCATTACATCGCCACGGTCGGCCCGCGCACCATGATCGTCAAGCGGGCCGAGATGGTGCCCATCGAGTGGGTAGCGCGCCGCATCGCCACCGGCTCGTACGTGCGCCGCACCGGCACCGCCGAGGGCACGCGCTTCGAGCCGGTCGTCCTGGAGATGTTCCTGAAAGACGATGCCCGGCACGACCCGCAGATCACGCCCGAGGATGCTATACGGGACGGACTCTGCACGCCGGAAGAAGTCCAGCAGGCGCTGCAGACGACCGAAGCGGTCTTCCTGGCACTGGAAGAGGCCTGGGCCGCTCAGGGGATCCAGCTGGTCGATCTCAAGATTGAGTTCGGCCGGACTGCCGACGGCCTGCTCGTCGCCGACGTCATCGACAACGACTCCTGGCGTCTCTGGCCGGGCGGGAGGCGCGAACACATGCTGGACAAGCAGGTCTATCGCGAGCTCGAGGTGCCGGATGCGGCGGCCATGGCCGATCTGAAGCGCCGCTACGCCGAGGTCGCGCAGCGCACGGAGGCCTTCGTTGGCTGAGGTCGTCATCATTCTGGGATCCCCCAGCGACCAGAGCTGGGCGCAACGCATCGTCGAGGGGCTACGACGCTTCGATATCCCCGCTGAAATCCGCGTTGCCTCGGCGCACAAGACGCCGGCCTATTTGCTCGACCTCCTGCGGGAGGCGGAGGGGCGGCCCGGCGAGCGCGTCTTTATCACCGTTGCCGGCCGCTCCAACGCTCTCTCCGGGTTCGTCGACGCTGCGGTCGCCGCACCGGTCATCGCCTGTCCACCGGCCAGCGAGGCCTTCGGCGGCATGGACATTCTCTCCTCACTCCGCATGCCGTCCGGCGTCGCGCCGCTGGCCGTGCTCGATCCCGGCAACGCCGCGCTGGCAGCCGCCAAGATGCTGGCGCTGAGCGATCCGGCCCTGCGCGACCGTATTCGGGGCGTCCAGCAGGAGGATCGCGGGCGGGTCATCGGCGCCGACCGGGAGCTGAATCGGGAGAAAGAGATGCAGGAGATGAGTTCGTGACCATCCGCGATGAGTGCGGGGTGATCGGCGTCCACGGGGAGGAGGCGGCGCGCGCCGCCATCCTGGGACTCCACGCCCTGCAGCATCGCGGTCAGGAAAGCGCCGGCGTCGCGACCTTCGACGGAATCCCGCACCTGCATAAAGGTATGGGCCTTGTCGAGCACGTCTTCGCGCCGCTGCCCGACCTGCCCGGCGAATGGGCCATCGGCCACAACCGCTACTCGACCAGCGGCACGTCTGTGGCGGCAAGTGCCGGTCCTTTTCTGGTCGAGACGGATCTCGGCCCGCTGGCTCTCGCCCACAACGGCAACATCGTCAACGCCGGCGCGATCCGGCAGCGTCTGGCAGACGACCATGGCCTGACGCCGGTCTCCGATTCCGACAGCGAGCTGCTGGCCCTGCTGCTGGCGGTGGCGCCCGGAGAGAGCTGGCCGGTGCGCATCCGCTGGATGGCCGAGCGGGCCCTCGGCGCCTATGCCCTGGTCCTGCTCACCGAGAGCGGCCTTTTCGGCGTGCGTGACCCGATGGGGATCCGTCCCCTTGCCCTGGGACGCACCGCCGGCGGGTGGGTCCTGGCCTCCGAGTCCTGCGCCTTCGCCGTCCTGGGCGGGCGGCACGTCCGTGAGCTGGAGCCGGGAGAGATCCTCAGCCTCACGCCGAACGGCCCGGCCCCCGCCGGACAGCTGCCCGCCATGCCGCGCGCCTTCTGCGCCTTCGAGTCCATCTATCTCTCCCGTCCCGACACCGTCTACGGTGGCCGGACCGTCCACGCCACGCGGCGTGCCATGGGCGAGCAGCTGGCGCTGGAATATCCGGTGGAGGCCGACCTGGTCGTCGGCGTACCTGATTCCGGCACGAGCGCCGCTCTCGGCTACGCCGCGCAGTCCGGGATCCCCTTTGGGGAAGGGCTCATCAAGAATCGCTACATCGCGCGCACTTTCATTCAACCCGACCAGACGGAGCGTGAGCGGCTGATCCGCATGAAGTTTGCTCCGCTTCCCCTCAGGGGCAAGCGGGTGGTGCTGGTCGACGACAGCGTGGTCCGTGGCAACACCCTGGGGCCGATCGTCGCCCTGCTGCGCGGCGCTGAAGCCCGCGAGGTCCATGTGCGAGTGGCCTGCCCGCCGCTCACCCATCCCTGCTATCTCGGCGTCGATATGGCCTCGCCGGGAGAATTCATCGCCAACCGGGTGCCGCCGGAGGCGATGGCGGCATACGTCGGTGCCGATTCTCTCGGCTACCTCAGCGTTTCCGGCCTGCTGCGCGCCGTCCATGGCTCGACCGACGACCACTGCCTGGCCTGCTTCACCGGCCGCTACCCGATCCCGTTGCTCGACAGCGCTGTCGGCACCCCGGAGCCCGCGCTGCAGGAGCTGGCTCCGTGACCCGTGTCCTGATCGTCGGTTCGGGCGGCCGCGAGCATGCCCTGGTCTGGAAGCTCCGTCAGTCATCCGACGTGACCAGCGTGCTGGTCGCTCCCGGCAACGCCGGAACGGCCGCTCTGGCCGAGAATGTCCCCGTCCGGGTGAACGACGTGGCGGCGCTGGCTGATCTGGTGGAAGAGAAAGAGATGGATCTCACGGTGATCGGGCCGGAGTTGCCCTTGAGTCTGGGCCTCGCCGACATGCTGCGGGCCAGAGGAAAGTCCGTCTTCGGGCCGAGTCGGGCCGCGGCGCGTCTGGAGACCAGCAAGTCAGTCGCCAAAGAGGTGATGCGGGAGGTGGGCGTGCCGACCGCAGCCTTTGCCGTCTTCGATCGCTATGAGGATGCGCTCGCGTCCCTCGGCGGAGCACGGTATCCGCTCGTCGTCAAGGCGGACGGGCTGGCGGCCGGCAAAGGGGTGGTGATCTGCCACGACGAGAGAGAGGCGCGAGGGGCGCTGACGGCCATGATGGCCGAGCGCATCCACGGCCCGGCGGGGGAACGTGTGGTAATCGAGGAGGCGCTGGAGGGACCGGAAGTCTCGCTCCTGGCGCTGGTCGACGGCGAGACCATCGTACCCCTGCCCCCGGCGCAGGATCACAAGCGCCTCCGCAACGGCAATCTCGGCCCCAACACCGGCGGCATGGGCGCCTATGCTCCCCTGCCATTTCTCGGCGAGGCGGAACGCGGCCGCCTGATCGATCTCGTCATGCGCCCCGTCGCGTCCGCTCTCGTCCGTACCGGCACGCCGTATCAGGGAATCCTCTATGCCGGGCTCATGCTGACGCCGAACGGCCCTCGCGTCCTCGAGTTCAACTGCCGCTTCGGCGATCCCGAGGCCCAGGTCATCCTGCCGCTGCTGGCGGACGATCTTCTCCCCTGGCTGCGGGCCACGGCGCAGGGAACACTGCGCGAGATGCCTCCCACTATTCCTTTGACGGGGGAGTACGCTGTCGGCGTCGTGCTCGCCGCCCCCGGCTATCCCGATGCGCCCCGCCTGGGCGAGCCGATCGAAGCCCTGTCCGAATCCCCGGACGATCTGCTCGTCTTTCACGCCGGCACGCGGCGGGACGGTGACCGCACCGTGACCGCCGGCGGCCGTGTCCTCACCGTCGTCAGCACCGGAGACACCCTGGCCGCCGCCCGGCAGCGGGCCTATAGCAGTCCCATCTCCTTCCCCGACATGCAGCTCCGCACCGACATAGCCCGGCGCGAGGGCCTTCGCCCCGTAGCAGAGGGCTTTAGCCCGCCGTCCGCAGCCAATGAGCGGCCTGAAGGCCTCTACTACGGGGACGATGGTGCCGCCCCCCAGATTGGCGTGCTCGCCTCCGGCGACGGAAGCAATCTGCAGGCGCTGCTCGATGCCGCTCGATCCGGCGACCTGCCGGCCGCTATTGCGGTGGTCATCTCGGCACGCGACGGGGCCGGTGCCCTCCAACGGGCCCGCCGGCACGATGTCCCGGCGATCGCCCTCCCCCGCCGCGGCCGGCCCCGCGCGGACTACGATCGCCGCCTGCTCGACCACCTGCGTCCCTACGATCTCGATCTCCTCGTCCTGGCGGGCTGGATGCACGTTCTCTCGCCCGCCTTCCTCGCCGCCTGCCCCTGTCCCGTCATCAATGTCCATCCCGCCCTGCTCGGCCCGGATGAGGTCGTCGACGTGGAAGGGCAGGTCATCCCCGTCTTGCGTGGGATGCACGCCGTGCGTCGTGCCCTGGAACTGGGTCTCCCGCTCACCGGCGTCACCGTCCATCACGTCACGGCGCAGGTGGACAACGGTCCGATCGTGCTGCGCTTTCCGGTACCGATCGAGCCGGGCGACCACGAGACGTCCCTCTATGCTCGTATCAAGTCCGTCGAGCACCGCCTCCTGCTGGAGGCACTACCATTGGTTCTTTCATCAACGAAGAAGGGAGTACTGCATGCAGAGCACGTCCATTGATATCGGCGCCTCCGTCGCGCCGCTCGCCCAGACCTACGGCTTTGACGATGTCGCGCTCGTTCCCGGGATGGAAACGCTCGATCCCGAGCTGTGCGATCTGTCGTGGCAGATCGGGGGCGAGAGCTTCGATCTGCCGATCCTCGCCGCTGCCATGGACGGTGTGGTCGATCCGCGCTTCGCTGTCGAGTTCCATCGCCAGGGCGGCCTGGCCGTCCTCAACCTGGAAGGGCTGCACGGCCGCTACGAGGATCCCGACGAGGTGTACCGGCGCATCGCCGCCGCTTCCAGGGAGCAGGCGCCGACCTTGCTGCAGGAGGTCTACACGCAGCCGCTCCGTGAGGATCTGGTCCGCCGCGCCGTGCGCCGCGTCAAAGAGCGTGGTGCCCGCCTCGCCGTCTCCGCCACGCCCCTCAACGCGGTCTGGCTGCTCGGCGCCGCCATCGAGGAGGGGGCGGATATCGCGGTCATCCAGTCCACCGTCACTTCGGCGCGCCATCACAGCGCCTCCGGCGTCTCGCTCGATCTGGAGTCCTTCTGCCGGCACTGCCCTGTCCCCGTCATCATCGGCAATACCGTCGCCTATGAGCCGGCCCTGGCCCTGATGGAGGCGGGTGCGTCGGCCCTTCTCGTCGGCGTCGGACCGGGCGCCGAGTGCACCAGCCGAGAAGTCCTCGGCATTGGCCTGCCGCAGATCACGGCGACGCTGGAGGTGGCGGCGGCGCGCGATGAGTACCACCGCGCCACCGGCCGCTATGTCGCGATCATCACCGACGGCGGGATGCGGACCAGCGGCGATATGGTCAAGGCCCTGGCCGCCGGTGCCGACGCCGTCATGCTGGGCGCGCCGCTGGCGCAAGCGGAGGAAGCGCCCGGCCGGGGTTACAACTGGGGGATGGCCAGCTTCCACAGTCTGTTGCCGCGCGGCACCCGCATCAACGTCGGTACCACGGCCTCGCTGATCCAGATCCTCTATGGTCCCAGCACCGTCAACACCGGCACGCAGAACCTGGCCGGCGCCATTCGCACTGCCATGTCCGTGCTCGGAGCGCGGACGATTGACGAGCTTCATGAGGCGCGTCTGGTGTATGCTCCCGCTATCAAGACCGAGGGCAAGATGTACCAGCTGGCGGGCCGCCAGTAGAGGTAGGGTGAACGCAGGTGCTGGATGAGATTGCAACCGGGGCCCTGATCGACGGCACGGCACTGGCCCGTGCCATCGGCCGGCGCACGGCGGAGCATGTAGAAGCGCTGCGCGCGGAGGGCGTGGTCCCGACGCTGGCCGTCGTGCATGTGGGCGACGCGGTGGATGCCGCCTCCTATCGGAGACAGATCGCCAGCAGCGCCTCCCGCCTGGGGATTGCCGTCCGCATCGCCGGTCTTCCGGCGGAGCCGACGGCCGAGGAGCTCGGCAGCTCCCTGGACGCCCTGAACGGCGACCCGGCCGTGCACGGCGTGCTGGTCCAGGCGCCGCTGCCGCCGGACCTGCGCCGGATGGTGCAGGTGCGCCTGCGGGTCGAGAAGGATCCGGAAGGCGTCACGCCGCAGCACCTCGGCCGGCTCTTCCTGGGCATCCCGGAGGTCTTGCCCTGCACGCCGGCCGCGATTCTGGCCGTCATCAAGAGCCGCCTACCCGATCTCACCGGCGTCCGGGTCGTTGTCGTGAACGGCAGTCCCCTGATTGGACGGCCCCTCGCCATGCTGCTGATCGACGAGGGCGCCACGGTCACCATCTGCACGCGCCACACGCGTGATCTGGCCGACGAGACCCGCCGCGCCGAGGTGTTGGTCGTCGCGGCCGGTTGCCCCGGCCTGATCGGTCCCCCGCACGTGGCACCCGGCGCGGTCGTGATCGATGCCGCCGTCAACCAGCTCCCCGACGGCACCATTTGCGGTGACGTCGATCTGCCCGCCGTCCGTGACCGTGTCTCGGCCATTACCCCGGTCCCCGGCGGCGTGGGGCCTGTGACCACGGCCATGCTGCTGGCTAACGTGGTGGCGCTCGCGGAGATCTACGGGCGGAAGGATCAGCGAGACGTCTGAAGACCTTCTCTCCCTGGCGGGGCATCGACCCCGTTCCAGACGGCCCGCCGAAGCCCGTAGAGAGCCGTCATCGAGATAGCCACGCGTCCGCCGCACTCCTCCTGCGGGAGCTGGATCAGAGCGTTCAGGAGGCGTCCTTGGTCAGCCGGATCCAATGAGTGGATTGCTCCAGGAGCTGCTCAACCTTGGCATGGTCTACTGTCGCCGCGGAGCCGTGCGGCGAAAGGGCGGCGGCGATTAGCACGCTGCTGCCGAGGAAGTCCCTAACCGGGGGAGGCGTCCGGGTCGATTCCATACTCCTCCTTGAGCAGCTCGCCCCGGATCTCACGTCCTGCGTCGATCATCTCGTCGAGGTCGACGCCTTGCTCGCGTAGCGCCTTCCCGATGCTCTCGAGCGCCTTTATGGCCACAACGCGCTGCGGCGTGACCAGCACGCCCCCGCCAGTTTCCGTCACGGCGACCAGGTCACCCTTCTTGAGGCCGAGACGGCGCCGGATGTCAGCGGGCAGCGTCACCTGCCCCTTCTCTTGAATCCGAACCAGTTTTGTATCCCCGTTGGCCATCGCATCGTCCGAAAGTCATACTTTCCTCCGATAGTACGGCACCTATCGTCTCGCATTACCGCCTGAACCCCTCGGCATGCGCGTCGGCAGGCCTCCCGACCAGTTGCGCAAAGTGGGTCAAGACGACGGAGCGAGCCGTGACCTTGCGACTTGACGCGCGAGACTTCAACGGGCTCGAGAGGCAAGCGACGCATATTGGGGTGCGGTGGACAGCCCGGTGCTAGGATGTGGCCCATGTCGAGTTCAAGGGGGCCGCAATGGCCCCTAACCGAATAACCCTGACTCCAGGTTTTTCCTGCGTATGTCCGGTCCCACCGGGGGATAGTTGCCCGCGCTGTATTTCGCGATGTCGATGGCCAGCTGGACGATCTCGCGCCTCGGCTCGCGGTCGATCTCTTGCTCGCGGTGCGCGATTACGTGCCCCACTAGAGTCCGCAACAGGGTCCTCTTGGGCAGCTCGTAGCTCGTTTTGGCGAGGAAGAGAGCCTTCAGCGCGGCCCCCGACTCCGTCGCAAACCGACACTTGCGCACCTCGGTGACATCAAAGCCGACACGCCCTTCCGCGACATCCGAGAGCGCTCGCGCGATCTCCACGTCCTCGAAGTTGTCAAACTCGATATTCGGATCCCACAGGCGAACATAGTCCTGCTTCGTAACCTTCCGACCTTCATCGAGGACAGATGATGCGCGTAGAAGCATCTTCACCGCCTGCTCGGCAGCCCCCTCACGATCGAGGACGCAGTAAACGATAGTGTTCTGCCGGTGTAAGTAGTCGATGAGTAACTTTAGGCCCACTCCTGCCTCGCGCCGTGGTCCAGCGATGTTGTCGATTCCCCGGAAGTTCAAAACTTCGATCTGCAGCCCGGAAACACTGACGTTATTGATCTCCTCAATGAGCCATGGAAGACACTCTGCTTCGCCGTCCCCCTCCACGACGAGAGCTAGTCGCGGGTTGGAATTGACGTGAAAATGACTCGCGAGGCCCTTAAGGAAGGCGAACGTGTCATCCGGTACAGACGAGCCGTATAAATCCTTCAACCACGGTCCCTCCTCGTGGGGTCGGGGGACGTGCTCTCCCGTGAGGTCCGAGCGGAATAGACGAAGCAGGCCCTCCATCGTCCACAGATGTTGGCCAAGCTGGGCCGCACCCCTCAGACGCTCTCGTTCCGCCAAAGAGATAAAGCTGACAAAGCTGTACCAGTCGTCCAGAGGATCTGAATGGCTTGCCTCGAAACGGATATTCTCCAGCATCGTGCCAATGTCCTCCACAGCGAGGTTCAGGTCTGCCAACGTCTGCGACATGAGTCCATCCTCGTACCACCTCCGCACGTATCGGTTCCAGTCTTCCTGCCTCTCAAAGGGAAAGTCGGACCAGCCAGATACGCGAATGGTGCGCCGGTCGGACTGTGTTTGGGGGAAATACCGATTAGACAGAACCTGACACAGCCACGCAACCCTCTCCGTTCTTGCTGCAACCCCCCGGCATGCGTCCACCGCCTCTTTGGCCCACTCACCGAGCGACGCGCCCGCGCGCACGTTCTCCTCTGCCGTCCGCGTCGCGAGATCCTCCACTCGCACTATGCGCCGATCAATCCTCACACGCTCCAAGAAGTGCAGGGTGTAAGCCTGAAAAATCGAGTAGAAGCTCTCCACGCCCTCCCGCTCGTCGCCGCCTGCGAACGTTTCCCACGGCTGAAACTCTGTGGCCGAGGGCGCCCACAACCGTCCCTCGTCGAGGTACGCGCGTAGGTGTTCGCGGTGATGAGCCCCGAACGTGAGGTGCCATTCCCGCCGGCTTACCGGCCCGTCCCAGCGTTCACCTGGCTTTAGATCTCCCTCCTTCACGTAGCCGCGGCCATCCGGGCTGCGCGATAGCTTCTCCGTCCAAACGAAGTGACGGCCGCGCGCAAGGGGAAAGAGGATCCCAATTTGCTCCAATCGCTCGAGTCGGTGTCTGGAGGCGTCGAGGCCGCGCTGCTCGCAATAGTCCGTGAAGTCGCTTGCTTTGACCAGGGGACAGCTTACGACCAAGCGATGATCCACCAAATACCGGAGCAGGTCCGATGATGGCGGGAACTCAAGGAGCTTGCCGGTGTGGTCCTGCATACTGCTTAAACTGTCCTCGTCGTCTCGCACGTGTTCCCGGTTCCGCTTACGCCGCTGTTCCACCATCTCGATACGTCATCTCGAACACCCGGTCCGCCAGCCACCTTTTGAAGTCGGGATCGTCGCTGAAGTACTTGAAGAGCTGGGTGTCGTCCTGGAGGATGCTCATCATGACGCGGTTCAGGGCCTGGTCGTGCTCGACGCGGGCATTGACGGCATCGGAGTTGGCGCGAGCATTCGTGTAGGAGGGATCGGCGGCGACTTTCTGGGGGATGGTCTCGGTAATGAGATTCTCGACGCGATCCCTGTCGGTCCAGGCGATGTTCCCGAACAGATCGTTGAAGCTGCGGATGATGTTGGAGAGGCGATCGTATTCGGGCTCGACCTTGCCCAGCTGCTGGCCGACCGGGATGGGCGCGATCTCGCCGTCTTCATCCGGTAGGCGGATCTTGAGCGTCGCCTGTCTCTCGGCCCGGTAGCTGTCCATGTCGATCGCCTCCAGGATGCTGGCGGTCGTGTCCTCCTCTTTTGGTGCCGGGAGCTTGGGGATCAGGAAGGTGAGGAAGATGGAGCGTTTCTCCCAGTCGGCATACGTGTAGGGGAGGATGGTGCTGAGAAAGCCGTAGGTGCGCAGGAAGGCCTTGGCTTTCCCCTTGAAGTCCACCTGCTCGTCTTCAGCCAGCTCCGTCTTGTAGACCTCGACACAGGCATCCAGGATGACGTCCAGTTGATCGCGCGGCGCCGCGGAGAGATAGAGCTGCACCAGTCCGTCGACCTGATCGCTCGTATAGACCCCGTGGGCGTCGAGATCGGCCTGGAGATCGTGCAGCTTGTTGGGATCGGTCTCGCCGGAGAGGATGGTGGTGCGGTAGTAGGGGGCGAACGCCTTCTCGATGATGGCGGGATCGTTGGCGAAGTCGAGGACGAAGGTATCGCGCTTCCGGGGGTGGGCGCGATTGAGGCGGGAGAGGGTCTGCACCGCCTTGATGCCGGAGAGAATCTTATCGACGTACATGGTGTGGAGGAGCGGCTCGTCGTAGCCGGTCTGGAACTTATCGGCGCAGACGAGGATGCGGTAGGGATCCTCGCGGATGCGCTCGGCGATGAGGTTGCTGGGAAAGCCGTTGACGCCGGCCTCGGTGACCAGCTTGCCGCCGAAGTCGACCTCGCCGGAGAAGGCGACGATCGCTTTATAGGGGCTCTTGCGCTCCGTGAGCTCCGTAGCGATGGCGCCGTAATACTCCAGGGCGCGGCGGATGCTGCCCGTCACCACCATGGCCCGGGCTTCCCCGCCGATCTTGCGCTGTCCAATCACCTGATCCAGGAAGTGATCGACCATGATGGCCGCTTTCTGCCGGATCGCCCTGGGGTTGCCCTCGACAAACAGGCGCAGCCGTTTCTGGGCGCGGCGCGTGTCGAACTCGGGGTCCTCGGCGATCTGCTTGGTCAGATGGTAGTAGCTGTTGACCGGAGTGTAGTTGGCCAGCACGTCGAGGATGAATCCCTCCTCGATGGCCTGGCGCATGGTGTAGCTGTGGAAGGGGACATAGTGGACCTGGCTACCTACGTCCACCTTCTCCCCGAACATCTCCAGCGTCTTGTTCTTGGGCGTGGCCGTGAAGGCGAAGTAGGAGGCATTGGGGAGGAGTCGACGGGATTCCATGATGCGGTTGATGGCATCCTCGACCGTCTCCTCGTCCTCCTCGCCCTGGTCGGCCAGCGACCGGTTGAGGGCGGCCGAGGTCTTGCCGCCCTGACTGGAGTGGGCTTCGTCGATGATGATGGCGAAGTTTCTCCCCCGGTGCTCATTGCCGATGTCGTCCAGGATCATGGGGAACTTCTGAACGGTGGAGATGACGATCCTCTTGCCGTCCTGCAGGAACTGCCGGAGCTGCCCCGAGTGCTCGGCGTGCCCGACGGTAGAGGAGACCTGGACGAACCCCCGGATGGTGTCCCGGATCTGCTTATCCAGAAGCCGCCGATCGGTGACGACGATGACGGAGTCGAAGAGGGTGTGGCCCTCACCCCCGGCCCCTCTCCCATTGCGATGGGAGAGGGGAGATAGGGACGACAGGCTGTCTTCGTCTTCTCTCCTCCCGTCTTCGTCTTCTTCCCCCTCGCCCGCCGCAGCGGGAGAGGGGGTCAGGGGGTGAGGGCCACCCGTCGCCGACGCGTCCCGCAATCCCACCAACCCGCTCGCCAGCCAGGCGATGGAATTCGACTTCCCGCTGCCGGCGGAATGCTGGATCAGGTAATGGCGCCCAGCGCCGTTCTCCCCGGCATCTGCTAGGAGCTTCCGCACGACATCCAGCTGGTGGTAGCGGGGGAAGATCTGCACGCGCCGCTTCCTGCCGGTGCGCTCGTCCTTCTCCTCGACGATCTGGGCGTAGTGCTCGAGGATGTCGGTGAGGGACCGCGGGGTGAGCAGCTCCTCCCAGAGATAGGCGGTCTTCAGGCCGTCGGGGTTGGGCGGATTGCCGGAGCCGTCGTTCCAGCCCTTGTTCAGGGGCAGGAACCAGGAGGCCTTGCCGCGCAGCTCGGTGCACATCCAGACCTCGCTGTCATCGACCGCCAGGTGAACGACGCAGCGGCCGAAGGCGAAGAGCGGCTCCCGCGGGTCGCGGTCGGTCTGGTACTGCTCGATGGCGTCGGTGACCGTCTGCTTGGTGAGGGAGTTCTTCAGCTCGGCGGTGGCGACGGGCAGACCGTTGACGAAGAGGCCGAGATCGAGGGCACGGCGCGTCTGGTCCTGGCTGTACTGCAGCTGCCGGGTGACGGAGAAGCGGTTGGCGCTGTAGAGGGCGGCGGCCAGGGCGTTGCCCGCCGAGGGCGTGCCGTAGAACAGCTCGATCTGGTGGGGGCCGTGCTTGATGCCGTTGCGCAGCACGTTAATGGTGCCGCGCTTGGCGATTTCACCCTGCAGACGGGCCAGAAAGGCGCGGCGGGTGGGCGTATCCGCGTGGAGGGAAAGCGCCTCGGCGGCATCCGGCTGCGTCTGCTCGAGGAAGGCGGTGAGCTGGACCAGATCGAGGCAGTAGGCGCGGTCATAGTCGGCCGAGCGGCCGGGCAGCCAGCCGGTGCCGAGATAGGGGATCGGTGACTCGCGCGTCATCCGCGCCGCCGCCTCGGCCGCCGCCGTGTAGCCGGTCATGGCCTTGAAGATGGTGTCCTCCAGGCCGCGCTCGGTGGTGTCGGCGGTCATCCTGCCAGCTCCTCGGCGAGGTCGTCGCTCTCCTCGGCGGTCTCCTCGCCGGCCGGGTCATCCTCGATGGCCGGCTCCTCGTCCCCTATATCAGGGAGGTTGGCGGCCGCCTGCCGCACGTCGAGCTTGCCGGTGACGACGTCAGAGATGAGGCGCGTGCGGAACTCCTGGAGGAGAGCGATTTCGGACTGGGTCGCACTGAGCAACTGGTCAACGGGCCGAGTCTCGAGTGCCAAGCGGTCCAAGATCCGCCGCTGCTCGGCGAGCGATGGTAACGGAGTGACCAGGTTCGCGAGAGTTTCGGTGTTGTAGTGCGACTGAATGGCCCCCACGGAACGGTACTGGACATCCGTTCGCGCGGCCCACGAGTTGAGGTACGTCAGTAGGTACTCACTCAGGATGCGCTCGGACCGGCGAACGATCAGCAGGTCGATGCAGTTGGCTCCATCGTATTCGCGCGGGACTATAGCCGCCACACCCGCCCTTCCGGTACGCACCACGACGATGTCACCGTCGAAAATCTGGGACTTGCGGTGCAGCTGGTTACTCTCCGGGGAGATGTAGACAAGATTCTCACTCCGGGCCGTCCCGCCCGACACGTTCAATGATCGGAGGCAGGGAACGCCAGAGTCGACATAAAGGGACGCGGGCTGGATAACAATGCCGACTGTTACCTGGGGCACCACATGCTTCAACGGCATCACGTCCCAATGCGCCGGTACGTCCCCCAGCCACTCCACCCTCGACGGCTTCAGCGGCACGGACGGGTCGAGGCCGCGGGTGACGGCGCGGTGGATGATGGCCGCCTTCTGCTCGTTCAGTAGGGCGATCAGCCGCTTCTTGGCACGGATCGCACGCTGGATGCGCCGGTCGGCGTGATCGAGGTAGCGGACGATGGCGGCTTGTTCAGAGAGGGGCGGGAGGGGCAGCCGCAGGTCGCCAATGAACTGCCATTCAGCGCGCGGCATCTTCGCGCCGAACGTAGAGCTGTTGATCACGTCGATTACGGGCTTCGATCGGAGAAGGACCGCGAGAAAATCCGGCAGTACTGCGCCATCCCTGGGGCGCAAGACCAAGAATTCGCCGACGCAGACTCCGGACCGCGGTGCTCGCGCGACCTTGGCCAGGTATGGCCGCAGCTTTCCGAATAGGACGTCGTTGGCGCGGAAACGCTTGACCGCGCTGTCGAAAGTCGTCTCTTCCGACGCAGGCCTGATGCGACCCGTCCAACCTTCCACGTGCTCAAGAGCCAGATACATTTCCCCTGGCTCGCGCTCCGAGACGGTCTCGACCATGTTGCTCGCGCAGGTCTTCAGCCGCGGCGTTCCCCAATGGTCGGGCAACGACCCGAGCCATTCGACACTGGGACCGGGGCGCGAAGGGTACAGGGTAACACCGTCCAGGAGGCTCTTGTCCTGCGTCCCGAGCGTCACCGGGCCGCGCTCCCTACGATCTCGGCCACCAACCCCTCCGTCTCCCGCTCCAGCGCCAGAATATCGGCGGCGATCTCCTCCAGGCTCCGCATCGCCTGCGGCTTATAGAAGTAGCGCGTGAAAGAGATTTCGTAGCCGATCTTGACGCTGGTCGGGTCGTACCAGGCGTCCGGCGCGTAGGGCAGGACCTCGCGGCGCAGGAAGCCTTCGATGGCGCCTTCCTCCAGCAGCGGGATCTGCTCGGTGTCGCGCAGCTCGGGGTCCGGCTCGTACTCGACGACGGCCGGCCGGCCGGCGATGACGGCGGGGAAGCGGCCCTGCAGCGGATCGGGCTCGACCCCTTTCAGGATGCGTTTGATCAGCGGCGGCGCCGTCTCGTCCCGCTCGCCGGTCTCCCGCAGCGCCCTGATCTCTTTGGCGCTGTAGACCTTCTCCGGGTCGCTCCCCTTGATGCGCAAGGGGCGGTCCACCGTCACCTTCCAGTAGCCGAACGCCGCGTTGGGGAAGATCTTCGATTCCGGCGTCTCCTCGAAGGCGAGGAAGGTGTCGCAGATGCGGTCGATATCCTCGGCCGACAGCTCGCAGTTCTTCTTGCCCAGATTCTTGCGCAGCGGCCGGAACCATTTGGTGGCGTCGACCAGCTGCACCCGGCCCCGGCGGTGCTCCGGCTTGCGGTTGGAGAGCACCCAGATATAGGTGGCGATGCCGGTGTTGTAGAACATGTTCAGCGGCAGCGCCACGATCGCTTCCAGCCAGTCGTTCTCGATGATCCAGCGGCGGATGTTGCTCTCCCCCTGCCCGGCGTCGCCGGTGAAGAGGGAGGAGCCGTTGTGGACCTCCGCCACCCGGCTCCCCAGCGCCGTTCCCTGCTTCATCTTGGAGAGCATGTTGGCCAGGAAGAGCAGCTGGCCGTCGCTGGTGCGGGTGAGGAGGGAATACTCGGGATTGCCGTCAAAGTCGATGACAAAGCGGCCGTCGCGCACCCCCTCCTTGCCGCCCATGCGCTCCAGGTCGCTCTTCCAGCTCTTGCCGTAGGGCGGATTGGAGAGGAGGAAGTCGAACTCTCGCCCGCGGAAGGCGTCGTTGGCGAGGGTGGAGTATTCGGGGCCGCCGACGATGTTGTCGGCCGCTTCCCCTTCTCCCTTCAAGAGGAGATCGGCCTTGGCGATGGCGTAGGTCTCGGCGTTGATCTCCTGGCCGTAGAGGTGGGTCACCACCGCCTTGCCGCGCTCGGCGGCCAGCTGCCGCAGCGTCTCCTCGGCCACCGTCAGCATGCCGCCGGTGCCGCAGGCGCCGTCGTAGAGGAGGTAGCTGCCGGACTCGATCCGGTCGGCGATGGGCAGGAAGATGAGGCGCGCCATGAGGCGGACGGCGTCGCGGGGCGTCCAGTGCTCACCCGCCTCCTCGTTGTTCTCCTCATTGAAGCGGCGCACCAGCTCCTCGAAGATGGTGCCCATGGCGTGGTTGTCGAGCCCGGGCTGCCGCACCGTGCCGTCGGCGTGATAGATCGGCTGCGGGGAGAGGTTGATGTCGCGCGAGAGGAATCTTTCGATGAGCGTGCCGAGCGCGTCGGCTCTGGAGAGGCGGGGGATCTGATTGCGGAACTCGAAGTTGTTCAGGATCTCCTGGACGTTGGGCGAGAAGCCGTCCAGATAGGCCTCGAAGTCGGCTTTGAGCGTTTGCCGCGCGGTGCGCGAGGTGAGGTCGCGCAGGGTAAACGGCGAGGTGTTGTAGAACGCCTGCCCGGCGGCATTGCGCAGCGGACCGTCCTGGTTGATGATTCCAGCGTCGTCGAGGCTCTTCTTCATCTGGAGCACGGCCGGCTTGGTCGGCTCTAGCACGGCATCGAAGCGGCGTAGGACGGTCATGGGGAGGATGACGTCCCGGTACTTGCCGCGCACGTACAGGTCACGCAGCACATCATCGGCAATGCCCCAGATGAAGTTGACGATCCAGTTGATGGTCGTGTCCGCCATGCCGTGTCCGTCCCCCGATTGCAGCGTTATGTATTGCACATAGTGCCATGCCAGATAAGGGGGGCGCTAGACGGGATGGCCCGCGAGGCGGTGGAAGTTTCCGGTACCAGGTCCTGCCTTGTCTGCTATCCGGCCGCTGAGTGCGCCAGCTCGGCCGATGAGTCGCCTGACAGGGTGTCGTGTCGATCAGAGAGGCTTGCCCTACCTGTCCGAATCCTGTGTGTAATACCGGATCTCAGGCTCCAGGCCTTTCTTCGTCGTAATCAGCGCCACCTCGTCGCGCAGTAGTGTGACGGCATGCTTGATCTTGCGGGAGTGCGACGAGCGAAGCCAGCGCGTCAGTCGCGGTAGGATGTGAGAAGTAGCCTGGGAACTCATTTGAATCAGCACGACTCCGGGATGGGTGCAGATCCTGAAGTCGACTGGATCGGTAAAATCCTTGTCGAAGGTGAGAATCAAGACGCCGCGGCGTACGGCCTCTTCTCGCACGCCCGGATCCTTAATCGAAGCCATGCCCAGGTCCTGAACCTGCCAAGTGTGGTAATTCGGGAGCTTGCCGATCGCCGCTCCGAGCTGCACGGGCAGATTCTCGTCACAGAGGAAGGCGATCTTTGGCTTTTGCGGCCGGCGGGACGTAGGCCGTTTACCTGCCCGTTTACGTCTAGTGCGGCCCGGCACGGACTAGAGCCGGGATAGCCGCCCAGCGAAGATCAGCGCGTCATTCACGTCCTCCGCGCTCACTCTGCCAGGGTATTCGCCTACCACTCCAGCTGCAGAGCCAACATCCGCCAGCGCATCGAGAACTTGAGCCACGCTGATCCGGGTACCTCTCAATACGGGAATGCCCCCTAGCGTCGACGGATCCATCACGATGCGAGGCAAGCCTCGCGCTGCTTCCCTCCAGAGAAGGTGCCGACGATCGCCAGGCGGCGCAAGGGACGCTTGGTTACCGCCGCTTTCTCCGCTTTTGCCTGTGCTGGTACCCTCCCACGCCACGGCGGGCTGCAGGGTCGGTGTTCCCGACGTGGGACCTTCGGGAGGTGCTTCGCCCTCGGCGCTCCCGGACCGAGTCGTCACATCTGTGAGATCACTTCTGCTCGGGGTGCCTGGCCTCGTAAGTTCATCCGTCACTAGAGTCCCCCAGGAGACGCGTCATAAATGGGGTCAAGACATTTTCGATGTACTTCACGGAACGATTGAGGTGTGGCTTGACATCCAGTGATTCGATCGATCCGTGTCGCGCCAGATCGACATCGACGTTCACTCCAAACGACGGCAGATCATCGAGTTCGGGAGTTGCCTGCGCTGGCTCACCTCCCACCAAAAGCCTCTCCTCACGCTGTACGTTCATCACTGAGCTGATCTCTATCCGCCCCTCCAGGTGGTCGGCGGTGAACGTCTCCACGATGCTTCCGCCCGTTGCTGTACCTAGTTGGGACCACCCACGTTCCTGAATGTGCAGAATGCGAGACAGGACAGCCTCCACTGCTTGCTCTTGTCCTTCCTGCTCCCACAGCAGATTGATTCGAAGCCCCAGTCGGGAGAACTGCGTCACCCCTATGGCGCGAGCAATCCAGTCAACCTGCCCCGATGTCTCCTGCCGCACAGTCACCCACGGTACATGAGCTCTGTACGAGAGCCAAATGCTATGAGGGCTCACGCGCAGCTCCGTGAGCCAGTCCGCTGGATCTGCCGGCACCGCGCACGTCAGCGTGTGGGGGATGCTGCCATAGTCGATTCTCCGAAAACGCTCGACATACTTGTTAGCCAGAAGTCCGGCCTCATCCCAAAAACGGTAGCCCTTGACAGTGTTGGCTTGAAAAAACACCGACAACACAACAGGTTCTCTAGGAGTGCTCAGCTCATTCTCCTTAAGCCGCTCGCGCTTCGAGTTGTGCGGTCCCATTCCTCGTGTGGACGGCGGCCTAGATCGCTCCGTCCACGTCGTGCATGCCCATAGTAGTCAGACTGAGAAAAGTGAGGTGAACCCTCTCTCTTGGTTCGTCGCGAGATGTTGCCGGGCTTGACGCGGGACTGTTGGGGGGCGAAGGAGAGCGAGGCCGGCAGAGCAGTGCTCTGCCACTACGGCTGGGTCGGCAGTTCCGCGTCCTGCCAACGCTCGTCTCGAGCCTCGCGAATCAGTTCGGCGGAGCTGCCGGCAAAGGTGCGGCCACGCGTGAGGCGCTCTCGGGCGCGATCCATTGCGGCTGCTCGCTCAGGCGTGATGATGTTGCCCTGCTTCATCGCTGCGCGATCGCGCCGGCTCCTGGCATGCCCTGCTGCCGTACTCATAATCCTTGTCCAACTAGTGCTAAAACTCTGCCTGCCGGAGCCCTCGCCATCAGGACTCCTATACTGGCCCGGTCGGCTTGCGAGGACAAATACCTTGTTTCGACTCTGTAATGATCACATCCAGCATAGGTTCAACCCGCCGCGTCGTCAAACGCAGGCGGATGTCCTGCCAGTGACGAGGCACTCGATGAATCCGCCCCTCGCGCCCGGTCAGCGGGGCCGCCCGTGTGAACTGCCCAGTACCTTTCCGTCAGTTGCTCGTGGCCGCTCCTTACTGACCTCGCCAGCGGGAGCGGCTGCTGGAATATGTTGTCTTTCAGACTCAGTGGCCGTAGAATATGATCAAAATCCTCCATCATCCGGCAGTGTAGCTGAGCCCCCTCAGCAGGGAGGAGAGCGGGATGCGGGCGAGAACTGTGCAGGTGGACGCGCTGGTCATCGGCGGCGGCGTGGTGGGGTGCGCCGTCCTCCGTGAGTTGTCGCGGTTCCAGGCCACGGTCGCGCTCCTCGAGCGTCAGCCGGATATCTGCGACGTCACCAGCAAGGCCAATAGCGCCATCGTCCATACCGGCTTCGACGCGCCACCCGGTTCGGTCGAGGCCGGACTGCTGGCCCGCGCGCGTGATCTCTGGCCGGGGGTCATCGAGGAGCTGCGGATCCCCTATCTGCAGACCGGCGCCGTCATGGTCGCGGCCGGCCGGCAGGAGATGGAGGCCATCCGGCAGGAGATCGTGCCGAAGGCGGAGCGCAACGGCGTCACTCTGTCGGAGTTGACCGCCGACGAGATCATGGAAAATCTGCCCGCCGTCACGCCGGAGGTGGTCGGGGGTGTGCTGGTGGAGGGCGAGGGCGTCATCGATCCCTTCTGGACCACGCGCGCCTATGCCGAGAACGCGGTACGCAACGGCGCTCAGGTCTACCTCGAACATGGCGTCACCGGAATCTCGGTCCATGCCGACGGCGTCACGGTCGAAACCGCGCCAGGCACGATCTTCCAGGCGCGCATCGTGGTCAACGCCGCCGGCCTCTGGTCGGATGAGGTAGCCCGCCTGGCGGGGGATAACTCCTTCCGGATCACGCCGCGCAAGGGGCAGTTCATCATCACCGAGGATGATCTCGGCATTGGGCAGATCGTGCTGCCCGTCCCCAGCAAGATCTCCAAGGGGATTCTGGTCACTCCCATCGTCTTCGGCGGCACGATGCTCGGACCGACCGCCGAGGAGGTGACCGACAAGACCGACCTGAGCACCACGGCGGAGGGACTGCGGCGCATCCGCCAGGGCGTGGCGAAGCTGGTGCCCGACGCCGCCGGCGCCTCGACGATCCGGCAGTTCGCCGGGCTACGGGCCGTCAGCAGCACCGGCGACTACATCGTCGGTCCGTCGCCCACCGGGCGGCGGCTCATCACCGTCGCCGGCATCCGCTCCACCGGTCTGTCCGTCTCACCTGCGCTCGGCCGGCACGTGGCGGAGCTGGTGCGGGACGAGCTAAACCTCGCCGCGCGCGGCGACTTCGATCCCACTCTCCCCGAGCTGCTGGCCGAGGCCCGGGAGGATGAGGGCGATGTGATCTGTTTGTGCCGCGCTATCACGCGAGGGGAGATTCTCGAGGCGCTGCGCTCCCCGCTCCCGCCGGCCACGCTCGACGGTCTGAAGCGCCGCACCGGCGCCATGCTCGGTGACTGCCAGGGGAATATCTGCATGCCGCGGCTGATCGAGCTCTTACGGCGCGAGCTGGGGCGTGATCCGCTCACCCTCCCCAAGAATGTGCGCGGCTCCTCTCCGGTCGTCTCGCCCGTCCGCGCTCCGGCATCGTCCGGGAGGGAGCGATGACCGACATCTACGACCTGGCCATCGTCGGCGCCGGCCTCTCTGCCCTGAGCTTCCTGCGGGCGCGCGGACCCGTCGGCCTCACCGCCGTCATCGACTATCAGGACCGGGCCGGTGGCTTCCTCCGTCCCGCCCTCCCCGATCCGGCACTGCCGGACGCCTCTGAGCTTGTCGCCTCCTTCCAGCTTCCGGCGGGGGTCGAGACGCTCTTCGCGTCCACGGCGGTTGGGCTGCTCCCCTCCGCCGGCACGCCGCCCCATACCGTGCTGGTTCGCGATCGCGCCGGTACCCGGCACGTCCGCGCCGCCCGGGTGCTCATCGCGTCCGGCGGACTCGAGATCACGCGCGAGCACGATCAGATTCCCGGACCCCGTCCGGCCGGTGTCGTCACGCCGATCTTCGTCCACCAATTGCTCGATCGAGGTTGGCTGCCCGGGAGCCGAGCCGTCGTCTACGGCAGCTCGCGTTATGCCGCGGCCACCAAAGAGCGCCTGGCCACGGCCGGGACGGAGGCGACGCTGGTGCCCTCCGAGGAGGACGGCTCGTCCGGCGGGGCGGACGTTGTGGAAGTGCGCGGCTTTCCCCGGGTGCAGGAGGTGGTGCTGCGCCGGGACGGCGCCGAGAGCATGCTCCCGGCCGATCTCCTGGTCTACGCGCGCGGCATGGTCGCCAATACCCTCTGGCTCAAAGGCAGCGGCGTCGAGCTAGACGATCGGGGAGCGGTGGTGATGGATGAGCGCTACCAGACGAATATCCCGCGGGTGCACGCCATCGGCACCGTGGTGGCGCCCGACCTCGACCACTCTCGGTCGATCGCCATGGGAGAAGACCTGGCGCGCTTGTGGGAGGCCGGCCCGTGAATGTCGCGGGCGATTTCGTGGTGAACGCCTCGGTCGCGCGCGTCTGGCAGCTGTTCCTCGATGCGCAGCAGCTCTGCCGGGTCATGCCCGGCTGCGAGGAGGCGCACCAGATCGATGCCACCCACTACGAGGCGACCCTGGCCACCAAGGTGCAATTCATGACGATCCGCGCCCACACGGTGGCGGAGATCGTCGAGGCGGAGGAGCCGAGCCACGTGGTGGTGGAGATGACCGGCGAGACGATTGCCATGGCCGGCGCCTTTCGCATGCGGATGACCGTCGACCTGCAGCCCGAGGGCGAGGGGACGGCCGTCCACTACGACATCGATCTCACCATGCTGGGCCGGCTGGGCAGCCTCGGTCGGCCCATCGTCGGAGCGACCGCCAAACGGCTGGCGGATCAGTTTGCGAGCAACGTCACGCGGTATCTGGAGGAAAGCAACCCGGTTTCATCATCCGGCACCTGAGGAGCGAAGGAGGATAGAGCGATGCAAGGTGATGCGGCGGCGAGTCCCGTGGGGACCGATCAATCACTGGCGGCCTTTGGCTATCAGCAGGAGTTCAAGCGAGAGCTGAAACGGTTCGCGTCCTTCGCGATCGGCTTTTCGTTCATCTCCATCACCACCGGAATCTTTACGACCTACGGTGCCGTGCTCAATTGGGGCGGGCCACGCGGTATCTGGACCTGGCCGATCGTCATCGTCGGTCAGATCTTTGTTTCCCTCGTCTTTGCCGCCCTGGCCTCGCGCATCCCACTCGCGGGCTACTCCTACCAGTGGGCGTCACGCCTCGCCAATCCAAAGACCGGTTGGCTGATCGGCTGGGTCTCTTTCATCTTCCTGGTGGTGGACGTGGTGGCGGTGGACTACGCGGTGGCCTCGGCCGTCCTGCCGAGCCTCTTCGGCTACACCGAGAACGCCGGCAACGCCTGGCTGGCGACGGGTATCGTCGTCATCCTCCAGGCGCTGCTCATCATCTTCTCCACGCGCCTCTCGACCCTGGTCAACAACACAGCCGTGGGGACGGAGGTGGTCGGAATCGTCGGCCTCACGCTGCTGATCATCATCGTCGGCGCGGCGCGTGGCCTGCTCCACCCCGAGCATCTGACCAGCACGGGCACGATACCCGCCGCCGGATACTACGCCCTGGGCGGGCTGCGCCACGCCGGTCCGTTCGTCCTCTCCTTCCTGCTGGGCGCGTTTACCATCGTCGGCTTCGAGGCGGCCGCCAATCTGGCCGAGGAGACGGAGGATCCGAGCCGGGTCGTGCCGGTCGCCATGTGGTCCTCGGTGGTCATCAGCGGGATCGTGGGCATGGCCTTTCTCATCGCCCTCGACCTCGGCCTCGGCAATATCGCCGCGGCCAGCTCGTCGGCGACGCCGGTCGCCGATATCGTGACCACCATCCTGGGCAGCGTGATCGGCAAGCTGTTCCTCATCTTCGTGACGTTCTCCATCTTTGCCTGCGGGCTGGTGATCTTCATCACCGCCACGCGTCTGGTCTGGTCCATGTCGCGCGACAACCGCTTTCCCGGCGATCAGATCTTCCGGCGCGTCAACGCCACCACCAACACGCCGCTTAACGCCACGGTCATGCTGGGCATTCTGATCGAGGTCGTGCTGGCCATCTTTGCCAATCGCAGCGACGTGCTGGTCAACCTCTTCAGCGCCGCCACGCTCCTGCCGTGCATCATCTACCTGTTCACCGTGGTGCTGTACATCTACGCCCGCAAGAAGCTTCCCGTCACCCACGGGTTCGCCCTGGGAGCGTTCGAGTGGCCGGTGGTGATTCTGGCGCTGATCTGGCTCCTCTTCGAGCTCTCGATCTTCCGCGACAAGTCGTTCGACGCTCCCTGGGTGTACGCCATCGTGATGTTCGCGCTGGGGCTGGTTTACTTCGTCTGGATGCTCCTAGCGCGGCCCGATGTGCTGCGGCACGAGCCGAGTGAGGCGCAGGCAGAGCCGCGCCCAGCCAGTTGATGCGATGAGCCCGCTGGCCCTCATCCCCCCGACCCCCTTCTCCCATTGCGATGGGAGAAGGGGGAGTATGCATCGTCGTCATATTCCCCCTCGCCCACCGCAGTGGGAGAGCAACGGGTGAGACCAGGGCCTGCCGCAGGCGTGACAGAGACAGCCCTGGGCGAACACGTCGTTGGGTTAGGGGGTGAGGGCCGGCCCCGTCGCCCCGGCCACCGCGTGGCATGACTCAGGCTGTTCTCGCGATTGACCAGGGGACGACGCGCACCAAGGCCATCGTCTTCGATGCCGCGGCGCGTTCCCTGGCCGAGGCCGCCGCCGATCTGCCCCTGATCTATCCGCGCCCCGGCTGGGTGGAGCTCGATCCTCAACTGCTGCTGCAGAGTGTCGTCGAGACGGCACGCCGGGCACTGCGGAGCACGGAGGCGGAGGTCGTTGCCCTGGGGCTGGATAACCAGGGCGAGACGGTGGTGGCGTGGGACCGGCGGGACGGCCGGCCCGTGTACAACGCGATCGTCTGGCAGGACCGCCGTACCGACGCCGAGTGCGAGCGGCTCAAGGCGAGCGGGGCGGAGGAGATCATCCGGGAGCGGACCGGGCTCCCGGTCGATCCCTACTTCTCCGCCACCAAGCTGCGTTGGATCCTGGACACCGTGGCGGGCGCACGTGAAATGGCGGAGGGCGGCGATCTGCTGGCCGGGACCACCGATGCCTGGATGCTCTGGCACCTCACCGGCCGGCACGTGACCGACGACAGCACCGCCTCGCGCACCATGCTCTACAACCCGCGGATGCGCGATTGGGATGCCGACGTCCTCCGCCTGCTCGCCATCCCGCGCGGCATCCTGCCGGCGATCCAGCCCTCCCGGTCCGACTTCGGCACCATCCGCGGCGACATCCTGGGGCGCGAGCTGCCGGTCACGGCGTCGCTGGTGGACCAGCAGGCCGCGCTCTTCGGCCAGGCCTGCTACGCCCCCGGCGACCTCAAGGTGACCTACGGCACCGGGGCCTTTATCCTGCAGAACGCTGGCGACGTCTTCCCGCGCTCCGAGCACGGCCTCCTGCCCACCGTCGCCTGGTCGACGTCCGATCGCGTCACCTATGCCCTGGATGGCGGGATCTACGTGGCGGGCGCCGTCGTGCAATGGCTGCGCGATGAGCTGGGCATCATCGGGAGCGTCGAGGAATCAAGTGATGTCGCGGCCTCGGTGCCGGATACCGGGGACGTCGTCTTCGTGCCCGCGCTGGCCGGACTTGCCGCGCCGTACTGGGACAGCTACGCACGCGGCACCATCGTCGGCCTCACCCGCGGCACGTCGCGGGCGCAGATCGTTCGGGCTGCGCTGGAGGGCGTCGCCTTCCGAACGCGGGACGTCGTGGACGCGATGGTTACCGACACCGGCCGGCCGATCCCCCGCCTCAAAGTGGACGGAGGCGCCTCCGCCAACGCCTTTCTGATGCAGTTCCTGGCCGATATTCTGCACACCGAGGTGCTGGTCGCTGCCGAGCCCGAGGCCACCGCCCTCGGCGCCGCGTTCATGGCGGGTCTCGGTGCCGGCGTGTGGCGCGATGAGACGCAGTTGAGCACCCTGTGACGCGCCGGCAGATGCTACCGGCCGCGGGCCATGCCGGATCTCGAAGGACGGTACCGGCAATGGACGCGCGCGGTGGAGCGATCCCGGGGCTGGGCCGTCCCGGATTGATGAGTTATCGGTCCGGTATCGCTGCAGTCTCGTCTGTGCCGATGTCTCGCCGCGCATCGTCCGGACTGTGGCTCGGTCTCTGTCCGTCCGGAGGCCATCTTCCCCGCTGCACTGTCACTGGGCGCCATCATCCTCGGACCAGGTCCGTCCCGGTCTGATTCCAGGAGATCCTGACGCCCAATGGCCATTTTGTTCCGAGGATTGCGCCCGGGAGGACAGAGACGGAGCTGCAGTCCCTACCCGGCTTCCCTTGTGCCAGTCGGGGCTAAGCCAGGATGACCTCGACGCCGAGCCGGCGCAGCTGGGTCACGGTTTCCTCGTCCACGTCGCTCCCCGTGATCAGCGTCTCAATGGCCGTGAGCGGCGCCACCGCATTGAGCATCACCTTGTCGAACTTGCTGTGATCGGCGACCACGATGCGCCGGTCGGCGCGGCCCAGCATGGCCTGCTTGGCGCCGGCCTCCTCATAGTTGAACTCGGTCAGACCATGCTCGAAGGAGATGCCACCGACGCCGATGAAGGCCTTATCCACGTGGAACTCGCGCAGCGTGCTCTCGGCCAGGTGGCCGACCATGGACAGCTCGCTGGTGCGAAGGCGCCCGCCCACGATGATCACCTGGATCGCCGGCTGATTCGCCAGCTCAAGCGCCGCCCACAGGTTCGAGACGACGACGGTGAGGTTGCGGCGGCCCCGCAGGGCACGGGCCACTTCGAGGGTGGTGGTCCCGACATCGAGGAGGAGGCTGTCTCCGTCCCGAACCAATTCGGCGGCGCGTGCCGCGATGCGCCGCTTCTCCTCGAGGAGTTGAGCCTCGCGTGCCTTGAAGGGCGGCTCGTAGCTCGCGCCCCGCACGCTGATCGCGCCGCCGCGCACGCGGCGGACCAGCCCCTCCTGCTCCAGCTGCTGCAGGTCGCGCACGATGGTGATGTCGGCGACGTCGAAACGCGCCGCCAGGTCACGCACCGACACCACCCCGCTCGCCTCGGTGGCCTCGAAGACCAGGCGCCGCCGCTCCTGCGCGATCATCCCCATGCACCCTTCACGGCGGCATTGTACCGAAGGGGCTGGAGAGACCGGGTCGGCCCGCCCACACTGCCATCCTGCTGCCGGAGCCGTGGTAGCGCCGACGCTCACGGGACATATGTAGTGGTGCAATTCATTGCACCGCTCGGCCGCAGACGAGCATTGGCTTCCCCTCCACGCTGTCTACTGAACGACGATCCGCTGATGGGTGGTCAGCACCGTCCGGGAGCGGGCCGGCATCGGAGAGAGCCTCCGTGGGCGGCGCCCCGCCGCACGGCTGATGTCGTGGCACAGTGATCTCCTCCAGGACCTCCAGAAGAATCACTGCGACACGGCCGCAGCGGCGATGATCAGTCGGACGAAGGGCACGAGGGCAGCGGATTGTGGAAGCCCAGCACCCGGCGCAGGCGACCGTCCTCGGCGAGTTCGGCCACGTCTTCCCCTTCCAGGCGCACCTTCCCGCCCGTCTGAACCAGACGCCAGGAGGCACGAAGCCAGCCGTGATGCTGCTCCACACCGCTGGTCTCCTCGAAGGACGCTCCTGGCACCTGCTCATGGAAGCGGCCCAGAGCCGCCACGACACCATCCCGTCCAGAGGCTGCAATCGTGGGATAGATGACCGCAGCATCCTCGGTCAGGACTGTCTCCGCGAGCCGGCGGCGTGCCTGCTCATCCGTCGCGTTCCACAGAGCCACGTAGGCCCTCATCACTTGCTCCGGTGTGGGCATGGGCGACACCTCCGGTCGTACGCGGACGAAAATCTCACTCGACTCACCATAATCCCTGTTATCGCTATCGACGCGTTAAACGTGCGAAAAAACGCGTGAGATTGCACGACACCGCGGCGATACGTCTCTGTGACGGTGCGTCACAATAGACCATCGCGAGGTGAGCCTTGAGCATCGCGTTACACATCGATGACGCCCTTTCCTTCGAGGAACGGTGTGCGGCGGAATGGCCCCGCCTCGTCGGTCTCTGTTCCCGCATCACCGGTCATCGGGAGAGCGCCGAGGATCTGGCCCAGGAAACCCTGACCGAAGCCTGGCGGCTACGCGACCGGTTGACCGACCCGGCCGGCATGGATCGCTGGCTGTCGGCGATCGCGCGGAACGTGTGCCGGCGCTGGATGCGCTCGCAGGGCCGTGAGGGTGGCCGCCTCGCGGCGGTGGATGATGCTCATGCCGAGCCGGCGGATGCGTGGGACCTCGAGGTCGAGCTGGAACGGGCGGAGCTGGCAGCGTTGTTGGATCGGGCGCTGGCCCTGCTGCCGGCCGATACCCGCGCCGGACTGATCGCCCGCTATATAGAGGATTTGCCGCTGGAGGAGATCGCCGCGCGGCTCGGCTCCAGCCTGGGTGCCGTCGCGATGCGCCTGCAGCGGGGACGACTCGCCATGCGCCGGCTGCTGGAGAGTGAGCTGCGCGCGGAGGCGGCCGCCTACGGTCTGGCCGGCGACACCGGCGCCTGGCAGGAGACGCGCATCTGGTGCCCCTTCTGCGGCATGGCGCGATTGCACGGCTCGTTCGTGCCCGGCGATCACCTGCACCTGCGCTGCCCGCACTGCTGCCGGGTTCACCCGCCCGGTTTCAACGTGGCCTGTGTGTCCGGCAGCAATACCTCACGTGACGATCTGCAGAGACTACTGGGCGGCATCAAGACGTTCCGGCCGGCGCTGAATCGCATCCTGGGTGTCACCCTCGATCACTATCGCGCTGCACTGGCGGCCGGCACGCTCCTGTGCAGGCGGTGCGGGACGCCGAATCCAGTGCGCTTCGAACCGCCGGAGGGGCTCGACCACCCGGCCACACTCCGCGACGAGCCGCAGGTGCACGCGCGGTGCGCCAACTGCGGGGCGATCGCCCACGAGGCGCTCAAGCATCTGGCCCTGCAGCTGCCCGAGGTGCGGGCCTTCTGGCGCGCCCATCCGCGGACGCGCCTGCTCCCCTATCAGATGGTCGAGCATGCCGGGACCGACGTCTGGCTGACGACGTTTGAGAGTCTCTCCGGCTCAGAGGCCGTCACCGTCGCCGCCCGCGCCACTACCCTCGAGCCGATCCCCCTGCCGTAGCAGTCCGGATCTTCCCATGCTCGCCGTGCTGCGCCGCCGTAATTTCGCGCTGCTTTTCGCCGAATCGCTGATCTCCTCCGCCGGTGATTGGGTGCTCTACGCCGCCGTTCCGTACTACGTGTATGCGCGCACCGGCTCGGCGCTCGCCGCCGGGCTCACCTTCGTGCTCGAGATCGTCCCGTCGGTCCTGCTGGGGACGATCGGAGGAGTCCTGGCCGATCGGTGGGAGCGCAAGGGGACTATCGTGACCGGCGAGATCCTGATGGGTCTCGCCCTACTTCCCGTTCTGGGGGTGCCGGCTGGGGCAACTCTTCCCGTCCTCTATGCCGGTGTTCTGACCGTCGCCATTCTCGGCCAGGTGACCGGCCCCGCCTCCAGTGCTGCCCTCCCGCACGTTGTCGGCACGGAGCAGCTCGTGCCGGCGAACTCCGCCTTCAGCGCCGCCAACAACCTGGCCCGGATCGCTGGGCCGCTACTGGGTGGGGCTTTGATGGCCGGTATGGGCATCCATGCCGTGGTGCTGGCGGATACCCTCACCTTCTGGTTAGGAGCCGGCTGCGTGGCGGCCGTCAGCGTGCCTTTGCAAGAGGGGCGTGAAGACCGTCCCGACGAGATAGGCAGCATCTGGCGGCAGACCTGGCGGGAGTGGCGGGAGGGGATGGCTCTGGTGGTACGGCGCCGCTGGATCGCCGTCATCTTCGTCGTGGTCGGGATCGCGGTCTTTGGCGACGGCATGTTTACCGTCCTCTTCGCGCCGTTCGTGCGGCACACGCTCCACGGCTCAGCACTGATCTTCGGCTGGGCCACGGCGGCGCGTGGCATTGGCGGCCTGGCCGGTACCCTGATCGTGCCGCTGATCGGCCGGCGGCTCTCGGCGCGGGTGCTGGTTGGCTGGAGTGCCGTCCTGGACGGCGTGGCCGTCGGGGTGATGGGTCTACTGGCCTCGGTGCCGTCCCTGTTGGTCTTCATGCTGTTCATCGGCACGCCGGTGGTGGGCTTCTACGTCAGCATTCCCTCGCTGCTGCAGGCCGGCGTTGAAGACGAGGTGCGCGGACGTGTCTTCGGCGCCTACGGGGCGATCGCCCAGCTCATGGTCCTGCTCGGCATGTTGGTGGCGGGAGCGGGGATCGCGCGCACCGGCATCCTCCCCTGGATGTATGTCTCCGGCGTCTTCTACGTGCTCGCCGGCACCATGGCCCTCATCTTCCTGCGCCGGACGGCCGGTGATGCCGCGACGACGTGATCCGGCCAGACGGGTAACGGGTAGGCGCAGGGCTTGTCCCTGCCCGAGACACGCAGGGACAAGCCCTGCGCCTACAGGTGGCCCGAGACACGCAGGGACAAGCCCTGCGCCTACCCCAGAGACGACGGGTCAACTCCGCCGATCCAGCGCTCCCCGCTCGACGCAGAACTCATTGCCCTCTGGATCCTGCATCACAGTGAAGAGGTCATCCGAGCTCTCCTGCACCACGCGCACTCGCGTCGCACCCAGGCCGATAAGCCGCTCCACCTCGGCCTCCATCGTCTCCGCCGGCCGCAGGTCGAGGTGCACGCGGTTCTTGACCGTCTTCCCTTCCGGCACCTTGAGGAACAGCAGACGCGGTCCGCCGGCGGGATCGGTCAGCACGGCCACTTCGTCCCGATCGTCCGCTTCTCCCGGCACATAGCCGGTTGCCGCCGCCCAGAATCCCGCCAGACGAGTCGGCGCGGCGCAATCAATGGTGATGCTGCGGATAGTCGATGTCATGTGTGTGGTCCATCAATTGGTAGCACAGGCGCTGACCTCATCCGGGCTCCTACCCGAAAGCGCACTCAGCCGCTCCTGGTCGATTCGGGGCCGGTGCTTCTATCGGCTTCATCGCCGCTCAGTGGCGTCCACGCGGCACCCCTGCCGGCTGCTTGCCCGGCCTCTCTCGCAGCCAGAAAGGCCTCCGCACCGACTGCCGAGCGAATGTCTGCCTGAAGGCGGTCGATATCCTCATCAGCGGTGACGTCGTGCGGTAAGCCGGGAGGGTACGTGGTCTGAGCCGCTCCCACCAATTCGGCCGCCCTCAGCGGCGATCCTTGCGCCAGCGCTACCCGTGCCAGCCGTAGAAGACATTCGGCCAGGCGTACGTTGTCGCCGCCTCGCCGGCACAGCTCGAGGCACTCTCCGTAGAGCGCAGCCGCCCGGTCGATCTCCCCTTGTGCCTCAGCCACCTTGCCCTGGCCGAGGAGTGCGATCGCGATGCTACCGCCGTGCTCCGTCCGCCGCGCCAGGATCAAGCTCTCGTCCAGCAGCTGCCGAGCACGCTCGACATCTCCCTCGTCGCAGACCACGATCGCCAGATCGGTCATTATCTGTGTCGTTCCCACGCGATCTCCGATCTCACGGGCCAGTACCAGCGCTTCCTCTAGTCGGCCGCGTGCCCTGGCCAGCTTCCCCGCTTGCCGCGAAACCTGGGCAAGCGTCATCAGCGTCCACGCCACCCCCTGCAGATCGCCCAGTTGCCGGAAGAGTGCCAGTCCCTCCGCTGCCCGTTGCTCGCCTTCCTCTAACTCGTTCCGCCGCTCCAGGACATACCCCAGGTTGTTGAGCGCCCCGGCCACTTCCCACAGTTGTCCCGGATCGCGCTCGAGAGACAGGATTTCCCGATATCTCGCCTCTGCTGCCGCATCGTCGCCCCGCATAATGGCGACGTTGCCCAGACCGAAGAGGGCGAGCGCGATACCCCGGCTGTCTCCCAGCCGGCGGAAGATGGCGAGACTCTCTTCCTCCCATGCCACGGCTTGCTCTGTGTCGTAGCGCAGGTATGCCAGGTACCCGGCGACTGTCAATGCCTTGGCTCGTAATTGTTCCGGTGTTCCGGCACTTTGCGCCAGCGCACCCTCTGCCCACCGTTGCCCTTCCGTCAGGTATCCGCGCTTGCGCCAGTACCACCACATCGCCGAAACCAGACGAAGGGCCAGTTCCACCTCACCGGACTCCAGGGTCCACCTCAGCGCCGCTCGAATGTTGTCGTGCTCGCGATCGAGCCGCAGCAGCCATTCGGCCTGGTCTCGTCCGGTCAGATGCGGCTCCGTGTCCTCGACGAGCCGGACCGCCCACTCCGCGTGGTCAGAACGGAGCGCGACCGTCGCACCGGCCGCCTCGAGCTGGTCGGCGGCGTACTCCTTGATGGTGGCCAGCATTCCGATACGCGGGCCGCCGTCGTCCTCCAGGCGCAACAGACTGTGTTCGGCCAGTCCGGTTACCGCGGCCAGCAGATCCAGCTGCCCACCCCGATTGCAGACTGCCTCCGCCGCTTCCAGCGAACAGCCGCCGGCGAAGACCGATAGCCGGGCGAAGACGGTTTTCTCCTCGGGGGACAGAAGGCTGTAGCTCCAATCGATCGCTGCCCGCAACGTCTGCTGGCGGTCAGGGGAGTCTTTCGCGCCAACCGTCAGGAGGTGTAGGCGCCGGTCGAGACGCTCCAACAGGGCATGCGGCGGGAACAGCCTGCTCCGTGCGGCCGCTAACTCGATACCCAGCGGGAGTCCGTCCAGTTGAATACAGATTGCCGCGATGTCAGGCGCGATTTCCGCGCTGAGTTCGAAATCGGGCCGCACGGCGCGGACGCGCTGCAGGAAGAGAGCGACGGCCGGGACCCTGGCGAGAGCCGCAGGATCATCCTCCGTGCCGCTCCTCGGCAGCGCCAGGGGGCGGACGGGAAACTCCTGCTCACCACGGACGCGCAGCGCCGCGCGGCTGGTCACGAGCACGGTCACGCCCGGGCAGGCGCGCAGGAGATCGGCCAGGATCGTACCGGCGGCGAGGATCTGCTCGAAGTTGTCGAGAAACAGCAATCGAGGCCCGCTCTGGAGGCGAGTGATCAGCCGTTCGTACAGCCCTTCGCCGCCGACCTCACGGACCCCGAGTGCCTGCGCCAGCGCTGGAATCAGGAGGTCTGTGTCCCGCAGGGCCGCCAGGGAAACCGTCACCGCGCCGGAAAAGTGCGCCACCACAGCTTGCGCCAGGCGGGTTTTCCCAACACCGCCGACGCCCGTCATCGTCACCAATCGCACATCGTCCTGCTGCAGGAGGCGCACCAACTCCGCTTCCTCGGTGGCTCGGCCAATTAGAGGAGTCAGAGGGGAAGACAATGCTTCCGGTGAGAAAACAGGAGTGACTGCCGTGGCCGGACGGGGCGGAGAGGGACTGGACGGCGTGCGCCTGGCAAGGACCACCTCTCGCTCGTTCGTGTCCAGCTCAAGGGCCGCGCAGAGCGCCTCGAGGGTGTGGCGATAGGGGCGTGTTCGGCCCCGCTCGATGTTGCTGACCGTGCTGACGCTGATCCCTTGGCCGGCCCGCTCGGCCAGATCTTCCTGAGTGAGTCCTCGCTCCTCACGGTACCGGCGCAGCAACGTACCGAGCGGAGTCTCATTCGTAATGCGCATGGGTTGCTGCCGGCGTTCCGCCACTAGAACCCCCATTCCATGGCAGGCCGACGACAAGTGCGACTGGGCCGCGTGGCGCGCTGCTTCACGACAATGATGACACGCTCTCTCGTGAACCCGCAATCTCGCGAGTTTGCGGGTGACATTGCGGACATGCTCTGGAGCCCGGCGGCGGAGGGCAACAGACTGATGACAAAAGAACCGTGAGTCCGTGAGATGCGCCCGCTCTCATAGCCGCCCTGTCGATGGAGAGGAGCCCGCCATGACAAATGTCATCTGAGAACGGTGATGACTCTGACTACTGCCCGCGGCCATCGCGCCGTAGGGTGAAGACATAGAAATCCATCTGGAGGGAATCATGGCTACACTCACTCGCTGGATCCTCTCGCACAAACTCGTCGTCGTCGCGTTCTGGCTCATACTGACGGTGGTCGGGTTGGCCTCGGCGAAGTCGGCAACCGCCGCCCTGTCCAAGCAGTTCACCGTTCCCGGCGGAGAAGGCATCACCACCAGCGCCGCTATCGTGCGGCACTTCGGCAGCGGTGGGACGCAAGCGGCCATCGTGCCGGTCATCACCCTGCCGCGCGGGGTCACCGTCGCTTCACCGGGCATCAAGGCGCAGATCGCCGCGGCCTTTGATCGCGTCGCCGCTGCCATGCCGGGCAGCCGCGTCGCCTCGTACGGCTCGACTGGAGACCGCGGCTTCGTCTCCCGTGACGGCCGGACCACCTTCGGTCTGGTGTACGCGCCGGCCTCTCTCAGCATGGCCGACCCCACTGTCTCGGTGGCTCGCGTTCAGGCTGCTCTACGCGGCGTGTCCATCGACGGCGCGCGCTTCAATGTCACCGGGCTCGATGCCCTCTCGGCCGGAACGGGGAATAACTCCGGTGGCAACAGTGTGATGGGCATGACGATGATCGCCGGGCTGACCGCCCTCATCGTGCTGCTCTTCGTCTTCGGCTCCGGGCTCGCCATCCTCCCGCTGCTGATGGCGCTGGTCGCCATCCCCACCACTTTCCTCGCCATGTGGGGCCTGGCCTCGGCCACCTACGTCTCCTTCATCGTCGAGTTCCTGGTCGCGCTCATCGGCCTCGGCGTGTCGATCGACTACTCGCTGCTGGTTGTGATGCGCTGGCGCGAGGAGCGGAACAACGGGCTCCCGAATCAGGTTGCCGTCATCCGGGCCATGGAAACCGCCGGCCGATCGGTGATCTACAGCGGCTGCACCGTGGCCATCGGCCTCTTTGCCCTGATCGTGCTCCCCCTGCCCTTCCTGCGCAGCATGGGCTACGGCGGTGTCCTGATTCCGCTGGTGACGGTCACCGTCGTCCTCACCCTCCTGCCGGTCGTCCTCGCCACCGTCGGTCCCTTCCTCGACTGGCCGCGCCACAAGAATCCGCGCCCCAGCCGCGTCTGGACCGCCTGGGCCCGCGGCGTGGTCCGCTTCCCCTGGGTCGGCGCCGCCGCCGGCCTGGTCATCCTCGGTGTCCTGCTCTCTGCCGGCAGCACGATCTCCCTCGGGACCTCCCGCGTCGATTCGCTGTCCAAGACGGGCCCGGCTCACGCCGGCCTGGTCGCTCTGGAGCGGTCCGGTATCGGCTCCGGTGTCCTGATGCCCTTCGAGCTGCTGGTGCAGGGCACCTCCCCCTCCTCGGTGGCTGCCCACATCGCCGCCGTCCCCGGTGTCCGCGGCACCATCGCCCCGATCTCCTGGCAGCGGAGCGGATTGGCCGTGGTCGATGCCTTCCCGACTGCCGACGGCAGCTCCTCGCAGGCCGGCGACATTCTGGCCCGCGTCCGAACCACCGCGCATAGCCTGCCGGGTCGGGTGCGCGTGGGCGGCGGCATCGCCGGTAATGCCGACTTCACCAACGCCATCTACGGCAACTTTCCGCTGATGTTGGGGCTGATCGTTCTGCTCACCTTCCTCTTCCTGTCCCGCGCCTTCCGCTCGGTGGTGCTGGCCCTGAAGGCGGTCCTGCTGAACGTGCTCTCCGTGGCATCGGCCTGGGGCATCATGGTCCTGGTCTGGCAGGACGGCTTCGGTTCCCGGGCGCTGTGGGGCATCCCCGGCACCGGCGAGATCGATTCCTGGATCCCCCTGATCGTCTTCTGCTTCCTCTACGGTCTCTCCATGGATTACGAGGTGTTCCTGCTGAGCCGTGTGCGTGAGGCATACGACGATACGGGCTCGACGCAGGACGCCGTGGTCGTGGGCATCGGCCGCATCGGCCGGCTGATCACCGGGGCCGCCCTCATCCTCTTCCTCGCCTTCGTCTCCATGACAAGCGCGCCGCAGACGATGATCAAGGTCATGGGCACCGGTCTCGCCGCCGGCATCCTGCTCGATGCCACCGTTGTCCGCATGCTCCTCGTGCCGTCCCTGGTGGTCCTCTTCGGCAGGTGGAACTGGTGGCTGCCCTCCGGCCTCTCCCGCCTGTTCCGCCTCGCGCCGCAGGTCTCCCCGCGACCGGCGGAGCCGGCCGAGGAGCTCGTGGGCTAGCGGCGCGGTGATAATTGGGGGCGGGTCCGAGACCCGCCCCCTCAACTCCAGCGTGTGGCTTCTCCTTACCCCGGCCGGCGTGCCGTCCCGGTTGTGTCCGTGGAACAGACGTCTTATCACGACGAAGGATGGACGATGATATGTCGCACGAGATGACGCGCCGGGAGGTATCCGAGCAACCTACAATAGCGCCACGCAATGGGGGAGCGAACGTCACGAGAGATCGGGTGGACGCAATTGGGAGTTTGAACGAGGCCGGGCTGGGTCAGACGCTCGGCCGCTACATCTGGCTGCTGTGGGTGATCTGGCTCGCCTTCCTCGCCTACCCGCTGCAGGCCCTCTTTCAAGCGCACCCGTCGCCCGTCCGCGTCGCCGTCGTCCTCACGTTGACCGCTATTTTTGCCGGCGTCTACACCTGGAACATCATTCACGCGCTGCGCCGTCTACGCCTCGGAACAGGAGACTACACGCCCTGGCCGGCCATCGCGGTGATGCTGGCGATTGCTCTCGGCCTCACCCTTGGCGACCGGCACGCGTGGGTGGAGATCTTCATCTTCGTGGTGGTGAGCCTGGGGCCATCTCTCCCACCGCGGCACGCCCTCATCGGCATCGGCCTCTTTATTGTGGCCGCGCCCGTTCTCGGCGTCCTGATCAGCGCCGGCCCGGTCCAGATCGGACAGATGGTGTTTCAGTCCGCCGTCTCCGGCATCGCCGTCATCATCGTGGGGCGCGTCATCGTGCTCGATCGAGAATTACGCGAGGCCCAGGAAGAGATTGCCCGCCTGGCGGTGAACGAAGAGCGACTGCGTTTTGCCCGTGATCTGCACGACCTGTTGGGGCACAGCCTGTCGCTCATTGCCCTCAAGAGCGAATTGGTCGGCAAGCTCATTCCGATCGCGCCAGAACGGGCGCTCGCCGAGAATCACGACGTCGAGGCGGTGGCGCGGCGGGCGTTGGGCGAGGTGCGAGAGGCGGTTGCCGGCTACCGGCAGCCCTCTCTCGCTTCGGAGTTGGAGAACGCCCGTGAGATTCTGACGGCGGCGGGCATCCGGCTGGAGTGCGAGGGCGAGGCCGGGGGTCTACCGCCGGCCCAGGAGGCGGTGCTGGCCTGGGCGGTCCGCGAGGGCGTGACCAATGTCATCAGACATAGCCGCGCCACGCGCTGCACGATTCGCATCCGGCGTGACGGGAACGATACCACCGTCGAGGTGACGGATGACGGAATCGGTGCCGGCGCCGAGGTGCCGGCAGGGTCCGGTGTGCGCGGTCTCGCCGAACGCGCCGCGGCGCTGGGCGGGCGGTGCGAGGATGGCGTCTTGCCGGAGGGAGGTTTTCGTCTGGCTGTCATCCTCCCGGTGGGAACGGCATGATTCGGGTTCTGCTGGCCGAAGACCAGACGATGGTTCGCGGGGCGCTGGCCGCCCTGCTGACGCTGGAGGGTGACATCGAGATCGTCGCCGAAGTCGGTCGGGGCGACGAGGTGGTGTCCGCCGCCGGAGCGACGCAACCCGACGTCGCCCTCCTCGACATCGAAATGCCGGGCATGGACGGCCTCGATGCGGCGGCCGCCTTGCGCCGCGAGGTCCCGGGGTGCCGCGTCCTCATCCTCACTACCTTCGGCCGTCCGGGCTACCTGAGACGGGCCGTCGAGAGCGGTGTGGCAGGCTTCGTCATCAAAGATGCACCGGCAACAGAATTAGCAGTCGCGATCCGCCGCGTGAAGGCCGGGGAAAAGGTGATCGATCCTAACCTGGCGCTGGCCGCTCTCGGTGAAGGAAATAACCCCCTCACCGCCCGGGAGCGCGAGGTGCTGGCGGTGGCGGCGCGTGGCGCCAGTGTCGCCGAGATCGCCCAGACCCTCTTTCTCTCGGAGGGGACCGTCCGCAACTACCTCTCGGAAGCCATCCAGAAACTCGAGGTCCGCAACCGCGTGGAAGCTGCCCGTCTGGCCGAAGAAAAGGGCTGGCTGTAGAGCGGTTTGCACCTCTCGCCGCGTGGCCGATACCGAATTGACCAGTTGAGACGGCAGCGTATCATAGGGAGCGCCGCGAGGCGCGTTGAGCGAAGGAGAGGAGAGACGACATGTGGGCACAGATGCTAAAGACGCGGATGAAGCCGGGTCAGGAGGATACGGCCCAGCAGCTCCCTCAGGAGATGGAAGAGCGCTTTCGCAACATGGGCGGGGGTGGACCGCAACGTGTCGTGGTCATGCAAGACCAGCACAACCCCGACGAGTACTACACGCTGATCTTCTTTGAGAGCGAAGAGCAGGCGCGGCAGTTCGAGAACGGACCGCAGCAGCAGGCGATCCAGCAGCGCATGATGCAGATCTGGGAGGGCCCTCCCGAGTACACCGACCTCAACGTGGTCTTCGACATCACACGTTGAGCGCTCCGGGACCGGGGCCGTTGCCGGTCCCGGTCTCACCTCGATCCTCCGCCTCGACCAGGGATTTCAGGCGCTCGAGATCACGCACCAGATCCTCATGGCGGTCGCGATGCTCCCGGATGAGCCAGTAGATGCCAATCTCCATGGGGCGCGGTATCTTTATGATTCGCATCTCTTCCGTCACCCGGGTGCCGCCGGACTCCGGCGCGAGCCGGATGTGCCACTCCGTGGAATCCGGGTAGAGGGCCGTCGGCTCCGTCTCCCACGCGAACTCGAGCGGCGGATCGGCGGTGAGTACCCGGCTGACTCTGGTCCAGCGCATCAGGTGCCGCTTGTTGCGCCCCTTGAATCGTGCACCGGGCACGGGCCCTGCCACGCTGTCGAGCCATTCCGATCCCAATGATTCGCCGCTCCATTCGCCGGCGCGCCCGATGTCGCCAACCACCTCCCAGACTCGCTCCGGGGGTGCCGCGATCCAGGTGTCCGCCTGTGCCGTCCGGGCCATTCTCATCGTCATGGCTCCCTCCTTGTGGTCTGATCTCCTATCGGTTCGACGCCGCGGAGGAGCTCGGCGTGAGCCCTCGCACCGTCGCGGCTGGTCACTAAAGCACCGCGATCGCTTCGACTTCGATCATCAGGCCGGGTACAGCCAGTGCCGTCACGCCAACCGCCGTCGAGGCCGGCTGCTTCCCCGAAATGAACTCCGCCTTGATTCGGCTGTACTCGGGAAGGCGGCCCATGTCGGTCAGGAATACCCCCACCTTCACGACATCCTGCAGCGAGGCGCCCGCTGCCTCCAGAACGGTGCGCAGGTTCTCGAAGACCTGTCGTACCTGCGCCGGAAAGTCTCCCTCATGCATCAGCTGCCCGTCCGGCGAGACGCTCACCTGACCGGAGACGAAGAGGACGGTCCGCCCGTCCTCGACCTTCCAGGCCTGGGAAAAGCCGCGCTGGTCCTGCCAGGTCCAGGGATTGATCTGTGTTTTCTCCATGTTGGTTCCTCCTCTCTCTGCCACTATGGAGCAAGCGGGGGGCCCATGACTCCCTCCGTCACGTAGCGCGTGAACATTGTGGGCTGCCCGCAACGCTCGGCGAGCCACAGTACCCTCAGAATCCGCCGGAGCCGGCGCGAGCGACCCACATCTATGACGGGTGCGGAGAGGATGGCAGGAGCGCTGCGACTCGCCATTACTGTCCCGGGAGTGGCAGGGTGACCCGAACGGTGACCGGCGGGCGCTGCGGCAGCTCGATCGCCACGCGGTACGTGCCGAACATGGGGAGTCTGAGCTGTCCCACGTAAACGCCGTTCCGGCGCCCGAGCCGGCCCACCGTAGGCGTCATCTGCATCCCGGACATCCGAGCGCGCAGGAGGATCCCGGCGGGATGGATGCGCGCGGGCAGACGCAGGGAGATGCGCTGCACGCCCGGGATGGCAGGGGAGATCCGGAGGTGGGCCGCGGAGGCTCCGGACAGCGAAGCGGTGACCGTCAATGTACGCGGCACCAGCAGCAGACGAGAGTCGATGCCGACGGCGTGGTGTGCCGGGTGGTGCGAGGCAAGTGCCCGGCCCACGGACAGCGCAGCGGGGATACCCAGCAGGAAGCAACCGAGAACGATGATGTGGCGCATGATGATCTCCGGGAGGGGCGGGCGGCGCGCCGCCCGCCCCTTTGGGTTAGGGTTTGACAGTGATGGTGCCGTCCATCCCGGGATGGACGAGGCAGTGGTAGTGGTACACCCCTGGCTTGGGGAAGGTTAGGCTGACCGGACCCTGCACGAGAAGTCCAGAGTTCCAGAAGCCCCCCGTATAGGTCTTGCCGCCACTGGGGAGAGCAACCCGGGGGTTCAGGGCCAGCGCCGTCGTGCCGTTCGATTGGCGGACCGGCACGATGAAGTGCCGGCGCAGCGAGTGCACCTCCGCCATCGGAGCAAAGGTGACGGTGTGGAAGCCCGGTGACCAGGTTACAGTCGTCCCGACCTTGATCGTCAGGTTCTCCGGGAAGTAGGCGTCTACCGCGCTCCGATCCGTCCCGTAGCCGGTTTCCACGGTGGGAGTGTTCGTTCGCGGAAGGACGACGACCGTACCGGTCATGCCGGGGAAGTGCAGCAGGCAGTAATAATGGTAGACACCGGGCCGCGGGAACACGGCGGTCCAGCTCTGCCCCTTCCGCAGCAGTCCGGAATTCACGAAGCCGGCGCCGCTGACTTGATTCGACCGCGTCGGGAAGGCAGCCTGGGGATTCAGCTCGAATTGCGGGGGACCGTTCGGCTGCGGGACGACATTGACGCTGTTCTTGGCGAGCTGCCCCAGCAGCGCCATCGGGCCAAACGATACGGTGTGCGGCTCGAGGCGCTCGCGCACCCGCCATGTGACGGAGTCACCGGCGTAAATGTGCAGGGTGGAGGGAGTGTAGACGTTTGCGGCGTAGTCATCGTCGCCCCAGCCCGCGGTGATCACGTAGTGGTGGACGGGCGAGGAGGACGGGGCGCGGTGCGGGCTGGAGGCGTGCCCCAGTGACGGCGCGAGAAGGACGGTGCAGACGGCGACGGCCGCGAGCGAGGCGACCAGGATGTGTTTCATAGTGGTCCTTTCCGTGATGATGGGTTGATGTCTTGGTAGGGGACGAAACGCGCAGGCTCCTCCATGCCTCCTTTCACGGACCGTTCGTATGACCCTGTTGGCTGCGCCGATCGATCCAGGCCAGCGCATCGGCAGTTGAGCGCAGGACGGCGCGCTCACCCGTCTGGACGTGGACGACTTCGATGCGGCAGATCTCCTTGCCGGAGGTCCAGAACCGGATCACGTATGTGCCCCGATGGGTGAGCATCGGCTCCCTTTCAGCGGTCTCAGCCGCGGTCATCGGGAGCAGCGTACCGAGTCGGTCTTAGCGGACTCTTAGCGTGACGTCGGCATGTCCGTGGTGTGATCCAGGCCGGCGAGCGCACTCACCGCGGTAACCGTCTTTATACGGTGATCCGGGGTGAGGAGCCCTCTCCCCGTAGCGCGTAGCCGATGATCTCATCGAGACCGGCGGTCTGACCCTCTGCCCAGGCGGCGGCGAAGGCCTCACTCCCCAGCGCGGCGCGGGTCCGACCGATGGCCGCGTCGTGGTCTGCCTGGTCAGACGGCCGAAGTGGGTGGCCCACGGCGGCGCGTAGTGCGTCCGCGGCGCCGTGGATTATGGCCGCGCGGCGCGCGTCACCGCGCCACAGCACGACCTCTGCCAGTCCGTCCAGGCATGCGGTAAGGATCTCCCGCTCGTCAATTGCCCGAGAGAGTTCCAGTGCTTCGGCGAGGGGAGGTACGGCCCGCTCGTACTGCCCCAGTCCCAGGGCGAGGGAGCCCACGTTACTCAGGGCGATCGCCAGACTCGTCGTATCCCCCAGCTCCCGATTCAGCGCGATGCATTCCTCCCACAGGGCGTCGGCGCGGGCGTAGTCACCTTCCCAGTAGGCGAGCACGCCGAGGTTGCTGAGTGAGACGGCGACCCCGTCCTTGTCCCCGAGCTCACGTCGGATTGCCAGCGACTCCTCGTGGTACCGGCGCGCCCCGCTGTAGTCCCTCTTTTCCGCCAGAATGACGGCGATGGTGTTCAGACAGGAGGCTTCCCGGGGCCGGTTGCTGGCCTGCCGATAGAGGGCGAGTGATCGCTCGATGTCGTGCAGCGCCGTGTCGTACTGCCGCTGGGCATAGGCGAGGGAGCCCGCACCGCGCAGCACCGCCGCTCGATCGTCGTCGTTTCCCCCCTCCAGTTGGAGCAGGGAGTCCAACCACTCTCGCCCCTCGGCCAGATGGCTCTGCAGATACCAGAACCACCACAGGTGAGCGCCGAGGCTGAAGGCCAGATCAGCCTCACCTCGGTCGATCGCCCAGCGCAGTGCGGCGCGCAGGTTGTCATGATCGGCATCGAGCCGCCGAATCCAGCGCACCTGATCCGGTCCGACGAGCTCGGGCTCCGCCTGCTGCGCAAGGGCGGCAAAGAGGACGGCGTGCCGGCGGTGGATTGCCTCCTCTTCCCCGTCCTCGGCGAGTCGGCGGGCCGCGTATTGGCGGACCGGCTCCGGCAGCCGGTAGCGCGCGGCATCCGGTCCCTCCATCCGCACCGTCACCAGCGATTTGTCGATGAGGCGGGACAACTGCTCCAGTACGACGGCAGGCTCCGTCCCCTCCTCGCCGATCGCTTCCGCGGCCTCCAGTGTCCAGCCGCCGCGGAAGACGGAGAGACGGCGGAAGAGGCGCGCTTCAGCGGGGTCGAGGAGGTGGTAGCTCCAGTTGAGCACCGCATCCAGCGTGCTGTGGCGCTCCTCGAGACTGTCGCCGGACGAGAGGAAGCCCGGCGCGTCGGCAAGACGGGCAGCGATCTCCTCGAGCGAGAAGGCCCCGGCGCGTGCCGCCGCCAGTTCGATCGCGAGGGGAATGCCCTCCACCCGGTGGCAGATCTCCGCCACGTCCCCTACGGTCGCGGCGGTGAGGGTGAAGCCGGGACGTCGGAAGCGCGCCCGCTCCGCGAAAAGGCGGACGGCATCGGAGGACGCCACCGCCTCGGGCGTGGGGAGCGGGGACGTAGCGAGCGGACCCACCGGGAAGAGCATTTCCCCCGGCACTCCCAGCCGCGCTCGGCTCGTGGCAATGATCTGCAGGTCAGCGCATGCCCCGAGCAGCGCACCGGCGAGCTGGGCCGGCGCCATGCCAAGGTGCTCGCAATTGTCGAGGATGAGGAGGATCTGCCGTTCCCGCAGTACATCCATCAGCGCCTCGGTCACCACCATCCCCGAGTGCTCCACGAACGGTAAGGTCTGTGCCACCACCTCCGGCAGCCGCGCGCCGTCGGCCACGGAGGCGAGAGGGACGAACCAGATGCCGTCACGGTACGAGCCCAGCAGATCCCAGGCAGCGCGCAGGGCGAGCCGGGTCTTTCCCACGCCGCCCAGGCCGGTCAAAGTCAGGAGGCGGGTCGTGGCCAGCACGCTCTTGATCTCGGCGAGCTCCTGTTCCCGTCCCACAAAGCTCGTGAGGGGGAGGGACAGATTGTGCTGCGGCGTGCTGGGCTCGGCCGGTTCCGCGCCGGCGAAATGCCCGGCACGGATCGCTCGGTAGAGATCTTCGGCGCCGGCGTCCGGCTCCGCCTCCAGCTCATCACGCAGGATGTCCTGCAGCTGGGCGAATTGGCGCAGGGCACGATCCCGCTGCCCGGTGGAGGCGTAGAGGCGCATCAGCTCCTGATGCGCCTCCTCATGGGTGCGTTCGCTCTGGATCACACGCCGCAGCGCCTCCATCGCCGCCTTGAGCTCGCCCCGGGCTTCGTGCCGGCGCGCCACCGCCACCAACAGGCCGAGGTGGATCTCACGGAGCGCCTCGCGACGCTCCGCGGCCCAGTCCTCGTACAGATCATCGGGGAGAAGGTCGCCGCTGTAGCGGCTGAGCGCCGCGTAGTAGAGGGCCGGGTCGTTCGACCCCTGCGCGCGGGCTGCCGCTGTCTCGAAGGCGTCCACGTCGATGTGTAGCGGCCCCTCCGGCTGGAGCGATAGGAGGCCGTGCTGGAAGCGGAGTTCGGCCTCCCCGTCACCGGTGCGCAGGACGCGCCGCACTCCATGCAGCACCCCATAGAGGTTATTGGCGGCCGCCTCGGGCGCGAGGTCCGGCCAGAGCAGATCGAGCGCCTGATCCCGAGACAAACGGTGCCCGTGGGCCAGAGCGAGTACTTTCAGGAGCGTGCGCGCTTTGCTGAGCCGCCAGGCGGAATCGGGGACGACATGATGTCCGACGCGGACGCGGAAGCCACCGAGCAGATCGATGTGGAGTGGGGCCGGGCGTGCCTCCATGCGACAACTGCCTTCGCGATGGGTCTATTGTTTATCGTACGCTTGCCGGCTGGAATTGCCTAAGGAAGTTGCCATCCCCCGGTGGTGACAGTGCCGTGCGGACACATAACGAGCGTCGCCCCGCGCGGCCGGCGAGACATATGCCGGCCGCGCGGGGCGCTCCGTTGGCTCAGTTCTCCCCGACGCGCCGGTTAGACGGCCGGCAGAGGTGCGATGTTGTGGTTGCGGCGGAACAGGTTATGGGGATCGTAGACGGCCTTGATCGCGGCGAGGCGCCGGTAGGTCCCCGGAGCATAGGCGGAGCGCTTGCGTTCCTCGCCCTCGTTTCCGAGGAACCCGACATAGGTACCCTCCGCGTGCGAGGCGAGATCGTCCCAGAATCCGTCCGCGTTGGCGTGGTGCATCGCGGACTCAGCCGGGTCTGTCCAGATGCTGATCGCCTCGACCAGGTAGGGCGCCGCGCGATGCGAGAAAGCGGTGGAATCAGCCGGCGTCCGGCTCAACTCCCCGCCCAGGGCGCGGAGCTGGACCATGGACAGGGGGGAAGAGAGAGCGGCGGTGCGCTCCACGAGCGTCGCGATCAGCGCGTCGTCGATGTCGCCCAGGAAACAGGAGCGGATGTCGATGTGAGGAGCGGGCGGCAGGGCGTGATCGGTAAAGGCGAACAGGGCAGGGTACGGCATGGGACCAACCGCCTCGGCCAGCGGTGTGGCGAGGGACCGCAGGGGAGCAATGGCCTGCGCGGCCGCCTCGGGATCGCCGGCGTAGCAGACGGCCACGCCGACGATGAGGGAACCATGGCGCTCCGGCGGCAGGAAGGGCAGCGGCGGGGCATGCATGATGTCCACCATGGCGGTCAGCTCATCCGGTGCCGTGACGCCGTAGTCGGCGAACCCACGCACGACGCGAGGCAGGTCGGCACCGTCGTAGACGATCATGCCCCCGGTGACCATGCCGGCCGGGTGAGGGCGGAACAGGAAGGACACCACCACGCCGAAGTTGCCACCGCCGCCACGGATGGCCCAGAAGAGATCAGGATCGTGATCAGCGTCCGTCCGGACCAGACTGCCATCGGCCAGCACGACATCGGCGGCCAACAGACGATCGATGGTCAGGCCGTATTTGCGGACCATCCAGCCGATCCCGCCGCCGGTGGTGAGGCCGCCAACACCAACCGAGCCGAAGTCACCCGAGGTGATGGCCAGGCCGTGGGGATGCAGCGCCGCTGCCACCTCCCCCCACGTTGCACCCGGTTCGACGCGGACGGTGCCGGCCTCAAGGTCGAGGTCGATCGCCTTGAGCGACGAGAGATCGAGGATCAACCCCCCGTCACACGTGCTAAAGCCGGCCGGGCTATGCCCGCCGCTGCGGACGGCCAGTTCCAGGCCGAGCTCGCGGGTGAAGTTGACGGCGCTGATCACATCCCTGGCGTTGGCCGGCCGGACTATGGCGGCGGGATGGCAGTCGTACTGGGCGTCGAGCACACGGCGGGCCGCGTGGTACGCGCCGTGGGCGGGCAGGATGACCTCGCCGTCGAGGGCGGCGGCGAGCATATCGAGGCTGGTGCCGAGGTCGGGGCCACGGAAGGTGCTGTCGATCGTCACAAAACTCTCCTGTTCGACCGTGGGTTTCGAGGTGGTCACGATGACCGCGCTGGGCTCGATGCCCGGCGATGTGACGATCGTACGTGTCCGCTCTTAGCGCATCCTTAGCAAGAGGATGGACGTCGGATCTCTCAGTACGAGACGCTGGTCTGGGCGAGGATGCGGCTGGCCAGCGCCTCATCGCCATTGACCGTCACGACGGAACGCGCCAGTGCGTCATCGGGCGTTAGACGGCCGGACGCGAGCAGGTGGAAATCGACCGTATCCATCGTCAGCGTGGTACCGGGCTCGCCGTACGGACCGAACTGGAACGCGCCGCCATCGGGGCCAGTGAGGTGGTAGGTGACGGACTCGTCGCCCAGGACGGGAGCGAGGCGCCGCGCCAGATCCCGCATCACCAGGGCCGTCAGCCGTCCTTCGTGCTGGGGGGTCCGAACGATCTCACGATCCGTGGCGAGGGCGATTTCCATGCGGTGCATCCACATGTCGCGGGGCAGGATGACGTCGACAAAGAAGTGCAGGGGCACTCTGACGCCGCTCCCGATGGGCAGCTGGAGGGAACGTAGTGTTTCCGGTAGCTGTCGCCGGTTGGCGATGGCGGTTAATCCTGACGTCCGGAGCTCGGCGATGAGCTCCGCCGGCGCTGCCTGGGCACGCTCGTCGACCTGGAACTGAGTAAGCGTATCGAGTGGGTTGAAGCCCGCTTCGCGGTAGGTCCGACGGCGCTCGGCGGACACGCCGGCCAGGTCGGCGAGATATGCCGCCATCGTCTGGCCGGGCTCGTCCGCCTTTCCTTGCAGCCAGGACTCACTTCTCGCCACCGCACGGTCTCGATCGTCGAAGATTGCGGTCGCCCCGGCGAGGTGAGACACGATCTGACGCACCGTCCAGCGCGAGCAGTACGTCGGTCTCTCCCAGTCGTTCGCGTCGAGCGACTCGAGAAGGGTGAGCAGGCGGTCGAACTCGACTCGGGCGAGGCGCTCCGCCTCGTCCGCGTCCGCCGGTCGAATCGCTGCCGCCTCGTGAATATCAGCCTCCTCGGTCACCGGATGGGTTTGCGGCACGGTCATTTCCTCCTTTGAGTGTGTTGTCGGACTGTGCTGGCCCGGACCGTTGCCGGGACCACGTTGACCGAAAGAGATCGAGGGCATCCGGAATGAGGGAACCGAAACGGCCCTGCCCCACCGGCAGATGCGGCTCGTTGGCGAGGTGCTGCATCGTGATGCCGCTCGTCACCGCCAGGAAGAGATCGAGGGCCCGCTCGACCGGAACTCCAGGAGCGATGATGCCGGCATCGATCACCTCCTGCATGGTCTGCCGTGCCGAGTCGAGCCGCTGCCGGCTGAGCGCCATGCTGTCCTCCGACGGCGTGAAACCCGGCACGTCGCGCCCAAAGAGGATATGCTCGAGGTCGGGATTCTCCTGAGCGAACGCCATCCGCGTCTCGGCCCAGGCCCGCAGGCGCTCCCAACTCGGAGGATACTCGGCATAGACCGCCTGCAGACGCTCGTAGATGAGCGTCATGCCACGGCGATAGAGCTCATCGTAGATCGCCGCCTTGCCCGGGAAGTATTTGTAGAGGGCGGACGTTTGCACGCCGACCATGCGCGCGATCTCATGGAGGTTGAGCGCCGCGACGCCGTCCCGCCGCATGATGACCCGCGCCGCCGCCAGGATGGCCTCGGTCATCTCCCGGCGATTCCGCTCCTGCCGCTCCTTCGGTGAGAGCGGCTTCTGAAACTCGACGGCCATCACGACAACTCCAGCGATCTAGCGTCCACTCTGGTGAACAATATTCACTTAGATGGACAGCATTATCGTAAGGGTAGCCGCGCGTGCTGTCAAGTGGGAATCTCGTGGCGAGACGAGATCTTGCCACGACGACGGAGCGTTGCCGGGACTTTAGAACGCGCGGGACGCGTTGGCAGCTCGACTGTGATAGCGCGGGCCGTCAATCGGCCAGTCGGCTTCCAGCGTGACCTCGTCGACGTAGCACCAGCCCCAGTCCTCACCCGGCTCAAAGGAGGTGATGATCGGGTGGCCGCTGGCGTGGAAGTGCTTGGTGGCATGCTTGTTCTTCGAACTGTCGCAACAGCCTACGTGGCCGCACTCCATGCAGAGGCGGAGGTGGACCCACCGGTCGCCGGTCTTCAAGCAGTCTTCGCAGCCGTCGGCGCCGGCATGGACCTCGTGGATGTGGTCGGCGTGGGTGCAGGTTCGTTGCATGATGAGTCCTTTCGTTATCTGCCCGTGAGAGTCGCCCGTTACTCGGCGCGGGACGGCCCCGTCGTCTCCGGCAAGCGCTCCATGATGTACGCGGCATACCAGGCCGGCCAATCGTCGTCACGGTGTCCCAGCGTCGTCTCGTAGGCAGCGTGGGCCGTCTCCGCTTCCCGCAGGAGTTGCTCGAGAGCGGCCTGCGTCACGATTCTCTCGTCCATGTCGTCTTCTCCTTGACTCATAGGATACTAGACGTATATATGAGGAGCGCGACACGCCGGTTGAGCCGGGCCCGGCTGGACGATCGGCCCGGACAGGTCACGCAGCTGGCAGCCAGGTGGCGCAAAGAGTAGGGTGGATGGAGATGAACGGCGGTGAAGGACAACGGGACACGACCGTCTTTGCGGTGTCTCCCGCTCCGCTCACCTTTCTCATCGCCGATGTCCGTGGCTACACCTCCTTCACGGTCGAGCACGGCGATGAAGCGGCTGCCCGGCTCGCTCGCCGCTTCGCCGAGATCTGCGACGGGATCGTCGGTACCCACGGTGGCCGGGTGATCGAGTTGCGGGGCGACGAAGCGCTGGCTGTCTTTCCCTCCACGCGCGCTGCCCTGCGGGCAGCAATCGCTCTGCAGACGAGGTTCGCGGAGACCATGGTGGATGACCCGTCCCTCCCCCTCCACGTCGGCATCGGGCTGGATGCCGGAGAGGCCGTTCCCGTCAATGACGGCTATCGTGGAGCCGCTCTCAACCTGGCGGCACGCCTCTGCTCCATTGCCGGACCGGGCGAGATCCTGGTCAGCGATGCCGTGACCTATCTGGCCGGGAGAGTCGATGGAGTAGCGTACGCGGGGCGGGGGCAGATGCACCTCAAGGGCTTCACCGAGCCGGTCGCCATCCTGGAAGTCAAGCGTGAGCAGGATCAGGGCGTCGCGGAGACCGTTCCTCCCGAGGGGGTGTGGTCCCGTCACGTCCGCTTCCGGTCGGAGGCTTTCTAGGGGCGCTGCCGTCCGGCCCCCTTGTCTCGCGGCAACAGGAGATGGCGGGAGCCCTGCCGGCGGAGCAGGTGTCTCTCGATCCGGCGGGGAGGAAAATCGCGTGGTTCCGGCCGCGTACCTCGTCTACTTCGCGGCGAGTGTCGGCGCCAGCGCGGCGCTGACAGGCCTCCTGTTCGTCGCCGTCTCGCTCTCGCCGGCGCGCATTGTCGGCCCGGAATCGACGGTGGCGCAGCGCGCCCGCGCCGGGAGCGCCTTCATGGCCCTTCTCGATGCCTTTTTCGTGTCCTTCACCGCCCTCATTCCCGGCGTCGACCTGGGCAATCCCGCTCTGCTGACCGGCGTCATTGCCATGATCAATACCCTCAGCCTGGCCCGCCGCTTCTGGAGCGAACCACGCCAACACCACGAACTCCACGGTGTCACGCTGCTCATCGGCAGCTTCGCTATCTACCTGTTGCAGATCTGGTATGCACTGCCCCTCATCTTCAACCCGCACGCCGTCCGCAACGTCGAGGCTCTGGCCTATCTCCTCATCGGGACTTACGCCCTCGGTCTGGGCCGCTCCTGGGTACTGCTGGGAGCGCAGCACGAGGGCCTGTTCACGTTATTCGGCATCGGAGGGAGCGCGGCGACGCCGGCTGAGGGGCCGCCTGACGAGAGGACGGATGAGCCGGCGAAACCCTAGCAGCAGACTCGACTACGACGCGAGCACGCGCGGCCCGGCGGCGCGCAGCAGAACGGTGGCCCAGGTACGGTAGGGGCGCCACCTCTCGGCGATGGCGTGCATTTCCTCGGGACTGGCGTCATGTCCCAGGCCATAGAGTTGACCGGCCAGTGCCAGCGCCTTCGGCTCGTTCTCGGGGAGGACATCGGTGTGTCCCAGAGCACGGATCACGATCAGAGCGCTGTAAAAAGGACCGATGCCCGGTAATCTCTGCACATCCTCCATGGCATCCTCCGGCGGCAGGGCGCGCAGTCGCTCCGTGTCCAGATCGCCATGCTGCGCGACTGCGGCAATCCCGTGCATGCGGTGCAGTTTCTCCTCGGGAATGCCCGGGAACGATGCGACGCCGAGCATCTGCTGAGGGGTTGGCAGCGCCGCCGTTTCCTCCCCGGCGACCGTCAAGACCTTTCCGTGCTCCCGGCTCAGTCGCTCTCGCGCCTGCGCCATCTGACGGGCCGGACGCCGGGCGCTCAGCACCGACCAGATCGCCGCCTCGTAGGGAGAATAGAAGAGGGGCGGCCGCAGGCCCG
>Ga0209810_1000239_pt1 | contig 153349 bp, 130 predicted proteins | sample Coa_R1_7_FD_187159 | JGI IMG/M metagenome (GOLD analysis project Ga0209810, IMG submission 187159) | Surface soil microbial communities from Centralia Pennsylvania, which are recovering from an underground coalmine fire - Coalmine... | ecosystem: Environmental > Terrestrial > Soil >... | reverse complement strand
AGGGGGGGGGGGGGGGTAATATCCACTCGGCTGCACTCATTGCAGCCAGGAGGTAAGTATGGCACATAACACTCAACGGCGGCTTCGTGCCGGTTTTTTCGCCGGTTCGGCTATCGCCACCCTGGCGATGGCGCTTCTGGTGGCTTTTTCTCCCCGGAAGGCCTTCGCGTCACCCAGCACCTGGGCCACAGGAACGTGGAACGCAGGAGAGGCAACCTGTACTTGTCCGACGTACTACGCGGGTTGCAAATGCGTCAACCGGGGTTGACGCATGAAAGGGGCGCCGCGCGCGGCGCCCTCCCCTTGTTCCCACGGTGCGCCAGGGCGCTCTTGACCGCTGCCGTGGCGGTCTCTACCGTCGCTGCAGCGGGGCTCAGTGCCGGGCGGCTGAGAAAGGTGGACTCGGTCGTCTTAAAAGGGGCGCCGCGGGCGGATCAAGTGGTGGCCTTCAGCGGCGGCTTCGTTGTGCGGGAGGCGGACTTTCGCCGGCCTGGAACCCAGCAAATCGCGGTGTACGACGCGAACGGCAACCTCGAGTCTCGCGTCGGGCGGTACGGACCCGGACCGTTTGAGTTCGACAGGCTCGTAGGTATCGCGCTGGGTCCAGACCGGGCAATTTGGGCGGTCGACCTTTACAGCAAGGTTATCCGTTACTCGCTGCAGGGGCGTCCGCTGAGCACAACGCTCATTCAGAATCCGGGGTTCGAACCGCAGGCGATAGCACTAGTCCCCCGCCGCAGAGTGTTCTATCTGGCGGGCTGTCAGCCGCTGCACTACTATCTTGATCTCGGCTGCTCGCTACTTCACGAGTACAGCATCGCGGGGCGGGCGTTCCAGCGCTCTTTTCTGCCGACGGCTCCAGTCGCGGTACGGGATCACCTGTTCCCGCTCGAAAATTATTTTCTCGCGGCTGGGCAGAACGGCGATTTGTTTTTTGCCGACGGGCCCGTTTTCGAGTTGGACCGGCTGAATCCGCGCACGGGCTCGATCAGGCGCTTTCCAATCCGGTCCAGTCGAGCGCAGCCACCCGGGCCGCTTCTAACCGGGCAGCAAGCCGCATACTACGAGAGGAGGTATCGTGAGGCCTGCCTTATTCAGGCTCTTTTCGCCGCCGGACGGGTCGTGCTCGTGCAGTTGCGGGTGCCCGCGGAACACGAAGGTTGCCTGGAGGCTTTCCTCGGAAGCGGCCGCCAGATAGCTACAGATCTACTCTCGCCGGGGCGGCTTGTCGGCACTGACGAGGAAAACTTCCTGTTCGCGCAGCAGGGACCGCAGGGGGTCCGCCTCACCGAGTGGCGGTTCACGGGCCAGTGACGGGACCACGGCGGCCGGGAACTTGGTTTTTTGCGCTGGGCACCCTCGGGTTCGTCAGTGCTGCCGTCGTGCTCGCCTGGAAAGTCAGGGTTCTTAGCAGCGAGATCTCACACCTGCCGCCGTCGGTTGACCCTTGCGCCTTGGTCGCTTTACTTAACACCGCCTTGCCGAGCGGCGACGGCGCTGAGATTCGACTGGGCGAGATCAGGACGCGGTACCTGGTCCTTTACATTTTCACGCTACAGGACTGCTTCGGGTGCTTACCGGAGTTGACGGACTTGAACCAGCTGGAACGCCGGCCCGACACTCGCGTTTTCGGGTTGCTGGCGTTCGCCAGCTCCGACGAGGCTCAGCAAACCCGCCGGAATTTCGGCCTCAAATTCCCAGTGCTCCTCGACACAGATGGGCATCTCCTGCGTGGGCTGCGGGTGCCGAAGACTCCCTGGAAATTGGTGATCCGCTTGTCGGACAAGAGGATTATTTATGAGGATCCGCCGAGCGTCGGGCTGAGGGAGCGGGGCGCGTTCCTTGATCGTGTCGAGCAGCTTGCACCCTGATTCCGCGCAGTGACCCGTTCCCCGCAGTCCGCAGGCATCGCATCTCCATCGTTAGCGCCGTACTTGTTGGACTTGGCGAATGGTTTGGCGGACCGCGGCGCCGTCATGCGCGCCGTGCGTCCTGCGGCGACCAGCGTGCACGTCCAATCGTGCGCTCCGCCCCACGCTTGAGCGTCGTCGCAGCCGCGCTTCCCGTCCTAGCGGCGCTGCCCGGCGCCGAGAAGCCCTGGGGGTGCAGTTTTGCGCTGCCCCACCTCCCGTCCCGTAAAATGGATAGGTGACGACGGGCCAAGCCAAGACCGTGCTGATTCTGAAGCCGCGCGGATTTTGCGCCGGTGTGGTGCGGGCCGTGGAAGCGGTGGAGCGCGCGCTCGAGCAATTCGGCCCTCCGATCTACGTCTTCAACGAGATTGTCCACAATCGCACCGTGATTCGCGATCTCGAGGCGCGCGGCGCGATCTTCGTCCGCAGCTTGCAGGATCCTCCGGCCGGAGCGCGCGTGTTTTTCAGCGCCCATGGGGTATCGCCGCAGGCCTGGAATGCGGCGCGCGCCCGTGGCTTGCAAGTCATTGACGCGACTTGCCCGCTAGTCAGCAAGGTGCATATGGAGGCGCGGGATTACATCCGCCGCGGATTCAGCTTGATCATCATCGGGCACCGCGAGCACGACGAGATCATCGGCCTTTTGGGCGAAGTGCCGGCGGAGACGCCCGTCGTGGAAACTCCGGAGCAGGCCGACCGGGTCGAAGTGGCCCATCCCGAGCGCGTCGCCTACTTGACCCAGACCACGCTCAGCCTGGATGAGACAGGCGAAATCATCGCGCGGCTGCGGGCGCGGTTTCCCCGGATCGCCGGGCCCAAGGCGCAAGACATTTGTTACGCCACCCAGAACCGCCAAACCGCGCTGAAGGCGATCGCGCCGGAGGTCGACGCAGTGTTGGTGGTGGGATCGGAAAACAGTTCGAATTCGCTGCGCCTGGTCGAAGTCGCCGCCAAGGCCGGCACGCCTTCCTATCGCATCGACGGCGTGGAAGAGATCCAGCCGGAGTGGCTTGCGGGCGTGACCACGCTGGCATTGACGGCGGGCGCTTCGGCGCCGGAGAGCTTGGTGCGCCAGGTGGTGGCGGAGCTGCAGCGCCGCTTCGGCTTCGAGAACGTGCGAGAAACCGGCGCGATCGAAGAGAACGTACGATTTACCTTGCCGGCCGCGGTGGCCGCCAAGGCGTAAGGATTTCAGTCAGGGAGAACGCCCATGCCCGAGGATCGCCAGGCATTGCTCAACGGGTTGCGGAATATCGCCACCCAACTTCGAATCGACTCCATTCAGGCCACGAGCGCTGCCGGCAGCGGCCATCCGACCAGTTCGATGTCGGCGGCCGAGATCATGGCGGCGCTGTTCTTCGCCGAGATGCGCTTCGACCCCAAGCGGCCGGCGGCGCTGGAGAACGACAAGTTCGTGCTATCGAAAGGCCATGCCGCTCCCGTGCTCTATGCCGTCTGGGCGGAACTGGGCTTCATGCCGCGCGAGCACTTGCTGACGCTGCGGCGGTTCGATTCCGACCTGGAAGGGCACCCGACGCCCATCCTGCCCTTCGTGGCGGTGCCGACCGGCGCCTTGGGGCAAGGCTTGGCGGTGGGGCTGGGAATGGCGTTGGCGGCGCGGATCGAGTCCCGTCCCTATCGCACCTACGTGCTGATGGGCGACGGCGAGACTGCGGAAGGCTCGGTTTGGGAGGCGGCACAGGTCGCGAGCCATCACGGCGTGGACAACCTTTGCGCCATTGTGGACGTGAACCGGCTGGGGCAGAGCCAGCCGACCATGCTGCAGCACCAGATGGAAGTCCATCAGCGGCGCTGGGAGGCCTTCGGCTGGAACGCGCTGGTGGTGAACGGCCATGACCTCGGGCAACTGCTGGACGCCTTCGCGCAGGCGCGCGCGGCGCAAGGCCGGCCCACGGTGATTTTGGCGCGCACGCTCAAGGGCCGCGGCGTCTCGTTTCTCGAGGACAAGGAAGGCTGGCACGGCAAGGCGCTGAAGAAGGGGGCCGAGACGGAAGCGGCCTTGAAGGAGCTGCAGGCGCAGTTCGTGGCCAACGGCGTCAAGCCCGTGCCGCCGGCACCGGTGGGCGGGCCGCCGCCGGCGCCGCGCGAAGGCCTCTCGTTGCCGCGCCCGCCGTTCGACAAGCCGATCGCCACGCGCGAGGCCTTCGGCCAGGCGCTGGCGGCGCTGGGCCGGCTCGACAGCCGGGTGGTGGCTCTCGACGGCGACGTCAAGAATTCGACCTTCACCGAAGATTTTCAGCAAGTGGCGCCCAATCGCTTCTTCGAGAGCTATATCGCCGAGCAGAACATGGTGGGCATGGCCATGGGCATGGCGGCTGAGGGTAAGATTCCGTTTCTCGCGACCTTTGCCTGCTTCTTGACGCGCGCTGCGGATTTCATACGGTTGGCGGCGCTGGCGCGTTCGAACGTGAAGGTGGTGGGGACGCACGCCGGCGTCTCCATCGGCGAGGATGGCGCGTCGCAGATGGGCCTGGAGGACCTGGCGCTGTTCCGCGCCACGCCGGAATCGCTGGTGCTGTACCCCAGCGACGCGATCGCCACCTGGCGGGCCGTGGAGTTGGCCGCGCGCCACCAAGGGCTGGCGTACATCCGCACGGGACGGCCCAAGAGCCCGCTCGTGTACAGCGCCGACGAAACGTTTGCCATCGGGCAAGCCAAGGTGCTGCGCGAGAGCGCGGACGACATCGCGACGGTCGTGACCGCGGGCGTGACGCTGGCCGAGGCGCTGGCGGCTTATGAAGAACTGAAGAAGGCGGGGCTGGTGATTCGCGTCATCGATCTCTTCAGCGTGCGTCCGATTGACGGCAATACCCTGCGCGCCGCCGCCCGCGCGACCAACAATCTGATCATCACCGTCGAGGATCATTACTTGGCGGGCGGATTGGGGGACGCCGTCGCCGAGGCGCTCGGCCCGGAGGGGGCGCGCGTCGTGCGGCTGGGCATCACCCAGATTCCGCATAGCGGCACGGCTGCGCAACTGCTGCACGCCTATAAGATCGACGCCGCCGCCATCGTCGAGCGCGTGCACGCACTGGCCCCCGCCCGCGCCCGGTAGGCGGCGCTCCCCGCGGCGCAAGAACAGCGACCAGAACGCCGGCAGCGGCGCACAACCGCCGCCCCGCGCTACAGCCGGGGATCGCGGTATGGGCGCGCGGCTCAGGCGGCGTCAGTGCCCAGCGCGAGAACGAAATACTGTGCGTGAGCGGGTCCGGGATTGCGCACGCCATGTTCCTGGTTGGAGGCCACGTAGGCGACTCCGCCGGGGCCGAGGACGACGCTTCGGTTCGCGATCGTAACTTCGAGCTGTCCTTCGCGGATCAGGAAGATCTCTTCATGCCGGTGATGGTGCGGCGGGTGCGGCCGGGCGCCTGGCGCCAGATCCGTTTCGTGCAGTTCAACGTGGAAGCCGGTATGGGTTTCGCCCGCCAGCACCGGCCGGGTCCGGCTGGCGCCGGCGCCATGCACCGGCAGGCCGGAGAAGCGAAAGATGCGGGAGGGCAGCGGGGAGGCGGCGGCGCCGAAGGCGGGCAGCGCCGGCAGTCCGAAGAGCCAGGCAAGCGATTGGCGGCGAGAGTAGCGCATCCGGCGATTCTACCGGCAGCCGCACGATTCCGGCGCGTTCGCGCCGAGAGGAAAAGTGCATGCGCCATTTTTCCCCGGAGTGCGCTCTCCCGGCGCATTCCGGCGAGGAGATCGACTGGATCCCTCGCCCGCCGCGCATGGCGGCCGGGCTAGACGGTCATGATTTCTTTTTCTTTGGCGGCGGCGGCCTCGTCGAGGCGCTTCAACTCGTCGTCGGTGAGCTTCTGGATGTCTTCGTGGGCGCGGCGCTCCTCGTCCTCGCTGATCTTTTTTTCGCTTTTGAGCTTCTTCACGCCGTCGTTGCCGTCGCGGCGAATATTGCGCACCGCGGTGCGGTGATCCTCGAGCACTTTGTGCAGGTGCTTGACCAGCTCCCGGCGGCGCTCCTCGGTGAGCGGCGGCACCGGGATGCGAATCAGCTTGCCGTCGTTCGCGGGGTTCAGGCCCAAATCGGCGGCCCGGATCGCCTTCTCGATGTTGCCCAAGGCGCTGACGTCATAGGGCTGGACGGTGAGCAGTTGCGGATCCGGCGCGTGAATGGTGGCCAGCTGATTGAGCGGCATCTCCGTGCCGTAGTATTCAACCCGCACCGCATCCAGCAAGTGGATCGAGGCGCGGCCGGTGCGGATGGAGCCTAGGGCGGCGCGGAAATCGGCGATCGCTTTGTCCATGCGGGTGCGCAGGGATTGAAAAACCTCGCGAAGGGCGGGAACGGAAGCGGATGCGACAGCCATGGCTCAAAGTCCTCGGGGCGACTGTTTTTCGATGATTATAGCGGGCCGGCCCTCGCCCGGTCAGCCGCGCGCGACGGCCGGTGTGGTGGTTTCGGCGATGCGCGAACCGATGGGCTCGCCGAGCACCACGCGGCGCACGTTGCCGGGCTCGCGCAGGTTGAACACGATGACCGGGAGCTTGTTGTCTTGGCAGAGGGAAACGGCGGAAATATCCATGACGCGCAGGTTGCGCTCGATGAAATCTTGGTAGCCGATGGCGGTGAAGCGGCGCGCACCGGGCACGAGCGCGGGGTCGGCGTCGTAGATGCCGTCCACCTTGGTGCCCTTGAGAATGACCTCGGCTTTCACTTCCATGGCGCGCAGCGCGGCGGCGGTATCGGTGGAAAAATAGGGATTGCCGGTGCCGCCGACGAAGATGACGACGCGGCCTTTTTCGAGATGGCGGATGGCGCGGCGGCGGATGAAGGGCTCGGCCACCTGATGCATTTGGATCGCGCTCATCACCCGTGTAGTCCAGCCGCGGCTCTCGAGCGCGTCTTGCATGGCGAGACCGTTGATGACCGTCGCCAGCATGCCCATATGGTCGGCGGCGACGCGGTCCATCTGTTTGGCTTGCAGCGCGACGCCGCGAAAGAAGTTGCCGCCGCCAAGCACCAAAGCGATCTCGACCTGCAACGCGCGCAGGCTTACGATTTCGTCGGCGATTGCGCCCAGCCGCTGGGGATCGATGCCGAATTCCCGATTGCCCGCCAGCGCCTCGCCGGAGAGCTTGAGCAGGACGCGTTTGAAGGCTGGGGCAGGGGCGGCCATGAGGAAGTTAGCCGAGGTCTTCGCCGACCTTGTAGCGGGCGAAGCGGCGTACGGCAATATTTTCGCCGAATTGGGCGATTTTGCCGGCCACCAATTCAGCCACCGACATTTTGTCATCCTTGATGAAGCGCTGATCGAGGAGGCAGGTCTCTTCGTAAAACTTGCCGAGCTTGCCTTCGACGATCTTTTCGATGACTTGCGCCGGCTTGCCGCTGTCCTTCATTTGGGCGCGGAAGATCTCCTTCTCCTGCTCGAGCACGGCCGCCGGCACCTGCTCGCGGCTCAGATAGCGCGGCGCGGCGGCCGCGACGTGCATGGCCAAATCGTGCAAGAGGGCCTGGAACTCGGGCGTGCGCGCCACGAAGTCGGTTTCACAGGCGAGCTCGATGAGGACGCCGATCTTGCCGCCGGCGTGGATGTAAGCGCCGATGGAGCCCTCGGAGGCGGTGCGCGCGGCCTTCTTGGCGGCGGCGGCGATGCCCTTCTTGCGCAGCCAGACCTCGGCTTGCGCCAAATCGCCTTGGTTTTCGGCCAAGGCCTGCTTGCAGTCCATCATCGGGGCGCCGGTGCGGTCGCGGAGCTGTTTGACTAAGGTGGCGGTGATTTCCATGTCTCGATTGGGGCGCCAGGCCGAACCCGCGTCGGGAAATTCGGCTGCAAGCGCTTGCCAGTTAGGCGGTGTCGGCGCGCGGGGCGGAGCCGGGTTCCGATTCGGATTCGGCGCGCTCGAGTTCGGGCGCGATTTCCGCTTCTTCACCCTCGTCTTCGCGGGTTTCGTCGTAGCCGGCGTACTTGCGGTCGGCTTCGTACTGCGCGACGTAATCGGCGGCCAGGGCGGTATCCTCTTCGGTCTCGCCGGCAGCCGATTCGGGCAGCGGCTGGCCTCCGGCCTCCTGGAGCTGCCGGCCCTCGATACAGGCGTCGGCGATACGCGAGGCGAACAGGCGGATGGCGCGCAGCGCGTCGTCATTGCCGGGAATCACGTAATCGACCTCGGTGGGATCGCAATTGGTGTCCACGACGGCGACGACGGGAATGCCGAGCTTGCGGGCTTCGCGGACGGCGATCTGCTCGTTGTTGGAGTCGATCACGAAGAGCACATCCGGCAGATTGGGCATGTCCTTGATGCCGGCGAGATTCTGCCGGAGATGAGCGCGCTCGCGCTCGAGGTGGATGACCTCTTTTTTCGGCAGCAGCTCGTAGCGGCCGTCGGTGGTCATTTCCTCGAGGTCCTTGAAGCGCTTGATGGATTTCTGAATGGTGACCCAGTTCGTGAGCAAGCCGCCGAGCCAGCGCTGGTTGACATAGAACATCTGGCAGCGGGTCGCCTCTTCGGCGATGGCCTCTTGCGCTTGCCGCTTGGTGCCGACGAAGAGAACCGTCTTGCCCTGCCCGACTTGCTCTTGCACGAAGCGGGAGGCGTCCTTGAAGAGCTTCAGCGTCTTTTGCAGATCGATGATGTAGATCCCGTTGCGCTCGCCGAAGATGTACGGCTTCATCTTGGGGTTCCAACGCTTGGTTTGGTGCCCGAAGTGAACCCCCGCTTCGAGCAGCTCCTTCATGCTGATGGTGGCCAATTACCCTCCTCGTGGAGTTTGCAATCCCGCCGGGCGGGATTTTCTCTCCGGGCGCGGTTAGCGCTTGGAGAATTGGAAGCGCTTGCGCGCCCCTTTTTGTCCGTACTTTTTGCGTTCCTTCATGCGCGAATCGCGGGTGAGCATGCCGGCGGCGCGCAGCCGCGCCCGCAGTTCGGCGTTGTACGCAAGCAGCGCCCGCGCGATGCCCATGCGCAGGGCGCCGCTTTGGCCGCTGGGGCCCCCGCCCTCGACGCGCGCGATCAGATCGAACTGCGCGGTGAGTTCCAGCAACCGCAGCGGCTCGCGCGCCTGAATGCGCAGGGTCTCGCTGGGGAAATATTGTTCGAGTTCGCGGCCGTTGATGCGGGTTTGACCGCTGCCCGGACGCAAGATCACTCGCGCCACCGCCAGCTTGCGCCGGCCAGTGCCTCGGTATTGAACCAACTCCGCCATGAAAATGTTCTATTCCTTGTCGAGAGACTTGCCCACGCGGCGCGCCTGCGGCATTTGGGCGGCGTGGGGATGTTGGGCGTCGCGGTAGACGCGCAGTTTGCGCGCCAAGCGCTTGCCGAGGCGGTTGTTGGGCAGCATCCCTTCGATCGCGTCGCGCACCACGGCTTCCGGATGCTTGCTCATGCGCTCGCGAAGGGTGCGCGTCTTCAGCCCGCCGGGATAGCCGGAAAAGTGATGAAATTCCTTGGCCGCCAGCTTCTGGCCCGTAATCTTGACTTTGGCGGCGTTGATCACGACCACGTGCTCGCCGGTGCTCAGGAAGGGCGTGTAGGCGGGATTTTCCTTGCCGCGCAAAAGGCGCGCGACACAGGAGGCCAGCCGGCCCAACACCATGCCGTCGGCATCGACGACGTACCACTTCGCTGCGAGCTCGGCGGCTCGCGGAAAATATGTGCTCATCGCGTCCAAGCTCCCGCCGGCACGTGCAGCCGCTCCGTCTGGCCTTTCACCCCCGACGGACTCGCGTCGCCTCGATTCGGGTTGAAATGGACACCCGCGGCGAAGCCCCGTGCGGGACAATTCTCAACGATAGCGGAGACCCAAGGGGATGTCAAACGCCCGGCGGTGGGGTCGTAGGCGGAGCGGGCACGGTAGAAGAACCGCCCTGCGGCTGCTTGGGCGCGGGCTTGGCTTTTTTCGTACGCGCGCGCGAGGAATGGCGGGACGGAGCCGGCCCGTTGGCATCGTTGATCACCAGGGTTTTGGGCGGCGGCGAGGCCGGCGGCGCGTCCGGATGCGCGGTGCGGAAGCGAGCCAGCTCCGCCGCCTGCGCGGAGCCGGTCACTTGGATGAAATCGGCGAGCGCGTTCAGGCTGGCGTCGGTTTGCTGCAGCGCCGCGGCAATCGCCTCGGCCTGCGCCTGGTCGCCGTAGCGGCCGGCGAGGTCCGCGGCGCGCAGCGCCACCGCATACACCGCTTCGCCGTCGCGATAAAGACGAAACGCCGCGCCCAGATCCTCGGGCGCGCCTTCGAGCTTGAGCGCGAGGCCCGGCAGCGCCTCGACCACGTTCCGTTCGATCGAGGCCCGATCGGTGCGGAATTGCACGCGGTCGGAATCCTTGGCGCGCCATTGCTCCGGCGCGACCTGCGCGAGCGCGCCTTGCAGGTTTTGGAGCGCGCTGAAAAGCGAGCGCGCCAGGGCTGGGCTATCCGGCGCGGCGGCGGGCGCGGCCTGGGCTCGGGCAGCGCATGTCCAGGCGAGGAGCAGGGCCAAGGCGAAGACTAACCTCGCTCCGCGCGGAACAAGCTGGCCCGGGTGGCCCATGCCACGATGATAAGCCTAGACGGCGGCGGCGCGCCCCAAGACCTTGAGGTAAAGGTTTTCGTACATGGGAATGATCTGGGTTGCGCAGAAATTCTCGTCGGCGCGCGCGCGCGCCAGCTCGCCCATTTCGCGCAGGCGGGCGGGGGAGGCCAGCAGGTCCAGGGCTGCGGCCGCCATGCCCTCGATGTCCCCAACCGGGAACAGAAGGCCGCTGCGCCCATCCTCGATCACTTCGGGCAAGCCGCCGACGCGGGTCGCGATCGCGGGCACCTTATAGGCCATGGCTTCGAGGGCGGCCAAGCCGAACGATTCCATTTCGCTGGGCAGCAGCATGAGGTCGCTGATCGAGAGGAGCTCGTGAATGCGGTCTTGCTTGCCCACGAACGTCACCTCGCCGGCGACGTGCAAGCAGCGGGCGCGATGCTCGGCGTTGGCGCGTTCGGGCCCGTCGCCGATCATCAGCAAGCGCGCGGGGCGCTGGCGCGCGATGCGGGCGAAAATTTCGATGGCATCCAAGACGCGCTTGACGGGCCGGAAATTCGAAAGATGCACGAGGATCGGCACCCCGTCGGGGGCGAAGCGGGCCCGGAGCTCGGGGAGCTCGCGGCGGAAGTACTGCTCGCAGTTGACAAAATTCGGAATCAGCTCGATGGGGCGGCGGATTTCGAACTCGGCGATCGTTCGCTGGCGCAAGTACTCGGAGATGGCGGTGACGCCGTCGCTGCTCTCGATCGCAAAGCGCGTAATCGGCAAATAGCCGCGATCGGCGCCCACGAGCGTGATGTCGGTGCCGTGCAGGGTGGTGATGAACGGCAAGCGGCGCGAACTCATGGCGCGGGCCAGATACGCGCTGACGGAATGCGGGATGGCGTAATGGACGTGGAGCAAATCGAGGCGGGCGGAAGTCGCGACCTCTTCCATCTTGCTGGCGAGGGCGAGCGCGTAGGGCGGGTAGTCGAAAAGCGGGTAGCTCGCGACCTCGACCTCGTGGAAATAAATTCCGGATTGGTCAAGATCCAGGCGAATCGGCTGGGCGTAGCTGATGAAATGGATTTCGTGGCCGCGCTGGGCTAGCTCGCGCCCCAGTTCGGTGGCTACAATGCCGCTGCCGCCGTACGTGGGGTAGCAGGTGATGCCGATGCGCATCACCCAAGCTTAACAAGCGGCCAGGCGGTTGGCTGGAGACGGGAGCAGGCGGGCAAATAACGAGGAACGGCCGGTTCGCTTCCCCCCGGATGAGCCGGCCGTTCCTGACTGATCGTCGCGCGGTAACGCGGCCGATGAGACACCCGGGACTTAGCACCTGAAGCACCAAAGCGCGCCGCTGCGCGAGGGACTTGATAATGCGCGGCCTTGCAGTGGGAGGGGCGCCCGGCGAGGCGCGGCCGACCAGCGGGCCTGTTACTTTTCGTTCCCAAATGCCTTTTCTTTCGGACTGGAGAGCCGAGGGCCGGCGTTGGCGCGCTTGGGCCAATGGTGCCAGGCAAACCAGACGACGACTGTGGCGATCACGACGACGATGGCTAGATCGAAGCGGCGGAAAATGCCCTCGATTTGCGGCCAGTTCCGGCCGAGCCGCAAGCCGACGTAGGCCAGCGCCCAGCACCAAGGGAGCGAGCCGAGGAAGGTGTACAGGTGGAAGCGCACCGGGCGCATCCGGGCAACTCCCGCAGGCAGCGCGATAAAGGTGCGGAAAACGGGCAGCAGACGGCAGAAAAAAACCGTCGCTTCCCCATAAGAGGCGAACCAGCGATCCACCTGGTCGAGGTCCTCGGGGCGCAGCAGCAACCAGCGGCCGTAGCGTTCGAGCCAGCCGCGGCCTCCCCGCGCCCCGACTTCATAGGCGACGGCGGAGCCTAAATTGCAGCCCAACGCGCCGACAAGGGCCACGGCCAAGAGATTGAAGCGCCCGGTCCAAGTCAGGTAGCCGGCAAAGGGCAAAATGACTTCCGAGGGCAGGGGAATGCAAGCCGATTCCATGGCCATCAGCAGCAGCACGCCGCCGTAGCCTAGGGTGCCGATGACGTGGAGAATCCAGGTGGCAAGCTGGCCGAGCAGGTGGCCGGTCATCGGCGCTCGTTGGCAGAGCCGGCGCCGGCCTCATCCACGTTGAACTCGCCCGATTCTTGGGTGAAACCGGGCAGTGGGTGCTGGAGGTCGCGGCCTTGGACTTTCAGCCGCATTGTCTCCTCGCCCTCGACGCGGCGCAAAATCGCGAATTGATCGAAGAGCTCGTTGTAAACGCGCGTGACGAGGAAATGCACGCCCGTCGCGTCTTGGCGCCAGATCTGACCCGCTGCGACCTTGGATTTCGACATGTGGATGCGCCGGCGCCTGCCGGCGTCTTCAGTTTAGCGCGGCGTCGCGCGGCTCCGCTCCTGGCTTAATGGCCGGGAGAAAATGAAGATCGCCAGGGTCGAGCGCGCATCGCGGCGGTGCGAATGCGTGTGGGACGAGGAAACGATGGTACGTTTATAAGGCGGATTCGAGAGCATGAAAGTCGCATTTTTAGGCACGGGAATCATGGGCGGCCCGATGGCCGTCAATTTGGTCAAGGCCGGCCACGATGTCACCGTGTGGAACCGGACGGCAGCCAAGGCGCAGCTCGTGCAAGATGCGTGCGGCGCGCGCGTGGCGATTTCACCCGCCGAGGCCGCCGCCGATTGCCAAATCGTTTGGATTTGCGTGAGCGATACGGCGGCGGTGGAACGGGTGTTGCTGGCGGAGGATGGCGTGCTGGGGGTGGCGCGGCCGGGGTTGCTGGTGGCCGATTCCAGTACGATTTCCCCGGTCGCCAGCCAGAATTTCGCCGCCCGGCTGCGCGAGCGCGGGGCGGATTTGGTGGATTGCCCCGTGACCGGCTCGAAGCGCGGCGCCGAAGCGGGCGAGTTGATCTTTATCGTCGGCGGCAAGCAAGAGTCCATCGAGCGGCTGGAGCCGCTGTTCTCGGCCATGGGGCAGCGAGTCTTTGCCATCGGCGGCAATGGCATGGGTCTGGTGGCCAAGCTGGCGATGAACCTGAACATCGCATTGATTTTCCAGGGCTTCGCGGAAGGCCTGGTGCTGGCCGAGAAGGGCGGCGTGCGGGTGCGGCAAATGCTGGAGATCATCGGGGCGACGATGCTGCGCTCGGGCGTGGTCGAATACAAGGGCCCGTTCATCGAGCGGCGGGATTTCACCGCCAATTTCCCGCTGGCGCTGATGCTCAAGGACATTCATCTAATGCTCGATTTCGCCCGCGAAAATCGGGTGAAATTGCCGGCGCTCGAGACCGTGGAGGAGATTTATACGGTCGCGGCCGAAGAGGGTCTGGCCGGAGCCGATTACGCGGCGATATTGACGCTGCTGGAGAAATGGGCGGGATTGCGCTCGCCGGCGCCGACGCCGGTGGAAGCGCGTTAACGTTTCCCTGCTCACTTTTCCGGGGGCCGAGCCGTCCCAGCCACAGAGGGATTGTCATGTCATGTTCCCGTGTCGCTTTTCTGGGATTGCTTGGGGCGTTAACGCTGGCCGTGGCCGGCTTCACCTGGGCGCAATATGAAGGGTCCTTTCAACGGACCTTGAGCGTGAGCGGGCCGGTGCAGATGACGGTGCAGACCGGCTCGGGCGCGATCGTGGTGCGCCGCGGCGCGGCGGGGGTCGTCAGCATTCGGGCGATTATTCGCGGGCGCGACCAGGACCAGATTCACGAGATCGAGCAGCACCCGCCCGTTGAACAGTCGGGGAACATCATCGAGATCGGGCGGCTCAGCGGCGATCTCGGCCGCAACATCGCGATCTCGTACGAAATCACCACCCCGGCGGCGACCTCCGTGAAGGCCAGCAGCGGCTCCGGCAGCGACACGGTGACGGGCCTGGACGGGACGGTGCGGGCGGAGACAGGCTCGGGCAGGGTGGAGCTGCGGCAAATCGGCGGCGACGCGAGCGCGGAAACCGGCAGCGGCGGCGTGGCGGTGAGCGACGTGCGCGCCGCCGTGCGCGCTTCGACGGGCAGCGGCAGCATCGAAATCGACCGCGCGGGCGGAGCCGCGCGCGCTTCGGCGGGCAGCGGCTCTATTACCGTCCACGGCGTCCAGGGTGAGGCGCGCGTGGCCACCGGCAGCGGCTCGATCCAGGTCACGGAAGCGGCGGCGGGCGTGCACGCGGAGACGGGGAGCGGGACCATCGTGATCAGCGGCAGCTTGCCCGCGTTGGCGCGCTGGGAAGCGCAGAGCGGTTCCGGCGGCATCATTTTGCACGTGCCGGCGCAAACGGTGGCCGAGGTGGATCTTTATTCCGGCTCCGGCAGCATCGACTCGAGCCTGCCGCTGACGGTGCGCGGAACGATCAACCGCCACGAACTGCACGGGTTTCTGCACGAGACCGCGCCGGGCCGGGGCGCCTTCATCATCGCGCGCACGAGTTCGGGCTCGATCCGGATCGATTAGACGACGAGTTCGGGAACTTCGAGCGCGCCGAAGCGGAAAGCTTCGAGGAAGGCATCGACGACTTGGGGGTCGAAGTCCGAGCCGGCACCCTTCTGGATGAGGGTCTTGGCCTCGAACGGCGACATCGCCTGGCGATACGGGCGATCGCTGGTGAGCGCGTCATAGACGTCGGCGACCGAGAGGATCCGCGCTTCGACGGGAATGTCTTGGCCGGCGACGGGGCGGTAACCGGTGCCGTCGAATTTGTCGTGATGCGCCAGAATGATCGGCAGCACGCGCCGCAGGCTGCCGCCGACCGGCGCCAAGAACTCCACCCCGCGGTCGACGTGGCGCTGCATCTCTTTGAATTCCTCTTCGGTGAGGCGCGCGGCCTTGTATAGCAGGTCGCGGCCGATATCCAACTTGCCGATGTCGTGCAGCAAAGCGGCGGCGCGGATGTCTTCCAGCCGATCGCCGTTGAAGCCCATGCGCGCGGCGATGGCGCGCGCATAGAGGGATACGCGGTAGGAATGGTTCTGCGTGTATTTGTCCTTGGCGATGAACTGCTGCAAGATCATCAGCACGCCGTGGTAGGTCTCGCGCAACTCCTCGAGGTGCTGGCGGCCGCGGTCATAGAGCAGACCCATGGCGTCCGCCACTAACACCAGCACTCCGCCCCAGATGATGAACTCGCACCAGATCGCCAGCGGGGTGGCGGGAGCGGCCTCGATCAAGTGGGGCTTGAACCACACCAGCAGCAAAACGATGAAGACACTGGCGACGGCCGTGAGCACGGCGTGACGGCGTCCGTAAACGTAGGCAGAAAAGACGGCGGGCAGAAAATAAAGGTCGAGCAGCGCGTGCTGGCCCGCCAGCAGATAGTTGAGCGCTCCGGCGATGGCGAACAGCGAGAGCAGCAGCCATAGTTCCTTATTGACTTCGGCCAGGGCTCTGACATTGAATTTGGGCATAAGACAACCTGGTGGATTGGGCCAACAATAACGTTTTTTGCGGGTTGCGCACACCTGTTAATCGGGACAGGTATTTGAGGCGTATCGGGTCAGGTTCTCCACTGCGGGCGGATGCTTTGAATGCGCTAAGGTAGGGCATTGGCTTGGCACATTTCATGCGTTCGGGCAACCTCACTCGCTCGCTCGGCCCACCCCTATTGGGGGTGGCCGGCGCCGCGGCACTGACCGCGCTCTTGCGGTATTGGCGGCTGGACGGAAATTTCGTCGCCAGCGGCGTGCTGTTGCTCGTGTATGTGCTGGTGGCGGCCGCCGGGCGGCGCGCGGTGGTGGCGGTGTGTGCGGCGCTCGCCGCGGCGGCCGGTTATGTGTATTTGCTCTGGCCTGCGCGCGCGCATGGAGCTCCCCCGATGAGCGTGGGCGGCGCGCTGGTCTGGTTCCTGGTCGCGATGTTCGCCGTGGCAGCCACGGCCGAGATCTGGCGGGACCGGGAACGAGCCGCGGATGGCGCGCTGCTGGCGCTGGAGCGCCGTTACCGGCGGCTCTTCGAACGCAACATGGCCGCGGTTTATACCGCGACGAAAGACGGGCGGCTGCTCGATTGCAACGAGATGTGCGCGCGCATGTTCGGCTTCTCGGGGCGCGAGGCGATGCTGGCCCGGCCCGTCGAGCAGTTTTACATGCGTCCGGAAGACCGCCAGGCTTTTCTCGCCGCGGTCGAAGAGCACAAGCATCTCGCCGGGCGCGAGGCCTGCTACCGCCGCGCCGACGGCGCGCCACTGTGGGTGCTCGAGAGCGCCAGTTGGGTCGCGGATCGTAACGTGATCGAAGGCACGATGGTGGACATCACCGAGCGCCGGCAGGCGGAGGAATTGCTGCGCGCCCGCGAGCACCGCTTCCGGGCGTTGATCGAAAACAGCACCGAAGCGATCGCCTTGGCCGATCCCACCGGCATTTTCATTTTCGCGAGCGAAAACACCGAACGGGTTTTGGGGTACAAGCCTGCGGACCTGCTCCAACGCAAGTTCCAAGACTTGCTCCACCCCGAGGACCGCGCCGCGGCCGTGGCCTTGTGGGCCCAAGCCGCGGCGCGCGCGGGGGCCATTTTGGAGGTCCAGTTCCGGTGCCAGCACCGGGATGGCTCCTGGCGCTGGTTGGGGGGCAGTTTCAAAAACCTGCTCGAAGAGCCGGCGGTGCGGGCGATGGTCATCAACTACGGCGACATCAGCGAACGCAAGGCGCTCGAAGATCAGCTGCGGCAGTCGCAAAAAATGGAGGCGATGGGGCGCCTGGCGGGTGGGATCGCCCATGACTTCAACAATCTCTTGACAGTGATCAACGGGTACAGCGACATTGCCCTGTTGCGGGCCGGCGACAACGAGCCGCTGCATAAGCAACTGGCCGAGATCAAGAGAGCTGGGGAACGGGCCGCGGGCTTGACCCGGCAGCTGCTCGCCTTCAGCAGGCAACAAGCGCTGGCGCCGCGCGTGGTGGACCTTAACGAACTCGTGCAAAGCATGGAGGCGATGCTGCGGCCGCTGATCGGCGAACAAATCGAGGTCGTGACACGCCTGGCGGCGCAACGGGCCCGCGTGCGCGCCGATCCCGGGCAGATCGAACAGATTGTGCTTAATTTGGCGGTCAACGCACGCGACGCCATGCCCAAAGGGGGCGAATTAACGCTCATCACCAGCTTGGTGGATGTCACGGAAGCCGGCGCGGGCTCCGGGCCGCCGCCGGGGCGCTACGTGATGCTCTGCGTGCGGGATACCGGCATGGGCATCAAGCCGGAGCTGATCTCGCGAATCTTCGAGCCCTTCTTTACCACCAAAGAGAAGGGCAAAGGCACAGGCCTGGGCTTGGCCATGGTTTACGGCATCGTGCAGCAGAGCGGCGGACACGTGGAGGTGCGGAGCGAAGTCGGGCGCGGCACCAGCTTTTTCGTCTACCTGCCGGAGGCCGCGGTCGCCGGCAATGCGGGAGGCGGCCGCTCGGGCAAGGGTCCGGAAACGATTCTTCTCGCTGAAGACGAGGACGGCGTGCGCACGCTGCTGCGCGACGCCTTGGTGGCGGAAGGCTATCGCGTTCTCGAATCCCGAGACGGGGCCGAGGCGCTTACGGTCTGCGCCGAGCATGGCGCCAGCATCGATCTGCTGTTGACCGACGTCGTAATGCCCAACCTGGATGGCCGCGCCTTGGCGGAGCGCATGCGCGCCCTGCACCCGGCGGTGAAGATATTGTTCATGTCCGGCTATGCCGACCCCGGGCTGGGTGAGATTAGCGCCCTGGGGCCGCTGCTGCAAAAGCCGTTTGCGGCCGAGACGGTAGGCGAGAAGGTGCGGGAAGTGCTCGGGCAGCGGTAAGCTACTTCTTCTTGCCTCGCTTGCCCAGGTGCTGCGTGACCAGACGAATATAGTCGCCCACCGTGCGGCAGTCCTCCCACTCGTCCTCGCTGAATTCCTGGGCGCCCAGCTTTTCCTCGGCTTGCATCAGCAATTCGGCCACGTCGATTTCATCCAGGCCGAGATCTTCGCTCAAGGAAGCGCTGGGAGTCAGTTCTGCTTCTTCGATCGCCATCTCTTCGGCAATCAGATTGAGCAGCTTGGCATTGAGGGCCTCGGAAGAACGCGGCATATGCAAACTAGGATACCAGCCGGGGGGAAGCGCCCGTGGGGGTGCAGCCGTTAGACTTGAGGCATGGCGAGGGCTGCGGCCACCAAAACGGACTCGTTGCGGGCCTTTTTCGGCCCCGGCGGACAGTTGCAAGCGGCCCAAGGCGAGGGCTTCGAGTTCCGGCCGGGCCAGCTCGAAATGGCCCGTGCGGTGGCCGACGCGCTCGAACGGCGCCGGCATTTACTGATCGAGGCGGGCACCGGCACCGGCAAGACGCTGGCGTATCTGTTACCGGCCGTCGCCAGCGGCCGGCGGATCGTCATTTCCACGGGCACCAAGAACCTGCAAGAGCAGTTGATTTTCAAGGACATACCCCTGCTGGCCGCCGCTCTGGGACGACCGCCGCGGGTGGCGTGCGTAAAAGGCCGCAACAATTACGCTTGCCGGCAAAGGCTCGACGATCTGGAAACCCAGCCGGCCCTGCTGACCATTGCCGAGTTGGAAACGTATCGGCGAATCCGAGCCTGGGCGCGCGAGAGCGAGCTGGGCGATCGCGCGGAACTGGATTTTCTGCCCGAGAACTCGCCGCTGTGGGAGCGTTTGAACGCCCGCAAGGAGATTTGCACCGCGCAAAAATGCCCCGCCTTTGGCGATTGCTTCCTCACACGGCTGCGCCAGCGCGCGCAAGAAGCGGACTTGATCGTCGTCAATCACCATCTATTCTTCGCCGACTTGACGCTGAAGCAGCGCGACCTGCCGGGCGTGCTCCCGCCGTACGAGGCCGTCGTCTTCGACGAGGCGCACGAACTCGAGGAGGTCGCGGGTCAGTATTTCGGCGTTTCCATCAGCACGCACCAATTGCAGGAGCTGGCGCGGGATGCGGAAGCCTGGGTGCGCTTGCAGGTGATCGCCGAGGGACCATGGCTGACCCGCGTGCAGCATGCGGTCGAAAGCGGCACTGCGTTGTTACTCGACCTGGCGGAGGAGCCGGGGCGGTTCGAGCTGAAGGAGCGGACGCGGTTCTTGGAGGATCACCAAGGCGCCTATCGCCGCTTGCTCGATAACTTGCGCGCCGCCGGGAATGAACTGCTGGCCGCGCACGACAGCGCGCCGGAGCCGGAAACCCTGGCGCGGCGGATCATCGATCTTGCGGAACGGGCGGAGCTGCTGCTCGAGGGCGACGAAACCGGCTCGGTCCTTTGGCACGAGCGCCGCGGGCGGGGCGCAATCTTGGGGGCCACCCCGATCGAGGTCGCGGATCTGCTGGAGGAAAACCTCTTCTCCCGCTGCGATACCGTAATTCTGACTTCGGCCACCTTGGCGGTCGCAGGAAGCTTCGACTATTTGCGCGGGCGCTTGGGGCTGCGCCATGGCAGCGAGCGCAGCATTCCTTCCGCGTTCGACTACGAACGTCAAGCCTTGCTGTACATTCCCGACGACCTGCCCGATCCGCGCGAGCCGGAATTCGTGCCGCAGGCGGCCGAGATCATCGCCGCGCTGCTCGCTGCCAGCCAGGGGCGCGCCTTCGTGCTGTTCACCAGTCACGAACAGATGCGGGAGACCTACCAGCGCCTGGAAGCGAAGCTGCCGTTTCCGCTGCTGCTGCAAGGCGAGCAGCCGCGCCACCTCTTGCTGGAGCGCTTTCGCGCCACGCCGCAAGCGGTGCTGTTTGCCACCAGCAGTTTTTGGCAAGGCGTGGACGTGCAAGGCGAGCAGCTCAGTTGCGTGATCGTGCATAAGCTGCCATTCGCCTCTCCCTCGGATCCGGTTACGGCGGCGCGCATTCGGGCGGTGAACGAGGCGGGCGGCCAGGCGTTCATGGAGTTTCAGGTGCCGCATGCGGTGCTGGCGCTGAAGCAGGGGTTTGGGCGCTTGATCCGCTCCTCCCGCGACCGCGGCGTCTTAGCGCTCTTGGACGGGCGGATTCTGCGCCAGCGCTACGGCCCAATCTTCCTCGAGAGCCTGCCTCGTTACCGCCGCACCGGCAGAATCGATGAAGTGCGGGCGTTTTTCGCCGGAGACTAAAATAAGCAATTCGCTCATGGGTTCTTCGCCCCCAGGATTTGGCGCCATGCGCCTTGGCCGGCCTCGGCCGGCCACCGCCTCAGCGGCGGTCTTGCGCCGCTGGATCGAGCAGTTTGAGGACCGGCGCGTAGCCGTGATCGGGGATTTGATCCTGGACCATTTTCTTTGGGGCGACGCGACGCGCATTTCGCCGGAAGCGCCGGTTCCGGTGATCTTGCTGGAACGGGAAAGCTATCGCCTCGGCGGCGCCGCCAATGTCGCGGCGAATCTGCGCGCTTTGGGCGCGCAGGTTTCCGTCTTTGGAGTGATCGGCCGCGACGAAGCCGGCCGCCGACTGCGGGCCCTGCTGGCCGAGGCGGGGATCGACGACCGCGGCGTGCTCGAGCTAGCCGGCCGGCCGACGACCATCAAGCAGCGAGTGCTGGCGCAAAACAAGCACGTCTTGCGGATCGATCGCGAACATTCGGGGCCGATCGGGGCGGCGGCCGGGCGCCTGGCGAGAAGACTGGCGCAGGCCAGTTTCGACGTCGTCGTCGCTTCCGATTACGGCAAAGGCTGCTTGACCGCGCCGCTGATGCGGCGCCTGCTGGAGACGGCGCGCCGCCGCGGCTGGCCGGTGTGCGTGGATCCCAAGGGGAACGAGCTGCATTGCCGCGGCGCCACGCTGCTCAAGCCGAACCTGCGCGAGCTGGCGCATTTGGCGGGCCGCGCCATCGCGAGCGAGAAAGACCTGGCCGCCGCCGCCGAGCGGGTGCGGCGGCGGTATCGCTGCCGCCATCTATTGGTGACCTGCGGGCCCGCCGGCATGCGCCTCTTCGATGACGATGGCGCCGCGGCGATTCGCAGCGCCACCCTCGAAGTCGCCGACGTGACCGGCGCGGGCGATACGGTCGCGGCCAGCGTCGCCCTGGCGCTGGCGGCGGGCGCGCCGGCGCGCCATGCCGCCTTGATCGCCAATCTGGCCGCCGGCGTGGTCGTCACGAAGCCGGGCACGGCCGTCGCCAGCCGGGACGAAATCCTGGCGCACCTGCAAGCGGATAGGGCCGCGGCGGCGACGCCGCAGGCCCAGCGCGACACCCGCGCAGGGCGGCAACGGCGATGATCGCCATCACCGGAGCCGCGGGATTCATCGGCAGCGCGCTGGCTTGGCATTTCAACCGCCTCGGCCGCACCGATCTCGTTCTGGTGGATGATCTCGGGGGTGACGGCCGCTTTCGCAATCTCAGCGGGCTCGATTTCGCCGACTTTTTCGGCAAAGACGACTTCTTGGCGCGCCTCGAGGGCCGCGGCGCACTGCCGGCGCTCGAAGCGATCTTTCATCTGGGCGCGTGCAGCGCCACGACGGAAACCGATGCCGCGTATCTCATGCGCAACAACTTCGGCTACTCCAAAGCCGTCGCCCAATGGTGCCTGGCGCGCAACGCGCGCCTGGTCTATGCCTCGAGCGCGGCCACTTATGGCGACGGCGCGCAGGGCTATGATGACGACGCCGCCGGCTTGGCTTCGTTGCGCCCGCTGAATGCCTACGCCTTTTCCAAGCACGCGTTCGACCTGTGGGTCCGGCACGCCGGCGCCCTGGACCGCGTGGTCGGGCTCAAGTATTTCAATGTCTTCGGGCCCAACGAATACCACAAGGGCGAGATGCGCAGCATGGCGCTGCGCGCCTTCGAGCAGATCGAGGCGCGGGGCGTGGTGCGGCTTTTTCGTTCCGACCGCGCGGATTTCGCCGATGGCGAGCAGCGCCGCGATTTCGTGTACGTCAAGGACGCAGCGGCGATTACCGCTTGGTTTCTCGGCGATCCCCGCGCCAACGGAATCTTCAACGTGGGCAGCGGCCGGGCGCGCACCTGGAACGATTTGGCGCGGGCCGTGTTCGCGGCCCTGGATCGGGAGCCGCGCATCGAGTACTTCGATATGCCGGCGGAACTGCGCGGCAAGTACCAATATGCGACCGAGGCGCCGCTCAGGCGCTTGCGCGCGGCGGGAGCGCCGATCCCCCGGTGGTCGTTGGAAGAGGCGATCGGCGACTACGTGCGGAACTATCTCGTGCCTGGCCGGTTGACGCTGGCGGCGGAGCACCCGGCGCCGGTCGGCGCCGCAGGCGAAATGAGCGCTACCGAAGCACAGGATCAGCGGCCATGAACGACAAGAATAAGGATCGGTGGTTGGGGCTCGACTGCGGCACCGGCGGCACGCGCGCGTTGCTGGTGGACGCCCAAGGCGTCGTGCGTGCGGCGCATTCCGCCGCGCATGCGCCGATCGACATGCCCCAGCCGCTATGGGCCGAGCAGCGGCCCGAGGATTGGTGGCGCGCGGCGCGCGAGGCGATCGGCGCGGTCTTGCGCGGGGCGGGCGATATCGCAATCCGGGGCATCGGCCTCAGCGGCCAGATGCACGGTGTGGTCTTGCTGGACCGCGATGGCGCGGTCCTGGGCCCCTCGATCATCTGGTGCGACCAGCGGGCGCATCGCGAGGCGGAGGCGCTGACCGCTCAGATCGGCTACGAGCGCGCGCTGGCGCTGACCGCCAATCCCATCCTGCCGGCTCTGTCCGCGCCCAAACTGCTCTGGCTCCAGGAGCATCGGCCGGGAGAATTCAAGCGCGCCCGGCGCTTTTTATTGCCGAAGGACTATATTCGCTTTCAACTCAGCGGCGAGTTTGCGACCGATCTCGCCGATGCCAGCGGGACCGGCCTGCTCGACGTGGCAAATCGCCGATGGTCCGAGCCGATGCGTGCGGCGCTCGGATTGCCGGAGGGGTTCCTGCCGTCTTTGCACGAAGGTCCGGAAGTCACCGGCCGCGTCAGCGCGGCTGCGGCCGCGGCGACGGGGCTCGCGAGCGGCATTCCGATTGTCGCCGGCGGCGGCGACCAGGCCGCGGGCGCCGTGGGCAACGGCATCGTGCGGCCGGGGCTGGCGTCCGCGACGGTGGGCACCTCCGGGGTAGTGTTTGCCGCCACCGATCGTCCCCAGACCGACGCGCGCGGCAGCATCCACGCGTTTTGCCACGCGGTGCCCGGACAATGGCACGCGATGGGAGTGACGCAGGCGGCGGGACTGTCGTTCCGCTGGCTCCGCGATCAGCTCTGTCCCGGGGCGGGGGACGAAGCCTATGACGCGCTCTGCCGCGAAGCGGCGACTGCGCCGCCCGGCTGCAACGGTTTGATCTTCCTGCCCTACTTGATGGGCGAGCGCGCGCCGCATCTCGATCCGCATGCGCGCGGCGGCTGGCTGGGGCTCACTGCCGCGCACACGCGTGCTCATCTCATCCGCGCGGTGCTCGAAGGGGTGGCCTTCAGCTTGAAGGATTGCCTGGCCGTCCTGGCCGGCATGAACATCCTGCCGCGGCGCATTCTGCTCAGCGGCGGCGGGGCGCGCGGGACCGTGTGGCCGCAGATTCAGGCGGATGTCTATGGCGTGCCGTGCGGGCGCTGGCGCAATTCCGAAGGCGCGGCGTACGGGGCGGCGCTGCTGGCCATGACCGGCACCGGACGCTTTGCCAGCGTGGCAGAGGCTTGCGATCAAACCCTCGCCGCTGACGCCGAGTTCGCGCCTGGCAACGCGCGCCTTTACGCTGCCGCGTACGATCTCTATCGCGCGCTTTATCCGCGCCTCAAGGACTTGTTCCCGCACATGGCGACCGCGGCGGCGGCGGGCTAAAGGCGCCGGCCCACGAAATAAACCAGCGCCACGACCGCGGCGAAGAGCACCGCGGTGCTGTCGCGGCCGAAATGCCAGCGCTGCGAGGCAAAAAAGATCGCAACGAGCAAGGCGGTGAGGATTACGGCGGTGGCCGTCAGTTGCAGCACCTCCCGCCAAGAATTCGGGCTCAGGCGATCCCCGACGCTGCGCTCGACGAGCTTCGCCAGGCGTTCGCCGGGCGGCAGCGCCGCTTGGGCGTGACGCCAGGCGGCGGCCACTTCGACGGCCTCCGCCGGCGAGGTCGCGCGCCGACTCTCCCGCTCGTAGGCGGCGCGCAGGCGCGCCATGGCTTCGGCGTCATCCGGTTCTTCGTCGCCGGGACCGGCCGCACCCACGCGGCTGGTGAAGAACTCGCGGGCCTCCTCGGTGGTCATCCTGGTTTCATCTTCGCCCGGCGCGCGGAAGCGGCGCAACGGCTAGCGCGCGACCGCGCTGACCGCGCCAATTCGGCCGGCGCGCAAACGGCGTGCGGGAGCAGCCCGTCCGATCAGACGCGAGGGTGCGGAGCCGCTTCCGGCAGCAGTTCGATCCGCGCCATGGCTTGCCGGGGTGCCTCATGGCTCATGAACCAACGCCAAACCGAGCCGCTGCGGGCATTTTCGGCGCTGAGCAAGCCGATGCCGAGATCGATGCCCAAGACATGCGGGCTAACCCAGCCGGTAAGGGGATTGAAGGCATCGCAGAAACCATAGGCGCCCCAGATGGGTTGGCGGAAGCCGTTTCGAGCCGGCAGCCCGTTCCCGTAGTCCCGCAGCATCGCGGCGAGGTCGTCTTGGCAGAGATCGGGCGTGAACATCAACGACCCGGCCGCCGCGCACGGAACCAGCGTGCCGTCGATGTCGGAGGCGAAGGGCGGTCCGCCCCAGGCCATATAGCCGTGCGCGCCCTCGGAAGCGGTGATGCCCCAATGCTCGTCGTCGTAGTCGGGAAAGCGCGCATGCAGGCTGGCGCAGAAGGCGCGGTGCGCGCGCGTGGCCGCGACCGAATTCTCGAAATAATTGATATGCTCGCCCTGCCGCTCGCGCCGATGCCGGTAGTCAACCCAAGCATGCGAGTACTGGTGGATGAATAAGGGACGGGCGCCGGCGATATAGCGATAGCCGGCGAAGTCGATCCACGGGCGCCGCCAGGCGTACCAACTGGCCGGCGCGAGCGGCCGCTCGGCGGCGCCGATGCCCAGCAAATAGAGAATCGTGGCCTCGTCGTAGCTATCCCAGCGATAGGGGATAAAGCCTCTTTCCGGCGTCCACCCATGGCTCAGCAGCAGGCGGTCGCCCGCGAGCATCCACTGGAAATCCAAACGTCGATAGAGCCGTTGCGCGAGCGCGGCGATCTCGCGATCGTCGTCGAACGCGGCGCCGGCGGCGAGCACGCCGGCGATGAGCAAGGCCGTGTCGATCGAGGAAAGCTCGCTTTGCCAGGCGCGGCTGCCGCTGGCGAGATCGAGGAAATGGAAATACCAGCCATGCACATGCTGCGCGCGGTGCGCGAAAAAGCGCAGCGTGGCGCGCGCGCGTTGGCGCGCCGCGCCGCCATCCACCCAGCCGCGCTCGGCGCCGATGGCCAGGGCGGTGAGACCGAAGCCGGTCGCGGCGATGCTGGCGACGTGCCAGTGGTGCGGCTCGTCGGGCCGGCGGTCGAGGCGCGCCCGGTCGCGCACGAGGCCGGTGCCGGCATCGGCCTGCTCCCAAAAATAGCGGAACGCCCGGTGGGCCAGCTCGTCGGTGTCGAACGCCGGCCGCCGCGCCGGTTGGGCCAGCGCGGGGAAGGTCGCGAGCGCGGCGATACGGGCTAGAAACTGACGGCGCCCCAGTTCGCCGCTGGGAACGTTAATGTTCGATCTCGACAAGGGCCAGCGCTTTGGGCGCCAACGTCAACGTTAGCAGGGGATTTTCCGAGTCCAAAGCGCGCACGGAAGGAGGCGGCAAGACGGCGGCGCGGCGCAATTCGGCGATCTGTTCGCGCGTGGGGTTGGCGGGGCTGCCCATGGCCCGCCAGGCGGGGAGCGGCGAGCCGTGCTGCGGATCCACGATCCAAATGAGGGCGCGGCTGCCCGGCGGCAGGCCTTCAAACGCCAGGCGGAAGCTGTGCGGCGCGCCGCCGCCATACGCAGGCGCATAGTTCCAAACGGCCAGGGCGAGCGAGCCGTCGGCGCGCCGCGTCGCCAGCACCGAATCGGACGCGGCCGGCACCCGCGTTTCGCCCAGCCGATGCAGCAACGCGAACGCGTTGAAGACGGGCTTGGGAATGTGGTCCTCGGCGATCAGACCGAAACCGCCGTAAAAGGGCGTGCGCACCACGCCTTGCTCTTCGAAAACGTCGGAGAAAGTCCAATACGCCAGCATCTTGGTCATGCCGTCGCAGGCGCTGATCGTTTCGGCGAGCCAAGGACCCATGAAAGCCGAATCGGTGACCGCGGGCTCGTTCTTATAGCTGGCGTTGTACTCGCTGAAAATGATCGGCAGTTGCGGAAACGGCGAGGCTGCCACCTGGTCATGCACTTTCCGCACGGCGCGCGCGACCAGGTCGCGCCGGGAGATTGTTTCCGAGACGCCGAAGACGTTTGCCGCCGAGTCGTTGCCGTACACGTGCGTCGAAACGAAGTCCACCGGCACCCGGCCGACGGCGCAATGGCGCAGGAAGGGCGTCACCCAGGCCGCTTGTGCGGTGGCCGGTCCGCCGACCCGCAAGAGCGGGCTCACGCTCTTGAGGGCGCGCGCGGTGACGTCGTAGAGGTGAAAATAGGTCGCCTGCTTCGGCGCGCCCGCCCAAAAGTCGAGATTCGGCTCGTTCCAGACCTCGAAATACCACTGCGAGACTTCGGCGATTCCGTAACGGGCGACGAGATGCCGGGCGAACGCGGCGATAAGCTCGCTCCAGCGCTGCCAATCGCGCGGCGGCGCCACATAGGGGTGGTACCAAAAGGCCTGCCGCACCGGCGAGGCGGCCAGTTGGCGCGGCATGAAGCTCAGTTCGACAAAGGGGCGAACGCCGTGCGCGAGCAGGCCGTCGTAGATCTGGTCCACGTAGGAAAAGTTATAGACCGGCCGCCCCTGCGCGTCTTCGGAATACAAGCCAACGTCGTCATCGAGAATGCCGTGCGCCCGGACGTACCGAAAGCCGGTGGCGGCATGGACCGTGGCCAGATCCTCGAGGTAGCTGGCGCGCATGGCCAGCCGCGCCCGGCCGGAACCGAACATCTGCTCCCAAAAATGCGGGAACGGATGCCCCGGCCCGCGAGCGTCAATGACGATAGGCGCCGGCGCGTCGCTCGTCGCGGCTTGGCTGCCGGCTGCGGGCGGCCAAAGCGCCACCGCAGCCGCAAGCAGGAATCCGGCGGCGAGCACGCGTTGGCGAGCCGGACGCATAGGATCAGAACGACAGATTCGCTTGCAGCTCCACCATCCTGCCCGCCAACCCGGTCGAGGCGATGCCGAACATCGGATTGGACACCGGCTTGCCTGTGCTGTCGTTGAAATAGCTGATGGTCGTTTGCGGGCTGCCGAACGTGAACGGCGCCAGATTGAGCGTATTGAGGAAATTGAAAGCGTTGACGCGCAAGCCCAGTTTGGCGTTTTCGCCCAAGACTCCCGTGGCCGGCAAGCCGAAGTCCTTGGAGAAGCTCAAATCCAAGTTGGAATAGCGCGGGCCGCGGAAGCTGTTCCGGCCGATGCCGGGGAAACCGGACTTCGTGACGTCGAAATAACTTGCCGCGCCGTTCGGGAAATTGGCGGCGAAAGCACCGGGCGTCCCCGGCGGCAGGAACGCGCTGTTGCCGCTGGCGTTGCCGGCGCCCCCGAGATAAGCGACGGGGCGGATCGGGCAGATCGTGGCCGCCCCCAGGACGAGATTGCAGTTGTTGGAGGCGACGGGCGTCCAGGGAAACCCAGTATGAAACTCGAACACGGGACTGATTTGCCAGCCGCCCAAAGCCTTGCCCAGCAGCGTCGAGGCATCGTTGAAAATGGGCAGATTCCAGGTGGCGTAGGCGCGCAGATTGTGGGTGTTGTCGTAATCCGAGGGGCCGCGCTCGGTCGCGAGATCGGTGGGATAGGTCTGGTTGGTGACGAATCCCGGGCCTTCGGCGGAAATTTCGTCGATGGATTTGCTGTACACGTACGTGACGTCCGCCATCAAGCCGCGCGCGAAGTGATGCTGAACTTGCGCCAGCAGGGCGTTGTAGTTGGCGGTGGTGTCGGGAGTGTACTGGAATACGGCGCCGAACTGCTGGCCGGGTTGCGGATAGAAGTAAAGCAAATTCTTGATGCGCAGCAGGTCGTGGCTGCTGCTGCCTTGATAGCCGATTTTCGCGACCCAGTCGTCCGGCAACGCGTACTGCGCTTGCAGCGAATACTCGTAAACGTAGGGGTTCTGCATGGTCGGCGCGGTGGCCCAGACATTCGGGCTCTGGCCGATGGGGAGATTGTTCGCCGGGTTGATGGGAGCGGCCAGCGCGGGAATAGCAGGGAACGCCATCGGGGTGTTGGCGCTAGCCAAGGCATAAAGCAATTTGCCGCCCATGAACGGGCTGCCGGCTGTTCCGCAGCAGAGACCGAAGCTGGCGACCAACGGGGGATTGGTGTTGGTGTTGTCGAACACGACGTTATCGAAGTTGTCGAAGAAGACGCCAAAACCTCCGCGTAACACCGCCTTGTTTTCGAACGCCTGCGGACTCCAGGCGAAACCGAGCCTCGGCCCGAAGTTATGGTAGACCGGGGGCCACATCGGATTGGGGAAAACGGCCCGCGCTTGCTGTAAGCCGAGAATCGGATCGCTGCCGGGCACGAGGTTTTCGAGATGGCCGCGCGTCTCATTGGGCGGCGCGAAATAGTCCCAGCGCAGGCCGGCGGTCAGCGTCAGGTTCGGCCGAAACTGAAAGTTGTCTTGCACGAACGCGCCGAGAATCGAATCGCGATAGTAACGCTGGGTGTCGGTGGGGGCTCCGGTCCGGGGATCGACCGTCACCGCCTCGAAGATCGGAGCGCCGTTGGCGAAGTCCCAGGGGCCTTGGAAAACGATATCCGGCCGCGCGCCTCCCAACAGATCGTTGTTGTTTTGCTCGCGGTCGAATTCGACGCCCATGGTGAGGGAATGACGGCCGCGCACGGTGCTGAGCTGCTCGCGCAAGGCGAAGGTATTTTCCGCGAAGATGCCCGGCGTCGTGCCCGCTTGCGCGGCGCCGTAGATCAACCGCTGGCCGTTGGGAAAGATGCCTTGGATTTCCGTGCGCGGGATCGCCCAATTGACGTTGGGATTCGCGGTCAGGTCGTTGAACGCCCAGCGTGTGAAGTTGAAGCGCAGTTCGTTGATCGTGGTCGGAGAGAGAGTGCTGACCCAAGACAAGAATCCGGAGGGGCTCAGGCGATGGGTGCTGAGATCGGCCATCGGCCGGCCTTGCGCCGCGCCGTCGGCCTGCGTGCCGTCGAAGACGTTGACGAACAGATTCCCGGTGAAGGTGTTGGCGCCCTGGGTGAAATCGATCCGGCCGTTGTATTGCGCGCCGGTGGTATGCGACGGCAGGAAGATCTGCGCGAATTCGAACTCGGGCACGCCGCTGAATCCGCCGCCGATGCTGGTCGAGAAGTTGTCCACGTAGGTGCCGTAGGCCCCCGTGGGCGATCCGATGTCCACGCCCTGGCCGACCACTTGGCAGCTCGCCGATGCAAATCCGACGCAACTGGGGGCCAACACCTGCAACACGCGCGGCGCCGCGCCCTTGGCCGCCAAGGTGGCCGCGACCGGGGTCGCCGAGCCGGCGTGCGCGGCGATCATCTGACCGAATTGCGGCGTGTCCACCCATTCGTTCTGGAAGGTGGAGCTGTTGTCGCGCAGTCCCTCGTAGTTGAAGAAGAAGAACAGCTTGTTCTTGAGAATTGGGCCGCCCAGGTGGCCGCCGAACTGGCGGAACGCGGTATCGATGCGCAGCGGCGGGGCGAAGCCGCTCCCCGGATTGAACCCGCCGTATTTGTTGTAGGCGTTCAATCCGGGATCTTGCAGCTGAAAGAAGCCGCCGCCATGGAATTGATTGGTGCCGCCTCGGGTCACGACTTTGATCTGCGCGCCGGAGTTGCGGCCGTCGGCGGCGTTGTAGTCGTTGGCGATCACCGTGACCTCCTGCACCGAAGCCGGACTCGGCGTCAGCACCGCCGCGCCGCCCCACTGCAGGCTGTTCACCGACACGCCGTCGATGGTGTAGTCGTTCGAGGTGATACGCTGCCCGGCCGAGCTAAGAGACTGCTGATTCTCGGTCTGGTAGAGCGCGACGTTGGAGGCGCCGGTGCCGCCGGAACCGTTGTTGGCGCCCGGGCCGTTAGGAAAGCCGACGGATCGCCCGGTGCCGGAGCGCTCGCCATCGCCGAAGACCCCGGGGGTGAGCCGCAGCAACTCGTAGGGATCGCGCCCGAACTTGGGCATCGCCGTCACCACCTGCTCGCTGATGGTGTTCGCGAGGCTGGCATCCTGCGTCTGCAGGGTGGGCAGGGCCGCGCCATTGACCGTGACCGTTTCGGCCACCTGGCCCACCTTCAGTTGAAAGTTGAGCCCGTGCGGCTGTTCCGCGAGCACGTTGACGTTCTGCACCTGCTGGCTTGCAAACCCTTTCGCCGAAACCGTAACGGTATAGAGCCCCGGGGCCAACTGCGCGATCTCATAAACGCCCGCCGAGGTCGTTATGGTGCTGCGCGCCACTTGCGTGGATTGGTTCGTGGCCGTGACGCGCGCCCCTGCCACGGCCGCGCCGCTGGGGTCGGTCACGGTGCCGCGGATGGCGGCTTGATTCTGCGCCTGGGCGGCGGGGCCGGGGCCGAGGACGACCGCCAGAATCAGCAGCAACGGGGCGAGGAATCGGGGGACACGGGGAGAGAGGGGAAATGGAGACATGAGTGTCCTCGAAATCACTAAAACGTTTGAGTCACTGCGCCATCTGATATATCACTAACCCCGGGGAGTGTCAATGGAACTGGGGACCCGGGCATGCACGTCTTGCGGACCGAGCCGGAGTGCCGGATGATGACGGCACATGAGCCAAGCGGGGCAAGCTCGGCGAGGCGGCGCGGCGCCGCCCAGTCTCAAAAGCCTGGCCCGGCAGCTGGAACTGTCGCCGGCGACGATCTCGGTCGTGCTCAATCGGTCGCCGGTGGCCAAGTCCATTCCGGCGGCGACGCAGGCGCGCATTTTCGCCGCGGCCGCCGCGGCCGGCTATCGCCCCAACATCCTGGGCCGGTCGCTGCGCGCCGGCCGCAGCTTCAGCATCGGCGTGATCGTGCCGGAAATCAGCGAAGGGTACGCGGCGCTGGTGCTGGCGGGCATCGAAGACGAATTGCTGCAGGATGGTTACTTTTATTTCGTCGCCAGCCACCGCCATCACGCCGACCTCTTGCAGGAAGTGCCCCGGCTGCTGCTGGCGCGCTCGGTGGACGGGCTGATTGCCGTGGATACGCCCCTGCGGCGGGCGCTGCGCGTCCCCGTGGTCTCGATCTCCGGCCATCACGAGTTGCCGGGCCTGACCTACGTCCGCCTCAATCACCGCCGCGCCGCCCGGCTGGCGCTGGAGCATCTCGCGGCCCTGGGCCATCGCCGCATCGCCTTCATCAAAGGGCAGCGGTTCAGTTCCGATACCCACGTGCGCTGGGAGGCGATCCAGCATGCCGCCGGTGAGCTGGGGCTGACCATCGATCCGGCGTTGGTTACGCAGCTCGAGGGCGACTCGCCCTCGCCTGAGCCCGGCTACCGGGCGGCGCTGGCGCTGCTCGAAGCCGGACGCCGCTTCACGGCGTTGTTCGCCTTCAACGACGTTTCCGCGATCGGCGCGCTGCGGGCGCTGCGGACGCGGTTCCGCGTGCCTGAGGAGGTTTCCGTCGTCGGGTTCGATGACATCGTCAGCGCCGCCTATCATCAACCGGCGCTGACGACGGTGCGGCAGCCGCTGCGCACCATGGGCGAGCTGGCGGCGCGCACGCTGTTGCAGCGCATTGCCGCTCCCCGCACGCGATTCCCCAAGTTGGTGACCGTGGAGCCGGAGCTGATTATTCGTGGTTCGACGGCTCGGTGCGCGGAGGTCGAGCGGAAGCCGGAACCCGTGGCGCACGCCCAAAGCGGCGTGCCGGTGGCCTAAGATGCCGGCCGCGGGCACAGCCGCGCCGCGGGGCCCTAGCGGCGCGCTGCTCGCGGCTTTCGTGCTCGCGGGCGTGGCCACGACGCTGGCGGGGCCGCTCTTGCCCTGGTTCGCGGCGCGCTGGGGGCTGCAAGACCGGCAGCTCGGCGCCTTCTTCGTCGTGCAATTTCTGGCCTCGCTGGGTGGGGTCCTGCTCAGCGGCCTGCTGCTGCCGCGCGGCCGCTTTCGCCTGTTGCTGGTCAGCGGCCTGCTGCTGTTGGCTGGGGGCGTCTCCGCGCTGGCCCTGGATACGATGGCCGTGGCGTTGGGCGCGGTGGGCTGTTACGGGCTGGGGTTGGGTTTGGTGATCCCCACGGGCAACTTGCTGACCGCCCGTCAGGCGGCTCCCGACTCCGCCGCCGCGCTCAACCTGCTCAATTTCGCTTGGGGCGTGGGCGCCGTGGCCAGTTCCGGCCTGGTTGCCCTGGCGTTGCGCCAGCCGCATCCCGGTGCAGTCCTCGTCGCCTTCGGCGGCGCCTGCGGGCTCGCCGCCGCCGCCGCTTGGGCCGGCCACCCAGCCGGCGGCGCGACTTTCGATCTGCCTTCGCCGCGGCGCGCACGCCGGCGCTCCGGGGCTTGGCTCGCGTTAGCGCTCCTGTTCTTTCTCTACGTGGGCGTCGAGAACGTGATCGGCGGCTGGATTGCGGCCCTGGCGCGGCGCATGGGCTTGGGCGGCGCCCTCTGGCTCTTGCCGGCCGCGTTGTTCTGGGCGGGACTGCTGGGCGGCCGGGTGACGGCGCCGCTCGTCTTGCGCCGCATCCCGAGTCTGCGGCTGGCGCGCTGGGCGATGGCGCTGGCCCTGGGCGGCATGGCGGCGCTGGCAGGACTCTTCGCGGCCCGGGCGGCGGGTGGCCGGGCAAGCTCCGCGCTCTGGATCGATGCGTCCGCGTTCTTGTGCGGGGCGGGCTTGTCGGTCGTCTTTCCGGAGATCGTCAGCCTGCTCTCGCCGGGCCGTCCCGAGGCCCGCCCGCCCGCCATGGCCGAGCCCCTGCTGTTCGTGCCCGCGGCCCTGGGCGGGGCGGTGCTGCCTTGGCTCTTCGGCGCCATCTCCCAGCAAACGGGCGGGCCGCTCGTCGCCCTCGTCGTGCCGATCGCGGGCGGCTTGGGGATCTTTTTCGCGCTGCCGGCGTGTGCGCGGCGGCGGCGCGCCGCCGCCGCGGCAGCCGCAGGCGGCTAAACCTGATGCAAGACGTTCTCGATGCCGTCCATGGACTCGATGCTCGAGGTCCAGGGGTCGCGGCGCGCGTTGCGATAGTGCGTCTCGAGCGAAAGCGTGCCTTGGTAGCGCATCGCCTTGAGCGCGCGAAACTGGCCCACGAAATCGATGCTGCCCTTGCCGACCGGCATCCAATGATAGTGGCCCGAGGCGTCGCGCACGGCATCCTTGAGGTGCATATGCACGATGCGGGAATGGTCGAGCTTGCTCCAGGCGAGCGGGTAGGGCGTTTCGCCGGCGACGAAGCAGTTGCCGGGATCCCAGTTGTGGCCGAAACGGCGATCGGGGAGAGCGCGGAATAGCCGCGCCGTCTCCTCGCCGGTGGCGACGTTGCAGTCGAACTCGTTCTCGATGACGAGTTCCACGTCCTCGCTCCGCGCCACGGCGAGCGCCTTGTGCAGCTCTTCGACCACGCGGTCGAACACCGTGGCCGGATTGGCGACGCGGCGAAAGGTGAAGATGCGAATCTTGCGCGTGCCGAGTTGATGCGCCACGCCGCAGGCGTGCTTGAGAATCTCGAGTTGCCGCGAGTAGGCGGTGTTGACGGGATTGAGGTCGGAAGCGTTTTCGCGGCCGCGCGTGCCCGGCAGCCAAACCTTGTACACGCCGGTGTCCAGCACCGAGAGCCGCACGCCGGCGCGCGCGAGTTGCTCCTTCACTTGCCGCACTTCGGCGGGCGTGCCGCGTTCCCCGACATACACCGGACCGCGGTCGAACCGGACGTTGCGCAGCTCCACCCAGCGCAGGCGGTAGCGCGGCACGAACTGGGTCAGCACCCGCGCCAGATCGGCATCGGCTTCGTCGGTGATCAGGCCGAGCTTCCAGGGGTAGTCGAAGTCGCCGAAGGGGCGCGCGAGCGCCGGCAACGCCGCCGGCAAGGCCGCGGCCGTCGCGGCGGCGCGCCACAAAAATTCTCTCCGTCTCATGGCAGGGAAGTCTATCACGAGGGTCGGCTTTAGCGCTTGTCAACGGGTCACGGGCGAAATACAATCCCCGGCATGACCAACTCGCCTCTTCTCCACGCCCCGTCCCGCCGCGAATTCCTCGAAGCGGGCGCGGCCGTCGGCCTGGCCGCCATGGCGGCGCCGCGCCGCGTGCTGGGCGCCAACGATCGCGTGCGCGTGGCCGTGTGCGGCGTGCACGGCCGGGGTTTCGACCATATCCGCAATTACGCGCACGTTCCCGGCGTCGAGATCGCCGCGATCTGCGACGTGGATGATAACGTGACCCGGCGGCGGGTGGCGGACATGGAGAAGATGGGCTTGCCGCGGCCGCAGACCTACGTCGACGTCCGCAAACTCTTGGAAGACCACTCGATCGACGCGGTGTCGGTGGCCACGCCGAATCACTGGCATTCGCTGATCGGCATCTGGGTGTGCCAGGCGGGCAAGGATCTCTACGTCGAGAAGCCCATGTCGCACTACGCCTGGGAGGGCCGGCAACTGCTCGCCGCTGTCAAGAAATACAACCGCATCTGCCAGCACGGCAGCCAGAGCCGCTCGATGCCGCCGATTCTCGAAGGCGTCGCGCAAATGCGCAAAGGCTTGATCGGCGACGTCTATATGGCGCGCGGCCTGTGCTACAAATGGCGGCCGACCATCGGCCGCGCGCCGGTGGCGCCGGTGCCCCCGGGCGTGGATTACGACCTGTGGACCGGGCCCGCGCCCAAGCACCCGTTCACCGCCAATCGTTTTCATTACAACTGGCATTGGTTTTGGGATACCGGCAACGGCGACCTCGGCAATCAGGGCATCCATGAGCTGGATATCGCCCGCTGGGGCTTGGGCGTGCGCTACCCGACCAAGGCGACGGCGGTGGGCGCCAAGGTACTCTTCGAGGATGACCAAGAAACGCCGAACCTGCTCAGTTGCACCTATGAATTCGACGGGCCGGGAGACAAGAAGCGGATCTTGGAATTCGAAGTGCGCGGCTGGATCACCAACCACGAAGCTGAAATCGGCACCGGCGCCTATCATGGCGAGGGCGTGCCGCTGGTGGGCAAAGCCACCGCGGCGGCGGAACATCCGCGGCGGCGGCAGTGGACCTGGCAGAACACGCCAATGCACGCCAGCGCCAATGGCCCGGTCAATGGGCCGGGAACGATCGGCAACATCTTTTACGGCTCGCAAGGCTATCTGGGCATGGATGGCTACAGCGGCTACCGGAGCTGGCTCGGCCCCGGCGCCGATCCCGGGCCGGGCGCCTCGGGCGGCAATGAGCTGCTGCATTTCCAGAACTTCATCGACTGCGTGCGCAGCCGCCGCGCCGAAGACATTCATGCGCCCATCGAAGAAGGCTACCTTTCGGTCTTGCTGGTGCATCTCGCCAACGCCTCGTACCTGACCGGCCGCACCATTCACTACGATGCCGCCAGCGAGCGGGCCATCGGCGACGAAGAAGCCAACCGTCTCTTGCACGGCCACTATCGCGCGCCGTACACGGTGCCCGACGAAGTCTGAAACCGGTCGCGCGCCAAGGATCACGCGGCGCGCGGAATATCTGTTCCAGCGTGAACCTCGCTATTGACATTCCATAACCCGCGGACTATCATTCCCGCCACGCTCGGGGCCGAGGCCGTGGTGGAGAGCCGGCACGCCCCGGCGATTACGGGAAGGCGGGAGCTTTATGCGAATCAAGTGGTGGGTGGTCGCCGCCGTGGCGGCGGTGTTGTGTGCGGCGCCGGCTGCGGCGCAGGTGGAAACCGGCTCGGTCGTGGGCATGGTGACCGACGCTTCCGGCGCGGCGATTCCCAACGCCACGCTGGTGCTCACGGAAACGCAAAAGAACATCCAGTGGACCGCGCGCTCGAACGCCAGCGGCAACTATATCTTTCCCGATTTGCCGCAGGGCGTTTACTCCTTGCAGGGCTCCCATTCCGGCTTCAAGACGATCACGCAGACAGGCCTGCAACTCGCGGTCAACCAGACGGTGCGGGTCAATCTCACGCTGCCGGTGGGCGAGGAGCAGCAGACGGTGGACGTGAGCTCGGCGCCGCCGGCGATTCAAACCGACACCGCCGATATCGGCAAGGAAGTGACGGCGGCGGAAGTGCGCGATCTGCCGCTGGGGGGGACGCGCAACTTCCAGCAGCTCTTCGCCCTGCAGCCGGGGGTCACCGGCGTGAGCCGCCAGCACTCCGATTTCTTCAATCCGCAAGCGAGCCTCGACATGCACGTGAACGGCCAGCCGAACGTGGTGGACAACCTCATGATCGAGGGCGTGACCGACAATGAGCGCACCCGTTTGCTGCAAATCTACATTCCTCCCGCGGATGCGATCCAAGAAGTCAGCGTTACCACCAGCAATTACGATTCGCAGTTCGGTCAGGCGGGCGGTTATGTGGCGAACGTGATTTTGAAGTCGGGCACCAATCAATTGCACGGTGACGCTTATGAGTTCCTACGGCCCGACAATTGGGGATCCGCGTCGCCCTATTGCATGTTGACGCCGCCCGCGACGGCGAGCGCCTGTCCGACGTTGACGCCCTATCATTTCAATCAATTCGGCGGATCGATCGGCGGCCCGATCGTGCACAACCGCCTGTTCTTTTTCGGCGACTGGGAAAGCACGCGCGAGAATTTCTCAAGCTTCCGCCAGGCGACCGTGCCCGATGCGCTGTTCCGGCAGGGCGATTTCAGCGAGGCGCTCGATCCGACGCTGATTCAGCAGAAAGGACCGGAATTGGTTTACGATCCGGCGACGGGCGATTCGCAGGGCAACAACCGCACGCCGTTCCCCGGCAACATCATTCCGCCCAGCCGCCTGCAGTCGAACCCGGCGTGGCCGATCATCCAGAACATCATGGCGCTGTGGCCGATGCCCAACGAGCCGGGGCTGGTGAACAACTACGTCGTGAATACGCCGGAGATTCGCAACAACAACCAGTTCGACGTGAAAATCGACGGCCGCTGGCATGAGCGCGACAACTTCTCCTATCGCTTTAGCTGGATGAATCCGCACACCACCACGCTCGGCCTGTTCGGGCTGGCCGGGGGCAACACCGACTTCGACGCCAACGGCACGGACACGACCTATCAGTCGAGCGTCGAGTGGACGCACACGTTCAGCCCCACTGCCATCAATGAGCTGCGCTTGGGGCTGAGCCGCTACCGCAACGTCGCCAACCCCACCGACTACGGCCAGAACGAGGCCGATAAGCTCGGCATCAAGGGCGTGAACATCCAGCCGTTCAACAGCGGCATGCCGACCATCAGTCCGCACGGCGGGACCACCAGCCTCGGATACTCGGCGAGCTTGCCGTGGATTCGCACTGAAACCGACGGCGACATCGTGGACAATTGGACCTTCATCCACGACAACCACACCTTCACCTTCGGAGTGGACCTGGCGCGGCTGCGGGACGATCTGTTGCAGGATCAGACGTATGGACCGCGCGGCGACTTCGAGTTTTATTCCTACGGCACGGCGCTGGGCGGCAGCACGCAAGCCGCCAAAATTTCGCAGGGCGGCTTGGCCAACGGCTTCGCGTCGTTTTTGCTCGACTATGCCGGCTTCGTCGGGCGGGATTTGCCCAACGTCTTCCCGGCCTTGCGCCAGACGCAGCTTTCCTCGTATTTCGGCGACAAGTGGCAGGTCAATCCCCGGCTGACCGTCAACTTGGGGCTGCGCTACGAGTTGTATTCGCCGCTCAAGCCGCATTTCCCCGGCGGCCTGTCCAACTACGATCCCACCAGCAACGTTCTGCTGATCGCCGGCTATGGCGACATTCCGACCTCGCTGGGACTGAAGACCAGCTTCAAGAACCTGGCGCCGCGCGTGGGGCTGGCCTATCGCCTCAGCAACAGCTCGGTGCTGCGGGCGGGCTATGGCATCAGCACGATTCCGTTCTACGACAACAATTACGCCTTCAACTATCCGGTGCGGCAAAACAACGGCTACCCATCGCCCAACTCGTTCTTGCAAGCTACGGATGCGAGCACCGGGCAAATCGTGAATCTGGCCACCGGCATGCCGGCGCCGACGCCGGCCGTGATTCCCGCGAACGGCATCATTCCCGCCACCGGGCCGCTGCTGTCGCAATCGTTCGAAGCGGTGCCCCTCAATCTGCACGAAGCTTATTTGGAGATGTGGAACGTGGCGTATGCCCGGGAATTGCCCTGGGGCTTTTCGATGGATGCCGCCTACGTCGGCAATCACGGCGTGGACATCTTGTATCACCGCAACATCAATGCCGGCCTGGCGCCGCTCTGCCAAAACAAGTGCCTGCCGCTCGGCCTGGCATTCGGCAAGACGGTCGGCGTGGATCAGTTCACGCCCATGGGCAACAACTACAACGCCCTGCAAGTAAAACTGGATCATCGTTTGGGGCGCGCGATCATGTCCACGACGACGATGGCTTGGGGCAAGGCGATCGACTACGGCGGCGGCACCGACATGCCCGGTCTGGGCGACAACGTCAATTTTTCCCGCGACCGCGGCCGCGCCGATTTCGATCAGGCGTTTGCGCTCAGCGAGGGCTTCATTTACCAGCTGCCCTTCGGCGCGGGCGGCTCCTGGGCCAAAACGGGGGCGGCGGCGGCGGTGCTCGGCGGCTGGCAACTCAATGGCATCATGACCATGCACAGCGGCCAGCCGTTTTCGATCGGCAGCAGCACCACGCTGAATTGGACGGGCGTGAACCAAAGGGGGAATATCGTCGGCCCGTTCAAAGTGCTCCACGGTATCGGTTTCGGCAATCTTTGGTTCGATCCCAGTTCGTTCAGCGACCCGCCTTCGGGGACGCTCGGCGACGTGGGGCGCAACACGTTTTCCGGCCCCGGCTACTTCAACCTGGATGCTTCGTTGTTCCGGACTTTTCAGATGAGCGAGCGGATGACGCTTCAGGTGCGCATCGAAAGCTTCAATACCACCAATACCCCTGCGTTCAACAATCCGAACTCGGGCAACATCGATGCCACCAATTTCGGCATGGTCACGGGCGAGAACAAAGCCGCGCGCAACCTGCAATTCGGGTTCAAGCTCGCCTTCTAGCGCGCGGGCGCGTTGCTATTGATTGACGCCGCTGGCGAGGAAGCCGCCATCCACGGCGAGGATCTGGCCGGTGAGGAAGCTGGCCGCCGGCGAGCTCAAGAAGACCGTGGCGCCGACGAGTTCCTCGACGCGGCCGAAGCGGCGCATGGGCGTGCGCAGCAGCAGCTCCTGGCCGCGCGCGGTGGCGTCGAGCAGGGCGGCGTTGAGATCGGTGCGAAACACGCCGGGCGCGACGGCATTGACGCAGACGCCGCGCGGCGCCCATTCGATCGCCAGCGACTTGGTCAGCATCGCCACCCCCGCCTTGCTCGCCGCGTACGCCGCGACCTCGTGAAATGCCACGAAGGAGGTCAGCGAAGCGATATTGACGATGCGTCCGTAGCCGCGCTCGAGCATGGGGCGCGCGAAGACCTGGCAGGCAACGAGCGTGCCGGTGAGGTTGGTGTCCAGAATGGCTTGCCATTCCGCCTCGCTGACCTCGAGCGTCGGCTTTCTCTGCGTGCGGCCGGCGCAGTTCACCAAGATCTCCACCGGGCCGAGCTCGCGGCTGGCGGCCGCGAGCAAGGCTTCGATGCTGGCGCGGTCCGTGACGTCGGCCGCGGCGCCGAACCCGCGGCGTCCCAGCGCCCGCACCTGCTCCGCCGCGGCCTCGGCGAGCGCCAGGCGGCGGCCGGCGGCGGCGACATTGGCGCCCGCCGCGGCCAAGCCGCGCACCAGGGCCAAGCCGATGCCGGAGGTGCCGCCGAGGACGACGGCATTGCGGCCGGAAAGATCGAGAGCGGGCAGCCCGGGCATGGCGAGCGCGGCTTTAGACGGTGGAATGGCGCGCGCAGAGGCGCCGCACCTCCGCCACCAGCTTCGGCACGCCGGTGATTGGATCTTCGCCGTGAGCCAGGCTGGGCTCGTATTCGACTGACATATAGCCCTTGAATCCGGCGCGGGCGAACATGGCGAAGACGCGATCCAGATCGATCGGCGTCTTGTCATCGAACTCGGCGCGAATGTGGGTGTTCGTCGCGAAGGGGATGCAAGCCTGGATCTGCGCGTACGCGTCGCGGCCGGGCGCGGGCAGAAAGTGTGTGATGTCGAGATTGATGCCGGCCCAGGGCGAATGCACGCGATGCAGGATTTCCAGGCAGACCTCCGCGGTCTGCGTGATGCCGGCGTGATCCTCGAGGCCGACCATGATGCCGCGGCGGCCGGCGTAATCGCAAGCCGGCTTCATGGTTTCGGCCACCCAGCCGATGGCCTCGTCGAGGGAATGGCCGGCGGGCAGGGGCCCGGCGAAGACGCGCAGATGGGGCGCGCCCAGCTGGTCGGCGACATCGATCCAACCGCGAATTTCCGTTAAGGCCGCGCGCCGCGCGCCGGCGTCGGCGCGCACCATCGCGGTGCCGCAGGCGGCGCCGGAGAGGGCGAGGCCGTTGCGATAAACGAGATTGCGCAGCGAGGCCAGATACCCCGGATCGGTGGACGGGAAGTAATAGGCGGTGAGGTCGACGGCGGCCAGCTCGAGCTTCACCGCCATGCGGATGAAGTCCTCGAGGGTCATGGCGCCGCGGCGCAAATATCCGTTATAGGAGTAGGCGCAGCAGCCCGGCAGCAGGCGCGCGTCGGCGGCCACTGCGGCCGGAGTCACGTCCAGGGCGGCGCGTTGCGCGGCGGTGATCGGCGTCCCGCGGCGCTGGCCGGCCGTGGCGCCAGCCAGCGCCACGGCGCCGCCGGCCGCTAAGAATTCCCTGCGGGTTGGCGGAAGGCGCATGCGTGTTCCTCAAAACCGGCGGTGCTTCATGGTCTCCGGCGCGGTTCAGTCACGCTATTATATGCGGCGTCATGTCCAAGGGTTTGCGCGTGGGTATCGCCGGCGCGGGCTTCGCCGCCAATCTCCACGCCGTGAGTTGGCGCCGCGTGGCGGGCGTGCCCGTCGAGTTGGCCGGGGTCTTCAGCCCGTCCCCCGAGCGCCGCGCCGCCTTCGCGCAAAAACATCGGATGAAGGCGTTCGCAAGCTGGGCCGAGCTGGCCGCCGCTTCCGACGTGATCGATGTCTGCGCGCCCGGCGCGGTCCACGAAGCCCTGGCCGTCGCCGCGCTCGAAGCGGGGCGGCATGTGATCGTCGAGAAGCCCTACACCGGCTATTACGGCCGCGAGGAGCCCGAGGACATCAACGGCCATAACTACGATCGGGAGCGCGCGCTGCAGCGCGTGCAAGAGAGCTGCGCGCGGCTGCGCCAAGCGGTGACGCGCTCGGGGCGGCTCTTGGGCTACGCGGAAAATTGGGTGTACGCGCCGGCGGTGCAGAAGGAGCGCGAGATCCTGGAAAAATCGCGCGGCCAGATTCTGCGCATGCTGGGCGATGAATCCCACTCCGGCTCTCACGCGCCGAGCTACGGAGTTTGGCGCCAGTCGGGGGGCGGCGCGCTGGCGACCAAGGGCTGCCATCCGCTCTCGGCGGCGATTTACTTCAAGCTGATCGAGGGCCAAAACCGGCTGGGACGCCCAATCCGGCCGGTTCGCATCAGCGCTCATGTTCACCGGCTCACTCAACTGCCCTCCTACGTGGATGAAGGCTGGCTGCGCACCGACTATGTGGACACCGAGGATTACGGCCAGATGCACGTCACCTTCGAGGACGGCACCGTGGCGGACATCCTGGCCTCCGACGTCGTGCTGGGGGGCGTGGCGAATTGGATCGAGGTCTTCGGCGGCAATCACCGCACGCGCTGCAACCTGAACCCGATCGATGCCCTGGAAAGCTTCGTCCCCGGCGCCGAGACCTTGCGCGACGTTTACGTGGTCGAGAAGATCGCGCCCAAACAGGGCTGGATGCGGCCGGCGCCGGATGAGGATTGGCAGCACGGCTATCCCCAGGAGATGCAGGATTTCGCGCTCGCCTTTTCCACCGGGCGCGAGCCGCTGGCCAGTTGGCCGCTGGGCGAAGCCGTCAGCCTGACCCTGGCGGCCGCCTACCTCTCCGCCAGCGAGGGGGGACGCGACGTCGCCATCCCCCAGGTGGCCTAGCGCTATGCCCTGGTTCATCCATGAGGAAGCGGCGATCGCGCCGGCCACGCTGGAAGCGCTGGTGGCGCGTTTGCTCGCGGAAGCGCGCGAGCGCATCGCGCCGGATTTGCGCCGCGTTCTCCTGCTGCCGCCGGATCTGACGCGCATGCACAGCGGCGCCGGCCGGGTGGCCGAGCTCCTCTACCGGCAACTGGGCGAGAAGTGCGACACCCACCTGATCCCCACCCTCGGCCAGCATCGTCCGCACACGGAAGCGGAGAATCGCCGGATGTTCGGCGCGGTGCCGGAGGCGCGCATTCACGTGCACGATTGGCGCGGCGGCGTGCGGCGGCTGGGCGCGATTCCGGCTGCGGTGGTCGCCGAACACACGCAAGGCAAGGCCGATTGGGAGATTCCCATCGATCTCAACCGCGCCGTGCTGGAGGAGCGCTGGGACTTGATTGTGCACATCGGCCACGTCGTGCCCCACGAAGTGCTGGGCTTCGCCAGCCACAACAAGAACTATTTCATCGGTCTGGGCGGGGGCGAGACGATTTCCGCCGCGCATATGGCGGCGGCGGCCTGGGGCATCGAGAACAATTTGGGCCGCCTGATCACGCCCGTGCGCGCCTGCTTCAACTGGGCGGAGGAACGCCTGCTCGGGCGCCTGCCCGATGTCTATTGCCTCTTGGTGCTGGCGCAGGATGAAGCCGGCGGGCGCCTGGTCACGCGCGGCGTTTATGTGGGCGATGACCTCGAGACCTATCTCGCCGCCGCGCGCGCCAGCACGCGGCACAACATCGTCACCGTCGAGGCGCCGCTGCCGCGCGCCGTCGCGTACATGCAGCCCGATGAGTTCCGCTCGACCTGGGTCGCCAACAAGGCGATCTATCGCACGCGCATGGCGCTCGCCGATGGCGGCGAGTTGGTGGTGCTGGCGCCCGGCGTCAAGCGCTTCGGCGAGCAGCCGCAAGTGGATGCGCTGATTCGCCGTTATGGCTATCGCGGCACGCCGGCCACCATGGCCGCCTACCGCGCCGATCCCGAGCTGCGCGCGTTCGGCCTCGCCGCCGCCCATCTCATGAACGGCTCGAGCGAGGGCCGGTTCAAGATCGCTTACGCCGCGGGCGGCCTCACCCGCGCGGAGGTTGAATCGGCGGGGTTCGATTGGCTTGATGCCGACGCGGCGCTGGCGCAATACGATCCGGCGCGCTTGCGGCCAGGCTGGAACGAGCTCGCCGGCGAGCGCGTTTATTTCGTCAATACTCCTTCGCTCGGCCTCTGGACCACCGCCGCGCGTCTCGCCGCCGGCGCCTAACCCCGCGGCAGGTCGCCGAGCAGGCGGGCATACACGTCGCGGTCGGCCGGGCGGAAGAGGACGAAGCGCACCAGCGCCAGCGGCGGCGCCGCTTCCGCGCTCACGGTGGCGATCGCCACTCTGGCCGCCGCCTCGAATGGATAGCCGAAAACGCCGGTGGATAGGGCCGGGAACGCGATCGAGCGCACCCCGTGCCGCCGCGCCAAGCGCAGCGCCTCGCGGTAGCAGGATGCCAGCAACTCCGCCTCGGGCCGATCCACGCCATATACCGGCCCGAGGCAGTGAATCACGAAGCGATTGGGCAGATTGTGCGCGCCGGTGATCACCGCTTGGCCGGGGCGGATCGGGGCGAGCGGGCGGCATTCTTGCTCCAAGCCCGGGCCGGCGGCGCGATGGATCGCCCCAGCAACCCCCGCTCCCGGCTGCAACGCGGCATTGGCCGCATTCACCACGGCATCGATGTCCGGCTGCCGGGCGATGTCGCCGACCAGACATTCCAAACGGACATCTTCGAACTGAGCCGGCATGACGCGCTAGTTTGACCGATTTCGGGCTTCGCCAGAAAAAAGTGTAATTAAAAATACGAAAATCCACAGAACCGTGGTATTGATTACACTCGTGGCCTCGGGTGTGAGCGATTGGCGGCTTCCGCGTAGGGTCTTTCTCGGGCGCCTCGGCGGGGTCATGTGCGGGGTGATTCCGGCAGCGGTGCGATGGGGAAACGAGTGGCTATTGGCGCCGTTGTCCGGCGGCGGCGTGCCGTTGTTTACGAATGTGGCCCAGGCGGCGGGACTGAGCCGGTTCCATGACATTTGCGGTTCGCCAAAAAAAGACTACTTGGTCGAGACAGTGGGCAGCGGCGTCGCGATCTTCGACTACGACGGGGACGGGCTGGCCGACATCCTGCTGATCAGTGGCAGCCGGTTCGATCTTCCCGTTCACCCTCGACTCTCCCCGTTCGCCAGCCGCTTGTTTCACAACAACGGCGACGGAACCTTCTCCGATGTCACCGATAAGAGCGGACTCGTGAACACCGGCTGGGGCATGGGGGCCGCGGTGGCCGATTACGATAACGACGGTCGCCCGGACGTTTACATCACCAACTACGGCCGCAATGCGCTGTTTCACAACAATGGCGACGGAACCTTCAGCGATGTGACGGAAGCGGCCGGGGTCGGCGGGGGCAACTGGAGCACGGGCTGTGCATGGGGCGACTTCGACGGCGACGGAAGGCTGGACTTGTACGTTGCGCGTTACGTGGACTTCGACCGCCGGCGTATCCCTCCGCCCGGGGCGGGCGGCTTCTGCCGCTACCTGGGCGTGCCGGTGGCGTGCGGGCCGCGCGGCTTGCCCGGATTGCGAGATCTGCTCTACCACAACGAAGGCAACGGCAAATTTCGCGAAGTGGCGTGGGATGCCGGCGTGCGCGATAGCGGCGCGTATGGTTTCAGCGTGGTGTGGTGCGACTTCGACAATGACGGCCGGCCGGACATCTACGTCGCGAATGACTCGATGCCGAACTACCTGTGGCACAACGTGGGCGGCCGCTTTGAAGAGATCGGACTCGAAGCAGGGTGCGCACTGAGCGGGGACGGCCAAGCGCAAGCCTCGATGGGCATTGCTCTGGGCGACTACGACAACGACGGTTGGCTGGACCTCTTCGTCACCAACTTTTCGGAGGATTACAGCACGCTGTACCGCAACCGCGGCGGGCAATTCGAAGACGTCACGTTCGCGGCGGGCTTGGGCGTGGGCAATAACCGCCTGCTCAAATGGGGCGCCGCGTTTCTCGACACCGGCAACTCGGGCTGGAAGGACATTTTCGCGGCCGACGGGCACATCTATCCGCAAGCGGTGCAAGCCGGCAACTCCTATCGGCAGCCCAATCAGCTCTATCGCAATCTCCGCAACGGCCGCTTCGAGCTGGCCCGGAGCGCAGAAAGCGGATTCACCGAATGGCGCAGCAGCCGCGGCGCGGCGGTCGGGGACCTGGAAAATCGCGGCGCGCTCTCGATCGTCGTCAACAACATCGACGACGAACCTTTCTTATATCGGCGGGCCTCCCCGCCGGCCGGACATTGGCTCGAATTGCGGCTCATCGGCGCCCGCTGCAACCGCGATGCCATCGGCGCGCGCGTGCGGGTGACGGCGGGCGGCCTGACGCAGACGGATTGCGTGTCGAGCGGCGGCAGCTATCTCTCCTGCCACGATATCCGCCTGCATTTCGGCTTGGGGCGGGCCGCCGTGGCCGAGACCGTCGAAATTCGTTGGCCCGACAATACCGTGGAGACGCGGCGCGGTTTGCCGGGGGATCGCGAGCACGTGATCCGCCAGGGCGAGGGGATCTAAGCCATGGCGCGGCGCGCATGCCCAAAGCGGACGAGAGCCCAGACGAGGTCCTGGGTGCTGGCGCTGGCTCTCCTCGCGAGCTGCGCCGCCGGCGGCGGGCGGGCGCTGGCGCAAAGCTCCCGCGCGGGCGGGCCGCCGATTAGCCCCAAGCTCAGCGCCGCCGCGATGGAAACGACGCTGCAAGCCGTGCAGAGCGCGCGCCGGCGGCTGCAGGCGCACCCCAAGGATGCCGCCGCTTGGCTGAGCCTGGGCGAGGCGCTGGCGGCCGGGGGCGACGACGCGCAGGCGCAAACGGCGGTTGCAAGGGCATTGGCGCTCGATCCGCGGCTCTGCCGCGGGTGGGAAGTGGAAGGCCAGTTGGCCGACGCCCGCCAGCAGTGGCCGCTGGCGGCGCAGCAATACCAGCGGGCCGTCCAATGCGAGCCCCGCGCCGCCGCCCCCCGCTTCTTCTTGGGCGAAGCCCTGCTCCGCCTCGGCGAACTGCAGGCGGCGGAAACGCAATTGCGCGCCGCGCTCGCGGGCGGCCGGAAGCTCTGTTGTTTTTGCGCCGGCTCGCGGCAGACCCCGGTATGTGGTCCCGCCGCTTTATTCATCGACGTGGGCCTGGCGCAAATTGCGCGTCAATTGGGCGATGAGCGCACGGCGGCGAAGGAGTTGCGCGCGGCCCTGGCGCTCGATCGCGATGATCCAGAGGCCCTGATCAGCCTCGCTGAGATCGACCTGAGCTCTGGCCGGGCGCAATCGGCGGCGGCCGGCTTCCGCCAAGCGCTGCGGATCGAGCCGGACTCGGTTGCCGCCTGGAGCGGCTTGGCGGCGGCGCTGCGGCGGGACGGCGAGCCGCAGCAATCGGAAGAGGCGTTCCGGCAGGTGCGCGATTTGGTGCGGCGGAATCAAGCGCGGCTTCAAGCCCGGCAGGAGAGCGACGCCGGCCTGCTGCTGTGGCGGCAAGGCAAGCTCGCGGACGCGGCGGACCGATTTCGCCGGGCGCTGGCGGCGGCGCCGGACGACGCATCCGCGTACAACAACCTCGGCGGCGTGCTGAGCTTGATGGGCGACCGAGCGGCGGCGGAGCGCGCCTTCGCCGAGGCCATCCACCTGCGGCCCTTCTATCCCATGGCTCGTGACAACTGGGGGCTCGTGCTGCTGCAAGACGGCAAGGTGGCGGCGGCGATCGAGCAGTTCCAAACCGCGGTTGCCGAAGAACCGGCCTATCCGGCAGCGCATTTGAACCTTGCGGTCGCTCTCGAACGCAAAGGCGACCTGGCGGGCGCGCAGACGGAACTGCGCCGGGCGCTGGCGCTGGCGCCGGCGATGGCCAAGGCGCACGTCGAACTCGGCCTGCTGCTCCTCCGGCAACATGGCGCGCTTACGGCGGATGCTCGCGATGAGATCGAAACCGGCCTGCGGCTGGATCCGGCGCTCAAGGATTTGCTTCCACCTCAGGTCGGGACGCAACTCGCGCCGCGGCGCTCGCGCACCTCTAACGCGAGAGGCCCGGCGCCCGATATAGGCGGGTGGCCGGATGGTAGTGCAGCCAGTCGAACCAATCTTCGACCAAGCTCGGGATTCGGGCCAGGCACTCGCCGCGGCGCGGGCCCGCCGTCGCGCAGCCGCGAAAATTCCAGCGGCTGGCGCCGGCATCATCCACCAGCGCCCAGGCCGGCGGCGTCGCCGCGGCCGGTTTCGCTTGGGCCGGGGAGCGCGGCTTGGCGCCGGGCGGTTGCTGGCCGGCGGGCGCCGGCGCGGCCACGGCTCGGAAGAATTCGGGCGCGGCGGGACCCTGCGCGCCCGCGAAGCGCCGCGCGAAGACGCGCACGGTCGTTTGGTCGGGACCGAGGGCGATCAGCAGGGGCGTGCCGCCGAGCGTGTCCTGGATGACGCCGCGGTTCCGCAGGTCCGCGAGGGGATAGGCGGCGGCTTGGCCGTCGCGCGCGACGCCCACGACGAGGTCGCGCGGCCGCGGCGAGTTCTTCGGCACGGGCACCACCGCCGGATCCTTGGCTAAACGCTTCTGCCATCCCGCATGGGCGTAGGATTTTTCGTCCGACGCAACGGGCGCCAGCACGAGCCCCGCCGGATTCTCCTCGCGCCACAAGCCGAAGGTCGTTTCCTCGCTGCTCAGCAGTTCGAGGCGCGCGCCGCGCAGCGGGCCGGCGATGGCCGCGCCCGTGACTTGTTGCCACCACGAGCCGGTCTCGCGATCGCGCATCAGGAAATTTTGGTCGTTGATGCCGGCCAAATAGAAGTGCAGCACGCGCCCGCCGGCCGTTCGCTTCCACACCAGACCGGTGTGGCAGAGCGTTCAATACGTCGCGACGATAGGGACGCCGGCCAATCGATCGTTGACGAGATGGTGGTAGGCCATCTCGAGCACGGGATAGGCCTTGGCTTGGCCTCCGAGGCCGACATCGAGGACGATGTCGCCCGGCTTGATCTTGGCTTGGGCGGCGGGGATGAAGCCGGGATCGGCGACCGGATGGAACAGCCATTCGAAGTAATTAGCGCGCGCCAGCCCGGCGCCTGCCGCCGCCAGTACGATCAGCAGGCCGAGCGAGCTCCGGCGCAGCCACCGGCGCCGGCCAGCGCCCGGGCTCGCGATCCAAAGGCCGGCGGCGCAGAGGATGACGATCGCCGCTGCCGGCAGCGCGATCCGCGGGCCGGCGGTTCTCAGCGCGAGGGCGAGCGACAGGGCGCGCGGCGACTGCGCGCGGAAGGGGCGAATGATCCAGATCGGCGCGCCGACCACCCAAAGCTCGGCCACGAATGCGGCGGCCAACAAGGCCCAGACCAGCCGCCGGAGCCGAGGCGCGGTAGAAGCGGAACTTGCGACACTCATAAGCGCAAGCTTCTTTCCTTGGCCGATTATGGCTGAGATCGAGATCGCTGAATCCGCCGCCGGCCCGGAGTCGCGTGGCAGCCGCCCGGAGTGGCGTTGCCGGCGATGCGGCGTGGCGGAGGCGCTCGCGACCTGATGCGCGCGCCTCGCCGCATTCGCCTCGGGGCCGCCGCTCGGGCGTGGATCGAGGGTCGTGGCGGCCCCGCCGCATCTCTTCCGGCGGCGGATGAGCGAGTTCGATCATCCGTCTTCCAGCGGCTCTCGTCCATAGTCAGTGCTGATTAGCCAGGGCGGTGTCGAGAGGTTAGCGGCGAGGCGGCGATTGGGCGGCGACCGAATCCTTTGGTCGCATCACGGCTCCGCTGCATCGAGGTGCGCGGGCCGGCGCCGCGCGGGTCCCCCGTTCGGTCCCGATGGCGAGGAGCCCAGTGTAGAATCGCCGCTATGCCGAGCGCGGTGCTGCTGGCGCTTTATCGCGGCGATCAAGAACGGGCGCGGCAAATGGCGCAGGGCCGGTCGCTAGACGTCTTCGAGGCTGCGGCGCTAGGCGATCAGGCGCGGCTGGAGGCGCTCTTGCGGGAAGCGCCGGCGCTGGCCACGGCCTGGAGCGAAGACGGCTTTACGGCCCTGCACCTCGCCTGCTTTTTCGGCCATCCGGGCTGCGCGCGGAGCTTGATCGCGGGGGGCGCCATGCTCGAGGCCGAGGCGCGCAACGCGATGCGCGTGCGGCCGCTGCACAGCGCCGTGGCCGGGCGCTGCGCCGAATGCGCCCGCGCCCTTTTGGCCGCCGGAGCCGATCCCAACGCTCGTCAAGCCGGCGGCTTCACGCCGCTGCACGCGGCGGCGCAAAACGGCGACGGCGAAATCGAGGCGCTTTTGCGGGAGCACGGCGCCGATGCCGCCTTGCGTGACGACCGCGGGCGCGACGCCCAGGCCTTCCGCCAGGCCCAATAGCGGCAGCCAATAGATCGCCGGCCGCGGCCGGCGGCGTCAAGACCCCGCGCGGGCCGCGCGGCTCGCGGCTAGCGGCGCGGCGGCTTGTGGGGCCCAGGCGAAGTCCGTATGATCCCGGCATGGCCGACCCCTTCTATGCACTGGTGACCGGCGCCAGTTCCGGCATCGGCGCGGCGCTGGCGCGGGCGCTCGCCCGCCGCGGGCGGCGGCTGGTGGTGACCGGGCGCAACTTGGAGCGACTGGAAAAGCTGGCGGCGGAAACGCGGCCCGCCGCCGGCGACGTTCGCATCGTGCTCGCCGACCTGCGCGCCGAAACTGGCCCCGATCAGATCGAGGAATATCTGGCGCGCGAGGGGCTGCAGGTGGACCTGCTCGTCAACAACGCCGGCTTCGGCGCCGGCGGCGACTTCGCGGCGCTGCCGATCGCGCGGCAACTGGAGATGCTCGACGTCAATATGCGTTCGCTGGCCGAGCTGACCCATCGCCATCTCGTTCGCATGCGGAAACGCGGCGCGGGCGCGATCCTCAACGTGGCCTCGACCGCCGCCTTCCAAGCGGTGCCGTACATGGCGGCCTATGCGGCGTCGAAAGCCTTCGTGCTGCATCTTTCGCTGGGGCTGTGGGAGGAGAATCGCCATACCGGCGTGCACGTGATGGCCCTGTGTCCGGGCACGACGCGCACCGGCTTCTTCGCCGTTTCCGGCATCGCCATGGACGGCCCTTACATCGAGACGCCCGAACAAGTGGCGGAGGCGGCGCTGCGCGCGCTGGCGCGCCGCCGGCCGATCCTCGTCTGCGGCTGGCCGAACCGGGCGATGGTCGCCCTCGAGCGGCTGCTGCCGCGCCGCTGGGTGGTGATGGCGGCCGCGCGCTACATGCGAAAGCGGACGACGGCGGCGCTGGGCTAGAATCAAGGTTCTTCCGCATGAAACCGGCCGTTTTCTTCGACCGCGACGGCACGCTGAACGAAGAGTTGGGGTACATCGGCGAGCCCGAGCGATTTCACCTGTTTCCCTTCGCGCCGGCGGCGGTGCGGCTGGTGAACGAGCGTGGCTGGCCGGCGGTGCTCATCACCAATCAAGCGGGCGTGGGGCGGGGCCTGTACACCGAAGCCGACGTGGCGCGCATCCACGCTTTGCTCAACGAGCGCTTGCGCGCGGAGGGAGCCCATCTCGACGCCATCTACTATTGCCCGCACCATCCCACCAAGGGCGTCGGCGACTATCTCGTTGTGTGCGCCTGCCGCAAGCCCAGTCCCGGCATGATGCGCCAGGCAGCGGCGGAACACGCGCTGGATCTGACCCGTTCGTTTCTCGTCACCGACCGCTTCGACGAAGTGCTGATGGCGGAAGCCGTGGGCGGGCAGGGAGTGCTCGTGCTCACCGGCTACGGGCAACGCGACTACGAGGAGCATCGGGCGCAGTTCGGGGCCGATGGCGCGCCGCCGCGGCTGGTGGTCGCCGACGCGCTCGCAGCGGTGCGGGAGATTCTGCCGCGCATGGAGCCGTGGCGGTGAGAGGCGCATGCGCGCTGATCGAGCGCTGGCAGGGCTTGCGCGTCGCGGTATGGGGCGACTTCGTCGCTGACGAGTTCGTGCAGGGCGAGATTGCCCGCGTCTCGCGCGAAGCGCCGGTGCTGATCCTCAAGCAGCACGCGCGCACCTTGGCGCCGGGCGGCGCCGGCAACGCCGCCATGAATCTCGCCGCCATCGGCGTGCGGGTGAGCGCGATCGGCGCCGTGGGGGACGACGAGGCGGGGGCGGCGATCGTCGCCTGTTTGCGCGGCGTCGGCGTGGATACCGGCGGGCTGCTGCGCATTTCCGGCCGCCCCACGCCTACCAAGACGCGCATCCTCGCCAGCCAGGCGCACACCACGCCGCAGCAAGTGATTCGCGTGGATCGCGAACCGGCGCCCGGATTGAAGCCGGCGCAGGAGCGCGCGCTGCTGCGCCGCGCCCGCGCCTGGGTGGCCCGCGGGCAGGCGCTGCTGATCTCCGACTACGGCTACGGCGCGGTCACGCCGCAGTTGGGCAAGGCGGCTGGCGAGGCGGCGCGGAGCGGCGCCGTGATTACCGTGGATAGCCGCTATCGCCTCGCCGATTACAACTGCGGCTTCACCGCGGCCACGCCGAACGAGCCGGAGTTGGAAGAGATCTTTCATCTGCGGATCGGGCACGATCAAGCCAATCTGGAAGCGGCGGGGCGGGCGCTGCTCGCGCGGCTGGGCTGCCGCTGGCTGCTGGTGACCCGCGGGCGCGATGGCATGGCGGTCTTCGCCCCCCAATGCGCCACGGCTCTGATTCCCGTGCATGGCTCGGATCAGGCGGTGGACGTCACCGGCGCGGGCGATACCGTGATCGCGGTGTTCACGGCGGCGCTGGCCGCGGGCGCCGACGGCTTGACGGCGGCCCGCATGGCGAACGTCGCCGGCGGGCTGGTCGTCATGAAGCGCGGCACGGCGACGGTGAGCGCCGCCGAACTGCGGCAGGCGTGCCGGCAGGCGGAACGCGGCGGCGGGGGGCGGCGCACGGGCTGATGTCCTATCGCGAAAAGATCCTGCCCCTCGAGACCTTGGCCGAACGCGCGGCGGCGTGGCGGGTGCGCTCGGCCAAGATCGTGCTGGCCAATGGCTGCTTCGACCTGCTGCACGTGGGCCATGTGCGGTATCTCAAAGGCGCGCGCGCCGAGGGCGACAAGCTGATCGTCGGCGTCAATTCCGACCGCGGCGTGCGGGCCTTGAAAGGGCCGGGGCGGCCGATCCTGCCGCAACAGGCGCGGGCCGAACTGGTGGCGGCGCTGGGGGTGGTGGACGCGGTGGTGATCTTCGACGAGCCGGACGTGGGCGCCCTGCTGCGCCGGCTGCGTCCCGACGTCCACGCCAAGGGCACCGATTACACTGAGGACAGCGTTCCCGAGCGTGCCCTTGCCGGTGAACTGGGAGTGCGCGTCGCGATCGTGGGCGATGCCAAGGCCCATTCGACGCGCGATCTCCTGGCGCGGCTGCACGCGCGCTCTGGCGCCCCCTGATTGCCGGAGCACGCTCTGCCATGTCCATGCCGGGCCGCATCCTGATCGTGAAGCTGAGCAGTCTGGGCGACATCGTTCATGCGCTGCCGGCCGCCTGCTCGCTGCGCGCGACCTACCCCCAGGCCAAGATCGCCTGGGCGGTGGAGCGGCGCTGGCTGCCGCTGGTGGCGAGCCGCGCCGCCTGGGACGAGGTCTTTCCCGTGGATACGCTGCGGCTGCGCGGCGACCCGCGCACCTGGCCGGACTTCTTGGGCGAGATGCGCGCGCTCCGCGCCTTCGCTCCCGAGGTCGCTCTCGATCTGCAGGGCACGTTCAAGTCCGCCCTCGTGGCCCGTTGCAGCGGCGCGCCGCGCCGGCTCGGCTTCGCCGCGCCGGCGCTGCGCGAACCCGGCGCGGGGTTTCTCTATACCCAGCGCGTGGCGCCGCAATCGGTGCATATCGTCGATCAGATGATGGATTTGGCGGCGGGCTTGGGGCCGCTGCAGCGCGTGCGGCAATTTCCCTTTCCCATTCCCGACGACGTTGCCGCCGGCGTGCAGCGCTGGCTGGAGGATAACCGCGTGGGGCCCTTCGTCTTCTTGTCGCCGGGCGGCGGCTGGGCCTCCAAGCGCTGGCCGACGGAACGCTACGCCTCGCTGGCGGAAGTGCTCTTGCGCGATCACGGCTTGGCGTCGGTGCTCAACCGCGGCCCGGGCGAGCAGGCCATGGATGACGCTTTCCGCCGCGCCTCGGCGATTCGCGCGCGCATTTTCTCCGGCGATACGCTGCATCTGGCCGCGATGCTCCGCCAAGCGCGCTTGGTGGTCGGGGGCGATACCGGGCCGCTGCATCTGGCGGCGGCTTTGGGAACGCCGGTGGTCGCGCTCTTCGGCCCGACCGATCCGCGGCGCAACGGGCCGTATTCGAGCCTGGCGATCGTGCTGCGCAAGGAAGACCGCGTCAGCTATGCGCGCTCGCGCCGCTATTCTCCGGCGATGCTGGCGCTGACGGTCGAGGAGGTCGCGGCCGCGTGCGCCGAAGTGCTGCGCTTGCCCGCCTTGGGGACGACCTCCGCATGAATGCGCCGTCCACGCCGAGCCCGGCCGGCGGCGGCGTTTCCTTTGCCGCCGTGGCGAGCCGCATTCGCGTGCCGCTGGGCTTCGTGCTCGCGGCCCTCTTCATCTGGCTCGCCCGGCCCTCCGCGCGCACGCTCGCCATCGGTTTGCCCGTCGCCGCGCTCGGCCTCGCGGTGCGGGCGGCGGCCGCCGGGCATATTCGCAAGAACGACGTGCTCGCCACCACCGGGCCCTACCGGTACACCCGCCATCCGCTCTACTTGGGCAGCCTGCTGCTGGCCATCGGCTTCGTGATCGCTGCCGCGAGTTGGGTGCTGGCGGCGCTGGCGGCGGTGATGCTGGCGGCGATTTATCTGCCGGTGATTCGCCGCGAGGAGGCGTTCCTGGCGGCGCGCTTCCCTGCCGAGTTTGAGGCGTTCCGGCGGCGCGTGCCGCAATTGCTGCCGCGGTTTCCCCCGGCGGCCGCGCAGCGCGGCCAGGGATTTTCCTGGGGGCTTTACCGGCGGCATCGCGAGTACAATGCGCTTTTCGGCTATCTCGCCTTGACCGCGGTCGTGATTTTGAAGTGGTGGATCGCCAAGAGCTAAATGTCCAGCTCCTCACGGCCGTACGTCCTGATCTTGCTCCTCTGCGCGCCGTTGCTCGCGCAAAATTCGGCGCCCAGCCGCATCGCCATTCCCAACGGCGAAACCCTCGCCTACCGCGCGACCTGGCGGTTGTGGCCGGCGGGGAACGCGACCCTGGCGTTCGCCGATAACGGCGCCAGCGACAAGATTTCCTTTCGCGCGGTCGCCACCGGGGTGGCGGCGATCTTGTACCCGGTGCAGGACGTCATCGAGTCGGCTTACGATCCGCTGTCGTTTTGCGCGCAATCGGTCGAAAAGCAAACTCGCGAGGGGCGGCGCAAGCTGCACACCGAAATTCATTACTACCCCAGCCAAAAGCGCCTGGTGCTCGACGAGCAGAATCTTGACGGGCCGCATCCGGTGGCCAAGCACGAGGTCAAACCCATTCCCGGCTGCGTGCTGGATCTATTCAGCGCTTTGTATTACGTGCGCACGCTGCCGTTGCGGCTGGGCGAGGTGTACAACTTTCCCGTCAATGAAGGCGGCCAGACCGTGGAAGTGCAGCTCACGCCCGACATCAAGGAATCGCTCACCACCCCCGCGGGGACCTTTTCTTGCATCCGCGCCGAGCCGGCGGTCTTCAACACCGCGGTCTTCCGCCGGCCGGGGAAGATGTGGATTTGGTTCAGCGACGACAACCGCCATTTGCCGGTGATGGTCAAAGCGCGGGTGAGCTGGGGGACGATCACGGCCACGCTCACCAGCGTCACCGTGCCATCGCCGGCCGCGGCGCAGCCCGCGCCCCCGCCGCACTGACCGGGAGAAGCCGGTGAGCCGCTTGCGATCCCTCTTGTGCTTGGTGCTGGCCGCGCTCGCGATTCCGGCGCGCGGGCAAGCGCCGCCGCCCGCGCCGCGCCAGCGCCATCTTCCCGCCCATTTTTGGCTGGCGGCGGCGGCGGGCTTGGCGGCCGGGCTCGCGATCGGAGAGGCAGGCGTGAGCTATGCAGCGGTGGCGCCCGGCCAGCGCGCGGTGCAGCGCGTGCGCGTCGGCGTCACCTTTGGCGCGATCGGCGCCGCGCTCGGCGCCGGCTGGGCGGCCGCCGCCGCGCCCTATCCGCCCGGCGAGAACGCGCCCCACTCCTTTTGGCGGGACCGCTGGAACACGCCGCTGCTGGCCGGGATCGTGACCGTGCAGGCGCTCGACTACACCAGCACGCGCTATTTTCGTGACCGCGGCCTGCCCGAATGGCTCTTGACCAACAGCCTGGTGGATAACCGCGCCGCCTTCATCGCCACGGAAGCCGCCTCGGTCGCCGCGGCCATTGCGCTCGCCTATGTGCTTCATCGCACAGGCCATCATCGCTGGGAGCGACTGTTCGAAGCCGGCTATGTCGGCATGGGAATGGTCTCGGCCATCGCCAACTATCGCTATCCCACCGTAGGGCACGCCTTGTTTTGACGGCCACCCCCGGGCGCCGGCCCTAACGCCTGGAAAGTCCCGCCGCGCCGCTCCCCGGCCAACCTTTGCTGGCGCAAGCTGAATCCTACTTTTGAGGCCCCCCAGGGGAACCCTCCGCGGGCCGTCAGAGTCTTTGCGGCCCGCCGCTGTTTGACAACTGAATCTTGCCTTCCTCCGCCCCCAACCAACCGATGCCAAGGAGGGGATTGCCGGCCCATGGCCGCCGACACCCCTCCTTGCGGGTGCCCCAGTTTGGGTTCCCCTCGTTGGGAAGCTCAACACTGCAACGCGCTTTTTGGCTGCCTAGCTCCAAGCTCAACTCAAAGCGTCTCAACGATTTAGCCCTGATGTTCCAGCGGCCGTCGCATCAGGGGTGTTGACCTGTACTTCCGGCCAGGTAAAGCAGCCGAGGGCCGCGGCAGGGCAGGAGGCCGATGGGGCATTCGGCTATGCTCGATCCATGCCGATCTGGCGCGTAGGCAAAAGCGGGTTTCGCTTCAATGCCATGCATTCCTTTCCCAACGATGGGGGATACGACCGCAATCCGCATGGCCACGATTACGAGCTGACGATCTTGGTCGAGGGCACGCGCGCCGCCGGCGAAATGTTGCTGGATACGCGCGAGCTGAAGGCCCTGGTGGATGAGCACGTGATCGCGGCGTTAGATCACCGCGACTTGAATCAAGTTTTGCCCGACCCCAGCACCGAGGCGTTAGCCGAATGGATCTGGCAGCGCCTGCGGCCTCGCATTTCCGCGCACGTGAGGCTGGGCATTCACCTCTGGGAGACGCGCACGACCTCGGTGGAATTCTGGGGTGACTAGAGCTGCGCCCCAGCGGAGGTTGCGGCCAAGCTCCTAGAGCGTGCCGGATCGCCGTTCAGATGCCCTCGGTGCGGGGCAGGCGAGCATGCGCGGTGCCCGACCAGGCCAGCGTCAGCAAGAACGCGCTGTCTTCGAGAGCCTCGACGTCGTGAGGGATGGTGCGATCCAAGACCAGCACATGGCCGGCGGGCAAATCCGCGACGCCCTCGGAGCTGTGCACGCGCACATGCCCGCTGACGGTTTGGATCGAGATCCGGCCGTCGGCGTGATGGCCGGGAATGCGCGTGCCGCCCTTCATGACCGTCAAGACGATGCGGAAATCGGCGAATTTGACCAGGGTCTTGCTATTGCGCCCGGCTTGCCAGGGTTTTTCCGCGCGCAGTTGCTCGATTTGCTCAGCCAGATCGAAACGCAATGCCGGTCCGGCCGTGGGCTCGAGGACCTCGCGCATCCGGCCTTGGGGCGGAGAGGACATGGGCACCTCCTGGTAAGTATGAAACCGTTCCTAGACGATAGTATGCTCGTGAAAATCGCTCGCTTGCGGGCCTGAGCAAAATCATGGCGCCTCGAGCTAATCCGACGCAGGCTGGAAGACGATGACCACGACGACCGCGCTGCCTCCGCAATGGGCGGCAGCTTATGAACGAGATCACCGGCAAGCGCCCGACGCCGCCGATCCGGGACCGGAGCGAAGCGCGGCGCGGCTGCTGGCGGCCTTCATCCTGGCCGGGCTGGTTTTTCTGGCGCTGCCGGGCACGTTCATGGGGGTTTGGAATCTGGTCGAGATTTCGGCCCATCGCGCCCTGGCCGGGGCGAGCACGGCTTGGATTCAAGCGCACGGGCAAGCGCAGGTCTTCGGCTGGGTGGGCAGCTTCATTCTCGGAATCTCGCTTTACATCCTGCCCAAGATGCGGCGGGCGCGGCTGCGCTCGATGGCGCTGGCGTGGGCCACCTGGGCGCTGTGGACGGTGGGAGTTGGCTGGCGCTGGGCGGCGGGCGTGGGCGCGGCGAATTGGCGCATGGGGCTGTGGATTGCGCCGGTGCTCATGATGATCGCCTGGGCGGGGAGTCAGTATCTGCTGATCTTTCCGCAGCACGGCCATCGCGAAAAATTTCCCAGCGATCTGGGCTCGTTGCTGGGAATCGTGGGCTTTGCCGGATTAGGCGCGGCGCTGGTCGTCAATTGGATCGCCGCTTGGCAGCTCGCCTTGCACGGCTCCGCGCCGGCCTATCCGCCGCGGCTCGACCGGATCGTGGTCGAGCTGGCGCTGTGGGGATTCATGCTGCCGCTGGCGTGGGGTTACAGCACGCGCTTCGTGACGGTCTTTTTGGGGTTACAGCCGCCGCGGCAGCACGCGGCGGCGGCGCTCAGCGCCGGTGTGACGGCCTTGATCGTGGTCTTGCTCGCGGGCCAGTTCTGGACGGCGGATCTGCTGGCGGTAATTTTGGTCATCGCCGCGATCTGGACGCTGCGCGTCTATGAGCCGGCGGCGAAGCCGGCCAAGCGGCAAGGCGTGTACCGGCATTACCCGGCGTTCATTCGCGCTTCCTACGGTTGGCTGTTGGCCGGCGCGCTGATCGGCGTTGCCGCCGACGCCTGGCCGGCGCACCCGGGGCTGGGCGGCGCGGGGCGCCATGCGCTGACCGTGGGTTTCATCGCCACGTTGATCTTCGCCCTGGGGCCGCGCATCCTGCCGTCGTTCCTGAGCAGCCGTGAACTTTTCAGCTCGCGCCTGATGGCCGCCAGCCTGTGGCTGCTGAACGTGGGCTGTCTGCTGCGCGTGATCAGCGAAATCGCTGCTTACGGCGCGGCCACGGGCTGGGCTTGGCGGTTCTTGCCGGTCTCGGCGTTTTTGGAACTCGCGGGCGTGCTGGCGTTCGTGGTCAATATCGCGCTAACGGCCGCGCAGGCGCCGCGCGCCTGGTTCCGGCCGGAGACGATGGGCGTGAACGTGCCGCTGTATTGGTACGTCACCAGCTATCCCGGCACGCGCCGCCTGCTCATCGCCGAGGGCATGGGCACGTTGGCGAAAGTGCGAGACGTGCCGCGCTCGCTGACCTTGGCGGAGGCGGCCGCGGCGGATGGCCTCGACGCCGAGGCTGTGCTCGCGCGCTTGCACGATTTCTTCCGGCAGCGGCAGCCGCGCCGCGCCGGCGCTTAGGCGCGCAGCTTCCCTTCCAGAAACGACTTGAGGACCACGGCGTTATTGTGTTCGGCGTCGTGGGAGCTGTAGATCAGGGTCACCGGGCCCGCGCGCGCCGCCTCGAGCAGCGGCTGCCAGGCTTGGGAATTCGCCCGCAGTTCGGCGACATAGCGCTTTTGGAACTCCGGCCATTTTTCGACATCGTGCGAGAACCACTTGCGCAGCGCGGTGCTCGGCGCCACGTCCTTGAGCCAACTCTCGAGCGGCAGATTTTCTTTCTTGACGCCGCGCGGCCACAGGCGCTCGACCAAAAAGCGGCGGCCATCGCTTCGCGCCGGCGGGTCGTAAGCGCGTTTGAGGGCGATCATGACGCCTCCTGGGCCACCGGCTTGGCGGTGGGGTGATAAGTGCCTGCCTGGCTGCGGAACGAGATCGCCAGCCGATTCCAACCGTTGATGGCGATGATGGCCATGGTCAGATCGATCATCTCCTGTTCGTTGAATTCGCGGCGGGCCTCTTCATAGACTTCGTCGGGAACGTGGGAATCGGCGACGAGGGTGACGGCTTCGGTCCAGGCGAGGGCGGCGCGCTCGCGCGGCGAGTAGAAGGGCGCTTCGCGCCAGGCCGGGAGCACGTAGAGGCGTTGCTCGGTTTCACCCAGTTGCCGCGCGTCCTGCGAATGCATGTCCAAGCAGTAGGCGCAGCCGTTGAGCTGCGAAGCGCGCATCTTGACCAATTCCAGCAGCTTCGGATCGAGGCCGGAATGGTTGACGTATTCCTGAACTCCGTACATGGCGCGCATCGCGCCGGCCGCCAGTTTCGAGTAGGCGATTCTTTGTTTCATCGCACCTCCTCCGTTTCAAGCATACCGCTCGGGGATGATTGAGAATGAACGGTGACGATGACGACGGCGCTCTCGAACGTGCTGGCGGCTCTGCCGGGAAAACCGCGGCGCTGGCGCTTGAGCCGCGGGCAGGCGGTGTGGCGGGCCGGCGATCCGGCGCGGGACTTCATCGCGGTGGAAAGCGGCCTGGTCAAGATCGTGCGGCTGGGGCCGGAGGGCGTGGAAGCGATCGTGGGCCTATTCGGCCCGGGCGATTCGATCGGCGACACGGCGGTGATCGAGCGCGGCGTGTATCCCGCCGACGCCATCGTCGCCAGCCGCGCCGCGGCGCTCGCGGGCATCGAAGCGGCGCCGGTGTTGCGGGCGGCGGAGAGCGACGCGCGGCTGGCGGCGGCGCTGCGGGAGGCCTTGCTGGCCCACACGCACGCGCTGCGAAACAAGATCGAGGTCATGACTGCGGGCGGCGTGTCGGAACGCGTCGCCACGCTGCTGCTGCTGCTGGCACGGCGCTTCGGACACCCGGCCGGCGGCGGGGTCGAGATTCCCATCGCGCTTTCCCGCACGGAATTGGCGGCCTTGGTGGGCGCCACGGTCGAAACCACCATTCGCGTTCTCAGCGCCTGGCGCCGCCAGGGGCTTGTGCTTTCGCTGCCCCAAGGCCTGCGGCTCACTGCCGCCGGGCTCGAGACGCTGGGGCGGAGCGCCGCCGCCGCGTCCTTCGAGGACAAGTGAGGGCCTGCGGCAGGCGCCGCCTCGCTTCATCGCCGCTGGCGCGGCTGCGCCGGTTCGTCGCCGCTGCCGCAGCTTGGCCCACGGACATCCGGGTACGCTCGCCCGGCGAACCTCGCGGCGCCTCGAACGTCAGTGAGCGCCGCAGGTGATCGGTTCGACGCCGCCGCCCAGGCGGCAGTGCAACACGACCAACTCGAGGTCTTCGCGGGCCTCGATGGAATGCGGCGTCTTGGGCGCCATGTCGATGACGTCGCCGGGGGCGATGGAGCGCGGCTCGCCGTTCACGGTGAAGGTGCCGGAGCCGCGGACGACGACGGCGATGACATCGGCATTGCTGTCATGGGTCGGAACGGACGCGCCGGCGCGGACGCCCAAGCGCACGGCGCGCACGCCGGCGCGCTCAAAGATCGGGCCCTTGCGAACGGGTGCTTCTAAAACAGTGGTTTCGGCCATGACTTTATTGGAAGGCGGGGGCCGGCGAACTGCCATGAGAAATATCAGCCGCGGCGGCCGGCTGCTGCTGCGTCAAGCAGTGGCAAGCGCCCAAGCCCCAGACGAGGTCGCGCGCCGGGATCGGCACTACCATGCGCCCGGGAAAAAGCGCGGCCAAGATCCGTTGGGCGCGCTCGTCTTGCGCGCAGCCGAAAACAGGCAGCAGAACGGCGCGATTGGCGATATAAAAATTGGCGTAACTGGCGGGCAGGCGCTGGCCCTCGTATTCGACAGGATCGGGCATCGGCAACGGGACGACGCGCAGCGGCGCGCCATCCTCCAGGCGCATGGCTTGCAGCCGCGCGAGGTTGGCGCGTAGCGGCTCGAAATTGGGATCACGGGGATTCTCCTCGAGCACCGTCACCACGGTGCCGGGGGCGACAAAGCGCGTGAGGTCATCCACGTGGCCGTCGGTGTCGTCGCCGGCGATGCCATCGCCGAGCCACAAGATTTGCCGCACGCCGAGCCAATCGCGCAGGGCCGCTTCGATCTCGGCACGCGACAGGCGGGGATTGCGATTGGGATTGAGCAGGCACGATTCCGTGGTGAGCAAAGTTCCGGCGCCATTGACGTCAATGGAGCCGCCTTCGAGGACCATGCCGGGAGAACGCACCGGAATTCCGAGCAGTTCGCCGACGCGCGCCGGCACCGCGTCGTCCTGGGTGAAGGGCGGATACTTGCCGCCCCAGGCGTTGTAATCCCAGTCCAGGATCATCTGCTCGCGGTGGCCGCGCCGGTCGCGCACCAGCCAGATGGGGCCGTGGTCCCGCGCCCAGGCGTCGTCGGTCGGAATGCGATGCAGGTGAATTGGCGCTTGCGCTAATCCCGCGGCGGCGAGGCGGGCGCGGACCGAACGCTCCATACTCTCGTCGAGCACGTTGACGTGCACCGCCTCGCCCTCCACCAGGGCGCGAATCATGGCGACAATTACGGGGGGAATGCGGTCGAGCAGGCCCGGCCAACTGGCCTCTTTGTGAGGCCAGGCGAGCCATGTCGCCGCGTGCGGCTCCCACTCGGCTGGCATGCGAAAGCCCTGCCGTCCGGGTGGGAGAGCGGAGTTGCCGGCGTCGGACACGGGGATTAGAATCGCACGGCTTTGCGCTATGCTGGGGGGGTGAGCCGAGCCGGGCAGGCCGCGAGTTTCGACCTCTGCACGGTCGCGCCGAGCACGGCGGCCGACGCGGAGGCGATTCGCGCCATTGCCAGGGCGGCATGGCGGGCGACGTACGCCGGCCTGATCAGCCCGGAGGCCTGCGACCGCTACGTGGAGCGCGCCTACGGCATCCCGTGGCTGGCGGAGTTGCACGGGCGCGGTGACGTGCGCGGTTTTATCGCGCGCGAACGAGGTCGCGCGGTGGGCTTTGCCATGCTGTCGCTGGGCTCGCCCGCCGACGATCCGCCCGGCGCCGTGCTGCGTAGCTTGTACCTCGATCCGGCCTGCCAGGGCCGGGGTCTGGGCGCGCGCTTGCTGGAGGCGGTGCGGCAGGCCGCGGAAGCGGCCGGCGAACCGTGCTTGTGGGTGGCGGTGCACGAAGATCTCGCCGCCGCGCGGCGGTGGTACGAAGCCCACGGCTTCGTGTACGACGGGCCCGCGAGCTCTTCCATCGGCGGCGAAAAGATCCAGCAGGCGGTGTATCGCCTTCCGCTCGCTTCCGCGGCCGTTCGCTGACCCCCATGGCTCGCTCGACGCGCATCGCCCTGGTGCAATGCCGCGCCGAGCCCGATCCCGCCGAGAATCTGCGGCGCATGCTGGCGCGCATCGGCGAAGCGGCGGCGGGCGGGGCGCGGGTGGTGTGCACGCCGGAATTGTTCCGGACGCGCTACTTTTGCCAAAGCGAAGATCACGCGCATTTCGAGCTGGCCGAGCCCATCCCCGGACCGGCGAGCGAGGCGCTGGCGCAGGCGGCGCGGCAGCACCGGGTGGCGATCGTGGCCTCGCTTTTCGAGCGGCGCGCCGCGGGACTGTTCCACAACACGGCCGCGGTATTCGACGCGGATGGGTCGCTGCGCGGGCTGTATCGCAAGATGCATATTCCCGACGATCCCCGCTATTACGAAAAGTTCTATTTCACGCCGGGCGATTTGGGATTTCGCAGCTTCGCCGTCGAGCCGGCGCGGGTGGGAGTGCTCGTTTGCTGGGATCAATGGTTTCCGGAAGCGGCGCGTCTGACGGCGCTGGGCGGGGCGGAGATCTTGTTCTATCCCACCGCCATCGGCTGGCATCCGGCCGAAAAGCAGGAGTACGGGCAGGAACAAATCGAGTCTTGGCGGCTGATCCAGCGCGCGCACGCCATTGCGAACGGCATTTTCGTGGCAGTGCCGAACCGGGTGGGTTTCGAACCCGCCGCGGGCGGCGCGGGCGATGGCGCGCTCGGGGCGGGCATCGAGTTTTGGGGCTCGAGTTTCGTCTGCGCTCCCGACGGCGCCGTCATCGCCCAAGCCGGCTGCGCGGAAGAGACGATCGTTTACGCCGATTGCGATCTGGAATGGGTGCAGCGCCAGCGGACCCATTGGCCCTTTCTGCGCGACCGCCGCGTGGACGCGTATCAACGCTTGACCGAGCGCTGGCTCGACGATTGAAGCGCCGGGCGAGACGCGGGCGCCGCTCCGAGGCCAACCGCCGACGGGCGCGCCCGGCGCTGCCAAGCCCGGCAATAGGACTGCGCAAACGCGATGCGCTCGGCGTCGCTGGGATGATTGAAGAACCACCACTCGATCCAGCTGGGCGGATCGGGGGGAATCAGATCGGTGCGCAGGTCCGCTTGAAACGAGCGCACCGCCGCGCAGGGATCGGGAGCGACGCGCAATCCGTAGGCGTCGGCTTGATGCTCGAGATGGCGAGAGAAGCCGTGGATGGCGGGCGAGGCCAGGAAGAATAGGACGTAGAGCGACAGCGCCAAGAACGGCAAGCCGGCAACATCGGCGAAGTCGCGATAGCAGAGCCGCTCGCGCCAGCGGCGGTAAAGCCGGAAGGCGATCCAGAGAAAGAGGAGCAGCAGCGCCGCGCCGAAGGCCAGGCCTTGCCACAGATGGCGCAGCACGTAATGGCCGATCTCGTGGCCGACCACGAATTCGATCTCGGCCGGCGTTTCGGCGCGCAGCAGGGTGTCGTAGATGACGATGCGCTCGGTGCCGAAGAGCCCGACGACGTAGGCGTTGGTGTGGCGCGATTGGCGGCTGCGATCGCTGACGAAGATGGCGTTGGGGGATATGCCGGCTTGTTGCGCCATGGCGGCGAGATGCGAGCGCAAGGGTCCGGCGGGCAGGGGAGTGACTCTATTGAAGAGCGGCGCGATGAAAACCGGCTCGATCGCCACGGCGACGATCATCAACGCCACGCAGGGAGCCCAGATGCGCAGCGTGGCGCCCCAGGGTGTGAGTTGCCCGCGGCGCGAGCCAACCCGCAGCAGCGCGTACACGATTTCAGCCGCGATCACGACGGCGGCGAGTTCGACGGCGAAGCTTTTGCCCCACGCCCCGAACCAGCTTGCCGGCGAAGCGACGCCGAAGCCAAAGCGGCGTTCACGGACGAAGCCGATGTACCAGCTAAAGGGCAACTCGGCGACGAAGACGAGCGCCGCGGCGGCGGCGGTGAAGAGGGCGATGCGGGCGCCGCGCGGCCGCCGCTCGGCCCAGTCGCGCAGCCGCACGGCGCGCCGGCCGCTCGCCAACCAGAGCAGGATGGCGAAGAGCCAAAATTTCGCCATCACGCCCCAGAAGAGCCCGCCGTACCAGTAGCGTTTCGCCAGGGCCAGCGTGGCGGCGCGCGCGGCCTGCGCGGGCGACGCCGGAGCGGCGGCGCCGGCGGCGAGCGTGCCCAAGGCCACAAACGCGGCCACCCGCGCCCAAAAACGCGCTCCTCGGCTTGTCTCGTATAATGGAAGCAATCGCGGCATGAATCGCAAACTCAGCCTCATCATCCTGGTTTTGTCCCTGTTCGTGGCGGCCTTCGTCGTGGCGGGAGCGACGCTCAACGGCGGCCGGCAAAGCCCAGACGATCCCGCGTCGGTGCCCTACCGGCAGATGGACGTGTACCAGGAAGTTCTGGAGCACATCAACAACGATTATGTGACCACGCCCAACCTGAGCACGGTCACCGACGGCGCTCTCCACGGGCTGCTGGAGTCGCTCGATCCCGATTCCAGCTACTTGGACCCCACCGAATACAAGGCGTATTTGCAAGAGCAGAAGGAACCCGAACCGGCCAATGTGGGCCTGGTGGTCACGAAGCGGTTCGGCTACGCGGCGATCATCGACGTGCGCCCGGGAAGCCCGGCGGCGAAGGCGGGCCTGGCGCGCGGCGACTTGATGGAGTCGATTGCGGGCAAGAGCACCCGCGATTTATCGCTGACCGCGATTCGGGAATTATTAGCGGGGCAACCGGGCACGTCGGTCGAGGTTAGCGCGGTGCTGCTGCATCGCGTGCAGCCGGAGAAGCTCAGGTTGGCGCGAGTGGTGATGCCGCCGGCGCCGCTGCTGACGCATTTATACGCCGGCGATGTCGGCTATATCGGCGTGCCGGACCTCAAACGTGGGCGCGCCCGGCAAATCGCCGATGCGATCCGTGAGCTGACGGGGCAGGGCGCGAAGAAATTCATTGTCGACCTGAGAAATTGCGGGCGCGGGGATTACGACGAGGCCGAAGCGGTCGCCAATCTCTTCATCAAACAGGGGACGATCACTTACCTGCAAGGCCAGAAGTTTCCCCGGGAGACGTTCTCGGCGGACCCGAATAAAGCCGTCACGACCGCGCCGCTGGCGGTGCTGACCAACATCGGCACCTACGGACCACCGGAGATCGTTGCGGCCGCCGTTCTTGGCGATCATCGCGGGGCGGTGGTCGGCGATCCGACCTTCGGCGAAGGTTCGGTGCAGAAGGTGCTGCCGCTGGACGATGGCGCAGCGGTGCTGCTCTCGGTCGCACGGTATTACTCGCCCGATGGCACGGCGATTCAGAACCATGGCGTGAAGCCGAGCGTCGAGCAGGTTGAATATCCCGGCGCCCCGCCGCAAGACGACGCGCCGCTTGAGGGCGTGCCTCCCAACCGTCAGGATCTGCAACTGCAAAAGGCGCTCGAAGTCTTGGGCGCGAGCCAAACCGTCGCCGCCGCCGCCGCCGCGACCGCGCCGTAACAATCCATGCGCGGTCGGAGCAGGATACGGCGGGGCCGAATCAGGGCCGGCCGCCTGCGTGAACTCTGAGAAGCCGCTCTAGCGGCCCTTGGCGATCGTGAACTCGGTCCAGGGGTGGCTGGGCATGCTCTTTAGAAAGGGCTTTTCCCAATCAAATTGCGGATGCGCTTTGAAGAAGGCGGCAGTGTCGAAGCCGATGCCGCAAGGATGGCCCATCGCCGCCTCGAAAGACATTCGCGCCGCCATGGCCGAATCGGTCACCTTCGATTGCACCGTGCCGCCGGGATGATACGGCTCCCAGCCCCATTGCGGGACGCCGCGCGGGGATAGGTCCACGTGGCCGCAGAGGGTGCGCTCGTCGGGCTGAATCCGATGCAAATAGGTGTCGTAGTGATCCGACTCCATTTTTTCCGCGATGGCGATATCAATCTGGCCCTTGTATTGGCGCTTCAGTTGCTCCCAACGCACGTGGCGGGCGTTGGGGCTCGATGACAGGTCGCGGGGATTGAAATCGGGCGCTTCGTCGCGCATCAGCTTGGGATCGCTGGGGAAGTTGGAGCCGACCAGCATGCCGTCCTTGGTGCGCCAGACGCGATGGTCCTTCAAGCCCAGTTCGAGCCGGGCGATCTCGCCCGTCTTGCGGTCGCCGAGGAGCCAGTCGTTAGCGTAGCCGCCGTTGTCGCCGCGGAGCATGATCGCGATCCATTGGTCGATGGAAGTCGCGTACTGGATCGCCTTGCGCGAGCGCACGAATTCGGGAATTCCGTTCGGATCCCAGCCCTCGAACTGCGTGATCGTGGTTTCGGTGACCATGAGGCCGGCGCTGTTGACGAAGAAGTCGTCGTCGCTGGTGATGACGCCGGGAAAGCCGTCCATTAAGATACGCAGGCCCTGGCTGGGCTGGATGTCGTAGATGATGTTCCAATCCTCGCCGGGGAAATAGCTGGTCCAATTGTTGTGGCCGATCACGATTCCGTGATCCTTGGTATAGCTGCCGGTGGCGATGAAGGCGCTGCAGTTGCCCGGCGCGCGCAATGCGGCCACCTCCGGCAGATGGTGCTGTTTGTTGTACCAGGGCACGTAGTATTCGGGCAGTTCCTCAAAGGCGTTGAGCACGATCACGTCGCCGAGATCGGCGCTGACGCCGCGTGCGTGCAGGCCCGCGACGATGCCCTGCAATTCTTCGCGGTACTGCGTCTCGATATGCGGCCAGAGCATGTTCAGTGCGGCGGCGTGCAGCCACGCCCAGCTCTTCTTGGTCTCGCGCGGCATGGTGATCTTGAAGGTGCGCAGCACGGAGCCGATCTCGGGCGCCAGCCAATAGCCGTTCTGGTAGCCCAGTTGGCGGGGCGTGCCTTGGAGATGGACGTAAATCCAGCCATTCTTTTCAGGCCGCCGGAAAGAGCGGCCGAGCAACGCGGTATTGCCGGGCGGCTGCGGCGGGGGAACGCGGGCGAAGGCGGGCGAAACGCAGAACAGGCACGCGAGGAGGCTGGCAAAGCGCATGGGGGACGGCTCCCTGGTGAGACAACGCGCCAGTGTACTCCGATTGCGGAGCGAGGGCGAGAGCCGGTGCGGCGAATCGCGGCCAGGCGGACTACAATTTTTTGCATGAATACTCGCGGTGTGAAGATCACTTGGTGCGGGCACGCCACGTTCCGCATTCAATCGGAAGGCAAGACTTTCTATATCGATCCGTTTCTCTCCGGCAACCCGAGCTGCCCGGAAGCGGAGAAGAATCCGCGGCGGGCCGACGCGATCCTGCTGACCCACGGCCACGCCGATCACATCAGCGACCTGCTGCCGCTGGCCAAGGCCTCGTCGGCGCCGGTCGTGTGCATGCTGGAAACCGGCGATTGGCTGAAAAGCAAGGGCCTGCCTGAATCGCAAGTCAAGGGCATCAACCTGGGCGGCGCGGTGAAGGTAGCCGGGGCGACGGTGACGCTGGTGCCGGCTCGGCATTCGAATGGCATCAACGACGGCGACCGCGTGGTGTATGGCGGCGAACCGGCCGGTTTGGTGGTGGAGTTCGCCGAAGGCCTGCGCATTTACCACGCCGGCGACACGTGCGCCTTCGGCGACATGGCGCTGATCGCCGAATTGCACCAGCCCGATCTGGTCATGCTGCCGATCGGCGGGTTCTTCACCATGGGGCCGCGCGAGGCGGCGCTGGCCTGCCGGCTGCTCAAAGCGCCCGCCGCGCTGCCCATACATTACGGCACGTGGCCGGTGCTGGCGGGCACGCCGGAAGAGTTTCAAAAAGAGCTGCGAACGTTTTCGCCCGGCACGCAAGTGATCCCGCTCAAGCCGGGTGAAACCCTGGGCTGAGGCGGCGCATGATCGTCGAACCCAAAGTCGAGGAATATCTCTACCGAATTCTGCCGCGGCGCGCGCGCGTGCTGGCGGAGATGGAGGGCTACGCGAAACGGCACGACATTCCCATCGTCGGGCCGCTGGTAGGGCGGTTTCTGTTTCAACAAGCGCAATTGACCGGCGCGCGGCGCATCTTCGAACTGGGTTCGGCGATCGGCTATTCGACCGCCTGGTGGGCGCTCGCCGCCGGGCCGCAAGCGGAGATCTTCTACACCGATTCCGATCCGGAGAACGCGCGCCGCGCTGGGGAATATTTGCGGCGCCTGCGGCTGAGCGGGCGCGTGCGGATGCTGGTGGGCGAGGCGCTCGCCTCGCTGCGGCAGACGCGCGGCGCCTTCGACATCATCTTTTGTGATCTCGACAAGCCCAGTTATCCCGAGGCTTTGCGGCTGGGATTGCCGCGATTGCGGCGCGGCGGCTTGTTCATCGCCGACAACGTGTTGTGGAGCGGCAGAGTGGCGCGCCCGGACCGGTCGGCGGCGACCCAGGCGATTCTGGAGTTCAATCGCTTGATCTATGAGTCCAAGCGACTGTGGCCGGTGGTGGTGCCCTTGCGCGACGGCGTCGCCGTCTGCCGCAAGCTCTAGGCGGCGCCTCCGGCGCGCGACTCGCGCTGCAGGCGCGGGCGTGGCGGGCTCGCGTACAATGAGTCTGCCTCAAAGCGATTTGAGGCGAGCATGATCAAACTTTCGCCCCTGCGCTCGATTCCGGTCGAGGAGTACTTGCTGACGCGGATCGCCTTCTCGCCCGACGGCAGCCGCATTGCCATCGGTCACAAGCGTTTTCGTACCCTCGATGCGGAGACGGGCGCTTTCTTGCGCGATTTCTCCTATCCCGAATTCATCGGGCAGTTGCGTTTCAGCCCGGATGGGCGCTTTATCGCCGCGGCGAACGTCGCGGACAATCATCCCGCGACGGCCGGCAATCTCACGGTTTTCGACGCCGATTCCGGCGCGGTTCACTTCGCCCATCTCTCCTCGCGGCCGGTCGAAGCCTGCGCCTTTGCCGCGCAAGAGGGGCCGATGGTGGCTTGGAACGTGGCCAGGGTAGAAAGCGTGGCGGATCAGCCGGCGGTGGTGGGCGAGATCGCGCGGCGCCAGCTCGATCCTCTGCGGGAATTGCCGCCGCTCAGTCTGCGGCAGCACGAAGTGCGCGCCTTAGCCGGGAGCCCCGAGGGATTCACCTGCTTCGCGCGGCAGTCGCTGGGGGAGGCGATCACCGTGGAGCAGGCGAACTTGATCTTTCGCAAGTTTCGGTTGCTCGGCCTCGACACCCGAGGCAACGTGTTGCGTGACTTCGATCTGGGCATCGGCGCCGGGGTGAGCGCTCTTTCCCCGGACGGGAAGCTGCTCGCGGTGGAAATGGTGGATTTCAAGAACAACGAGCGCCATGTCTCGCTCATCGACACGGAAACGGGCGTGGAAGCGAACCTGTTGGCACTCGAAGCCAATACGCTGCCGGTCCTGGAGTTCTCGCAGGATTCGGACTATTTCCTGTGCATGAAGGAAGACGCCGAGGCCAGCTTCAATACGCTGCGGATTTGGTCCACGGCCGACCTGCGTTTAGTGGGCGAAGCGCAACTCGATCTCAGCTATCACGCGATGACGAGTTGCCTGGCGCATAGCGTGCTGGCGTTCCTGGGCAACGGCAAGCTCGAATTGTTCGCGATCGAGTAGCGGCCGGCGGCGGTCAGCCGTGGATGCGCAGCGCGCGTTCCGTCCCGGCTAGCGCGGGAAGACGATTTCCGGCTGAAACAAGCTGCCGGCCACCCGCCGGGCGATGGCGAGCAGGCGTTCATCGGGCGTGAAGACGCGCACCAGCGGGGACGCGGAAAACTCGGGCAGATTCGCGGTCCGGCCTTGCGCCAGCTTCGCCGCGGCTTCCGGCGGCGCCACGACGGCGGGAAATTCGGGCAGCAACTCGCGGGGCGGCACCAGCGCCGATGCCCAATCGCCGGTTTGGATGGCGCCGAGCGCCTCCAGCGTGTGGCTGCGGGCGGTGGTAAATTCGCCGACCCGAGTGCGGCGGAGCGCGCCCAAGTGCGCCGCTGAGCCGGCGGCGCGGCCGAGCTCATGGGCCAGCGAGCGGACATAGGTGCCGGTGGAGCAACGCACGCGAACGTGCGCCTTCGGCCCCTCCCATCCCAAGATCGTGAACTCGTGCACTCGCACCTCGACCGGCTTGAGTTCCACCGGCTGACGGCGACGGGCGAGCTCATACGCTCTCTTGCCGGCGATCTTCTTGGCGGAAAATGAGGGCGGGCTTTGCAGAATGGCGCCGCGCAATGCGGGCAAAGCGGCATCCACGGCACGCGGATCGGGGGGCGGCAGCACGGGGCCGACCGGCTCGCCCTTGGCGTCGAAAGTAGATGTGGCTTGGCCGAAAATGATTTCCCCCTCGTATTCCTTTTCTCGATCTTGAAAGAAGCGCGCCAGGCGGGTCATCCGCCCCAAGAGGAGCGGCAAAACGCCGGTAGCCGCGGGATCGAGCGTGCCTAAGTGGCCGATCGAGCGCTCTCCGGTAAGGCGGCGGACTCGCAAAACCACATCATGCGAAGTCATGCCGGCGGGTTTATCCACAATCAGGGCGCCGTCCATGAGAAAAATCTAATTGAGGTTGCAAAACTCCCAGCTTAGGCAAGCCATCGCAAGCCGGCCAGGGGAATTTTCCGCGCTTGCCAAGATGATTACCTCCCGGGCACAAAGGACAGGTTGCGGGTATAAATGACGGTTTGCTACTGTCGCGAATAGCAAGGGCTCGGCGTGGCCGAGTCGGAGGAGTCCGCTAGGGAAAGCAGGCTGTTCCGCTCTTCTCTTTCCGGCAAAGGATGAGTGTATCAGTCACCATGGCCGAACTGCTCGGCCGGGCACCGCATTCCGGGGCGCTGCTTGACGAGACGCTGGCGTTGCGCGCCGCTTCGCCGGGGTTCTGCGCCGTGCTGGAGCTGGAGGCGGGGGCCGTTATCGGCAGTTCCTTGGAAGCCTTGGGCCAAGGCCGCTGGGATTTTTCCGAGGTGCGCGCCGGGTTGCGGCGCTTGAGTTCGCTGGAGGCGGCCGGCGCCGAGATCACCGATTTTCGGGTCGAGCCGATGCTGCTGGGTGTGGGCTTGCCGTCGCTTTGGCTGCGCGCGCAAGCGCTGGAGCCGGAGGCCGCGCCCGCGCGGATTCTGCTGTGGATTCACGCCCCCGCGCCGCCGCCGTTAGCGGGGGAGGCCGCGCCCATCGTCGCCGCCGCCGATACCGCCGCCACCACCGAGAACGTGCTGGCGGATGAAGCCTATCTGCTCAAAGTCTTGATGGAGATGGTGCCGGACACGCTGTTCATCAAGGACCGGCAGATGCGGTTCGTGCAAGGCAACCGGGCGCTGGCGGAAAAGCTCGGCAGAAAGGACATGAGCGAGGTGATCGGCAAGACCGATTGCGACTTTTTCGCTCCCGAAGTCGCGCGCGTGTTCGAAGCCCGCGAGCGGGCGGTGCTCGAGCTCGGCCAGCCGGTGATCAATCAAGAGCAACGCGAAGTCTGGAACGACGGCCGCGTTACCTGGGCGCTGCTCAACGAGATGCCGCTGCGGGACAATCGCGGAGAAGTGGTCGGCACTTTTGGCATCACCCGCGATGTCACCGACCGGCATCGCGCGGAAGAAGCGCTGCGCGCTTCTGAGCGCCGCTATCGCACGCTCTTCGAACGCAACGCGAGCGGCGTGTTCCGCTCCGAACCTTCCGGGCGCTTGCTCGATTGCAACGACGCGTTCGCCCTGATGTTCGGCTGCGCCAGCCGCGCCGAGGCGCTGGAGCATCCGTTGCAAGACTTCCATATGGACCAGGCCTCGCGGGCCAAGTTCATCGAGGAGTTGCGCCGCACCGGCAGCCTCAGCAACTACGAGATGCGCGCGCGCCGCGTGGACGGCAAGGAAAAGTGGGTCCTGCTCAGCGCCTCGCTGATGACCGAGGACAACGGCCAAGAGGTGATCGAGGGAACGATGATCGACGTCACCGAGCGCCGCGAACTGGAGGACCGCTTGCGCCAGGCCCACAAGATGGAGGCGGTGGCGCGCTTGGCCGGGGGCATCGCCCACGACTTCAACAATCTGTTGACGGTGATCAGCGGCCAATGCGAGATGCTCATGCTCGACTCCGACGACGCGGCGCGGCTGCGGCAGCGGGTCGAGGCGATTCGGCAGGCGGGGCAGCGGGCCGCCGGCCTGACGCGGCAACTGCTCGCCTTCAGCCGGCAATTGCCGGTCTCGCTGCAAATGATCGATCTTAACGCCTGCGTGCGCCGCTCTTTCGAACTCCTGCGCGACCTGATCGGGACCGAGAGCGAGATCGTGCTGTCGCTGGAATCGGGGCTGGATTTGGTGCGCAGCGATCCCGGGGAAATCGAGCAGATCCTGCTCAGCCTGGCGGCGAATGCGCGCGAAGCCATGCCGAAAGGCGGCAAGTTCACCATCGCCACCCGCAACGTCGAGTTGCGCCCGCAAACCCACGAGCGCACGCCCTTGGCGCCGGGCCGTTATGTCGTGCTCTCGCTCAGCGACACCGGCGTGGGCATTCCCCTGGAGATGCAGTCGCGCATTTTCGAGCCGTTCTTCACCACCAAGCCGGTGGGCAAGGGCTCGGGATTGGGCTTGGCCGGCGTGTACGGGATGGTCAAGCTGAGCGGCGGGGAAGTGCGGGTACGCAGCGCCCCCGGCCAGGGCTCGACCTTTGAAATTTGGCTGCCGGGCACGCCCCAGCCGCGGTCCGCGGACATGCAGGGTTCCCGCACCGTGCTGCTGGTCGAAGACGAAGCCGACCAAAGAGCCATCCTCAGGGAAACGCTCGAGACCGCCGGGTTTCGGGTGCTCGAAGCGGGCTATTGGAAGGATGCCTTGGCGCACTGTCGCGATTTTCAGGGCGCGATCGATCTGCTGTTGACCGACGTGATGATGCCGGAGATGAACGGCTGGAAGCTGGCGGAAACCATCCGCTCGCTGCGGCCGGAGAGCAAATTGCTGCTGATCTCCGGCTATCCCGAGCGGGTCAGCGCGGCGCAAGCGGCGAGCGGCCTCGGCGCCGGCCTGCTGCTGAAGCCGTTCACGCCCGACGCGGTGCTGGGCCGCGTCCGCGAAATCCTTTCCGCCAACGTCGCCTAGTCCGGACGCAGCGGGCGCGCAGTACTCTGGGAGCATGGGCCTTCCTGGCGGAGGCATGCGGCGGCTTCGGTTCCGGGTGCTGGCTGCCGCGGCGTTGCTGGCGTTGCTGGCCGGCGCGCAGCGGCCGCCCTCGGCGGAGGCGGCGGCCGGGTCGGCGGCGCTGGCGCGCGGCGATTACGCCGCGGCCGAAGCGCATTTCCGCGCCGCGTTGCAATCCCAGCCGGATTCCGTCGGCCTGCTGAACGACCTCGCGATCAGCCTCGTCCGGCAACAGCGCGATCAGGCCGCCATCGCGGTTTACGAGCGGGCGCTGCGCCTGGCGCCGCAAAACCCGGTGACGCGCCGCAACTTGGCCATCGCCTACTATCGGCAGCAGCGCTTCCAGGCCGCGCTGCCGCTGTTGACGGCATTAGCCGCGCAAATGCCGGAGGATTTTCAGGTACAGGAACTGCGCGGCCTTTGCCTGTTCGCGCTCAATCGCTACGCGGAGGCGGCGCGCGCGCTGCAGAAAGCCGCTGCAATTCGGCCCGCCGATCTGCCGACGCTTTATTTGCTCGGTCAGGCGCAGCTGCGGGCGGGGGATTATCCGGCGGTAGTCGAGGTTTTTCGCCGCATTCTGCAACGGGCGCCGAACTCGGCCGAAGCGCACGTCATGATGGGAACGGCCGACGACAAGATGTTTAAGGTCGAGGCTGCGGTCAAGGAATATCAAGCGGCCGAGGCTGCCGACCCTCGATTCCCCGGCGTGCACTCCGGGCTGGGACTGCTCTATTGGAAGCTCGATCGCGTTGCCGACGCGGAGCGCGAGTTCAAAGCGGAGCTGGCGCTGGAACCGGACGATGCGGTGAGCAATTGCCTGCTGGGGCGCATTTCCCTGCGCGAAAATCGGCCTGCCGAAGCCGGCCGGCTATTCCAACGTGCGCTGGCGGCAAATCCCAAATATCAAGAGGCGTGGTTCGGGTTAGGGCAGGCCGACGTCGCCTTGCGGCAATACGGCAGTGCGGCTGCGGCGCTGCGCCGCGCGGTCAGCCTCGATCCGCAGGACGCGAAGGCGCATTTTCTGCTGGGAACGGCGCTGGGTCATTTGGGCCAGGCGGCGGAAGCGGCGCGCGAGCGGCGGATCTCGGCGCAGATTCAGGCGCGCCAGCGCGCGCAATATACGCAGAAATTGCAGTCGAGCCACTGATCGGGCGCTGGGCGCCCCGGACGCCGGCGGCGCGGGGCGGCGCAGTTCACGGCTCGTCTCCTGGGCGGTCTCCGCCGAGCGCGGGGGCGGGCGGCCGTTGAGGGAAGCGCGATTTCGGATCGGGATCCTGTGATTACACTGGCTCATGCTCTTTTTGCGCGGCGCCAGGCTGGGTCTGGAAGAGTTGGCGGCGATCGCTCTTGAGCGCCGGCCGGTCTCGCTGGAGCCGGAGGCTCGCGCGCGCGTGGCGGCGGCGCGCGCGCAACTCGAGCGGCGGCTGGCCGCCGGCGACGTCATCTACGGCGTCAACACCGGCTTCGGCAAACTCGCGGACGTGCGCATCGCCGCCGGCGATCTGCCGGCTTTGCAAGCCAATCTGGTGCGCAGCCACGCTTGCGGCGTTGGGCCGGCCCTCGCGGAGGCGGAAGTGCGCGGCATGCTGGCGCTGCGAGCCAACGCCTTGGCCATCGGTGCGAGCGGCGTGCGGCCCGAAGTGATCGAGGCGCTGCTCGCGGTGCTCAACGCGGGCGTCGTGCCCGTGGTTCCCGAGCAGGGGTCTGTGGGCGCGAGCGGGGATCTGGCGCCGTTGGCCCATCTCGCGCTGGTGCTGATCGGCGAGGGCGAGGCGTGGTGGCAAGGCGAGCGAGTGGCCGGACTGGAAGCGCTCCGACGCGCGGGGTTGGCGCCGCTGTCCCTGGCGGCCAAGGAGGGCCTGGCCTTGCTCAACGGGACCCAGGCCATGCTGGCGGTGGGCGCGCTCGCGTTGGCGCGGGCCGAGCGGCTCGCACGGCTGGCCGATATCGCTGGCGCGATGAGCTTGGAAGCCTTGCGCGGAACTCCCGTCGCCTTCGACGTCCGCATTCAAGCGCTGCGCCCGCATCCCGGGCAGGCGGCGGCCGCGGCGCACCTGCGGGAGTTGCTGGAAGACAGTGAAATCCGGCGCTCTCATCTGGCCAATGATCCGCGCGTGCAAGACGCTTACAGCCTGCGCTGCATGCCGCAGGTGCATGGCGCGGTCCGCGACGTCCTGCAATTTGCCCGCGCCACGGCCGAAACTGAAACCGGCGCGGCGACGGACAATCCCCTGCTGGTTGCGGCCGAGCAGGGGATCGAAGTGCTCTCTGGCGGCAACTTTCATGGTGCGCCGCTGGCCTTCGCCTTCGATGCCGCCGCCATTGCGCTGACGTCGCTGGCCGCGATCGTCGAGCGCCGGATCGATCGCTTGGTGAATCCCGATCTGAATGAGGGGCTCCCGCCGTTTCTGACTGCCCATCCGGGACTTTCGAGCGGCTTCATGATCGCCCAGGTGACCGCGGCGGCACTGCTGAACGACGCGCGCGTGCACGCGCATCCGGCGAGCGCCGACAATACGCCTACGTCCGGGGGCAAGGAGGACCACGTTTCGATGGGCATGGGCGCCGCGCTGAAGCTGCGGCGCATCGCCGATGATTTGGAATCGGCGCTGGCGATCGAGCTGCTGGCGGCGGCGGAGGGCCTGGAGCACCGGCGGCCGCTGCGGCCGGGGCGCGGCGTTGCCCGGGCGTATGACATCGTGCGCGCCCATGCCCGTCGTTTAGCCGAGGATCGCCCGCTGGCGCCCGACATCGCGGCCCTGGCAGCCGCCATCCGCAGCGGCGCTTTTGCCGGGCTGTAGGTGCCGCATCGGGTTGCGAGCAAGAGCCGTTGCGCCCGGTCTCTGGTCGCGAGTGTCGCACTTGCGGCGGCTGCTGTGCGATGATCCCTTTTTCCTGGAGGAATCATGCGCCGTTTGGTTCTCGCGCTCTGTGTCTGCTCTTTGACCGCCCTTGCGCTCGGTGCTCAGACTCTGGGCAAAGCCACCCTAGCCGGTATGAAGTACCGGTTGATCGGGCCATTTCGCGGCGGGCGCGCCGAAGCCGTGACCGGGATCGCGGGAAATCCGTTCGTCTGGTTTTTCGGCGCGGCGGGCGGCGGCGTCTGGAAGACCGGTAACGCCGGGCTTACCTGGCAGCCCATCTTCGACAAGGAGCCGGTTTCCTCGATCGGTGCGATCGCGGTTGCACCCAGCGACCCCAACGTGATTTATGTGGGCACCGGCGAAGCCTGCCTGCGCGGCGACATCTCCTACGGCGACGGCATGTATAAGTCGCTGGATGGCGGCAAGACTTGGATTCACATCGGATTAGACGACACTCGCCACATCGCCAAGATTCTCGTTGATCCGCACGATCCGAATCGGCTGTACGTGGCCGCGATCGGCCATGCCTTCGGCCCCAACCCGCAGCGCGGCGTTTTCCGCTCGGAGGACGGCGGCAAGACGTGGCAGCGCGTGCTCTATGTGGATGATCAGACCGGCGCGGTGGACCTGACGTTCGACGGCGCCAATCCCCACGTGCTCTTCGCCGCCATGTATCAGGAGGTGCGCAAGCCGTGGACCTTCATCAGCGGCGGGCCCGGCAGCGGCATCTATCGCTCGACCGACGACGGCGCCACCTGGCAGCGCCTTACGGGTCACGGGCTGCCGGACGGGATCCTGGGGCGCATCGGCCTGGCCGTTTCGCCCGCCGATCCGGACCGCGTCTGGGCGCTGATCGAGGCCAAGAAAGGCGGCTTGTACGAGTCGAATGACCGCGGAGAAAGTTGGCGCTTTATCACCGGTGATCATCGTTTTCTCGAGCGCGCCTTTTATTACACGCACATTTTTGCCGATCCCCATTCCGCCGAGACGATCTACATTCTCGACACCAGCATGTACCGTTCGACCGACGGCGGCCGGACCTGGACCCGCTTGCATGCGCCGCATGGCGATCATCACGGCCTGTGGATCAATCCCGCCAACTCGCAATGGCTGATCAACGGCAACGACGGCGGCGCCACCATCAGCTTGGACGGCGGCAAGACGTGGTCCACGCAGGACAATCAGCCGACGGCGCAGTTTTACCACGTGGCCGTGGATGACCAGTTGTTCTATTACGTGTACGGCGCGCAGCAAGACAACTCCACGGTGGCGATCGCCAGCGCCACCGACCACGGCGGCATCGGCCCGCGCGACTGGTATGCCGTCGGCGGCGGCGAGAGCGGTTATATCGCGCCCGAGCCCGGCAATTCCCGGATCGTTTTCGCCGGCGGCAACTACGGCATTCTCACGCGCTGGGACAAAGCCACGAACCAGGCTTATCTGGTGAGTCCGGCGCCGGTCAACATGGACGGTTCAGCGGCGGCAAGCCAGAAATACCGCTTTCAGTGGACGGCGCCGCTCGCGTTCTCGCCCTTCGATCGCCACACGCTTTATTTCGGCGCGCAGGTGCTGTTCAAGACCGTGGACGGAGGGCAGAGCTGGCAGGTGATCAGTCCCGATCTCACGCGCAACGACAAGAGCAAGCAGGAGATGCCGGGCGGGCCGATCACCAAGGACAGCACCAGCGTCGAGTTCTACGACACCATCTTCACCATCGCGCCCTCGCCGCTCGCCCGCGGCGAGATCTGGGTAGGCAGCGACGACGGGCTCGTGCACCTGACGCGCGACGACGGTGCGCACTGGGAAAACGTCACGCCCGGCGGTCTGCCGGCATGGAGCAAGATCAGCCTCATCGAGGCTTCGCCTTTTTCCGCCGGCGCCGCTTACGTGGCGGTCAACCGCAACAAGAACGACGACCTGAATCCATACATCTACAAGACCGACGACTATGGCCGCACTTGGACCAAGATCGTGCAGGGCATTCCCGCCGGCTCCTACGTTCATGTCGTGCGCGCCGATCCGGAACGCCGCGGCCTGCTCTATGCCGGCACCGAAACCGGCGTGTATATCTCCTTCGACGATGGCGGGCAGTGGCAGCCGCTGCGGCTGAACCTGCCGACGGTTTCGATTCGCGACCTCGCGGTGCACGACGGCGATCTGGTGGTCGCCACCCACGGCCGCGCCTTCTGGATCTTGGATGACCTCGCGCCGCTGCGCCAGCTCACACCAGCCGCGCTAAGCGAACCCGTGCATCTCTTCACGCCGCGGCCGGCCTATCGTTTTCACGACGGTGGCCAAGGCGGCCATGGCCGGCCGGGTATCGGCGCCAACCCGCCGCGGGGCATCATCGTGGACTATGAGCTTGCCACCTTGCCGAAGGGCGACATCACGCTCGATGTGCTTGATGCGCGGGGCCGCGTGATCCGGCATTTCACGAGCGCCAAGCCGGACGGCGGGATCAGCGGCCCGGAAGCTGAAAGCAATAATTGGCAGCCGCCGGAACCGGCGCTGCCGAAAAAAGCGGGGTTGAACCGCTTCGTTTGGGATATGCGCGAAGCACCGCCGCGCCCGGTCCCTCGAGCCGTCTATGACACCGGCCTGCCGGAAGGCGTGCTGGTGCTGCCGGGCAAGTACCAAATCAGGTTGACGGTGGACGGCAAACCCTTTACCGCGCCTTGCCAAGTGCTGGCCGATCCCCGCGTGAAGCTGCCGATGACGGAGCTGCAGGCGCAGTTCGAGCTGGCCGGGCGGGTGCGCGATTTGCTCGACGCCGATCATGCCGAAGTCTTGGCGATCCGGCAATTGCGGGATGAGCTGACCGCGCTCGAGAGACGCCTCGATCCGCCGAGCGGCGCGGCCGGCCAAGTCGTGACGGCCGCTCAGGCGCTCGATCGCAAGATCACCGCCATCGAAGATCAACTGATCAGCCGCGCCTCAACTGCCGACGAGGATCAGCTTAACTACGGCAATATGCTGAGCAGCCAGTTGGCGTATTTCGAGACCGCGGTCGAAGACGGCGATGCGCCGCCGACCCGCGCCGACCTAGGGCAATACGAGGTCTTGCGCGGGGAGCTCAAGGGCTTGCAAGACGCTTGGAGTGCGGTGTTGCACTCCGACGTGCCGCAGCTCAATCGCCTGATGCGCAGCGCGGCGATTCCGGCCGTCGGCCTGGGTGGCGTGAACGACGAGGCCGGGCCGGGACGCTAGCTAACGCGAGGAGTAGAGATAGGCGGCAATATTCTTGGCGTCGGCAGGGGCCACGCGCATCTCCGGCATGTCCATTTGAAGCGGCGGCGAAAGCTTCCGGGCGCTGCGCCGCTGCCGGCTGCGCGCGGCGCCGCCGGCACGCGATAATGGAGCAGAATCATGACGTGCCGCGAGGCAATGGAACGGCAGTTCGATTTTTGCCTGGGTCACGAGCGCCTGCTGGATGCCATCGAGATCATGAGCGCCACCGGGGACGACCGCGTGCCGGTGGTGACGGAAAAAACGACGATGCAGTTCGAGGGCATCATCACGGCGCGTGCCGCTCTGCTGCGGCTCGGCTTGACCGATCGCCGGCCGTCCGAGGTGATGTGCCGCGAAGTTGCGGCGCCGGCGCTGGCGCCGTTGCGGCCCGAACAGGACGTGGGCGAAGCCGGAGCCGCGTTTCGCCAGCACGCGGTTTCATGGCTGCCGGTGGTGGCCGAAGGCCGTTTGATCGGCGTCCTGCGCGCGTCGCGTCTTGCGCCCGCCGCGAGCGGGGTAAAATAACCGCATCCCCCTAACTGAGCGCATGGCTGATCCGACCCTCCCTTCGACTCCCGTGGCGCCTGCCGCGGAGCCGGCCGCCGAAGCGACGTTCGCGGACCTGTTGGCGCAATACGGCGCCGAACCGGCTGCGCACGGGCCAGCTCCCGGCGATCGCCTGACCGGCCGCGTGGTCAAGATCACGGCGGACGCCGTGCTGGTCGATATCGGCGCCAAAGCCGAGGCGATGGTGCCGATCGAGCAACTTCGCGACGCGGAGGGCCAGCTGCAAGTCGCGATCGGCGACTCGCTTCCGGTCGTGGTCGAGAGCCGCGATCCCGACGGCAACCTCAAGCTCAGCCGCTTGTCGCCCGATCGGCCGCGCAATTTGGAAGACCTCAAGGTCGCTTACGAGAACAACCTGGTCATTTGGGCCAAGGTTACCGGCATTATCAAGGGTGGCTTCGCGGTCAGCGCCGGCGAACGCGGTTTCATGCCGCAATCGCGCAGCGGCGTGCGCGACGCAGGCGAGATGTACAAGCTGGTCGGCCAAGAAGTGCGCTGCCGCATCGTCCGCGAGCCGCAAAAAAAGAATCTGATTCTCGACCGGCGGGTGGTGATCGAAGAAGAAGAGGAGCAGGCGCGCCGCGCCACGCTGGAGCGCCTGCGCGAAGGCGATCGCGTGCGCGGAACGGTGCGCAGCCTGGCGACGTACGGTGCGTTCGTGGACCTCGGTGGTCTCGACGCTCTGCTGCATGTCTCCGACATGGCATGGACGCATTTGCCCGATCCCGGCAAGATGCTGGCCATCGGCGATTCAGTCGAGGTCGTGGTCCTCAAGATCGACGCCGCCAAGCGGCGTGTCTCGGTAGGGCTGAAGCAACTTTTGCCCGATCCGTGGACGGGCGTCGCCGAACGTTTCCAAGTCGGCCAACGGGTGCGGGGCACGGTCTTGCGCACAACGGACTTCGGCGCCTTCGTTGAGATCGAGCCCGGCATCGAGGGCCTGATTCACGTCAGCGAGATGTCGTGGTCGCGGCGCATCCGCAAGGCCGAGGATGTCGTCAAGCCGGGGGACACGGTCGAATGCGTGATCCTGCAGGTCAACGCCGAGCAGCGGCGCATCGGCTTGGGCCTGAAGCAGGCGCTGGGCGATCCCTGGGAAGATGCCGAAACCCGCTACGCGCCCGGCGTGATTCTCGAGGGGCGTGTGCGCAACTTGCAGCCGTTCGGCGCCTTTCTCGAAATCGCCGAAGGCGTGGATGGGATGGTTCATATCGGCGATTTGAGCGAAGAGCGCCTCAAACACCCCAGCGAAGTCGTCAAGATCGGCGATACGCTGCGCGTCGTCGTGCTCGAACTCGACCGCGAGAAGCGCCGGCTTCGCCTCGGCCTCAAGCAACTCGCGCCCACGCCCGCCGACGACTACATTCAAGCCCATGCCGTGGGCGACATCGTGAGCGGGCGCGTGCTTCGCGCCTATCCCGGCCGGGTGGAATTGGCCGAAGGCGTCGAGGCCGCTTGCCCATCAGCCGCGCCGCCCGCGCGCCGCATCGAAGAAGGCACGCTGGCCGCGAAGCTGGCCGCGGTTTGGAAGCCCGCGCAGGCCGCGAGCGCCGCTGTCGAGACGCCGCGGCTCGAACTCAAACCAGGCTCGGTGCGAAGGTTCCAAATCTCCCGGCTCGATGCCGAGCATAAGGCGATTGAGGTCGAGCCCGCTTAAGTCTGGCTCACCCGTGCGCGTTGCCGGCCGGAATTGACGCCGGCCCGCGTCAGAACTCACTTCGATCGCGGATCCCCGCCCGCGCATCCTCGGTGCCAAGTTCATTTTCCGGGGACAGCGCCGGGCGATGGCGATGCCCGCGCGGATCAAAGCAGGGGGACGAACCGGCACGCACCCAGCCAGGTCGTGTGCAGCCGGCCGCCGCTCTTGCGGCCGAGCCAAAGATCTTGATCTTCGTCGCGGCTGGGCCAGGGCGCTTGCGGATAGACGATGCGGCCGCCTTCGGCCAGTTGCGCCAAGAGCTCACCCGGCGCGCGGTCGAAGCAGGCGGCGGCGAGGATCGCGTCGAAGGGCGCTTGCTCGCGCCACCCCCGGCGTCCGTCGCCGACTCGCATCTCGACTTTCTCCGCCAGACCGAGCGCATGCAGGCGCGCCTGCGCCTCGGGGACGTGCGGCGCGTGGAGCTCGATGGCGAAGACGCGTGCGGCGAGCTGGGCCAAGATCGCGGTTTGGTAGCCGCTGCCGCTGCCGATTTCGAGCACGCGATCTTCCTTCCTCAGCGCGAGCGCTTGGGTCATCAGGCCGACGATGTAAGGCTGGGAGACGGTGGCGCCGCCGGCGATGGGGAGGGGATGATCCTCGTAAGCCTCGTCGGCCAGGTCTGGCGGCGCGAAGAGATGCCGCGGAATCGCCTGCATCGCTGCGAGGACGTGCTCGTCGCTGATGCCGCGGCGGCGGAGCTGCTCGTGGACCATCTGCCGCCGCGCTTCATCGAAGCGGTCATGCCCCTCGCCGGCCGGCTGCATGATGACTCAATCTTGAACCAAGAAAGCCGAGCCGGCCGCCGGCGTCCCTAATCGGCGGCGATCAGCTCGACGGCTTCTTGGGCGAGCGACAAGCACGCGGTCAGGCCGGGCGATTCGATGCCGAGCAGGTGGACGATGTTCGCATGCCGGGCGTCACGCTCGACCACGAAGTCCCCCGACGGCCGCGGCGCGGCGGAGTGGTCGTGGGCGCCGTGCTCGGGAACCAGCTTCGGCCGCAAGCCGCTATAGGCAAGCGACAAGTCTTCGAGCTGCAAATCCGGCAGAATATGGCGGCCCTGTTCCAGGAAGAACTCCCGTGGCAGCAGGTCGTGTTCGTAATCGTCTTTGGCGGCGACGTAGCGCGCGGTGGGTCCGAGCAGCAGCGCGTCGTCCACCGTGCGGGTGACGTGGATGCCGAGGCTGAGCGGTGTCGGCAGGGGATAGATCAAGCCGCGCACCCAGTCGCGGCGGCGGCGGTGGATGTGACAATATTCGCCGCGCACCGGATAGACGGTGTAACGGTCCTCGCCCGCCATGCGCGCCACCTCGTCAGCGTAAAGGCCGGCGGCATTGATGAGCAGGTCGGCGGTGAAATCGCCGTTGCCGGTGTGCAGTTCCAGCCGGCCTTGCCGCGCCGCCATGTCCAGCAGCCGCGTGTGCGGAGCGAAGCTGGCGCCCCGCTCCTGCGCCAGCCGCAACAGCGTGTGCACCAGCGCCTCGGCGCTCAATACGCCGGCCGATGGCACCCACAAGCTCGCCGCCACTTGCAGGTGCGGTTCATGCCGGCGCGATTGCGCGGGATCGAGCAGCTCGAGCCCCGCGACGCCGTTGGCGGCGCCTCGCCGCGCCAATTCCTCGAGCGCGGGCACCTGCTCCGGCCCCGTCGCCACCACCAGCTTGCCGCAGGGCCGCCAGGGCACGCCGTGGCGGTCGCAGAACTCCCGGAGCATGCGGTTGCCGCGCAAGCAATGGAAGCCCTTGCGGGAGCCGGCGGCATAGTAGATGCCCGAGTGCAGGACGCCGCTATTGCGCGAGCTCGTGACCATGCCCGGTTTGGGCAACGCTTCGAGCAGATAGACGTCGGAGAAGCGCTCGGCGGCGGCCGCGGCGATGGCACAGCCCACCACGCCCGCGCCGACCACGACCAAAGTGCGGGAATCGGACGGCATTTAGACCCAGTTCAACTTGTCGCGCAGCACGGAAAAGAAAGAATATTGCGGACTGCGCACGAGCGTCACCCCGTGCTCGGCAGTGCGGCAGATCACGCAGTCGCCGGCTTCGAGCGGTATGCCTTCCTGGCCGTCGAGCGTCAAGAAGGTCTGCACGGCGGCATTGCGCAACCGCGCCTCGATCACCGCCGTGTCGTGCACGATCAAGGGGCGGCTGCTGAGCGTGTGCGCGCAGATGGGTGTGATCACCAGCGCCCCGAGCGCCGGATGCAGGATGGGGCCGCCGGCGCTGAGTGAATAGGCCGTCGAGCCGGTTGCGGTCGAAACGATCAGGCCGTCGGCGCGCAGCACCGAGACCGGCTGGCGATCCACGAGCAATTCCAACTCGATGATGCGCGCCGGCGCCGCCTTGCTGATGACGGCTTCATTGAGCCCGTCGAGCTGCGCCACCTGCCGGCCGCCGCGTTCGACCGTGGTTACCACCGCGGCGCGGTAATCGCGCTGGAAGTCGCCGGCCAGGATCGGCGCCAGCGCCTCGGGAAGATGGCGCGCGGCCAGTTCGGTCAAGAACCCGAGGGTGCCCAAATTGATGCCGAGCAGCGGCGTGTCGGAGCCGCGCAACAAACGCGCTACGCGCAAGAGCGTGCCGTCGCCGCCCAGCACGATCGCCAGGCGCGGCGCTTGCCGGCGCCAGTCTTCGCCGGCGGGGGCGCGGCCGATCGCCGCCGCCGTCGCCCCATCCAGCGCCACGGCCTCGCCCCGCGTTTCGAGCCAATCGGTCAGAGTGCGGGCGATCTCCGGCACGCGGGGATGGTTGGGCTTGGAGAAAATTCCGACCGGCGACTTCATGGTTCAGAGAACGATTATCGTTCAGCGCGCAGGAAAAACTCCTGGTTGCCCTCGCCGCCCAGGATCGGGCTGGCGATTTCGCCGCGTGGCTGGAGTCCCGCCGCCGCCAGCGCCGCGCGCACGCGCGCCACCGCCGCCGCCCGCGCCGCGGCGCTGCGCACGACCCCGCGCTTGCCGATCTGCGCGCGGCCGGCTTCGAATTGCGGCTTGACCAGCACCAATATCGTTCCGCCCGGGCGCAGCAGCGGCGCCAGAGCCGGCAGGAGCAGCGTCGCCGAGATGAAGGAAACATCCACGGTGATCAGATCGATCGCCTCGGCAAAATCCGCGCGCCGCAGCCGCCGCCCGTCGCACTGCTCCCGCGCCATCACCCGCGGATCCGCCCGCAGCCGCGGGTCAAGCTGACCGGATCCGACATCAATGGCGTAGACGCGCCGCGCGCCGTGGCGCAGCAGACAATCGGTGAAGCCGCCGGTCGAGGCGCCCACGTCGAGGCAGATCCAGCCGGCGGGGTCGAGGGCGAAGGCCGCGAGCGCCGCCTCCAGCTTGATGCCGCCGCGCCCGACGAAGGGGTGGTCTTCGCCGCGCCGTTCGACGCGCGCGTCGCCGGGGACTAGCGTGCTCGGCTTGGTGACGATGTGGCCGTCGAGCGCGATATGGCCTTGCGCGATCAGCGCCTGCGCGCGCTCGCGGGAACTGGCCAGGCCGCGCTCGACCACCAGACGATCGAGGCGCGTGCGCCGCGAAGCCGGGCGGCTGGAGTCAGGCATGCGCCAGCGCGCAAAGATGGGGGCCGAGTTCGCGCTCGTCTTGCCGCGCCGCATCGGCCGATTCCAGGCCCAAGTTCACGCGCTTGATCACCCGATACGGCGCCGGAATCTCACGCCGTCCGCGCTGAATGTAGGCCACGGACTCGGCTTCGCCGCGCGCGGCCAGGGCTTCGTTGGCGCGCCGCAGCTCGCCCAAGGATGCCGCGAAGACGCCATCCGCGGCGCGCGCGTCGCCGGGGTCGGCGTAATGCCCGGGCAGGACCGTGATCGCCTCCGGCAGCGCCGCCAGCCGCTGCAACGTGGCATAAAGGCGGCGGCTCCAGGCTTCGGCGCGGCCGCCCAAGTCGGGCCGTCCCAGCGATCGCAAGAAAATCGGGTCGCCAGTCAGCAGATAGGCGCCGTTCACCAGCAGGCTGACTTGCCCCAACGTGTGCCCGCGCGTGTGCAGAACGCGAATTTCCAACCCGTCCAGCCGTTCCCGCTGCCCTTCCCAGAGCGGCTCGAAGTCGAAAGCTGCCGGCTCCGATTCAAAGGGCGCCAAACCATCAAAGGGATGCAACCAATAGCCGGCGCCGTCCTGGCGTGCCAGCTCGCGTCCGCCGCTCTCGTGGTCGGCGTGCGCATGCATGTCCAGCACGCGCCGCAGCGGCGCGCCTTGAATGGCCCCCGTCGCGAACGACTCGGGTGAGCGGACATCGAGGATCAGAAGGTCGGGGATATCGGCCGTTTCGGCCGGGGTGGTCTTGCGACGAAGCCGCGCGTGCAACTCCGCCGCCGTGCATTCGGCAATTTCCTGCGCCCCCATACCACCCCTCGTCGAATCCGAATTGGTGCTGGAGGGGGGAATCGAACCCCCAAGGAGCAAAGCTCCGGCAGATTTTGAGTCTGCTGCGTCTGCCAGTTCCGCCACTCCAGCCCGCTCGTGCAACTGCTTACTGTACAACCGCTTGCACGCGCCGCGCCGTCGCACCCGCGCGCGGCGCCGTCCCATGCTCTGGTGGCCATTATCGCATTAAGCTTCGGCGGGCGCGGCCCGGCGTGCGATGAAGGCATGCGCTCGCGGCTCCGATGCGCGTTGCCGCTTTGTGAAAAGCCGGGCAGAAGACAATGGCCCAATCTCGATGGCGCGTCCGCCAGACGCCAGGCGGTTCGGCTCGGCGCCGGGGCCGTGTAGAGTTAAAGTTTCATGCCTGGTCTCGGCGACGACTTCGAACGCCTAGTGGCGCTCATGGCCCGTTTGCGCTCGCCCGAAGGCTGTCCCTGGGATCGTCGGCAGACTTTCGTCAGCATCAAGCCTTATACGCTGGAAGAGACGTACGAGGTGCTGCGTGCGATTGACGAGCACGATCGGCCTGGACTGCGCGACGAATTGGGCGATTTGCTCTTGCAGGTCTTGTTTTACGCGCAGATGGCGGCCGAAGAAGGCACATTTGGAATCACCGATGTGCTCCATAGCCTCGAAGGGAAATTGATTCGCCGCCATCCGCATGTCTTTGGCGAGCCGGCCGGCGCCGCCATCGGCGCGGAGCAAGTGGTCGAGCGCTGGGAGGAGATCAAGCGCCGCGAGCGCGGCGCTCCGGCGGACGAATTGCCGTCGGCGCTAGGCGAGGAACAGCCGGGATGGCCGGCGATGGTCGAGTCGTATCAGATGGGCGAACGCGCGGCCCGCGCCGGGTTCGATTGGCCTGACGCCGCTGCCGTCCTCGACAAGATCGAGGAAGAAGCGAGGGAACTGCGCCGCGAGTTGCAGGCCGAGCCCGGCAACCCCGCGCGAGTCGCCGCCGAAGCCGGCGACTTGCTTTTCACCGCCGTGAACGTAGCGCGCCGCTTGGGTTGCGAGCCGGAATCGGCGCTCAAGGCGGCTAACCGCAAATTCCGCCGCCGTTTTATCGCCATGGAACAAGAGGTGGCCCGCCGCGGCCGGACCGTGGCAGGGAGCTCAGCCGAGGAGCTGAACGAAGCTTGGGAACACGTCAAAACACGGGAAAGCCGGTGACGGCGTCTTCCTCGCTTGCACTGCGTGCCTTGCATGAAGTCGAGGAGTTCGAGGCGTGCGTGCAACTGCAGAAGGACGTCTGGGGTTTCGACGACGCCGATTTGGTGCCGGTGCGCATGTTCGTGGTGGCGCACAAAGTGGGCGGGCAGGTCTTCGGCGCGTTCGACGGTTCGCGATTGGTCGGCTACGCCCTGGCCGTTCCCGGCGACCGCAACGGCCATCTTTATCTCCATTCGCACATGCTCGCGGTCGCGCCCGAGTACCGCAATGCGGGAGTGGGGCGGCAGCTGAAGCTCCGCCAGCGCGAAGACGCACTGCAGCGCGGCATCGATCTCATGGAGTGGACCTTCGACCCGCTCGAAATCAAGAACGCCTATTTCAATATCGAGCGCCTCGGCGCGATTGCGCGCCGCTACGTGCCCAATCAGTACGGCATCACCTCGAGCGCCCTGCACGGCAACCTTCCTACCGATCGCTTGGTGGCGGAGTGGTGGTTGCGCTCGCGGCGCGTGGAGGCGGTTTTGGCCGGCCGCGCTCCGGCGCCGGCCGAGATCCAAGCGGAGGTGCGGGTGCCGGCGGAAATCCATTCCTGGAAGGATGCGGGCGACGCCCGCGCTGAAGCGGCGCAGACAGCGATCCGCGACGGTCTGCGCGCCGCCTTCGCCCGCGGCCTCGCCGTGCTGGCGTTTGCCCGCGAAGCCGGCGGCGCGGGCACGTATCGCCTGGGCCGGTGGGACGAAGATTGGAACTACGGACCGCCGCGCGCGGAGCAAGCCACGACATGAAACTCGAAGCCATTACCTTGCGCGAAATCCGCATGCCCCTGGTCTCGCCCTTCGAAACGAGCTTCGGGCGCACCACCGAGCGCCGCATTTTGCTGGTGCAAGTTCACGCCGGCGGCGCCGAGGGCTGGGGCGAGGTGACCTGCGGGGAGACGCCGTTTTATAGCCACGAGACCACCGACACCGCCCGCCACATCATCGCGGACTTCATTGCCCCGATGGTGCTCGGCAAACCCTTCGAGCATGCCGCCGAGCTGCGCGCGATGATGCGCCTCATTCGCGGTCATGCTATGGCCCGCGCCGCCGTGGAAGACGCGGTGTGGGAGATGCAGGCCCGCCTGGCTGGGCAGCCGCTGGCGCGCTTCATCGGCGGCAGCCGCGCGGAGATCGCCTGCGGCGTCTCGATCGGAATCAAGTCCACGATCGCCGAGCAGATCGCCGCGGTCGGCAAGGAGCTCGCCGCCGGGTATCAGCGCATCAAGGTGAAGATCAAGCCCGGCTGGGACGTGGAGGTGCTGCGCGCGCTGCGTCGCGAATTTCCCCGCGCCCGGCTCATGGGCGACGCCAACTCCGCCTACACGCTCGCCGACGCCGCGCATCTGCGGCAGCTCGATGCGCTCGACCTGATGATGCTCGAGCAGCCGCTCTGGCACGACGATATCTATTTCCACGCCGAGTTGCAGCGGCAACTGCGCACGCCCATCTGCCTGGATGAGAGCATCGAGACGGCGCGCGATGCCGAGCAAGCGATCGCCCTCGGCGCCTGCAAGATCATCAACGTCAAGCTCGGACGGGTGGGCGGCTTCTCTTCGGCGCGCGAAGTGCACGACGTGGCGCAACGCAACGGCATTCCCGTCTGGTGCGGGGGCATGCTGGAATCGGGCATCGGCCGCGCCCACAACATCGCCATGTCCACCCTGCCCAACTTCACCTTGCCGGGCGACGTGTCGGCCAGCCGGCGCTACTGGCAGGAAGATATCATCGAGCCGGAGGTGGAGGTCAGCGCTCAGGGCACCATCACCGTTCCCACCGCTCCGGGCCTGGGCTACACGCCGCGCCTGGACCTGATGCGCCGCCTGACTGCGTGGGAAAAGACTCTGCGGTGAATTCCCCCGCCGCCGGCTCCCGGCCTGCGCACGGCCCTGCCTTGCTCCTCTTGCTGGCGGCCTTGCTGGTGCTGGCGTGGGGTTTCAACTATGTTTTCGGCAAACTGGCGATCGCCGGCTTCGCGTCCGCTTCCGCCTCCCCCGCTCAGGCCGCGATCGCCGCGCGCATGATCCTGGCGGCAGCGGTGATGTTGCTCATCGCCGCCGCCGGTTGGGGCCGCGGCTGGATTCGGCCCGTCCGGCGCCGGGATTTTCCTCGCCTGGTCCTTCTCGGCTTGAGCGGCGTGACGCTGAACCAATACTTCTTCGTCCTCGGCCTGAAATACACCTCCGTCGCTCACGCGGCGCTGATTTTCGCCGTGACCCCGGTCTGCGTTCTTCTGCTGGCGGCCGCGATCCGCCAAGAGCCGATCACCCTCGCCAAAGTGATCGGGCTGCTGCTGTGCCTGGCCGGTGTCGCCGTGCTGATGCGTCCGGTGGCCGAGGCGGGCGCCAGCCGCAAAGGAGACCTCATCGAGCTGCTGGCGGCGATCGCCTTTGCCGTGTATACGGTGTGGGGAAAGGAGATCGTCGGTCGCATCGACACGATGACTTTCACGTTTTATACCTACGTCTTCGGCGGCATTTGCGTGTTGCCGCTCGTGTGGCCCGAGTTGGGGAGCACGCGCTGGCTGCAAGTCTCCGCGCTCGGCTGGTGGGGCGTGGCCTACATGGTGGCGGCGGGCTCGCTGTTGGCGTACTGGATCTACTACGACCTAATGAAAAGCCTCTCCGCTGCCCAAGTCTCGGCGCTGTCGTATTTGGAGCCGGTGGTGGCGGCTTTTGCCGGCCTCTGGACCTTGCACGAGCCGCTCACTTCCGGCCTGGCGCTGGGCGGCGGCGCCATTTTGCTCGGCGTCTATCTCGCCGAGCGTTCCCGTGCCCACGCCCTCTGATGCCCGCGATACCACAGATTCTGCGCCGTAACGCCAATTACCGGCGCTTGTGGCTGGCGCAAGTGATCAGCGAAATGGGCGACTGGTTCAACCAGGTCGCCGTGTTCGCCGTGGCGCTGCATTTTACCGGCTCGGCGGTGGCGATCAGCTATGTGCTGATGAGCCAGACGATCCCCGCCGTGGTCATCGGACCGCTGGCGGGCGTGGTGCTCGATCGCGTCAATCGCCAACGCGCGCTGATCGTCAGCGACGTCGTCCGCGCCTTCGTGGCTCTGGGGCCGATCCTCGTGACTTCGCGCGCTCGCGTTTGGTGGCTGTATCCGCTCACGGTGCTGCTCGCCTCCGCCTCGCCCTTCTTCAACTCCGGCCGCTTGGCGCTGATCCCGACCATTGCGGGCGCGGACGAAATCTTGCCCGCCAACTCCATCACCCAAGCGACTCACTCCACCACCTTGGGTATCGGCTCGGCGCTGGCCGGCTTGCTAATTGCTCCGCTCGGCTTCCGCAACGCGTTCATCCTGAACTCGCTTTCGTTCGCGGGCTCGGCCTTTTTCATTTCGCGCATGCATCTCGCGCGCACAGCGGCGAGGGCGGCGGACGCCGGCGCCGTGCCCCAGCGTTCCCGCGCGGAGGCAACCGCGTCCGGGGAAGCGCGTGCGTTTCGCGAGTCGCCGGCCGCTCCGGTCGCGGTGCTGCCGGCGCAGCCCGGGATCCCCAAGCCGGCGTCGCGCCGCTATGCCTGGCGCGAATACCGCGCCGGCCTCGCCTACATTCGCCGCGAACCGCTGGTGCTGGCGCTCTTGCTGGTGGGAGTGGGCTGGGCCACCGGCGGCGGCGCCATGCAGGTGCTCTTCAGCGTCTTCGGCGATTTGGTGTTTCATCGCGGCGCATTCGGCATCGGCATGCTGTACGGCGCGGCGGGTCTGGGCCTGGCGCTGAGCGCCGCCGCGGCCAATTGGTTCGGCCCGCGCCTTCGCTTTGCGCCCTACAAGCGGGTCATCGCGCTCTGTTACCTCTGCTACGGCGCCCTGTACATCGCCTTCAGCCAGGAGCGGAGCTTTTGGATGGCGGTGCTTTTGATCGGTCTATCCCGCTACTTTATCGGCACGTCGAGCGTGCTCAACTTGACGCGCTTGATGCGGATCGTACCGGATCATTTGCGCGGCCGCGTCTTTGCCACCAACGAGACCATGACGCTCTCGACGATGTTGGTTTCGATGTTGATCGCCGGCATCGCCACGGTGCATTTTGGCGCTCGCGACGTGGCCCTGGCGGCGGGCCTGCTCAGTGGCAGCACCGCCCTGTGGTGGATGCTGGCGGACCGCCTCGGCAAGCTGCGCGAACCCGCCCGTTACGAAATCTGACGCGCCGCCGCCGGGGCATGCCGCGAGCCGCCGGACGCCGCAGTGCAGACCGCGCCGTCCTGCCGCTTTCGCCGTCGCGTCCCGGTTATTGTCCCGGTAACTGCCGCCAGCCGCGCCAGGTGCGCCCGCCGGTGTTGCCGAACTCGGGCTCTTCCGGGTAGACCGTGTCGGGGCGCGGGCCGGGCTTGAGCTTGGCCAGCACATCGGCCACGAGCTGGTTCAGGCTGCGATTGAAGCGGAAGCGCGTTTGTCCGTCGATGTGGAAGGGCAAAGCGATGGGCGCGCCGCCGGCGTCGAGCGCCGTCAGCACCTTGTGAATCGCCAGACCCTTGAGGTCGAGCCACGTCGTCGGCAGTCCATACTGCGCCGAGAATTCCTCGGCATTCACGGTCACGTCGGGGTGTTCGAAAAACCAGCGGGTGATCTTTTTCAGCGCCGGATGGGTCGTCAAAAAATTGTCCAGCGCGATCCAATCCGTTCGTTCGTAGTCCACGCCCACATTTTACAAGCGGTTGCCTCTTCCCGGCGGGCTCCCGGCCTCCTCCCGCGCGGCTTGGGGCGCGATGGAAACCAGCGCCCGCTCCGCGGGCCGCATCCGCGCGGCTATCATGGAAAATTCGTGGCCGCGCCGATCCCCCAGTTTTCGCTTGAGCGCCAGCATGCCGCGCTGGCCCCGCAGTTGGAGGCGGCGGCGGCGCGCGTGCTCGCCTCCGGCCGTTACGTGCAGGACGGGGAGGTTGCGGCGTTGGAAGCGGAACTGGCGGCGGCGCTCGGCGTATCGCAGGTGGTGGCCTGCGCCAGCGGCACCGATGCGCTGCATCTGGCGCTGCGCGCGGCCGGGGTTGGCGCCGGCGATGCCGTGCTCACGTCCCCGTTCACGTTCTTCGGCACCATCGGCGCGGTGCTGCTCGCCGGCGCCAAAGTCGAGTTCGCCGATATCGATCCCGCCTCGTTTCTGCTGACGCCGGAGGGCGTGGCGGCGGCGCTGCGGCGCCCGCGCCGCGAGCGGCTGGCGGCGATTCTGCCCGTCCATCTATATGGACGCATGGCCGAGATGCCGGCCATCTGCCAGTTGGCCGCGGCCGCCGGCGTGCCCGTGATCGAAGATGCGGCCCAGGCGATTGGCGCGCGCCTGCCGGGCGCCGAGGGCGGCCGCCTGGTCGCTGCGGGCGCTTGGGGCGCCTGCGGCGCCATCAGCTTTTATCCCACCAAGAATTTGGGCGCGCTCGGCGAAGCCGGCTGTGTCGTGACCGGCGACGCGCGGCTCGCCAACCGGCTGCGGGAGCTGCGCAGCCACGGCAGCCCGCGCCGCTACGAGCACGAACGCTTGGGCTGGAACGCGCGCATGGACGAGCTGCAGGCCGCTTGGCTGCGCGTCAAGCTGCCGCATCTGCCGCGCTGGACCGAGCGGCGGCGCGCCCTGGCCGCGCGCTACGAGCAGTTGCTGGCGCCGCTCGCCGGCACGGTCGCGCTTCCCGAACGCACGCCCGATCACGTCTTCCACCAGTACACGATTCGCACCCCTCGCCGCGACGAACTGCGCGCCCATCTCGAACGGCAGGGCATCGGCACCGAGGTCTATTACCCGCGCGCCGCCCACCAGCAGCCCGCTCTCGCCGGTCCGTGGCCGCCGCTGCCCGAGGCCGAGCGCGCCGCGCGCGAGGTCCTGTCGCTGCCCCTGTTTCCCGAGCTCGAAGACGCCGAAGTCGAGCGCGTCGCCGCCGCCCTGCGCGGCTTCTTTTGATCCATCGCTCTGACTTCGCGCGCCTCGCGAGCACGCCGGAATAAGGCGAACTTGGGTCCCGGCGCGGACCGAAAACATTGAAATACCGCAAGATCAAGGTTTCCAGACCGAAGGCCTCATGGAAGCAGCGTATATAAAATTCCCCGCCCAACTTTGAGACCGGGCCGGCCAAATCATCCTTCATGAGTTCGAATCAGACCCCGGCCACGTTCTCCCACTTTCCCGTCGCAAAGTTATCCACCCCGCGCACCCTGCGGCCCCCCGTCAGAAGTGCTCGAACTATGGACGAGCCGATAAACCCCGCCACGCCAGTAACGAGGCAGTTCGCCATCGCCCCAAAATACCGCACCCTGCACCTGCGCGGCGCGGCCCGGTGCCTCGCAGCGGCCCGCCCCAGTTTCGTGCGAACCCCGCGCAGGCCGACGACAGGCCTTCCGGCAAACGGTGCGAAACACCCCCGCGCACCCAGCACGGCACCTAGGTCTCGCCAACGGCACACCCTGCTTCTGCTTGCGCCCTCACTCAATTTCAGCTATGCTGGCGCCACTCGCCCAAAGCTCGCGGCGATGAACGCGTCTTGAGTCCATCACGATGGGACTCAGATGCCGGAGGTCCATTCGTTGGCGGGGAACATTGGCGGCACGGAGAATTGGCTCGCAGCCTACACGCGGCCGCGTCACGAGCACAAGGTCGCGGAGTATTTCCTCCACCGCCGCTGGCAGGTCTTTCTGCCCACTCATTCCAGTTGGCGCTACTGGAGCGATCGCCGCAAGCTGGTGCGCTTGCCGCTGTTTCCTTCCTACGTGTTCGTCAAGCTGAACGAGGAGGAGCGGCGGCGGGCGGTGCAAGCGCCCGGCTTGATGGGTTGGGTCAGGGGCGCGCAAGGCCCGGCGCGGGTGGATGAAGACGAGTTGCGCGCGATCGCCAAGCTGCTGCAAAGCGGCCTGGCCTTCGACCCCTTGCCCGCCGTCGAGATCGGCGATGAGGTCGAGATCGTGGCCGGTTCCCTGCGGGGCTGCCGCGGCCGGCTGCTGCGCAAACAGCAGGGCGCCGTCGCCTTGCTGGTGAGCGCCATCAACGGCGGCGTGCGCGTGAACCTGCCGGATCCGACTTGGATTCGCCCTCTGCCGCGCGCGGCGCGGGCCGGCGCCGGCGCCTAGAATCAAGATCGCAGGCGTCCGGCCGCAGCGCCCGCGGCCGCCGCCGCGCCCGATTGTGCTAGTTCCGCGCGGCGCGAATCGCGTTGGACCCTGGCAGCCGTCTGGAGTGAATCGCATGGCCAAGTTACTGGAACCGCGGCCGCTCGCCGAGCCCCAAACGTTAGTGCGCTTTCCCGACCCCAGAGGCGAAGGCGACGCCGCGCGCGACGCCGGTGACTTTGCCCTCTCCTACTATTGGTTCCTGGTCTGGCGCCAGCGCTGGAAGATCGCGACCTTCGTGGCTGTCATGACCGCGATGGTGACGCTCGCGGCGCTGGCCATGCCCAAGGTCTATGACTCGGAAGTGCTGGTTCGCGTCGATCCCGAAAGCAGCCACGTGATGGGCGAGAACGCCCAGACGAGCGGCACCCAGATGGACGCGACCATGCTCGTCTCCACCGAGCAGCAGGTCATCACCAGTCCCGCAGTCGTAGCGGAGACGATTCAGAACCAGGGCCTGGCGCAGATACCTGAATTTGCAGGATCCGAGGCGGCTTCCTCGACCGCGGCGCAGCAGGGAGTCAGCGATAAACTCCTGCGCGTCGTAACCAAACACATCGTCGTGGATCAGCCCATCGGCACGACGCTGCTCGGGATCCATTTTCGCTCCCGCAACCCTCAGTTGGCCGCCCAGGTCGCCAACGGCCTCGCCAACGCCTTCGTGGAGCACGAATACCGCACTCGCGCGCGCGCGCTGCAGGACTCGGCGAAATACATGTCCGACCAGTTAGATACCGAGCGCGCGCAAATGGAGCAGGACCAAAGAGCGCTCGTGGATTACGAAAGCTCCCACGACGTCATTGACCCCGACGACCGGCAGAACATCTACAACGCGCGCCTGAGCCAGATCAACGCCGATTACACCCGCGTGCAAGCGCAGCGCATGCAACTGCAAGCCGAAGATGCGATTGCCGAATCCGGCGACCTGGATGCGCTGCTCGCTTCCCCGCGCGGCCAGGTGCTCCAGCCGCTCTACGCCAAGTTGCTCGCGGATCAGCGCGAATTGAACCGCATGGGCACCACCTACGGCCCGCGCCATCCTCTGTACGCGCAGGAGAGCGAGATCGTCGAGCACGATCGCGACGTCTTGCGCGAGCAGGCGCAGCATATCGCCGCCCAGGTGCGCGACGAGTTCCGCACCGCGGCGGCGGAGGAGCGTTTGCTCGCCGCCGCGCTGGCCGACGAAAAGGCCCGGGTGGATGCCTTCAACCTCCGCACCATCAAATACAACTCCCTCAAGGCCGCCGCTACCAGCTCGACCAACCTCTATTACGCGCTGCAGCAATCCATCCAAAACGCCACCGTGGCCGCCGGGCTCCATGCCGAGGACCTGCGCGTCATCAGTCCCGCTCGTCCCTCCGATCGGCCGGTATCGCCCCGCCCGCTGCTGGACGGCGCGCTGGCTTTTCTGCTCTCGGCCATGCTGGGCGTGGGGGCGGCCATCGCCGCCGGCTTGATGGATCGGACGCTTTCTAGTCCCGAGCAGGTCGAAATGCGCCTGGGCGTCGCCACCGTCGCCTCGCTGCCGGCCGTTTCCCTCAAGGACAGCCCTGGTGCGCTCAAAGTCGGGCAGTACGCCGCCAACCTCCTCCCGGCGGCGGGGGAGGCCGGCGCCGGCGAGGCGGAGGCCTTGCGCGAACGCTCCGCGTTCCGCGAAGCCGTGCTGTCGCTGCACACCGCCATCCAGTTCTCTTCTCCCGAGCGCATCGGGGTTCTCGCGGTAACCAGCTCGGTTCCCGGCGAAGGCAAGAGCACCGCCTCGGCGCATCTGGCCGGCGCCTTCGCCGCGCTCGGCTCGCGCACCGTGCTGGTGGATGCCGATATGCGCAAGCCCAACGTTCACCGCCAATTCGGTCTTTCCAACCAAATCGGCCTCTCCAACGTGCTGCGCGGGCAGGCGCCCTTGGATGATGCCTTGCGGCCGGTTTTCAGCAATTTGACCGTGCTGACCTCCGGTCCGGTCGCCGCCACGCCCTCGGAACTGCTGCATTTGGGCATGGCGGATGTCGTCGAGCAGCTGCGCGGGCGCTTTGATGTCGTGTTGATTGATTGCCCGCCGGTGCTCGGCTTTGCCGATGCCGCCTCCATCGCCAACCTCGCCGAAGGCGTGCTGTTGATCGTTCAGGCGGGGCGTACCGAGCAGCAGCAAGTGGGCGCGGCGCTGCGGCAGCTGCGCGGCGTGCGCGCCAACATCCTCGGCATCGTCTTGAACCGCGTCAGCGAGCACACCGATAGCTATTACCGCTATTACCGCGCCGCGGACTATGGTTACTATTCCGACGACGAAGATGCGGAGGATTGAGGCGCCCTGCGCCGGATCGGAGGGATTTGCATCATGAAAGCACTGCATGGGACCGCGGCGCTCGCGCTGGTCCTGGCGTTCGTGGCGGGGGTTTCGGCTCAGGACAACAACAGCGCGCCGCCGGAGCTGCAAGCGCTGCCCAGCCGGCCGCCGGCGCCCACGGCCACGGAGTCGCTGACGCCCTTGCCGCTGCCCGCCGGGGACGTGCCCGAAACGATGTCGCCGGACCTGACGCCGCCGGCGGTGCCCGACAACTACCTGATCGGCCGCAACGATCTGCTGGCGATCTTCGTGTATCAAATGCCGGAGCTGACGTCCCAAGTGCGCGTCAACTCCGATGGCTACATCGAGCTGCCCTTTTTGCGCCGGCCGCTGCCGGCTTCGGGCGTGACCCCGCTGGCGTTGCGCGGCGTCGTGGCCAAGGAGTTGGTGGCGGAGGGCCTGGCGCGGGATCCGGTGGTCCGGGTGATGGTGCGGCAAGTGGAGAGCCGCCCGATCGTCGTCGCCGGCGCGGTGCGCTATCCCGAGGTGATCCAGGCCGCGCGGCCGATGCGATTGCTCGAAGTCCTTTCCCGCGCCGGCGGCCTCGAGAACAGCGCCGGCACCACCGTGATGCTCACGACGCCGAGCCCCAGCGGCTCTGTGACCCAGGAATTCAGCATTCAACGTCTGCTGGATGATCCTGCCCCGGGCGACGATCCCTTGCTGGTCGGCGGCGAAACCGTGCGGGTGATTCCCGCCCGCCTGGTCTATGCCGTGGGCGCCTTTGAAAAACCCGGCGCCTTTCCCGTCGTCGCCACCGAGCCGATGACCGTGCTGCGGGTCATTGCCCTGGCGCAAGGCTTCAGCACCAGCGCGCCCGCCAGCAAGGGTCACGCCGAAATCATTCGCACCGCTCCCGACGGCAGCCGCCAGGAATTGCCGGTCAATATAGACAAGATCCTCAAGCACAAGGCGCCCGACCAAGCCCTCGTGGCTGGCGACGTGCTCTACGTCCCGGAGGACGGAGCGCATAAGGTCATGACTGCCGCGCTCGGCGATCTCAGCGCCGCGGCGACCCTCATCGTGGGGTATCGCGTCAAATTCTGAGGCTGAACCCGCCATGGCAGCCACCAGCAGCATTGCCTCGCGATCCACTCCCGCCCGCGAAGCCCGGAGCGCTGCCCTTCGTTCGCACCTCAAGGGCGCCGTCCTCGGCGTCGCGCTCGACCTCATCCTGCTGGCTCTTGGGTTCGTGCTCGCCTTCGCGTTGCGTGGAGTGCTCGGCGGAGTGATGGGCGCCTACCGCTGGGCGCCGGGCGCGGCCGTCGAATATCTGACCTGCGCGGGAATCTTCCTCGCCGTCCTGCTGTATGAGGGCGTGTACGAACCGGGCATCGTCGGCGTCGGGCAGACGGAGCGTCTGGTGAAGGCGCTGACCGGCGGCCTGATCGTCTCGATCTTTTTCACGTTCGTGATGCACACCGCGCTGGCCATTTCGCGGCCGGTTCTAGTGTTTTGGTATCTCTTCAATGTCGCGCTGTTTGCCCTGGTCCGTCCGGTGGTCCGCCGGCGTTCCGCGGACGTCGGGCGGGTCGCGGTGCTGGCCGGCTCCTCGGCCGCGACCGATACCGTGGCGAAGGGGCTCCGCATGTCCGGACTGCGGCCGCGCATCTTTAGCGACGCCGGCGACTCCGAGATGCGGGCGCTCGCGGCCAAGTCCCTCTGCCTCGTCCCCAGCAGCAGCGTCGAGGCCGACGCCGATTGTGTGCTTCGTTTGGAGCGTGACTTTCCCTTGGTCGGGGTCGTGCCCGCGCGCGGCGAAGGGCTGCTGTTCGGCGCCACGCCGGTGAATCTCCGCGGTCTTCAAGTCTATGTGCTCCAGCAGCCGCTCCGGCGCTGGGCCAATCGCGCGATCAAGCGCGGCTTCGACCTGGCCTTCGCGAGCGCCCTGCTCATTTTGGTTTCTCCCCTCCTGGCGGTGATTGCGGCAGCGATCCGCATGGACTCGGGCGGGCCGGTGCTTTTCGCGCATCACCGCCTAGGACGGCGCGAAGAGCTATTCCGAGTATGGAAGTTCCGCACCATGTGCGCCGACGCGGATCGTCGGCTTGAATCGCTTCTCGCGGACAATGCCGAGCTGCGCGCCGAGTTTGCTGCGAACTTCAAGCTCAAGTCGGACCCGCGCGTGACGCGCGTCGGCCGCTTTCTCCGCCGCACCAGCCTGGATGAACTGCCGCAGCTTTGGAACATCATCCGGGGCGAGATGAGTCTGGTGGGCCCGCGGCCGATTGTCTCGGCCGAGCGCGAGCTCTACGGACCGGCTTACGAGCTGATTTCACAGGTGCGCCCTGGCTTGACCGGCGTCTGGCAAACCAGCGGCCGGAACGACGTCGGTTACGAATCACGGCCCCACCTCGACCTCTTCTATGTTCGCCACTGGTCGCTGTGGCTGGATCTCGCGGTTCTGGTCAGAACTGTCCAGGCGCTGCTCTTGCCGGACGGATACTGACCCCGCCCACCGCCTCAGCACTCTCGCTCGGATCTGATGCCGCTCTCGCGGGGACGACGCATGATTCAGGGGCTGGTGATCGCGCCGGTGCTGGTTGGGCTCGGCTGGGCCGGCGCGGTCGCGCTGCGCACGTGGCGCGCGGCGGCGGATCAGGGACAAGCTCAGACCATCGCTCAAACCGAGCCGGAACAGGCCCTCGGCTACCTCGCGGCGGCGCTGCGCTGGCGGCCCGATGACGCCGACCTGTGGCGGGAACGGGCCACCTATTCCGGGTTCGGTACGCCGCGCCAGGCGCGCCGCGATGCCCTGCACGCGCTGGCGTTGAATCCCCGGGATTGGCGTGCTTGGCAGGCCCTGGGCCTGCTCGATTTCGAGCTGGGAGATTTACAAGCCTCGCGTCGCGACTTGGCGAAGGCGACTCGTTACGACCACGGGTTTGCGTCGCACTTCGCTCTGGGCAACTTGGCGCTTGTACAGGGCGACCAGGCTGCTTTCCAAAAGGAGATGGCCGCCGCCCTGGCGATTGCGCCGGCCGATCGCGCCGATTTCGCTCTCCGCGCCCTCGTTGATCATTCCAAACTGGGCGCCGCGGGGCTCGCGGCTTTGCTGCCGGCGCAGCGCCCCGAAATCGTGGCGGAGAGCGTGCGGTTTTTCGTGCGCGAGGGAAGGTTCGCGGCGGCTACCGCCGCATGGGGACGTCTCCACTGCCGGCCCTACCAGTTCGCTGACTGCCGCGTGGCCGCCCTGTCCTTGGCGAACGCGCTTACGGCTGCTGCGTTTGCCGAAAGCCAGACGACGCCGCCCCAGCCGCCCCGGCCGTCGCGCAGCGAGCCACAGCTCCCCAGCGCAAGGGAGTTGGCCGACTCGGCGATGGATGTTTGGAACCAGGCAGTGGCGGCGGGTATGCTGGCGCAGGCTCGCATATCACCGGGCAGCGTCGCCGACGGGCGATTCCAGCACGCGTGGGTGGGACCGGCCTTTTCCTGGCGGAGCACTCAGGCGGTGCCGCTCGAAACCGTGGCAGGCCCGTTGGGACGCGGCAATGCGCTCCAGGTGGCGTTCGACGGTTATCAGCCTGATGAGGTCGTCTTACTGAACGAATTTGTGCCGGTCCTGCCGGAGACGGCCTATGCAATCTCGTTCCGATCGCGGCGCACTCGAATCGGCTCCGAAAGCGGTCTGACCTTGCGTGTGCTCGCGGGGCCGAACCGCGAGCTCGCCGCGTTGCCGGCTAAGCTGGCACTGGCTTGGGATTTGAACTCGGCGACCGTTCAGGTCCCTGCGGCGGCCGCCCTGCTGGAGCTGTCCTTCGAGTATCGGCGGCCGGTCGGTCAAGTTCGTCTTCACGATCCCGTGCAAATCGCGGATGTCGAATTGACGCCGCTATCGCCCTGACAAGGCCCGGAGTTGGAATCCCGCCGAAAATTTTGGTCCCTTTACGCGCTTTCCGCCAGCCTGGCTCTGCCCCTGCTGGCGGTGCTTTGGTTCGGGGCTACATCCGTGGCGGCCTGGAGTTGGGTCGCAGTGGCGAGCTTTGCAGCCTTGGCGGTTTTTTTGCTGGGCGCGGCGTGGGCGGGAATTCGGCTGCCGTGGCATCCGATTCTTTGGCCGGTGGCGGCTTTTGGGGCCTGGGCCTGGGCGCAGTATTGGCTCCGGCTGACGGCCTATCGCGCGGCCACGCTCGACGGCCTGATTCAGCTCACCGCATGCGCTTGCGTGTTTTATTTGGCGATCTATGCCTTCCGCGATGAGCGCAACGTCAAACGGGCCGGCGCCGTACTCTGGGTCTTCAGCGGGGTTCTGGGCGCCGAAGCCCTGGCGCAATTTTTCCTCGCTGGAGGCCATATCTATTGGTACCGCGACGCCCGCTATGGCACCCCGGTGGGACCCTTTGTCTACCATAACCATTTCGCCGGTTGCATGGACCTTCTATTGCCCGTCTCCATCGCCGTCGCAATGCGGGTGCGTCACCGTCACCGCGATCAGCCGTGGCTGGCGCGGGTCCGGCGGGGCATTTTCCCCGCGCTGGCGCTGGCCTCGGTGGTAGTCGCGCAATCGCGGGGCGGGCTGTTCGCGCTCATCTTCGAGGGCGGCCTGGCGGTACTCCTGTTTTGGCCCCGCTTGCGCCGCGACGCGCGAGCCCGCAAGCACGCCGCGGCGGCGGCCGCCGCGCTCGTTGCCTTTTCGCTCTTGGCGGGCTGGGGGCCTCTCATCCACCGGCTGACACGCCTCGAATACCACGAAGCCAGCGCCCTAGATCGCGCCCGGGTGGCGGCGACCTGCCTGACCATTTGGCGCGATCATCCTTGGACCGGGACCGGCTTCAACACCTTCGTGCAGGTTTACCCCCAATATCAGAGCTTCGATTCCGGACTCGACTGGAACGCGGCTCACAATGAGTACGCGCAAATGCTTGCCGAAACCGGCATCATCGGCGCCGTCCCGGTCGTGGCCTTTTTGCTCCTCCTGGCGTTGTTGGGCGTGCGTATGTCTCGCCGCCATCCCTCCTCGCTGCATGCGCTCCAGACGGCGGCGCTGGTCGGAGCAGCCGGCTTTCTCTTCCATTCGACGGGTGACTTTCTGTTTCATTCTCTGGGAGACGCCCTGCTGTTTTTCGCTTTGGCCGGCATCGCGTTTGCGCAATCCAACCGCCCGCAGGAATCGCCGACGCCGGCGGTTGCGGGCGCCGACAGGAGGGCGGCCCATTATGCCCTTGGCGGACTGCCAACTAGTTGAACTGCCGCGGATCCTGGACCCGCGCGGCGCCCTGACTTTTGTGGAAGGCGGCGCGCAGGTGCCGTTCGCGATTCGGCGGGTCTATTACCTTTACGACGTGCCGGGCGGCGCTCAGCGGGGCGGGCACGCTCATCGGCGCCTGCGCCAGTTGGTGATCGCGATGTCGGGGAGCTTTGATGTCGTTCTGGATGACGGGTCCGCCCGAGTCCGGCACCACCTCAACCGCTCCTATATTGGGCTTTCGATCGGGACGATGGTATGGCGGGAACTCGATAATTTTTCGTCCGGCTCAGTGTGCTTGGTCCTGGCTTCGGAACCCTACGATGAGAGCGACTATTACCGGGATTACAACGAGTTCTTGCGAGATGTTCGGAATGGTTCCGTTTCTTGACCTGAGAGATGTCTATCGGGAACTGGGAGCGGAACTCGAGGAAGCCAGCCACCGGGTCCTGTCCAGCGGCCGTTATCTCTTCGGTCCCGAGCTCGAAGCCTTTGAAAATGAGTTTGCCAGCTACTGTGGCGCCGCCCACTGCGTCGGGGTGGGCAACGGCCTCGACGCCCTGACTCTGATTTTGCGAGCGTTGAAGATCGGCAGAGACGATCAAGTGCTCGTCCCCGGCAATACCTTCATTGCCACCTGGCTGGCGGTTTCCGCGGTGGGAGCGCAGCCCGTCGGCGTTGAGCCGGACGACCGAACCTATAACATCGATCCCGAGCGTGTTGCCGCGGCGATCGGTCCCAGAACGCGCGCCCTGATCGCCGTCCATCTTTACGGTCAGCCCGCCGACATGGACGAACTGCGCCGGATCGCCGATCGCCACGGCCTGGCGCTGATCGAGGACGCGGCCCAGGCGCATGGCGCCTGCTACAGAGGCCGCAAAGCCGGAGCTCTCTCGACCGCGGCGGCGTTCAGCTTTTATCCCGGCAAGAATCTCGGCGCCATGGATGACGCCGGCGCGGTCGTGACCGACGATCAGTCGCTCGCGGCGCAGGTGCGCCGCCTCCGCAATTACGGCTCCGCCGCGAAATACGTCCATGACTGTCAGGGCGTGAACTCGCGGCTTGGTGAGTTGCAGGCGGCCTTCCTGCGCATCAAGCTCCGCCGCCTGGACGCATGGAATGCGCGTCGCCGCGCCGTGGCGGCGCGGTATCACGACGGTCTCCGCGGTATCCGCGACATTACCCTGCCGTTTGTGCCCGCATGGTGCGACCCGTCTTGGCATCTCTACGTGATTCAGACCCCAGCCCGCGATAGGTTGCAACAGGCTTTGGCCGCACGAGGTGTAGAGACGCTCATTCACTATCCCATCCCGCCCCATCGCAGCGGCGCCTATCGCGATTTGGCCCACCGGCCTCTTCCGATATCGGAGCGACTTGCCGGCCAAATCCTCAGCCTTCCCATGGGTCCTCATCTTACCGAGGACCAATTGCAATACACAGTTCAAGCGGTGCGGGATGCGCTTGTGCAATGAGATCGCCCCTAAGGGCCTCCATTCTTCTGGGCGGCGGCTCGGCTCTCTCGATTTTGGCGGCGGTAGTATCGGCCAAGGCGTGGGCGTTGATCCTCGGCCCCGGCGGCTATGGCCAGCTCGCCCTTTGGCAAGCTTTAGTCAAACTCACCGGCCTGATCGCCGGCCTCGGCATCGGAACCGGGATCGTCCGCTTCGGCTCGGGGTTGGTGAATCAGCGGCCCGACGGGCTGGCGCATTGGCGCCGTGCCGCTTGGGCGCTGGCGTTTGCCCTGGGCGGAGCTGCAGCGGCCTTGATGATCGTGTTCCGCCGGCCGTTGGCCGGGGCGGCGCTGCCCGGCTCCCCCCTCGCGAGCGCCATGCCCTGGGCGGCGGTGGCCACGCTTGCCACCGTCGTCTATGGTGCGCAGACGGGCATCTTGAACGCCTACCATCACGTCGGCGCTCTTGCGAAAATCACTGCGCTGGGAAGCTGGGCCGGTGCGATTACCGGCATCGCCATTGTCGCCGTCTGGCGCGAAGCGGGCATTCCCGCGGCGGTCTTGGCCGGGGCTGGCGCCTATTGCTTGGTCGCCCAGTTGTACCTGCGCCGGCGGCTGCCGGCGGCGCGCGCGGAGTGGTCTTGGCAGGCGACCGCCGCTGCCATGCGCAGCTTACTCCGCTTCGGACTTCCCTACACCCTGGCGATGGCCGCAGGCACCGGCGCGCAGTTGGCCATGCCCTTTGTCGTGCTCTGGGCCCTGGGCACGGAGTCGGTGGGCTTCTACCGCGCCGCCTCGGCAATCGCGGTTTCGTATTTGACATTGGTGCTGACGGCGCTCGCCCAGGATTACTTTCCCCGGCTGTCAGCAGTTCGCGAAGACGCCTCGGCGCTGGTGGCGATCATTAATGAGCAGAACCGGGTAATCCTGCTTCTCGCGCTGCCGCTGATCCTGCTGATGCTGGCGGTCGCGCCCCTGCTCATGCCGCTGCTGTATTCCGGCCGATTCGCCCCCGCCATCGTCGTCCTGGAGTGGCAACTGGCGGGTGACGTGCTCAAGGTTGCGAGCTGGATCATGAGCTTCGCGATCCTCGCGCGCTGCAAGCCGAGCTGGTTCTTGTTGACGGAATTCGTGGGTGGCGCGGGCTTGCTGGCCAGCGGCTGGCTCGGCATGCGCTGGCTGGGCCTGGTGGGGGTTGGCTTGGCGTTTCCTGCAACCTACGCCTTGTACTATATGGTTTGTCATCTCTTGATCCGCCGCTCGGTCAAGCTGGTCTGGACGCCGTTCAACGTCCGCCTTTTGGTTCTCGGACTAGCCGCAGTGCTCGCAGTGGAGCTTGTCCCGCAGGTCCTCGGCCCAGCCTGGCGGACCCCGCTCGCTGCCTGCTTGACCGTGGCCGCGTTCGGCGTCTCGCTGCGTTTCTTGCCCGCTGGCGGCGCGCCTGCGGGGTGGCGGGGCTGGGCGCGGACGCTCGCCTTGCGCCAATTTCGCGGAAACTGAGGTTGCTGACTCGCAGCGGAGAAACTCCCAGGGCATTTCCGGAAGGCCGGCCCCAGGCCTGCTGTCCCACGGCAGCCGCCGCCGTCTGCTGCGCCGGCGCGAGTTCTCATTTGCCATGCAAGCGTTCGAGATTGCGTTAAGCCGCGCTCAGTGGCAGCCGGTTCTCTTCGCCGACCGGCCGACCCGCTTTTCGCTCCTCAAACTGCGGCCGACCTGGCCGCTCGCGCCGGTGGTGATTCGCGTTCACCGCAATCACGCTTTCGAGCACGTGGGCGACGCCAGCGTGCCCTGGTTTGCCTGGTGGGGTCGCGCGCCGAAGTTCCTGTATAGCGATTACGACGATTCGCTGTCTTTCGCGGTCGCTGAGGACACCAGCGCGCATCTTGAGGTGATCTGGCTCGACCTGGGAAGGTATCACGAGCGGTCAGATGGCGCGTCGCTTCACGACTGGATCGCCGAGCGCATCGCCGCCTTGCGCGCAAGGCTGACCGCGCCGATACTTTTCATTCCCGTCGGTGCGCACGACGCGGACTATCCGGGCCTTGCCGGCGCGGTTTCTCGAACGCCGGGCGCCCGAATGGCCGATCTCCGCCCGCTCCAGGCCGAGCTCGGCGCGGATTTTTTCGACACGCGCGCGGCTCTTCACAGCGGCACGAACCTGAGCGACGCGGCCTGCATTCTTGTCGCACGCGAGTTGGCTTGCCGCTGGGCGCCCGCCCTGCTGCGGCCGCGGATCAAGGCCGTGGCCTTGGATCTCGATCAGACTCTCTTCGCCGGGGTCTTGGGCGAGGATCATCACGCGGTCCATCTCACCGCTGAACACGCGGCGCTTCAGCGACGGCTTGCGGAATTCCGAAGCCAAGGTATCTTTCTCGCCCTGGTCTCGCGCAACGATCTCGCCGACGTCCGCCGGTTGTTCGAGCACCGTTCCGACTTTCCCCTCCAATGGGATCATTTTTCCGCCGCCGCAATCGGCTGGCAAGATAAGGCCGAGAGCCTCCGGCAGGTGGCCCGCACGCTGAATATTGGCGAAGACGCGATCCTGTTCGTGGATGACAACGCCGGTGAGATCGCGAACGCCGCCGGCCAATTGCCGGGGTTGGCGACCCTCCATGCCCAGGAAGACGCGAGCATGACGCGGCGCGCGCTTGAGTACTACCCAGGGCTTTGGTCATGGGGCGACCAAGAGGCCGACAATCTGCGCATCGCTGATCTCGCGGCGAGCCAAAAACGGCTGCAGATGGCAGCCGAACTCTCGGACCCGGCTGAATACCTCCGGTCCCTGGGTGTGGAGCTGAAGATCGAGGTCAGCCCGGCGCGCAGCCTGGTGCGATGCCACCAGCTTTCCCAGAAGACTAATCAGTTCAACTTGAACCTCCAGCGCCTGTCCGAGGCGGCCCTGGCTGAGGCTCTGGGCTCGCGCGACAGCCGCGTCGTCCTCATCAGCCTCGCCGACCGCCTGGCCGACAGCGGTCCCGTGGGCCTGCTCGTGGCCCAGCGCGAGGGCGATGCGCTCGTCATTTCGGAATTGGCGATAAGCTGTCGGGCGCTCGGCCGCCGGCTGGAAGACCTGATGGTGGCCGAGGCCGTGCACGCGGTCTTGGCCGAGCTGCCGGCCTCCAGGGTGGAGTTCCTCCACCGGACGGGGCCCCGCAACGCGCCCGCCCGGGATTGGCTCATGCGCTTCGCCGGCCCCCTGCCCGACGAGGGCCGGGCCCCCGTCGGGGATGAATTCATGAAAGTGACGGCGCGCGCTTATCCAGTGACCGTTACCGTGAAATCCGATGAACGATCAAACGATTGAAGGAGCGGTGGCGGAAATTTGCGCCGCGGTCCTAGGCCGTCCGGTGGGCAGCGGCGCCAGCCGCGCCACCGAGGCCGGCTGGGACTCCCTGAAACATATCCAAATTATCTTCGCCGTCGAGGCGCACTTCGGCGTCCGATTCACTGAAGAGGAAATACCGACCATGGACTCCGTCGCCCGCCTCACCGAATATTTGGGGCAACGACGTGGATCATGACCTGCGCCTCGAGGGCTACGCGTTCACCCTGCGCCCCGTCCAGCTCGAGGACGCTGCGTTCATCGTGGATCTGCGGACGAGCGATCCTCAGCGCGTGCGCTACCTGCATGCCGTGCCCCGGGACGCCGAGCTGCAGCGCCAGTGGCTGGCACGCTACTTCGAGCGCGCCGGCGACTACTACTGGGTCTTGGAGCGGCGACACGGCCACGGAGAGCCCGAAGGCCTTGTGGGAATCTACGACCTCGACCCGGACCGGCGCTGCGCGGTGTGGGGCCGTTGGGTGCTACGCCCCGGCTCTTTGGCGGCGCCGGAGTGCGCGCTTCTGATCTATCGGGCCGCCTTTGAGCTGCTCCAGCTTGACATGGTCTATAGTCTCACGGCCGCTGACAATGTACGCGTTCTATCCTTCCACGAGTCGTGCGGTTTGCAGCGGGGAGAAACGCTGCCCAACTACTTTGATCTTGATAGTGGCCCACAACACGCGGTCAAGCACATTTGCACCAAGGAATCGTGGCCGGCAATTCGGGAACGGCTGGCGGAGCAAGCCCAGCGCATCGCCGCCCGCATCGCGCCACCCAAATGAACCTGCTCTTTCACCATATCGCCGTCGCTTGCCGCGAGCTCGACGACGAGACCAGAACTCTGTCGGCTCTTGGCTACCAGCGCGAAGGCCCCGATTTTACCGATCCGGTCCAGGGCATAGCCGGGCGCTTCCTGGTCGGCGCCGGGCCGCGGCTGGAGCTGCTGGCTCCTCTTTCCGAGACGGGCGTGCTGCGCCCGTGGTTAAACGCAGGCGTCAAGCTTTATCACCTCGCCTATGAAACGCGCGATGTGACTGCCGCCATCGCGGACCTCCGGGCTCAAGGCGCCCGACTGATCGTCCCTCCCACGGCGGCGGTGGCCTTCAGCGGGTGCAAGATCGCGTTTCTCATGTTGCCAAATCTGCCTCTGAGCGAAAAAATCGCTCTGCCTTAACCGGTTGTGCGCCGGCGGTGGGGCAAAAGGCTGTCGCTGCCGGGGCTCCGAGCGGGTCTGAACGAGGCGCCCAAAACCCGCGATAGCTCCGGCAGCGATCGGAACCAGCCGGAAGGAACGACAAATGAGCACCGCTGAAGAAAAGGCGAGAGTTCGGGAACTGGCGGGTTTCTACCGAAGCGGCCAGCTCGATGTTGACCGCAAGTTGATCCGTTACCGGTTTCACGCGCTGCAGCCTCATTTCCGCCCGGGCGCGTTTCTGGAACTCGGTTCCGGCGATGGGGAGATGACCGCCCTGCTGACGGGGGTGGCGCAGCATCTGGTGGTAGTCGACGGGTCGCCCGAACTATTGGCCGAACTCCCCGACGCGCCCAACCTCCAGAAGATCTGCGCGCTGTTCGAAGAATTCGAGCCGGGGATGCGGTTCAACACGGTCATTGCCGACCACGTGCTCGAACACGTGCTGGACCCCGTCGCGCTTTTGAAGCGGGCGGCAAATTGGGTGGCCCCGGGTGGCCGCCTGTTGGTCGGCGTTCCTAACGCCTTGTCAGTGCATCGGCTCGCCGCCGTGAAAATGGGACTGCTGAGCCACCCCGCCGCGTTGAACGACCGGGATCGCGCGCTCGGCCATCGGCGCGTTTACACTCTTGCCGAGCTCAGGCGCGATTTGGTGGAAGCCGGTTTGACCATTGCCGCAACCGGCGGGGTTTTTCTCAAGCCCCTATCCCACGCCCAAATGCAGGAGCATTGGACCGACGCTATGCTCGCCGCCTTCTTTGAGCTGGGCGCGGAGTTTCCTCAGAACGCCGCCGAAATTTACGCGGCCTGCGAACCCCCTTCAACGATGCCAACTGTAAATCGCCAAGTCACCGACCGCCCGCAATGTAGGTGAGCCGGTCACCGACCGCGCAAACGAAAGGCCTCTACGATGGACGCACACCAGGGGGCGGTCGGCTCAGAGCCGGCGGCGCCCTCGGCCAGCACCGTGACGGTCGCGGTGCTCGTTTTCAACCAGGCCCGGTTTGTCGCTGAATGCCTAGACAGCGTCGCCGAATCGGCCTACCCGCTGCTAGAAATTTTAATAGTGGATGACGCCTCGACGGACACCTCCGTTGCGAAGGTCCAGAGCTGGCGGAATGATCATCCTCAGATCCCCACGCGCCTCATCGCCCGCCCGTCGAACGTCGGCGTGCCCGCCAACCTAAACGCTGCCCTCCGCGGCGCGCAAGGCAGATACGTCGCCCTGGTCGCCGGGGACGACCGACTTCTGCCAGGCGGGATCGCTTGCAGGGTACGGTACCTCGAATCCAACCCGGACGCCCTTGCCTGTTTCGCCGACTGTCGCGTCATAAACGACCGCGGAGAAACCCTCTTTCCCAGCGGTATCGAGGGTCTCTACCGATCCCACGGCATGAGGAAGCGCTACTTGCTTTCCCGGAAACTGGTTCTACCCTCCGTAGTGCGCCACTGGGCGGTGCCTGGGCCCGTCCTGATGCTGCGGCGGGGTGCCCTCGACGCGGTCGGCGCCTTCGACGAGACGATTCCGTTCGGCGAGGACCGCGACATCTACCTGCGCCTGGCGGCCAAGGGCCGCCTAGGATTTGTGGACGAGGTCGTAGCAGAGTACCGAGTCCACGACGCAAGTGCGCTCCGCGTCCGAACCCGCCAGGTCGCATCCTCCGAGGCGCGAGTAGCCGCCCGGCACGCCCGCGGCTTGAGAGGCATGAATCGGCTCTTCCTAACCGCGCAAGCAGCCAAACTGCGCGCGAGCGCACGCGGACGCTACGATCCCGCCAACATTCTGCTGAAGCTCGCCCTGAGCTCGCTCCGGACCCTCAGCGCCCTCACGCTCGACCTCCGCTGGCGCGCCGAGCGGCTCCGGCGCCGATCACGCCCCGCGGGCCGGTAGTCTGGGACAATCCGCACGCGCCCAGCACCCACACCGGGGGTAACAGGCTATAACACCAAAAAACTCCCAAGATCAAAAACAGAGTCGATCCTTTGCTGAGCAGCTTATAAACGCACCCGTGACCAACGAAACATACGCGGTTGTCCTCAATTGGCGAAATGCGGAAGACACAATCCGATGCCTGCGCTCGATACTTTCCCAGAGCTCGCCGCCGACTCGCGTGCTCTGTGTCGACAACGGTTCCGGCGACGGCTCCGCAGAACGAATATCCAACGCATGCGGCGCGGTGGACCTAGTGTGTCTAGACTCCAACCTCGGCTTCGCAGCCGGGAACAACCGAGGCATCTCGCGCGCAATAAACGCCGGGGCGCAGTTCGTTTGGCTTCTGAACAATGACGCCGTCGCAGCCCCCAACTGTTTGGAGAACATGGTCCGCGCGGCAGAGACCCAGCCTGACGTTGCGGCCGTCGGGTCGGTCATCCTGGACTACGAGGCGCCCAACCGTCTGCAGGAATGGGGCGGGGGCCGCTTCGACCCACTGCTCGGCCGCTGCCTGGCGCACAGGAAACCCGTTCCCCCAGCTAGGCTCGGCTATATAACCGGCGCAAGCCTGCTCCTCCGTGTGGAGGCGCTGCGAGCCCTGGGGCTGCTCGACGAATCGTTCTTCCTTTACGGAGAGGACGTCGAGTTGGGGCAACGTCTCCGGCGCGCGGGCTGGCGGCTGGACGTCGCGCACCAAGCGCTCGTTTGGCACAAGCGCGGCGTGTCCACGTCCAGCGAGCGCAAAGAATACTACCTCAACATGGCGGCAGTCCGCCTGCAGAAAGCCTACGCCCCAGTGGCGCCGCTCATGGCCGTCTGCGGCACGGTCAGCAGGGTCCTCCGCTTCGCCGCCCGAAATGATTGGCGGCGCGCCGCCGCGGCCGCTTCGGGCGCCTGGGCCGGCTGGCAGGCCAAAGACGTGGGCTCCGGGGTCCCAGCGGCGCCTCAGTCCGCTAGCGGCCCGTGCGCGAGCGCCCCAAGCGTGGCGGAGACGCCATAGGTAGCAGGTCCCATTGCCACCCTCGCTTCTCATTTGCGCCTCCCTGACCACGCTGGCCATCGGCACATACCTCATCTGGCCCAGCCGCTGGAACGTGCCGGCGCACATGCAACTGGGCTTTGCACTCGTCGCCTATGTAATTCCCACCGCCGTCGGCGCTACTGACGGCTTTTCTCCACAGCTCGTCGCGCTCTGCGCCGAGATTCTCTCTGTCGGGGCCGCGTGCTACCTGATCGGCCTCGTCGTCGGCTTTAAAACGACCGCAGGCAGACGGCCACACCCAGGCGTTCCATCAGCACGCACCTTGGGCCCGTTCTTCCATGAATTTGTACAGCGTCGGGCGAGACTCATCGCTCTCGTCGGCCTGGTGGGGCTGTTCTCATGCTTCTACGCAATGGGCTTCGTCCCGGCCTTCGCCAACAATCCCCTCATGGCGAAGTTCTTTCGCGGCCCATACCACCTCGCTTACCAACGGGTGGCGTTGCCCTATCGCCTCTCCTTTTACACGCTGCTCCCACTCATCCCCGTTCTGCTCCTCCTGTGGTACTCCCTCCGGGATTGGATCGCGTTCCTGTTGGCCGCTTGCGCCACCCTTGGCGTCGCGCTCACGCTCTTCCGCGCGCCGATTGCCACCGGCGGCCTCCTTGCAATTGGGATCTGGGCTGCGCCGAGACGAGGCCGGTTCTACGCCTACCTCCTCCTCGTGGTGCTGGCCTTCCCGATCGGCGCCGGCTTGTACAAGATTCTCGGGGTGAGCAGCTACGCGGGGGCGAACCTTTGGCAAGTGATCGCGAGCGGAGCGCCCGACATCCGCGACCAGCTCGGGTTCTTCAACCACTTTTTGGCGGCGCCGGTCTTTTCCTACGGGCGCACGTTCTGGGGCGGGTTGATCCCTTGGCACTATCGCTGGAATCCGTCCGTGTTTACCCTGACCGTGGTCAACCGCGTCATCAGCATCCGCAGCATTGGGAGCGGCGGGCTGCGCCTCGCCGCGCCGCAGTGGGGCTATGTCGCGTTCGGATGGGCGGGAGCCGCCATCGTGCCCTTCCTGTCAGGCCTGATCTGGGGCCACGCAACCAAGCTCCTGCGGCGAAATCTGGATGAGCGTGACTTGGTGCAAGCGGTAGTCCTAATGACCCTGTACACCACGCTATGGACGCAGCTCTCGCAGTTTTACACGCTGAGCATGTATGAGGCCCCGCAGATCTTGGTTGCCCTGCTCCTAGCCTACCCGATCGCATTGAGCCGCCGGGACGTGCAGCAGAGCCGCCGCCGGGCCTCCATGCGAACCTGGGCGCCGGAGGGACACGCGCCGGTGACAACCCTGTGAGCCGCGGCGCGCGGAAGTCCGTCGCCCTGAATACAAGGGCCCTGAACCTGCCGCTTACGGGGGTGCAGAGATACGTCGAGGAAATCATCAGTCACGCCGAAGGCCCCATCGCCGGCATGCGGCCGCCGCGCGCGGTCATGGGCGCAGCCGGCCACGCCTGGGAACAAGGAATTCTGCCGCTGCTCGTCCAAGGGCGCACCCTGTTCAGTCCCAGCAACACCGGCCCGCTGGCGGTGCGGCGCCAGGTAGTCACCGTGCACGATGTCGTGCCGCTCGACCATCCGGAGTGGCTCAATCCAAAATTCGCGCGATGGTATCGCTGGCTGCTGCCGAAGCTGGTCCGGCGTGTTGCCTGGGTGATTGCGATCTCGGAATTCACTCGAGAGCGGCTCATTGCGAAGACGCACGTGGCGCCGGGACGCGTTATCGTCATTCGGCACGGTGTCAATCGCGGGTTCGCGCCGCAGTCGCGGCCGGTCATCGAGGCTGCGGTCAGAAGACTGGGGCTGCCGAGCGGGCGCTATTTCTTCTGCCTCGGTTCCCTGGAGCCGCGCAAGAACTTGGGCACGCTCCTTCAGGCGTGGGCCGCGGCGCAAAAGGAAATGGACGAAGACGTTTGGCTGGTAGTCGGGGGCGAGCGGGGCGCCGGGCGGGTCTTCGCGCCCCTGCATTTGCCGCCAAGCCCGCCGCGCACCTTCTGGGCCGGCCGCATCCCCGACGACGCGTTGGCCGCGGTTTATTCCGGCGCCCTCGCGTTTGTATACCCCTCGCTTTACGAAGGCTTCGGCGCGCCGCCGCTCGAAGCCCTGGCTTGTGGTACGCCCGCCATCGTGGGCGGCCGATCCGCGATGCCCGAGGTCGTGGGCGAGGCCGGGATCTTGGTCGACCCCGTCAGGCCCGATGATCTCAGCCAGGCGCTGCTTGATCTCGCGCGGGACTCCGCCCTTCGCGAGCGCCTAGTGAGCGCGGGCTTGAAGCGAGCGGCGCAATTCAGTTGGCCGGAAGCCGCGCGCAAGACCTGGGAGATCCTGCTTTCGGTTTAGGAACGACCGATCCCGCTCCCGGCTTTCTCTCCGTCATGCGCGCCGAAGATCTTCTTCCCGCTTGCAGTTGCTATAGCGCCTCCGTGACCGTTGCGCCACTGCATACGCTCAGGGCAGCACGCGAACGTTGTAGACGCTGGCGGCGGGCGTGCCGGCGGCGGCGGCGCAGACCTCGACCGTCACGCTGTTCGGCGCGTTCACGTAGCCTCGCCAGTAGAAGGCCGCGCCGGGGTAGGCTTGGGGCGTCGCCACGACCGCCATGCCCGGGCTGGCGCCGGCAACGGTGACGGTGCTGCTGGCGCACTGGCCGGCGCTCAAGGCCGCGCCGCCGAGGGCGGCGCTGGCGGCGGCGAGAGGCAACTGCGTCGTCAGTGCCAGCGTTCCCGAGGCCGCCGGCTGGGCGATCGTGTTGCCATTGACCTGGTAGGTCGCGGGCAGAGTGAGCGAGCCTGTCAGGGTTAAATTGCTGACCGTGCCGCCGGCGTCCGTTACGATGTTGCTGCCGTTGCCGGTCTGCCCCGTCAGCGGCGTGCCGCCGGCCAGCGCGAGTTGCGGCGCCGCGAGCGCTGAAGCCGAAAACGCGCCGGTGCGCGTCAAAGTGGCCAGCACGTGCGGCGTACCGCCGCTATCGAAGATTCGCCAGTCGAAGGCGGAGTTCGAGTTCTGCGGGGCGGGGAACTCATCCCAAAAATTGCCCTCGCCCGCGCCGCCGCTCGCGTTCCAAGTGAAAGCGAGCGCGCTCGGTCCGGCACTGGCGGCGCCGTTCTTCTCCGCGCGAATCTCGCCCTGTACGTTCAGGCTCCCGCGGCCGTCGATCGCATCCAGAAATACGTTAGGCACTTGCCAGATTTGCACCGGAGCGGTTTGCGCCGCGGCGCCGTCGACTTCCAGCGGCGTGCTGGCGGCCGCGCTGGCGGAGACGGCGATGCCGTTACTGCTCTCGATGAATGGCGACAGGTAGAAATTGGTTCCGGCAGGCCCGAGCCAGGAGTCGGTGGCTGTCCAGCGCGCGCCCGAATTGGGCGGCTGCGTCAGAATCGAGCCGATGAAATGGAATACCGGCGGGTTGTTCGTGTTGCCGGTGATCGGCCCAAAGACGTTGGAGCCGGTGCCGTTTAGGATCAGGGAGTCGAAAAAAGTCGCGCCCGCAAAAAAGGACCCCTGAATGATGGTTTGCCCGGCGCCGGCGTTGATCTGGCAGCCGGTGCAGGTGAAGCTGTCCACCTGCGGCGTCCCATTGCCGTTCGCGTCGATGGCGGCGCCCAAGTCGGGGTTGGCCCAAATCTGCGCGCCCAGGGCGGCCACGACATTCGTGCCGGCGCCGCCGATCTCGATCCCCTGGGCGAAAAAGCCGCCGTTGATGGCCCCGTTCTGAACGTTAATGAGCAGCAGCCCGTTGTTCAGCATGATGTGGTCCACGGACTGCTCGCCGGTGGAGGCGAGCAGCGAGAGACCCACTGCGGGGATGGTGACGGGGTAGCTGGTGGGTCCATGCGCATGCTGCCAGTTGGTGAAGGGTGTGAAAGAGGTGCCGGTCACGCTCGCCACCGCGATGGCCTCGGCGTTCGCGCCGCGATCCACGATGACGGTTTCGCCCGGGTAGATGCCGAACATCGAGGCCGGCGTGATCGCGGACTTGGTGCCGGCGGCGGCGCTGGTGGTGGCCGAGGTGGTCAAATCCGCAGCACCGCCATGGAGCGCGGCAATGGTGGCGTCGTTTTGGTTGTCGAGCTCGAAGGCGATGCCGGCGCAGCCGGAGGCGGCAAGGTCGCGGAAGATATTCTGCGTGGAGGGGCCGGGCGCGCCCGCCGGCAAGATCCACTGAGCGTCAAAACAGCCGGCGGTGCCGCCGCCGTCGATGGAGAAGCCCGACCATTCGCCGCCGGCGAAGTTATGGCGGGTGAGAATGAATCCCTGCGTGCCGGGCAGCGCGTGCAGGGTGACCTGATCGAAGTTGCGGCCGCCGCCAAGAATGACGGCGCCGCCGCCGATCTGGGCGAAGGCCGAGTAATTGCCCCAGGCCATCGGATCGCCGCCCTCGAGATTGCCGACCTGGTAATTGCCGGTGGCGATCACCACGGGAATGTTGGCGTCGCCGCCCGCCGTGAACGCTTCATTGAAGGCGTTGGTGCTGTCGCGGCTGTTGGTGGGATCGGCGCCCCACCAGATCGGATTGAGATGCGCGGTTCGCTGCGTGCCGAAGGCGACATAGCTGCCGCCGAAAATGGCCGTGGCATTCACGAGCGGCGCGCCGCCCGCGTTGGCGAAGGAGGCGGTCGCGGTCGTCGGGCTGCTGACGCCGGTAATCACGCCCACGAGCGGCAAATGCAAGCCGAACTGCGTCGCGGCGCTGGCGCCGCCGACATAGAGCTTGGTGCCGACATCCGCGGCGGAGAAGTTCGCGCTGGCGCTGGTCAAGGTGGCCGCGCCCGCGGCCATGGCCGCGTCGTGCACGATGACCGGCGCCGCCACCGAGAAGATTTGCTCATTGCCCGCCTCGATTTCGCCATTCACGGTGACCACGATCCCGGGGGGCAGCACCAGGCTGGCGCCCGCGGCGAAGCCGTAGCGGATGCCGGCGGGCAGGGTGAGGCTCGCCCCGATCGTGTATTGGCCGGAAGGGATGTACAGTTCGCCCGCAAAGCCGGCGGTGGCATTTGTGAGGCAGGTTTGATCCAACACGCCCGGCGTGGCGCACCACTGGTCGGCGTAGCGCACGCCCCCGATGGTGGCTGCCGCCACCCCCGTGGTCGCCGTGGCGATGGCGGCCGCGGCCGTGTAGTTCGTGCCGTTCCAGTGATACCAGGTCTGCGCGCCGCCGCGCTGATCCAGGATCTGCACTTGCGGGGAGCCCGTGGCGCTCGCAATCACGGCGGCGGGCGCCGACCAATCCGGCGTGAGCAGAACACTGCCCCCCCGCCCGCCCAGGTAGTTGATGGCCTCTTGCAGCCCATCCGTGGCCGAGTGCACGAAGAGGCGCCCGTCGTGGGCATGGGCGAACGTGGCCGTCAAGGTGCACGGCGCGGCCCCCGCGATCACGCACGTAGAGGTGGCCACGACCACGGTTTCCGTGGCGGCGCCGTCCTCGACGACGATCGGCACGCCCGCGCCCCAAGGTTCGAAGGCCCGGCCATCGGCCAGCGTCAGCCAGCCCGGCTCGACCTGGATGGTGCCGCTGCCCCCCGCTGGCGCGGTTACCTGCGCCTCGATGCGCCAGTCGAACTGGCTGGCGACCGCCCGGCCGGCCATTTGGAAGCGCGTCAGCCCCTGGCCCGCGGCCAGCGACAGCAGCGCCAAGAACGCGGGCGCGCAGCGCCGCGCGCCGCCTGCGTTACTCGGAACTCCCATTGTTTTCTGTCCTCAGAGGCCCCCGATACGCTACGATGCGAAACACACGGCTTGGGTTGCCCAGCCTCAAGTGACTCTCCCCAGCCAGACACAGTGAGTCGCACCCCGGTTCTCATACCGGTCAAAAACGAAATCCGCTGCGTCGGAGCCCGGCCGCGACGTCCCCACGCAACAGCCCGCGCCCGCGGACACCAGCCGACCCACCACCGCCCGGCTCAAAAAGAAATAGAGGTCCACACGCAAAAATGCACCCACCCGAAAGACCAGGGACACCGGCGCCATCACAACCCACACGCCTTCACTTCCGTGGACGAGCTGTCCTCGTCGCGGCATTACTATTAACGGCTCCCTTTCCGGCGCCCGCTCAAGCCGTCCCCCCGGACGCTTCGGCAAGGTACGCGCCAAAATGGTGCACCCACCCCGGCGTCCTTGACCAGTCCTGCATCGAAAATGCGGCCCGAGGCAACTTTCGGGGCACGATCATCCTTGGCCCCGGCAGCTACACAATCAAATCGACGCTCGACATCCCGACCGGCGTCGCACTCCTCGGCGCCCAGCGGCCACCTTGGCCCAGGTACCCGGCAAACGACGGAGCGCCCACCCTCCTAATCCAGGTCGGCAAGGGTGCCACGTCGGTTCCGGCCGTCAGGATGCACCCAAACTCAGCAATCTCGGGGGTCCGTCTCTACTGGCCAACCCAATCCCACACCGCCCCAGTCCCGTTCGGCTGGGCCATAACATCAACCGGCGACCCCTCCGATGACATGGTAATAGTGCGCAATATAGCCCTGGTGAACCCATACCTCGGGATAAATCAGGACTTCGGCGGCCAATGGCAAATCGAAAACGTGTACGGCCAGCCACTCAAGGTAGGCATCAAAATGGACAGGGTCTACGACGGCACGGAGATCCGCAACGTGCACTTTTGGACATTCTGGCAGAACCAGGGCCCGGCCTACCAATTCGCCCAAGCAAACGGCACCTGCATCCTCATAGAACGCGTCGACCTTCTAAACGCGAACGCGATCGAGTGTTACGGCTACCGAAACGGCATCGATTTCGAAGGTTCAAGCAGCGGCGCCGCATGGGCCAACATATCCGACTTCGGCATCGACAGTACGAGCCACCCCATAATCATCAACAGCGCCAACCTGATAAATCTCTCCGATGGCACCCTGTCTGGCAGCGTCACGGCGGGCTACGGCTGGGGAATCCAGACCGGCCAAAACGTCGGCACCCACTCGATGGTCCTCGTCTCCAACGTCGTCGCCTATGCCCTATTCGGCGGCGCCGACATCCGGAGCGCGACCGGCAACTTCAGCCTATTAAACTTCGCCGGGAGAGCCGGCTCCGACAACGAAGTTCAGCAGGTCGGCACCAGCGACCTCATGGGCCCGCTGCTCGTAAACGAGTCCACGGCGGATGTCCAACTCACCGGCGTGCACGCCGACCCAAAAGCCGTCATTGGCAATTTATGGGGCGGCCCCTCAACATCTATAAACGGTGTCCCATTCCCCCCCGCGAACCCCTACACCGCGCCCACTCTCTTCGCTGTAAAAGCCAACGACCCAAAGTCCCCCTATGCAAGGCCCACACATGATGGCCTGACTCTCGAACTCGCCACCGGCCCGGCCCCAGCCACGGTCACACTAACTCCCACCAAGCCCGTCCCCCCTGGCGCCTACATAATGTCGCTCCGCATTACCCGCGACGTCCCTTGCACCGGCCCATGCCAGCTGGCCGTCGTGCTCATTTCGGCCGACGGCGACGCACTCGCCCGCTGGCCCTGGTCCCCATTCTCCATCGAAAACCTGCCCTCAGGCACAATCAGCGTTTCCCTCCCGCTGCTCCTCTCGCGGCAAACCGCAACCGCACGCTGGACCTTCGGCGGCGGCAAGGCGGGCCGCGTCGAGATCTCCAAAGTGAAACTAACCCCCGCGGACCCCTCAGCCGCCCTCCGCTCAATGATCAAGGGCACAATCTACTCACTGGGGCCACCGACACACACCCCAAGCAGAAAATAGCCCGCCTGGGTCAGCCAGGCGCGCAGGCAACCGAGAACACGGCCCCAGCGGCCGGAGGGTGGTGCAGGGTCACGCTGGCCCCAGAAACGGTCACATACACCCCGCTCATTGCAGCCGCCGAGTCACTCGCCGGCGAAAACCAGCAACGGCTCAGCCTGCTCGTCCCCCGAAAGGACACCGTGTCCTCAACCGAGGCGGAAGTCCGCAACGAAACACTACCCGCGATCTCCCCGGCGGGCCCCGTCGTCCCGTTCGGCCCCTCTCCGTTGGTCTGAACCAGGACCATCTGCCCGTTCTCCGCAGCCGACCCCGAGATGAAACACGAGTCAACCTCGAAACGCGGCGGATATCCGACCTGGCTCGTCGTCACCGGCCCAAAGACGTCGCCCGGGCCGAAATACGTGGACGAGAACCTACCACCAAGCCCGAATTTGCCCGCGATCATGAACTGCCCCGGCCCCGCGCCGATAAACCAACAGCCCACACAGCTAACCGACACCGTCCCCAAAAAACCCGAATTCGTCGAGTTAAGGGCTACCCCGGTTGCAGGGTCCATACCAACCTGCACCCCCACCATCGCAATCATGTTGAGGGCCTGCCCCCCGAGCTCTATCCCCCCGAAAAACATATCATTCGTCATGCTCATGTTCTGCACGGAGACCCAAACCGCCCCTCCAAACGCCACATCGTCAACAAGCGACCCCCACCCGCTCTCCGCGTCCATATGGATGGCAAACTCATCTGCCCCAGGATCAGCCACCATATTAATGGAGTTGTCACTCACGACCGAGTCATTGTCGTTGTCAAGGTCAAGCCCGATCCCCCGACAGCGCAAAAGGTTAAGGTCGGTAACAACGTCCTGCGCCGACGGCGCGGAGCCCTGGAACCAACTAAGGTCCAAGCAACTTGCAGTGCCCGCGCCGTCGATCGTCAGGTCGCGGATATCGGCGCGCGTGATATTGTGGCGCTGCAATAAGAAACCCGAGGTACCCGGCTTAGCGACGAGGACCGTCTGATAGATCCCCCTCCCCCCGCCGCCGCCCCTCACGCTAACAATCGACGGCGCCGCCGCCGTCGACCCCGCTCGAGCCGCAGTGGCAGGGTCGCCCAACTGAAGATTCCCAACCAAATAGGTCCCAGGGGGAATAACGACCGCCAGCCCACTCCGCTCCCCCGCCGTCAGAGCCTCCTGCAACGCCAAAGTATCGTCGGCCACCCCATCACCAGCCGCGCCCCACCACCTCGCGTTCAAAGCATCAACGGCACGGTTTCCCCGAAACTCGACGTCGGGGCCGCCCGACGCCGACTCTCCGACGAAGATTCGATAATTGCCGGCCTGAATACCCCCCAGCACCCGAAACGGGCGCGACGAGCCCGAACTAACCATCGCGCCCGGCATCATGCGGATCATCACGTCCGCAGGCACGGTCAAGCCCCCACCCGGATAACGACCACGCGGAACCAAGACCTCTCCACCGGGCGCAACGCTGCGCAGAGCATTCAAGAGGCACGTCGAATCAATCACGCCAGGGTCGCTGCACGACTCCAACGCGTCCACCTCCGCAAACTCCCGCCGGACAGCAACCGGCCCCCGCTCCGAGTGCGGCCCTGGCCCTACAGGCGGCCTCGGTATACCGACGCGCCGAGGCCCCCAGGGGCCCGCCTGCGCCGCCAAGCCCGACACCCCCAGCAGAATGAAAACCAGCCAGAGATGCTTCCAGAGCGCCCACCTAAACCACGCGCCCCCAATCACACGACCCCCCGCACAGCAGCCCACGCGAGAGCTGATGCGATCTACACACCCCCGGATGCCACACGAGTCCCAGCCAAAAGGCCAAACAGCCACAAGCGTCCGCGGCCCGACGCCGCAGCGAAGGAAGCGACCAGCCCCGCAACACGCGCGGACCAAGGGGCACAACAATGAGAAACCCCAGCCCTATCCAAAACGATGCCGAGGCCCACGCCCAGGCGCTCAGCCAAGCCCGCGTCGCTATCGTCCACCACTGGTTCGTGCGCCAGGGCGGCGGCGAGCGCTTCGTCGAGCACCTAGCTAACCTCCTACCCCAAGCAGATCTCTACGCACTGGTCGCCTGCCGCCAGGGGACACCGCCCGCGCTTCGACCTCGCAAGGTCGCAACGTCATTCCTCCAGCGCTTCCCGGGCTCCCGCCGCTGGCACAGGCTGTACATGCCGCTGTTCCCGCTCGCCCTCGAGCAGTTCGACCTCAGCGCCTACGACCTCGTTATCAGCTCCGAATCCGGCCCCGCGAAAGGTGTAATCACACCCGCAAGAACCTGCCACATCTGCTACTGCCACACCCCAATGCGGTACATCTGGGAAATGTATCCCCAGTACCTGCGCACCGCACCCTTCGGCCCGCTGGGCCGCGCAATCTTCGCCGCCTCCGCCCATTACCTGCGTCAATGGGACCTCTCGACCGCCGCCCGCGTCGACTTCTTCGCTGCCAACAGCGCGAACACAGCCAGGAGAATTGCGAAAGTCTACCGCCGCACAGCAGAAATAATCCACTGCCCGATCGACACGAAGCCATTCGCAGCCCCCCGCCAACCAGAGGACTTCTACCTGGTCGTGTCCCGCCTCGTCAGCTACAAGCGAATCGATCTCGCAGTGTCCGCATGCAAAGACCTTCACAGGCATCTCGTCGTAATCGGGGACGGCGAGGACGCAAGAGCCCTAGCCCAAGGCGCCGGCCCGACGACCAAGTTTCTCGGCCGGTGCACCGACGAGACAATTCGAGACCATTACCGCCGCGCCAGGGCCCTACTCTTCCCTGGGGAGGAGGACCACGGCCTCGCCCCAATCGAGGCCCAGGCCGCCGGCTGCCCAGTTATCGCCTTCGGCAGGGGGGGAGCCCTCGAAACCGTGCGGGGCCGCTGGGTCGGCCAGGACGGCCCCGAAAAACCCACAGGAGTCTTTTTCAGCGCGCAAACGCGCGAGAGCCTCGCCGAGGCAATCCTCTTTTTCGAAAGAAACCAGGCCGAGTTCTCCCCAAACGCAGCCCGCGCGAACGCCGAGCAATTCGACGTATCCCATTTCCGCCGAAAGATGGCTCACTTCATCGAGCGCTGCATGGCCCAAAAGTCCGAATCCGCGGCCCAGGACGCGCCAAGCACACCGCCGAATCCAAACCCCGCCCCGCCCCCAAACAGCCGGAGCGGGCCGAGCACACCCCATTTACCACCTCACACCCACTGAGCGCCGAGGCACGCAGTCACGAAAACTCCCACGCACAAAGTGCGCCCACGAACGTAGCCACCCATCAGGGCGATTGTCCGCCCACCCGCCCCTTGCTACCCTACCCAAGCGATGTCCGGCACCAGGCGAAAAAACTACACGTACGAACCGCCGCGCATCGTCCGGGCCGAGCGGTTCATTACGGAGATGCCGGGCAGCTCGCGAGCCGTGCTCCTGGAGGCCGACGACGGCAACCGCTACACGGTGAAGACCGCCCACCGCACTGCTCTCCCTCGCCTCCTCGCGAACGAATACGTCGCTACTAGGCTCGCTGGCGCCCTTCACCTCCCCATAACCGCGCTCGCCATCGTCCACCTAACGCTGCCCTTCCTGCGCTCGAATTTCCCAGCCATTAAGAAAACCCGCAGCGGCCCGGAATGGTTCGTGCCGGGAGAGGCGTTCGGCTCGCTCACGCAAACCGCAGTCGCCAACTCACGGGAGGCCCCGGCCCTGGCGCTGCACGCGGCGAACCGCCACGCCTTCGCCTCAATACTCCTCTTCGACCTCTGGACCGCGAACCTAGACACCCGCCAGGTCGCCTTCGAAACACTCGGAGGCCGAACATGGGCGAAGATGATCGACCAAGGCCACTGCTTCAACGCCGGTGAATGGGGGAGCCTCGCCTCCACAAGAGCGTGGCCGCTATTCTGCCACGCCGGCGTCTATTCGGCCGTGTCAACCTGGCGAGCGTTCGAACCGCAGCTTGGCCGAATCGAGGCCGTCGAAGCCGCCGACGTCCTCGCCGCAACCGAATCCATGCCACCACACTGGTGCGCCCGAGCGGACCTGATCGGACTCGCAAATGCGCTCGTCAGCCGCGCCACCACCCTGCGCGATAGAATCACCGAGGTTTTGGTCGCCCGCTCCGATTTATTCCCGCGCTGGTTCCGCACACGATCAGCGAAGCCCACAGAGCCACCGATCCAGGCCATCGCCTGACAACTCACCAACGAACGGGCCGCGCCATCCTGCGAAAGCCATCCTCCCCCGCCCACGCCACAGCTCCGCGACGCCCCCGTCGCCGCCCAAACCCCCACCCGCGCGCGCCCGGGTTATCATTAACAGTTCGCGGCAGCCGCTAAACCAGCCGCCCCACCCCACCCGAGCCGCCACCGAAAACCAAGAGAGCACCCGTGCCTTTCCGAATAGAGCCAATCCACCTCCCCGGCGCCCTCGTCATCGAAAACGACGCCTTCCGCGACGAGCGCGGGTTTTTCCGCGAGGTGTTTCGCGCCGACCGCTTTCGCGAGCTCGGCCTGCCCGCCGAGTTCGTCCAAGACAATCACTCCGGCTCGAAGCGCGGCGTGGTGCGCGGCCTGCATTTTCAGTGGGAGCCCCCCATGGGGAAGCTGATGCGGGTGACGGTGGGCGCGGCGTTTCTGGTGGCCGTGGATATCCGCAAGGGCTCGCCTACGCTCGGCAAGTGGGTGGGCATCGAAGCCTCGGCGGAGAACGGCAAGCAGCTCTGGGCGCCGGCGGGCTTTGCCCGCGGCTTTTGCGCGCTGACGGATTGCGAGGTCCAGTACAAGTGCACCGGCGTCTATAATGCGCAAGGGGAGTCCGGCATCCGCTGGAACGATCCCGCCATCGGCATCGCCTGGCCGGTCGCCAATCCGTCGCTCTCGGCCAAGGACGCCGCGGCGCAGACGCTGGCGGAGTGGCTGGCGCGGCCCGAATCCGACCGCTTCCGGTTCGATCCCGCCCACCCCAACCGATAGGCGTAAAGAGACGCTTCGAACCCACCCTGAGAGAAAGATGCGATTGCTCGTCACCGGCGGGGCCGGCTTCATCGGCAGCAACTTCGTGCGCCACGCGCTGCGCGCGCAGCGCGATCTCGAACTGACCAACCTCGATGCCCTGACCTACGCCGGCAATCTCGAGAACCTCGCGGAGCTGGAGGCGGATCCGCGCTACCGCTTCGTGCACGGCGACATCTGCGACGCGGCGCTCGTGGACCGGCTGATGGCCGGCCAGGACGCGGTGGTGCATCTGGCGGCGGAGTCGCACGTGGACCGCAGCATTCTCGACGCGGCCGCCTTCATCCGCACCAACGTGCAGGGCACGCAGACCCTGCTCGATGCCGCGCGCCGCCGCCAGGTGGCGCGCTTCGTGCACGTCTCGACCGACGAGGTCTATGGCTCGCTCGGCGCCGAGGGCAAGTTCACCGAGGCCAGCCCGCTCGCGCCCAACTCCCCCTACGCCGCCTCCAAGGCCGCCGCCGAGCTGCTCGTGCGCGCCGCCTTTCACACGCACGGCCAGCCGGTGGTGATCACCCGCGGCAGCAACAATTACGGCCCCTACCAGTTTCCCGAAAAGTTCATTCCCTTGGCGATCGCCAACGCGCTGGCCGGGCAGCCGGTGCCGCTGTACGGGGAAGGGAAGAACGTGCGCAATTGGATTCACGTCGCCGATCATTGCGCCGGTATCTGGGCCGCGCTCGAGCGCGGGCGCGCGGGCGCGGTGTACAACCTCGGCGGCGACGACGAGGTGGATAATTTGACGCTGCTGCGGCGCATCCTCGCGCGCCTCGGGCGCGACGAATCGCTGATCCGCTTCGTCCCCGACCGGCCCGGCCACGACTTCCGCTACGCGCTCGATTCCGCGCTCGCGCGCCGCGAGCTCGGCTGGCGGCCGGCGCTCTCGCTCGACGAGGGCCTCGATCGCACCGTCGCCTGGTATCGCGCCAACGGCGCCTGGCTCGAGCGTGCGCGCGACGGCGCCTACCGTAGCTATTACGAAACCCAGTACCGCGCCCGCCTCGAGCGCGGCCAGGAAGCGCGTCCATGAAATCGGAACTCAAGGGAGTCATTCTCGCCGGCGGCCTCGGCTCGCGGCTCTATCCGCTCACCAAGGTCACCAACAAGCACCTGCTGCCGGTGTATGACAAGCCGATGATCTATTACCCGATCGCGACGCTGGTGAACGCCGGCGTCCGGGAGATCATGATCGTCACCGGCGGCAACAGCGCCGGCGACTTCTTGCGGCTGCTCGAGAACGGCGAGGAAGTCGGCTGCTCGCTGCGCTATGCCTATCAGCGCGGCGAGGGCGGCATCGCTGACGCGCTGCGGCTGGCGCGCGATTTTGCCGCCGGCGGGCGCATCTGCGTGGTGCTGGGCGACAATCTCATCGAGGGCAACGTCTGCGACGCGGCGCGGGCGTTCTTGGCGCAGCCGCGCGGCGCCCGCCTGCTGGTGAAGCAAGTCGCCGATCCCGAGCGCTTCGGCGTGGCCACACTCGAGGGCGGTCGCATCGTGCGCATCGAGGAGAAGCCTCGCCATCCCGCCTCGAATTATGCCGTCACCGGCATTTATTTCTACGACGAGACGGTCTTCGAGAAGATCGCGCGCTGCCGTCCCTCGGCTCGCAAGGAGCTGGAGATCACCGACGTGAACAATCTCTACCTCGAGGAAGGCACGCTGGAGTACAGCGAACTCGAAGGCTGGTGGACCGACGCCGGCACCTTCCCCTCCCTGCTGCGCGCGCAACAGTTGGTCGCCCAAACCGGCGCGAATAAACTCCCCGGCGCCGTTCCCGCCGCCCCCGCGGCGCGCTAGCCTCCCCTCGCCCGCCGCCCGCCGCGGCGGCGCCGTTCCCCACGCCGTACCCCACCGGCCGGAGGTCTGCCCCAGCGCCGGACCGGAGCCGCTCTACCTCCCGGAAGCCCCAAGGCGCGGTTCCACCAGGCGCCGCCTTCCGCCCTCGGTCTCGCAAGCGCTATGCCCCCGGCGCTCGCGCCTCGCGCCCGCCGCCCCACCCCGCAATGAGATACCCGGCGCCCCGCCGCCCGCTCAGACAACCCTTGGGGCCGACTCCGCATCACTCTTTAGTGAGTCCCTCAAACGACTCACTAGGAGGACATCGCTATGGCTGCGCCCGCCGTCCAACTCCTTGACCGCCCGTCCCCGTTCCTTTCCCCCCAAAGTGGTGGCACACATTTCAAGCCCTCGCCCGAGCAGCGCAAGTTCCAACAAGCCCTGCAAACGGAAGAACCTGCGGCCAGCGTCCGCGATTTCTGCGAGCGCGTCGGTGTGTCACCCTCCAGCGTCTACCGCTGGCAGCGCAACCCCGCCTTCCGCCGCTGGATCGCCGCCGACCTCGCCAATCACCTCTTCATGAACGCCGCCCTGCTCGCCATCACCGCCTCCAACGCCTCCGTCAACGGCGACCAAAAAATGGCCATGGCCATGCTGAAATTCAGCTTCCATCCCAACGGCCTCGCCGCCTTCAACCATTACCTCACCCATCCTCCCAACGCCCCCGCCACCGACGAAGAAGACGACACCGACCCCGAAACCGATTCCTTCGCCGAGCCCGAGCTCCCGCCCCCGCCCGTCGGCGCCATGAGCGCCACTTACCGCCTGCTCCAGAACGTCAAACACGCCACCGAGGCCCACTACCTTTCCGCCCGTCGCGCCGTCCTCTTCCACGACTGCGCCCTTCACGATCACTCTTGAACCCACGCGTCTGTGCATGGCATGGGACAGAACCCGGGCCTGCGCCTCGCTGGCCGCCGGGCAACGCTGAATCCCGCGGCCGGCAGGAGCGGGGCGGCTGTGCGTAGAGCTGCGGGCGGTGTAGGTCGTTTGGTCCGCTTGCCGGCGTATCCGTCGGGTGAACAGGGGACCTTGCCGGCCGATTTGTCGTTTGGGACGCCTGTGGTCGCTCGCAGGCTCAGGCTTCCCTTCGCTGGCGCCGTTTAAGCTGGTTCTCAATGTGGTCGGCCGCTTCGGCGTCGCGGATTTGCATCAGGGTGCGGCCGCGCGCCGGGCACTTGAATCCGAGCCTGCGCACGGTCGAGGCGGCGACGGCTTGCTTGAGTGAGCCCAATTGAATGTACCAATCCACCTCGCGGTGATATTCGTAGCTAAGTTCTGGCCAGAGGGGCCGGCGGGGAGTGCGGGCTTCGCCATCGCGGAAGCGGCCGACGCCAACGTAGCCGTGCCCGTTCGCATACGCGAACACCCGGGCGCCGGGTCCTGGTTCGGCCAGCATTTTTCGGCCGTCTTTCGGGCCGAAGCCGGCAAGTGCCGCGATGCCTTGGTGGAACATGTCTTGGGATGAGCCTTGCCGAAAGGTCTCATTGGTGTTTAGATACCAGTTACTCGAGGCTGCGCGAGCCGCGCGGCTGGCGCGAATGGGGGTCATCTCGAAGAACCGGCGTTCGCCGAGGCGGTATAGCGCGAATGGGACGAAGTGTATGGACAGGCCATTCTCGTGCAGCCAATCGATTAGGTCGGCGATACCTGGACCGGGGCTCTGGGCGACGATGACGAGCTTCACATTCCTCGCTATCGGCTCAGTCAGGCCGAACCCGAGGTGGTCCCGCAAGCCTTTGGCAAGTGGCGTTTTCCGGTGTAGGCCTTTCCAAAGGTTCTCGAAGTCCTCTCTCGTCCAATCGCCAAGTCGGGCGCCGTACTCCTGGACCTGCGCAACGCATGTGCGATCGGCCGAGTCGCGCTTGATCTCGACGACGTAGAGGTTTCGTGCGCCGTCGAGGAAAAGCAGGTCCGGAAGCCGCGACCCATGTCGCTGGCGACCGACCAGAAGTACGTCCTCCGGATTCGAGAAGAGGAGGCCGGGATTCGATGCCAGAAGGTCCTCTATCGCCTTCTCGGTCAGCCCGTCGCGATGGAATGAAGCGGCGTTGAGGGGCTTACATCGCGGTATGCGCTTGGAATAAGAATAGATCATTGCATTACACAGGTTCGCTGAGCTATTTCGTGCGAAGCAACCGTACGCAAGAGCAGGACGTTGGCGATTTAGGATCCACTGGGAGGAGAGCCGGCACGGTGATGGTCATCCTAAGTCTCCCGAGTTATCGGGGGAAACATCATGATGCGATAAAACGAGACGGGACGGGAGGGTGATGCCGTTCCTGGGCCGGCACCTGAACGGAGGGCCGGTTCGGGCGACCGAAAAAGGCGAGCGCGCGAGGGCCGGTCCGCAGCCGTCGCGCGGGTTGGACGGGCGGATCTCGCGGGTGGCCGGCGCGACTCTATACTGGCGGGGTGACGGTTGAGGAGACGATCCGGGAGCAGCGGCGGGCGAAGCTGGCGGAGATCGCGGGACTGGGCTACGCGCTTTATCCGCACCGCTACGATTACAGCCACGAGCTGGCGGCGCTGGCGGCCGCCTACGGCGGGCGCACGGCGGAGGAGCTCGAGGCCGAGCGCACGCCGGTGCGCGTCTGCGGCCGGTTGGTGGCGCTGCGCGCCCACGGCAAGGCCGGCTTCGCGCACCTAGCGCAGCAAGGGGCGCGGCTGCAGATCTACGTGCGGCAAGACGCCGTGCCGGCGCGCGACTTCGCGCTCTGGAAGCTTCTCGATCTCGGCGACTTCATCGGCGTCGCGGGATATCTGTTCCGCACGCGCACCGGCGAGCTTACGGTCCACGCCGAGACGCTGGAGTTTCTCGCCAAGGACCTGCGGCCCCTGCCGGAAAAGTGGCACGGATTGCAAGACGTCGAGCGGCGCTACCGCCAGCGCTATCTCGACTTGCTCGTCAATCCCGGAGCGCGCGAGGTGTTTCTGCGGCGCGCGCGGCTGATCGAGGCGCTGCGCGCGGCGTTTCTGGCGCGCGGCTACATCGAGGTCGAAACGCCGATGATGCAAACGCTGGCGGGGGGAGCGGCGGCGCGTCCGTTCACCACCCACCACCACGCCCTCGACCTGCCGCTTTACCTGCGCATCGCGCCCGAGCTGTTCCTCAAGCGGCTGGTGGTCGGCGGGCTGGAGCGCGTCTTCGAGATCAACCGCAACTTCCGCAATGAAGGCATCTCGACGCAGCACAACCCCGAGTTCACCATGCTGGAGTTCTACGAGGCCTACAGCGACTACCGCGTCTTGATGGATTGGAGCGAGCGGCTGCTGGCCGAGGCGGCCGAACAGGTGACGGGCGCGCGCGCGGTCGCTTATGGCGGCGAGACGATCGACTTCGGGCGCTGCCGGCGGCTGGGCCTGCGCGCGGCGGTGCGCGAATTTTGGCCGGGGGAAGCCGGGCCGGCGCCGAGCGAAGAGGAGCTGCGCGATCCGCGGGCGGAGGCGCGGCTGGCGGCGCGCTACAACCGCGTCGCGCGCGAAGCGCCCGAGAGCCGCTACCCGCCGGTGGAGATTCCGCCGGTGGCCGAGCCGGGCGTGATCCTGACCGCGCTCTTCGAGGCGATCGCCGAGCCGGAGCTGCGGCAGCCGACGATCATCCATGATTTTCCGCTGGCGGTCTCGCCGCTGGCCAAGGCCAAGCCCGACGAGCCCGACTGGGTCGAGCGCTTCGAGATCTACGCCGCCGGCATGGAGATCGCCAACGGCTACAGCGAGCTAAACGATCCCGAGGAGCAGCGGCGGCGCTTCGCGCTGCAGCTCGAGCGGCGCGAGGGCGGCGACGCGGAGGCGCACGCGATGGACGAAGATTACGTGCGCGCGCTCGAATACGGCATGCCGCCGACCGCGGGCGAGGGCATCGGCATTGACCGGCTGGCGATGCTGCTCACGGATTCGGCGTCAATACGGGATGTGATTCTGTTTCCGCTGCTGCGGCCGCGCGAGGCAGACGTTGGCGCCGGAAACAGCGAGCCAGACGACCGGTCAGCGCCGGCGGCGAGCCGCTAATCGTCAGCCGTCGACCGTCCACTATACTTACAAGGATGCGGGATTTTCGGCGGGAAATCGCCGAGCGCGTGCTGGTCGCCGACGGCGCGATGGGAACGCAGCTCTATGCCCGCGGCATTTTCATCAACCGCTGTTTCGACGAGCTGAACGTCTCGCAGCCGGCGCTGGTGGCGGAGATTCACCGCAGCTACGCGCAGGCGGGCGCGGAGGTGATCGAGACCAACACCTTCGGCGCCAACCGCATGCGGCTGGAGCCTTATGGCTTTACCGGCCGCGTCGCCGAGTTCAACCGCGCCGGGGTGAAGGTGGCGCGGGAGGCCGCACCCGACGCCTTTATCGCCGGCGCCATCGGGCCGCTGGGAGTGCGGGTCGAGCCGCTGGGCAAAGTATCGTTCGCGGAGGCGCGGGCGTGTTTTCGCGAGCAGATCGAGGCGCTGGTCGAGGCCGGCGTGGATCTGCTGCTCTTCGAGACCTTCGGCGACGCGCACGAGCTGCGCGAGGCGCTGGCGGCGGCGCGCGAGGTGACGACGCAGCCGATCGTGGCGCAGATGACCATTGACGACGACGGACGCGCGCTCGACGGCACCGCGCCCGCCGAGATCGCCCGCCGGCTGGAGGCTTGGGGCGCGGACGTCGTGGGACTGAACTGCTCGGTCGGTCCGGTGACGATGCTGGAAGCGCTGGAGGCGATGGGGCGGGCGACGCGGCTGCCGCTGGCGGCGCAGCCCAACGCCGGCAAGCCGCGCAACGTGGACGGCCGCAACCTTTATTTAGTGTCGCCGGAGTACATGGCCGATTACGCGCGGCAGTTCATCGCCGCCGGCGCCAAGCTGGTGGGCGGCTGCTGCGGCACGACGCCGGAACACATCAAGTGGATTCGCAACTACGTGCGCTCGACGGCGCCGGGCAAGCGGCGGGTGCAGGTGGCGGCGGCGCCCGCCGCCGACACCGTGGCGCGGCCGTCGCTGCCGCTGGCGGAGCGCTCGGCGCTGGGGCAAAAGCTGGCTGCGCGCGAGTTCATCGCCTTGGTCGAGATTTTGCCGCCGCGCGGGAGCGATCCCAGCAAGGAGCTGTCCAGCGCCGCCCTGCTGCACCGGCAGGGCGTGGACGCGATCAACATTCCCGATGGGCCGCGCGCCAGTGCGCGCATGAGCAACCAAGCGCTGGCGGTGATGATGCAGGCGAAGGTGGGCGTGGAGACGGTGCTGCACTATTGCTGCCGCGACCGCAACGTCATCAGCATGCAGTCGGATTTGCTCGGCGCCGCCGCGCTGGGACTGCGCAACGTCATCCTGATCACCGGCGATCCGCCGAAACTCGGCAATTATCCCGATGCCACCGCGGTTTTCGACGTGGATGCCATCGGGCTGACGAATTTGGTGCACAACCTGAATCAGGGGCTGGATTTGGGCGGCAATGCGGTGGGCAGCCAGACGGGATTCGTGATCGGGGTCGGCGCCAATCCCGGCGCGCCGAACGCCGCGGAGGAGCTGGCTCGCTTAGAATGGAAGATCGAGGCCGGCGCCGACTTCATCGTCACCCAGCCGGTTTTCGACCTGGCTCTACTCGACCGCATGCTGGAAGCCATCGCCCGTTATCGCGTACCCGTGATCGCCGGGGTGTGGCCACTGGCCAGCCTGCGGCAGGCGGAGTTCATGGAGAACGAGTTGCGCGTCGCCGTGCCCGCCGCCCTTCGCGAGCGGATGCGCGCGGCCAGCGCCGGGGATGCGGCCAAGCGAGAAGGCCTGGCCATCGCCAAGGAGATGATCGCCGCCCTGCGCGAACGCCGCGAGCACGGCGTGGCCGGGGTGCAAATCAGCGTTTTGGGCCGCAACGAGGCGGCCGTGGAATTGATCGCCGCCGCGCGCGGCGCCGCCGCGCCGGCCGAGCGGGCGCAGCAAGCCTAGGACCGACTATGAGCACTGCCGTTAAGGAAAGAGTGGGCGACGTCAAGGACGCCGCTCTGGCCGAACTGGGGAAGCGCCGCATCGAGTGGGCGAATCAGTCCATGCCGGTGCTGCAACTGATCCGCAAGGAGTTCATCAAGGCGCAGCCGCTCAAGGACGTGCGCATCGCCGCCTGCCTGCACGTCACCACCGAGACGGCCAACTTGATGATCGCCCTGCGCGATGGCGGCGCCTCGATCGCGCTCTGCGCCTCGAATCCGCTGAGCACGCAGGACGACGTGGCGGCGGCGCTGGTCTTCGAGTACGGCATCGCCACCTACGCCATCAAAGGCGAAGACCACGCCACCTATTACCGGCATCTCAACGCCGCTCTCGATACCCGTCCGCACATCACCATGGATGACGGCGCCGACCTAGTCACTGAAGCGCTGAGCAAGCGGCAGGAAGTCGCCGACGGGATCCTCGGCGGCACGGAAGAGACCACCACCGGCGTGATCCGGCTGCGGGCCATGGCCAAACAGGGCGTGCTGCGCTACCCGATCATCGCCATCAACGATGCTGACACCAAGCACCTCTTCGACAACCGCTATGGCACGGGCCAGAGCACGCTGGACGGCATCATCCGCTCGACCAACGTGCTGCTCGCCGGCTTGAACGTGGTCGTGGCTGGCTACGGCTGGTGCGGGCGCGGGGTGGCCAGCCGCGCGCGCGGGCTGGGCGCGAACGTGATCGTCACGGAGGTGGATCCGACCAAGGCGATCGAGGCGCTGATGGATGGCTTCCGCGTCATGACCATGGCCGAAGCCGCCACCATCGGCCACGTCTTCGTCACCGTCACCGGCAACAAGAACGTCATCGCGCGCGAGCACTTCGAGAAGATGCGCGACGGCGCCATCGTTTCCAACAGCGGTCACTTCAACGTCGAGATCGACATCGAGGCGCTGGAGAAGCTGGCCAGCGGCAAGCGCACCGTGCGGCCCTTCGTCGAAGAGTACGCGCTGCGCGACGGCCGCAAGATCTTCCTGCTCGGCGAGGGCCGGCTGATCAACCTCGCCGCCGCCGAAGGCCATCCGGCGTCAGTGATGGATATGTCGTTCGCCAACCAGGCGCTCTCGCTCGATTACTTGGTCAAGAACCAGGGCAAGCTCGAAAAGTCCGTCTTTCCTGTCCCCGCCGATCTCGACCGGCGCGTCGCGCGGCTCAAACTCGAATCGCTCGGCATCAAGATCGATAAGTTGACACCGGAGCAGGAGCAGTATCTGGCATCGTGGCAGGAAGGGACGTAGGCGGCTGCGGATCGGGGATCGGGCTGAAATCGGCGGAGGCCGATGCGGCCGCTAAACGCCCGTGGCGGCGACCGGGGCTGAAGCCTGGGCGGCGGCTGCCTTGAGGGTCAAGCGATGATCGTCGCCAACGCAGCGGAGTTCGCGGCGGAGCGGGCGCGGCTGCGGCGGGAGCGGCGGGCGCTGGTCTTCGCCAACGGCTGCTTCGATTTGCTGCATCCTGGCCATCTGCGTTTGCTCGAACAGGCGCGCTCGCTCGGCGATTGCCTGATGGTCGCCATCAATAGCGATGCCAGCGTGCGCGCCGGCAAGGGGCCGGAGCGTCCGGTCATCCCCGCCGCCGAGCGCGCGGAAGTGCTCGATGCGCTCGGGTTCGTGGACTACGTCACGTTCTTCGATACGCCTACGCCGCGCGCGCTGATTGCCGCGATCCTGCCTGACGTGCTCGTGAAAGGCGAGGATTGGGGCGAGAACGAGATCGTCGGACGCGAGGAGGTCGAGGCCGCAGGCGGCCAAGTGGTGCGCCTGACGCTCGAGCCGGGGTGGTCCACGACGGAGCTGATTCGCCGCGCACGCGAACTCAGGCCGTGAGCCGCGGATCTCGGATCACTGAGCCTGTTCGGTCGGCCAGGAGCGGCGCCTGTCCATCGGGACCGCTGCTTTAGCCGAGGATCGGGAGCTATGCTACGGCCAGTGAGGATCGCGTCCATCCCGCTGCTCTTGCTGGCGCCCCTGCTCGCGGTGGCGCAGCGGCCGGTGCGGCCGACCGCGCCCAACGGGACGGCGCTGACGAGCCGCGCGGCGCTACTCGCGCAAGCGAGGCCGCGCAGCCAGGCGACGCTGGTGCTGACGCCGACCGCCCTCCTGTTCAACGCTTCCAACCCCGCACTCCAGCCCACGGTTCCCGCGACGACCCCGGTGCAGGCCTACGTCACGATCACCAACGGCCGGCGCCGGGCGACCTGGACGCTGCAAATCAGCGCGCAGGGTCCGGATCTCGTTGCCGGCGGCGCAACGATTCCCGTCAGCGCCGTCGCCTGGTCGGCAAGCGGTTCGGTGCTGAGCGGCGACGGCACCATCAGCGCGCAGGGCGGCAGCACGCCGCTTGCGACCACCGCAGTAATCGCGGCACAGGGAGTCGAAGGGCAGGCGTCGCCGTTCGAGGCGCTCGTCACCTGCAATTTCAGTTTTCAGGATTCCTGGAACTACGTTCCGGGCGCGTACACGCAGACGTTGCTTTTCACGCTGGCCGCGCCGTAGCGTGAAGGGTGGACTATCCGCGGCGCATCGTCTGTCTGACGGAAGAGACGACCGAGGCGCTCTACCTGCTCGGCGAGCAAGAGCGCATCGCCGGCATCTCCGGCTTCACGCGCCGGCCGCCACAGGCGCGGCGGGAAAAGCCCAAAGTTTCCGCCTATCTCAGCGCCAATTACGAGCGCATCGCCGCGCTCGCGCCGGATCTGGTGCTGGCCTTCTCCGACTTGCAGGCGGACATCGCGGCGGAGTTGGCGCGGCGCGGCTATAACGTCGTCGTCTTCAACCAGCGCAGCGTGGAAGAGATCTTCGCCATGCTGCTGACCCTGGCGCGCTTGGTTGGGCGCGAGGCGCGCGGGCTGGAGCTGATCGCGGAGTTGCGGGCGCATCTGGCGGCGATCGCCGCCTCCGCCGCTCGCCTTCCGTTTCGGCCCCGCGTGTTCTTCGAGGAATGGCCCGATCCGCTCATCGCCGGCATCCAGTGGGTCGAGGAGCTGATCGCGATTGCCGGAGGCGAGCCGCTGTTTCCCGCTGGACCGGAGCAGGCGGCAGCGAAAGCTCGGGTGGTCACCGCCGAGGAAGTGGCGGCGCGGCGGCCGCAGGCGATCGTCGCATCGTGGTGCGGGCGCAAGGTGCATAAGGATCTCATCCGGGGACGCGCGGGCTGGAGCGAACTGGAAGCCGTCGCGCACGGCCATATCTATGAGATCAACTCCACCTACATCTTGCAGCCGGGTCCGGCGGCACTGACCGAAGGCGTGCGGCAATTGCACGCCATCATCGCGCGCGTGGCGGGCGCCGCGGCGCCGCCAGAGCTGGCGCCGGAAGAACGCTGGGGCTAGGGGCCCCGATGGGAGCCGGGGTCAGGATCAGGACCGAGGGCTGGAGCCGGCGACCGGGAATTCACCAGGTAGATCCGCCGGCCCGTTAGCGCCGGGGCCGCCACGTGGTTCTCGCCGGTCGCTTGCGAGCGTGGCGGATGAAGGTTTTTCCCACCCCAGAAAGAAGGTTGCCTTAGCCTCTTTCTTGTTCTATGGTCGTCCAAGCGGAAAGGACGCTCGCACTTTATGTTAAAAGTCGGCCTGTCAATTGTGCGCGCAAGGCGAAAGCTCGCGCTGCCAATCCTCGGTGCCGCCAGCCTTCTGCTTGTTGCGGCCGTGCAGCATGCGCGAGCCTGCGACAATATCCCGGGGATCGGATACGACGTCTCCTGTTCGTAGCGGTACGCTCTCTTGCGTGGATCTTCTGTGTAATCCGGGGTCTTACAGCAACTGCCACGAAAACGGCGGTGAGACCTGCGTCGATTACGGTTGCGACAATCTGCAGTGGTGCCAGGGGAGCTGCCCGAGCGATGCCGGAGGTGTTCAATGACCCGGACGACGCGTGCCAAAGCAATGTGGGCCGCAGTGTGGATCCAGCGCTAGGCGCGACTTATTTCTCGGCGGGACGTTATTTCAAATGGCGGGTGGAAGCGGCGGGGCCGGTGCCGTTCACGCTGCGCATGGAGATCGCATCACCACCCGGGCACGTCTATTACCTCGACACCCTAGCCCGGCGGAGCGACGGCACCGAAGTAAGAAGAAGCGGCCCGGCCGCAGGCCCGGAAGATAACGTAGCGCGGACGATCCGGTTTCCAGACGGAGACGTCCTGACGATCTTTGACTACATAAGAGCGAAAACGACGTGGGCGCTTACGCCTCAGGATCGCTCCTTCTTCGCCCAAAGGCTGCGGGAGCGATGGGGAGTATTCTCGCGGTGCATTGTAAATGCTGGCCAGGCAAGATCGTTGGTTACGACAGCGTATTCGGTCGCCCTGCGGAGATTGTGCGGAGGGACTACCCGGGGTTGAGCCAAAGGATCACCTCTTGGCTAGTGCCCTCCCTCGGCTGCGTCAGGGTGGCCTACACAATCGAGGAGGCGCAACCCGACGGGACCTTTGTCGCAACCACGTCTGAAACGCCGCTGTCGCTGACTATCGGCGAGCCGGATCGGTCCATGTTCAAGTGCCTGCCGGCTACACGGAGATGAGCCCAAGCCACGCCCTGGAGGCTGTCTTCGCCAAGAGAGGCAAGCCGGTGCCAGCCGAAGCGCTGGCTGGGGCGCGCATCCGGGATCGCCATTGGAAGCCCTGAAACGGGCCGCGATCCCCGCACGCCGCTTCAGGCAGCGGGGGTGCGGCGGCGAGCTTTGGAAGCGCGGGTCTGCGCGCCGGCGGCGCGCGCGGGAGGCTTGCGGCGGCCGGCGGCCGGCGCGGGCTGGGCGGCGGCGCGTTCGGCGGCCGGTTCGGCGCCGGCGCGTTTAGCGCGGGTCTGCTCCAAGCTGCGCTTGAGCGATTCCATGATGTCCACGACCGGGGCGAGGCGGCGGGGCTTCTCGGCCGCTTCGACGGACCGGCCTTCGAGCTTGGCCGCGATCACCTGTTCGAGATTTTGGCGATAGGCGTCGTGGAAGCGCTCGGGCTGGAAGGGCTGGGCCAAGCCGTTGATCAACTGCCGCGCCAGATCCAACTCGGCCTTTGCGGGCGCCTGGGCGGCGGTTTCGCCGAAGCCCTCGGCCACGCGAATCTCGTCGGCGTAGAACATCGTGTGCAGCAGCAAGCCTTCCCGGCGCTCGCCATCGGGAACGCCGGCCAGCCGCGAGGGCCGCAACACGGCATGGTATTCGCGGTTGTGCATCGTGATCTTGGCGATGGCCACGTAGCCGGAGGCCTGCATGGCGGCTTCCAGCAGGCGATAAGGACGCCTGCCCGCGGCCTCGGGCAAGAGATAGTAAGAGGCATCGAACCAGAGCGGGTCAATTTCGCCGGCCTGGCAAAACTCGATGATTTCCATCTCCTTTTGCGTATGCGGCGCGGCTTTCTTGATTTCCTCCTCGCTAACGACGACGTACTCGCCTTTCGCGTATTCGTAGCCGCGAACAATCTCATCGCGGCCTACCGGCCGCTCTTCCCGCGGGCAGATCATTTGCTGTTTGAGGCGGACGTGATCAGAAGCGTGCAGGAGATGAAAGCCCACCCGCTCGCCGCGCGCACCCGAGAAAAGCCGCACCGGAATGGTGACCAGGCCGAAGCTGAGGAAGCCGCTCCAAACTACCGCCATGCAAGCATTGTAGGCCGAGAAGAGGAGCGCAAAGGGCGGCTGGCGGCGGACGGCAGAGGCCGCGCAGGCGCCCGCCTTGCCGCCCCATGGCGCGCGGCCTAAATGTCGTAGTAGAGCTGGAACTCGTACGGATGCGGGCGCAGGCGGATGGCGTTAACCTCTTTTTCCCGCTTGTAGTCGATCCAAGTGCGAATCAAGTCCTCGGTGAAGACTTCGCCCTTGAGCAAGAACTGATGATCTTCCTCGAGCGCATCGAGGGCATCCTCGAGCGAGCCGGGCAGCGAGGGCACGTTCTTCAATTCTTCCGGCGACAGGTCGTAGATGTCGCGATCGAGGGGCTCGCCCGCGGGAATCTTGTTTTCCACGCCATCGAGGCCGGCCATGAGCATGGCGGAGAAGGCGAGGTAGGGGTTGCAGGCGGGATCGGGCGGACGAAACTCGACGCGCTTGGCCTTAGGCGAGGCTGAATACATGGGAATGCGGCAAGCAGCGGAACGATTGCGGCGGGAATAGGCCAGATTGACGGGCGCCTCGAAGCCCGGCACCAGGCGCTTGTAGGAGTTGGTCGTGGGCGCCATCAGCGCGGCCAGCGCCGGCGCATGCCGCAGCAGCCCGCCGATGTAGTGGAGGGCCATCGGCGAGAGGCCGGCATACCCATCGCCCGCGAAGAGCGGCTTGCCGCTTTTCCACAGCGACTGATGGGTGTGCATGCCGCTGCCGTTGTCCTGAAAGATCGGCTTGGGCATGAAGGTCGCCGTCTTGCCGAATTCGTTGGCGGTGTTGCGCACGATGTACTTGTACAGCATCATGTGATCGGCCGAGCGCAGGAGCGTGTCGTAGCGCAGGTCGATTTCGCACTGGCCGCCGGTGGCGACTTCATGGTGGTGGTACTCGACAGTGAGGCCGGCGGCCTGGAGCTTCAGCACCATTTCCGTGCGCAAGTCCTGGTAATGATCGGTCGGCGGCACGGGGAAATAGCCTTCCTTGTAGCGCGGGCGATAGCCGAGGTTCGAGTCTTCGCGGCCGGAGTTCCAACGGCCTTCCTCGGCGTCAATGAAATAGAAGCCGTGCTGCTCGCGCTGGTCGAAGCGGATGTTGTCGAATACGAAAAACTCCGCCTCGGCGCCGAAGAAGGCCTGATCGGCGAGACCGGTCGAGGCCAAATAGGCCTCGGCCTTCTTGGCCACGTAGCGCGGGTCGCGGTCGTAGCGCTGGCGAGTGAGCGGGTCCTGGACGTCGCCGATCATCACCAGCGTGGGCACGGTGGTGAAGGCATCGAGCATGAACCAGCCGGGATCGGGCAGCAATAGCATGTCGCTTTCGTGAATCGCCGACCAGCCGCGGATGCTGGAGCCGTCAATGCCGAAGCCATCCTCGAACGAGCTCTCGGTCAACTGGGCAATGGGGAACGAGACGTGATGCCAGAGACCCGGCAGGTCGGTGAAGCGCAAGTCCACGATTTTGACGTCGTTTTTGGCGCAAAAATCCAGCACTTCTTTCGGCGTTGGCATGGCCCAAGGCTAGCAAGGGCGTTGCGGCCGCCGCCAATCAGTTTTTTTTATCGCGGACACTGTGGATATTTAGGTCGCGGGCGGGGCGCGCAAGCCTCGGGAGAAAGGCTTGACGGGGCGGCGAGGCTTCGGTGAGGCTAAATTCGGCGGGTTGGCGGGCGATGGACTTCGACCAATTGAACATGTTTCTGGCCGTGGCACGGCTGAATTCCTTCTCCCGCGCCGCCACCCAGTGCTTTCGCACCCAACCGGCGGTGAGCGCGCAGATTCGGCTGCTGGAGGAGGAGATCGGGATGCGCCTGTTCGACCGCAGCGGCGGCAAGGTGGCGCTGACGGCGGCGGGACGGGTGTTGCGCGACTACGCCGAGCGGCTGCAAGCGCTGCGGGACGAGGCGCTGCGCGCGGTCACCGATCTCGAGCATACCCCGCGCGGGGAACTGTCGCTGGCGGCCAACGAAGGCAGTTGCCTGCATGTGCTGCCGGAGGTTTTCGCGGCGTTTCAGCGCCAGCATCCGGCGGTGCAGGTGCGCGTGCGGCGGGGCGAGCACCAGGAAATCTTGGAGGCGGTGCTGGAGAACCGCGTGGACTTCGGCGTGCTTTCGTTGCCGGTGCGCGACCCGCGCTTGAAGGTGGTCCCGCTGCATCGCGACGAAGTGGTCGCGGTGGTCGCACCCCAGCATCCGCTGGCGCAGCGGCCGGCGGGCGACGGCGGCGTGACTGCGGCGCAGCTGGCCGAGTTTCCACTGTTATTGCCGCGCTCCGGCAACACGCGGGACGCGCTCGATGAGTTTTTGCAGGCAGAATCCGCGCGGCTGCGGGTGGCGATGGAGCTCGACAGCACGGAGATGCTCAAGGCGTTCAGCGCCGGCGGCTTGGGCGTCGCCTTCGTCGGCGCGACCTTGGCGCTGGCCGAAACGCGCGCCGGGGAATTGGCGGCGCTGCCGCTGGCCGGCCGCAAGATCTACCGCGAACTCGGCTTGGTGTTTCGCCGTGACCGCGCGCTGGGACGCGCCGCCTTGGCCTTCATCGACATGGCGGTGGAGACGACGCGGCATGGCAAAGGCACCGGCGGCGAGGCGTCCGGCGGCGCTTAAAGCCGGGGATGCCCGGCCGAGCCGGCATGCGGCGGCTCCGGACCGGCTTCATACATGGAGTCGATGAGATCGCGGTAGACGGTCTCGACGGTGCGGCGCCGGACCTTGAGCGTGGGGGTGATTTCGCCGCCGGCAAGCGAGAACTCGCGCGGGAGCAGACGAAACTTCTTGATGGTTTCAAACCGCGCCAGATCGCGGTTGATCCGCTCGATTTCGGCGCCGATCAGCGCCTGCATTTCCGGGAGGGCGCAGAGGCCCTCCGCGCCGCTCCAGGTCAATTTGGCCAACCGCGCCTGCGCTTCGAGGGCAGGGAAGTTGGGCACGATCAGTGCGCTGACGAAGTTGCGCTTGTCGCCGACCAGCACTGCCTCGGCGATATAGGGCGATGCCTTGAGCTTGGCCTCGATCGGCTGCGGCGCGATAAATTTGCCGCCGGAGGTCTTGATCAGGTCCTTTTTGCGGTCGGTAATGAACAGGAAGCCGTCGGCGTCGAGGTGGCCGATATCGCCGGTATGGAACCAGCCGTCCTCGAAGGCGGCAGCGTTTTCTTCCGGCAGGTGATAGTAGCCGGAGCAGACCGAAGGTCCGCGCACAAGGAGTTCGCCGTCGGCGGCGAAGCGGACCTCGACATTTGGCAATGGCCGGCCCACTGAGCCCATGCGGCAGGCGCCAGGTTTGTTGACCGCGATGACCGGCGAGGTCTCCGTGAGCCCGTAGCCTTCATAAATGACCAGCCCGAGCGACAGCAGGAACTCGCCTAGTTCTCGGCCGAGCGGTGCGCCGCCGGCGATACAAATTCGAACGCGGCCCCCCAAACGGGCACGAATTTTCCGGTAGATCAGCCGGTCGGCCAGCCAGACCCGGCAGCGGCGATGCAGCGGCGGCTTGGGTGCGGTAGGCAGTTCGGGCCAGCCCGCCAGGCGCTCGCCGGCGACTACGGCACCGGCGCGCCGGGCCCAATGGAAGAGCCGGCGGCGCATCCAGCCATGGCCCTCGGCCTGCGCGCGCACCGCGAGCGCGATCTTTTCATAGACGCGCGGCACCGAGACGATATTGTGCGGGCGCACCTCCAGGAGGTTTTGCGGCACGCGGTCGAAGCTCTCGGCAAAATAGATCTCGACCTCGTTGAGTAGATCGTTGTAGCCGAGATGGCGTTCGGTGATGTGGGAAAGCGGCAAGAACGAGAGCCGGCAATCGCCCGCCCGATAGTCGAAACCGAGACTGGCGACGTTGAGGTTGGCGCAAAGGTTACCGTGCGTTAGAACTACTCCTTTGGGCTGGCCCGTGGTGCCGGAGGTGTAGATGAGCGTGGCCAGGCGCTCGGGCGGGGTGGCGGCGAGGCGGGCGTCGAAATCGGCCTCTGGCCAAGGCGGCGCGGACAGAAACTCGGCGAACGATATCACCGGTGGGCCGGATGCGGCCGACGGGGCGGCATCGAAGCAAGCAATCCATTCGAGCTGCGGCAACTGGGCGGCTTCGGCGCGCACTTTTTCCGCCTGGGCCGCCGAAGAGACAAAGACTCCGCGCGCGCCGCTATTGGCGAGGATGTAGGCGACCTGGGGCGGTGTCAATGTCGGATAGATGGGCACGTCGGCGGCGCCGAGCGCCAGGCAGCCGAAGTCGGCCAGCATCCACTCGGGGCGGTTTTCGCTGAGCAGTCCGACGCGATCGCCTTCGCCCACGCCCAAGTGCCGAAGGTGGGCGGCGATGGCGCGAATGCGGTCGTAAAATTCGCGAGCGACGAGGGGCTGCCAGCGCCCTTGAGGAGTCCGGGAAAAAAGCAGCGGGGCGGCTGCGCGCTGCTTCAGGCGCAGGAGCAGATCGTTGAGGGAGACGAGTCCGGGTGAATCAGGACTTTTCCACAGCTTTTTCTCAGCCGGCTTTTTCTCCATCCTGGACCATCCTACCCGTCCCTCCCGCCTTGGCGAAACGCCGCGCGTCCTCGAAGCGGCGGTCAAAGACCCCAAACCCATGATGCATTCACTCGTTTCGCAAGGGCCGACTCTGAGCCGGAGTGCAAAGTCCTTCGCATCTGCCGCAAGGAGTTTCCTAATCGAGAAGCGCGGCAGTGCGGAGAATTCCGGTTTTTGTGGTGCTTAATCCTGCCATTTCCGGCATTTGGGGGCGTTTTGCCGCATCAAGAGTTTCCTGGCCCCCGGCGTGCAGATGCAGAGTACGGCGTGAATTATGAAGCGCAGCGAACCGAGCGAACAACGAAGCCGCGATAGACGGCGCTGGGAGCGCATTCCCATCACGATCCCCCTGTTTGTGCGCGCCCAAGATGAGGGGAACCGACAATTTCTGGAGTTCGGCAATGTGCTCAACGTGAGCGCAGGCGGAGCGCTGCTGGCGCTGCGTCAGTACTTGCCGGCCCCGCGGACCATCACGCTAGAGATTCCGGCGGCACCCCTGGCGGAAACGAGCTCGCTGCCGGCCTCCTCGCGGGTGTTTACGGCTCGCTTGCTGCGGGTGCAGCCACTAGAGCGGAGCTATTTGTGGGCGGTGCGTTTCGAGCGCCCGTTGCTGGGACGAGCTCGGGCAGGCGCGCACGGACCGGCGAAGGCAGCAGCGCGCCCGCGGACGGAGCGCAAGGCCATCGCACGGCGCGAGATCGACCCGCGTGCCGAAGTCGCGCTCGTTCACCCCAATTGACACAGGCAAAGCGAGGCCCGATAATCGCCTCATGAGCACGGCTGGGAGCAGACGCGCCTCTGAGGCGGTCGTGGTGGCATTGGCGCTGCTGCTGGTCGCGGCGACGCCCTACCTAGCCTGTTCCGGCATGGGGAGCACCGGGTCGAGCATGAGCTGCTGCGACGCGACCGTGGCCCCATGCGCAGGATCGCCCGCCAAGCTCACCTGCTGCCGAGGCATGCTCGCGGCGCCGGTAGCGCCGACGGTCAAGATCGCGCCCGTAAACGAAGCCAATGCCGTTCCCGCGGCGGTGAGCGAGCCTGTTTGGGCGGGTTCTCTCGGAGCCAGGCTTCGCAATGAAGGCCGGCTGGACGAGCCAAGCGCGCCGCCACCCTTATTGTCGCCGCGAGTCGTCCAGGCCCTCCTTTTGATTTAGTCCTTTTTCCTTAGACAACCGTTCGACGCCTTACAACGCGCAGGCCGGCGCACGCCCACGGTGCGCGCCGACGCCGTTGGCTGCGGCTGTTTACGAAGGAAAGAGAGGACTAGACGATGTTCCCGATGTTGGTTTTTCGCCGGCGCGTGCCTGCGCTCGCGGCGCTGCTGGCCATCGCAGGCGCGGCGCAGGCGCGGCCTACCAGCGCGGATCTCAGCCCCGGCGCGACTCCTTTGCGGCAGTTGATCGTGGAGGCGGAGCGCGCCAATCCGGGCTTGGCGGCGCAGCGGCAATCCTGGCAGGCAGCGCGCACCGTGCCAACGCAAGTCTCGACGTTACCCGATCCCCAACTGACCGTGCAGGAGTTCAGCGTCGGCAATCCCCTGCCTTTCGCGGGATATCGCACGAGCAACTTCGCCTACACCGGCATCGGCGTCTCGCAAGAAATGCCTTTTCCAGGCAAGCTGCACTGGCGCGGCGAGGAGGCGCGGCACGAGGCAGCGGCACGCGGCCACGAGGCCGAAGCGGCGCGGCGGGCGCTCGACGAGCAGGTCAAAGAGGCGTATTTCAACGTGGCCGCCGTGCGCGCGCGACTTGCCGCCTTGGACCACGACGGGACGCTGTTGCGGCAAGTGGAGGAGGTGACGGAAGCGCGTTATCGCCTGGGTTTGGGACGGCAAGCAGACGTGCTCACGGCGCAACTCGCCGAGACCGCGCTGCTGCGAGAAAGAGCGGAAGAGCAGGAGCGGCAGGAACTGCTGGAAGCGCAGCTGAAACAGATCTTGAACCGGCCGCCGCAATCGCCGGAGATCGTGCCCGAGCCGCTCCGTGCATCGCCTTTGCCGGAGAGTCTCGGGCAACTGCTGGCCGTGGCCGACAACGCCGGCGCCGAAATCGCGGCCGAGAGCGAGACGGTGCGCGGCGCGGATGCCGCGGTGCAATTGGCGCGAAAGGCCTTCGATCCGGATTTTTCCGTGGCTTACATGTATCAGCGCACCGGGCCCGGTTTTCCCGATTACTACATGTTGACCGTCAATATCGGATTGCCGTTGCACCGCCGCGGGCGGCTGCAGCCGGCGCTGCGCGAGTCCATTTTGCGGCGCGGCGCGGCGCGGGACGAACTCGAAGCAGGGCGGCGGGAAGCCGCTTTCGCGGTGCAGCGAGCCTATTTGACGGCGCAAACCGATGCGCAAGTGCTGAAGCTATATCAGCAAGGCTTGATGCCGCAGGCACAAGCGGCGCTGCAAGCGGGACTGGCGGCGTATCGCCAAGGGAAAGGGGATTTCCCGTCGCTGATGCAATCCTTTAGCGAACTGCTGGCCCTGGACCAGCAGTACTGGCAGACGCTCGCCGAGCATGAGATCGCTTTGGCGGAGATCGGCCGGATCACCGGGCTGGCATTGCCGGCGACAGGAGGCGCGCAATGAACCTCTATCGCCGGGGATTTTGGCTGGCGGTGAGCGCGGCCATCGTGCTGGCCGGCGGCTGGGGCTGGAGTTGGTGGACGGCGCGCACGCACGCGCAAGGCCAGCGGCCGGCGGCCAGCGCGACTGCGCCTTCCGCGCCGGTCGTGAGCGCGCCCGACACGGAATCCGCACCGGCACCGGCGCTCGCGCCGCTGCACATCACGCCGCAGCGGCTGGAGACGATCGGCGTCGAAACCGGCGTGGTCCGCCGCGCGCCGGTCGAGGATCGGATCTCCGCGGTCGGCGACGTGGCCGTGGACGAGAGGTCGCTCGCCTACGTTCAACTGCGGTTCTCCGGCTGGATTCAACACGTTTTCGTCAACGCCACCGATCAATACGTGCGGCGTGGAGAGCCGCTGCTTACGATCTACAGTCCCGAGCTGGTGACGACCGAAGAGGAGTACTTGATCGCGCGCAGGAACGCGCGCGCGCTGGCCACGAGCTCGGTGCCGGGCGTGTCGGCGGGAGCGGCCTCGCTGCTGCGGGATGCGGCGGCGCGCCTGGAGCAATGGCAGGTGCCCCAGGGCGAGATCGAGCACTTGGAGCGCAGCGGCCAAGTCACGCAAGCGCTCGAGATCGATGCGCCCGCCTCCGGCTACGTGATCGAACGCAACGCGCTGCCGAACATGTATGCCGAGCCGCAGACCCGGCTCTACACGCTGGCCAGCTTCGCGAAAGTGTGGGTCTACGCTCACGTCTATCAGAACCAAATCGCCGGCATCCGGCCGGGGGAGGCCGCCGAAATCACCGTTGACTCCTATCCCGGACAGTTGTTTCGCGGCCGGGTGGATTTCGTCTATCCCGAAATCGATCCCCAGACGCGTACGGCGAAGGTACGCCTCGAGCTGGCGAATCCGGAATTGCTGCTCAAGCCAGGAATGTACGTCAACGTCGTGCTGGAGCGCCCGCTCGGCCGCCAAATTCTGATTCCGACCTCGGGGGCGCTACAGACGGGCACGCGCTCGATCGTCTTTGTGGCTCATGGCGGCGGGTATCTGGAGCCGCGGACGGTGAAATTGGGCCAGCAGGTCGGCGACGACTACATCGTACTTGGCGGATTGCGGCCGGGAGAAAAGATTGTCACTGCGGCGAATTTCCTGCTGGATTCGGAGAGCGAGCTGCAGGCGGCGCTGGGGTCATTCGCGCCGCCCTCGCCCTCGGTACCAACACTCGGAGCGGGCGGCGAGCAGGCCGAACTGGCGTTCACCACGGCGCCGAGCCCGCCACGCCTGGGCCGGGACATTTTTGTCGCGCGCTTAACGGGTCCGAAGGGCGCGATAGCCGGCGCGCAAGTCACGGCGACGCTGTCCATGGCGGCGATGCCGCAGATGGGCATGCCGGCGATGCGCGTCGTCGTTCCGCTGGCGGATCAAGGGAGTGGACGCTACCAAGGCGAAGCCACCTTGCCCTCGGCAGGCACCTGGCAGGTGGAGGTGGTGGCGCGCCGCGCAGGTCTCGAGATCGCAGAGCAACACCTCTCCCTCACCGTCGGGGGAGGCGGGGCATGATCGAGCGGCTGATCGATTGGTGTGCACGCAACCGCTTCTTGGTCTTTACGGGCACGGTAGCGCTGGTGATCGCCGGGTTGTTGTCGCTGCGCCACATTCCGCTCGACGCGCTGCCCGACATTTCCGACGTGGAGGTCGTCGTGCACGCGAGCTGGCCGGGCGAGCCTCCGAATGTCATCGAGGACCAAGTCACCTATCCGCTGGTGACGTCGCTGCTGGCGGCGCCGCGCGTGCAGGCGGTGCGGGCGCAAACGATGTTCGGGGACGCATACGTCTTCGTCGTCTTCGCGGACGGCACGAACTTGTACTGGGCGCGTTCGCGCGTCCTCGAATACTTGCAGGAGATGCGGGGGCGATTGCCGGAGGGGGTGCATCCGGTGATCGGGCCGGACGCCACCGGCGCCGGCTGGGTCTATGAATACGCGCTGGTGGATCACAGCCACCGCTACAGCCTCGCCGATTTGCGCGCGCTGCAAGACTGGTATCTCCGCTATCAGCTCGAATCCGTGCCCGGGGTCGCCGAGGTGGCGAGCATCGGCGGCTTCGTGCGCGAGTATCAGGTCAAGCTCGATCCGGAGAAGCTGCGCGCCTACGATATTCCGCTGCAAACGGTGATCGACCGCGTGCGCGCTTCGAGCAACGAGGTGGGCGGACGCTTGATCGAGCTGGGCGGCGCCGAATACATGGTCCGCGGCCTGGGATATCTGCATTCGCTCGGCGAATTGAGCAACGTGCCCGTGGCGGCGCGCAACGGCACGCCGATTCGCGTCGGGGATTTGGGCACGGTGGCCTTTGGGCCGGGGCCGCGCCGCGGCGTGGCGGATTGGAACGGCGAAGGCGAAACCGTGGGGGGCATCGTGGTGATGCGCGATGGGATGAACGCCCTCAACGTCATCGAGGGCGTCAAGCGCAAGCTGGCGGCAATCGCGCCCTCGCTGCCGCCGGGCATCGAGATTCGCGCCGGTTACGACCGTTCGGGGCTGATCGAGTCTTCGATCGCCACCCTCCGCCGCGACTTGATCGAAGAGGCCATCGTCGTCAGTTTGATCGTCATCGTCTTTCTCTTGCACTGGCGCAGCGCCTTGATCCCGGTCCTCACGGTCCCGATCGCCGTGGTCGCCTCGTTCGCGCCGATGTACTGGATGCACGTGTCGAGCAACATCATGTCGCTCGGCGGGTTGGCGCTGGCGATCGGCGTCTTGGTGGATGCCGGCATCGTCATGGTCGAAAACGGCCATCGGCATCTCGCGGAACGGCTGGCGCGGGCGCCGGAAGCGCCGCCTGGGCCGGGCGAGCGCAGCCGGATCTTGCTGGCGGCGGCGCGGCAGGTGGGGCCGGCGTTGTTCTTCTCGCTGATCATCATCGTGGTTTCCTTCCTGCCGGTGTTTCTGCTCGAAGCGCAGGAAGGGCGCATGTTCAGCCCGCTGGCGTGGACCAAGACCTTCGCCATCGCATTTTCTTCCGTGCTGGCGATCACGCTCGTGCCGGTGCTGATGCCGCTGCTCATCCGCGGCCGGCTGCGGCCGGAAGGCGCAAATCCGATTTCGCGCTTCACGCAGGCGTTCTATCTTCCCGTTTTGCGCTTCAGCTTGCGCCACCGCCGCCTGGTGCTCGCGGCTGCGGTGGCCTGCCTGATCGCGACTTATCCCCTGGCAAAGGGAATCGGCAGCCAGTTCATGCCGCCGCTCTACGAGGGGTCGGCGCTGTATATGCCGAGTGCCTTGCCCGCTATTCCGATCTCCCGCGCCACCCTGCTGCTGGAGGAGCAAGACCGCATTTTGCATTCGTTTCCGGAAGTGGCGAGCGTCTTCGGAACCGCCGGCCGCTCCGATAGCGCCACGGACAATGCGCCGCTCGATATGTACGACACCACCATCATGCTCAAGCCGCGGCGCGAGTGGCCGGCCGGCATGACCTACGGCAAGCTCATCGCGGCGATGGATTCGAAGCTACAATTTCCGGGATTGACCAACACATGGACCATGCCCGTGGCCAACCGCCTCGACATGGAGATGACCGGCATCAAGACGCCGGTCGGCATCAAGATTCAGGGGCCGAGCTTGGAGGGCATCGGCCGGGTCGGCGAGGAAATCAGCCAAATCCTTTCGGGCCAGCCGGGCGTTCGCTCCGTCTTTGCGGAACGCGTGGCCCAGGGCTTTTATTTGAATATCGCCGTGGATCGAGCCGCGGCCTCGCGCTATGGCCTCACCGTCAGCGACGTGCAACGCGCCATCGAAGCCGGCATCGGCGGCGAAACCGTGGCGGATACCGTGGAAGGCCGCCGGCGCTTCCCGATCAGCGTCCGCTACAACCGGGATTTCCGCAGCGATCTGCCGGCGCTGAGAAGCGTCGTGATCGCCACCCCCGCCGGCGCGCAGGTACCGCTGGGAGAGGTGGCGTCGCTTTCGTTGGCGCGGGGACCTGCCATGATCCGCGACGAGGAGGGCCAGCTTACCGGCTATGTCTATTTCAATCTCGCGACCCACGACTTCGGCAGTTTTGTCGCGCGCGCGAACAACCTGCTGCAAGCCCGGTTGCACCTGCCGTCCGGCTACACCTATTCCTGGGCCGGCGAATATCAATTCGCGCAACGCGCCAGGCAGCGCTTGGAGCTGATCGTTCCAGTGGTGCTGGCGGCGATCTTCGTGCTGCTGTACTTGATCTTTCACTCGGCGGCGGAGGCCGCGCTGTTGATTTTGCCGGTCGCCTTCGCGATGATCGGCGGCCTGCTCCTGCAACTCTGGTTCGGCTTCAACTTCAGCGTCGCAGCCGCGGTGGGCTACGTCGATTTGTTCGGCATTGCCGTGGAAACGGCGGTGGTGATGATCGTGTATTTGCACGAGGCGCTGGATGCGCGCCTAGCGGCGGGCCGGCGGCTGCAGCCGGAGGACGTGCGCGCCGCGGCCATCGAGGGCGCGGTCTTCCGCCTGCGGCCGAAGCTGATGACCGTGTGCGCGGTGATCGGCAGCTTGGGGCCGCTGCTGTGGGAGACGGGCATCGGCTCCGACGTGATGAAGCCGATTGCCGCGCCCGTGGTGGGAGGCATGGCGACCTCGACCATCGCGGTCATGATCTTGGTGCCGGTACTGTTCGTCATGCTCAAGGAGTGGGAGCTGCGCCGCGGGCGGTTGGAGGCCGCGGAGCCGCGCATCCGCTAGCGCCAGCGGCCTCCGCCGCGCTCAGTGAACGCTCTGCTCGATCCGCGCCTTGCGGGCGTTGGCGGCGGCAATCGCTTGGCGCTGCAGCTCCATTTCGCGGTGCGCGGCCGCGGCATGGCCGGTGCGCGCGTAGGCCTGCGCCAGGTAGAAATGCGGCGTGGGATTGCCGGCGTCGAGGCGGGCGGCGCGCTGCAGGGGCGCGAGGGCCTGGGCAGGATGGCCGAGCGCGAGCTGCGCGCGGCCTAGTCCCAGCCAGGCGTCGCCTAAGGACGGGTCGAGTTCGGTAGCGCGCGTAAAGCGGGTGATGGCTTCGGTCCAAGCGTGATCGGCAAAGGCCAGGTCGCCGAGCACATAATCCGCGCCGGCGTTGCCGGGGTCAATCTTGAGTTCGGCTTCAAATTCGGCTCTGGCCTCGGTGAGGTCGCCGGCCGTGGGCCGCGGCTTGGAGAGCAAGTCGCGGCCGAGCCGGTAGTGCAGGCCGGGAAGGTCGGGGTAATCCTTGAGGATGGCGCGATACTGGTCCGCGGCGGCGTCCCAATCGCCCTGGCTCTCAAGCGCTTCGGCGCGCAACTCGCGTACCTGATATGCCGCCGGATGGGAGCGGACCAATTCATTCGAGGCGGCCGTCGCCAGATCGGAGTAAATGTGGATTGCCAAGTAAAGAATTTCGGGATCGTGCGGATAGCGGCGGCGCAGCGCTTCCAGATCGGCGGCGGCAGCCGAGGCGCGATCTAGCAACGCCTCGCAGCGCACTGCATCCATGCCGGCGCGCCGCCGCAGCGCGTCCGTGGGCGCTTGGTCGAACCCGGCGAGGGCGAGCAGCGCCTTGGCGCAGTGGCCCGCTTCCGCCTCGGCGGCGGCGGCGGCGAGGCCGCGGGCGGCGGCCGCGGCCGGATAGGCCCCCTGCGCCGAGGCCGGCAGCGAGCCGCCGAACCCGAATGCCAAAATCGCCACTAGGAGGACGCGCCGGGCGCAGCAGGAACTGCAAGCATGGGAGCCAAGCGGCCGCTGGCGCATGCCACCTACGGTGGACCAAGCGCGGCTGGGCGTCAAGCCTGGCGCCGCCCTCAATAGTAAAACTTCAGCGCGAATTGCACGTTACGCTCGCCTTGGGAGCTGGTGATTTGCCCCAAGCCTCCGCCGAGGAACACGTCCGGAGTGTTTAGGATCGGCGTGTTGGTGAAATTGATGAACTCGGCACGGAACTCAACTCGCCGGCTCTCGCTCAGCGGAAATTCGCGCTGAAGACTGAAGTCGAGGGTGTTCAGGCCGGGACCGCGCACTGTGCCCACGCCACACGTGCCGAATGTGCCGGGGGTGGGCGAACCGAACGGCGTGGGGTCAAACCACTGAATGCCGTTGCCGGCGCTTCCGCCGGGCAGTGGCTGGTTCATGATCTTCGGCGGCGCCAGGCAGTCGGCGCGCGCGCCCCGTGAGTTCGTGCCCGAGGCATCGCCGCCCTGCACCGTCAGCGCGTAGCCGCCGTGCCATTGCCACATGCCGCTCAACTGCCAGTTGGCGAATACAGCATTGCCCACGCGGCCGAGGTCGGCGGCTTTGCCGTGACCGATCGGCGGGTCGTAAACCGCGTAGTTCGACAGCACGTGAGTGACGTCGAAATAGCAGGGTCCCCACTCGGCCTTTTGGTTATAGAGGTTCTGCCAGTATGGAGAATCGGGAGTGGTCTGGCCTCCCCACGAGCCATAATAGCCAATGTTGTCAGTCATGCACTTCGAGTAGGTGTAGGCGACCTGATATTGCAGTCCGTTGGCGAAGCGGCGCTGGAGCACCGATTGCAAGGCGTCGTAGCGCTGATTTCCCACCGAGGCCGTGCCCGAGACCTGATTAATCTCGCCGACCAAGGTCGGATTGCCTGCCAAGAACGGGCTTGGGGTTACTGTGCCGTTGGCCTGGAGTTGCTTTTGCAGGTAGGGCATCGGCACCATCAGGTGCGTGCCGTGCTGGCCCACGTAGCCTGCTTGGAACGTCGTGCTGGAGGAGAACTGATGCTGGAACGTCAAGTTCCATTGCTGATCGATTGCGGGCTGAATGTTCGGATCCCAAACGCGCAGCAGCGCGCCTACCCAGGGATTGGCAGGTGCCGATAAGGTCGTGAACCCTTGATCCGTGGTCGAGAGCGGCAGCGTTAGCGCGTCGTAGTTGGCGTTGAATTCGGTTGCGAAGGGGGGATTCAGAGTCGGCCGCAGGTTGGTGCCCGTGCCTTCGAGGTAGGAGGAGATGGTGTAGGCGCCGCGGATGACCGTGGCGTTATGGAACTCAGCCGGGCTCCACGCAAAGCCAAGGCGAGGCTGAAAATCCAGTCCCAAGTTGTGGCTGTTATACAAAGCGCGGCTGTTGCTGAAGGCTCCGGCGGCGGCGGAGGTCTGAGGATAGTAAATTTCGCCGTTGAGCAGGCCATAGTTGTCCTCGCGGTTCTTGACCTCCACCCATGGGGTATGGTTCTCGTAGCGCAGGCCGAGATTCAGCGTCAAGGTATCCGTGGCCCGCCAATCGTCTTGAAGATAAGCGCCGAAGATGTTGGCGCGCTGCCCCCAGCTGCCGGTGGCGATTCCCAAGCCGATCGAGTCGGGCATGCCGAGGAAAAAGTCCGCCTCTGCCGCGCCCGTCCCCGACCCGGCTACCGCCAGCGGATTGGGTCCAGCGGTGAATTTCCCGGTGTAGTTGATGCTGCCCGTACGGCCATTGTTGCCGGCGTAGAACGTGTCGATCCGATCGCGCCAATATTGGAAGCCGGTATGAAGAAGGTGTCGACCGTGGGTAATGATGATCTGATCCTCGAACTGAATCACGGTGTCGGCGAAGTCCTGCTGGGTGCCGATATTGGAGCTGCCGATGCCGCTGACGAAGCCGCCGCTGAAATTCAGGGCCATCAATCCGGGGCCGCGCGCGTTGCCGTTCTGGATCCCGAGATTCTGCGCCACGTCGCCCAGGCCGTTGTCGAGGCCGCCGTTGTTGATGTGTGTGTAGTTCGTGCCGAAGCGAATTTCGTTGACGAAATCGGCGCCAGAAGAGTGCGTCCAGTCGATCACGTCGTTATAAACCGGCGCATGGAAGAAAGTGTTGAAGAACAGCGGGAAGCTATTGAAGCCGGGATTGTCTTCGCGGCTATGCGAAACGCGCCCGAACATCCGATCGTTGGGGCCTAGGTTGTAATCCGTCTTGACGTCGAACTGATCGACATTGGTCTGCGTGCTCGAAAGATTGACCTGGTTGTTGGTCAAGGAGTTGTTGACCGGCATCGGGTACAGCTTGGTGTCATTGAAGAGCGCCTTGGCGACGGGATCTATCATTCCGGGGGCGATGAGGTTGCCGGCAAAGGGCTGGCGCTGGCCGTTGACGATATTCCGCGGGTTGTAGAGCTGAATCGGCGTTGGCAGCCCGAGGAGTTCCGAAAAGTCCCCCTGGCGTTCCGCCGCGGTGAAGACGCTGATGGGGTTTGCGGTGGCGGGGTTGTCGAAGCGCTCACCCTCGTAGTCGCCGAAAATGAATAGCTTGTTGTGGAGGATCGGGCCGCCCACGGTGCCGCCGAATTGATTCCAGCGCATCGCAGGACGGGGAAGGCTGCTGAAGTTGTTGGCCCAATTGTTGGCGTTGAGCTTGTCGTTGCGCAAGAACTCGAACAGATCGCCGTGCCAATGGTTGGTTCCGCTTTTGATGGAGGCGCTGATGATGCCGCCTTGGAAGTTGCCGAACTCGGCACTGGCGTTATTGGTGATCAGATTGAATTCTTGGATCGCGTCGGGGCTGGGAGCGAAACCGACTTCGTTGTCGGAGACTTGGTTGTTGTCCATACCGTCGAGCAGGAAGTTGTTGGCCTGTTCGCGGTTGCCGTTGATGTAGGGACGGCCGCCGTTGCCGGTGGGTTGGCCGTTGGTCATGCTCGAAGGATTCGGCTGCACGCTGCCCGGCGAGAGCAGGGTCAGTTCGACGTAGTTCCGCGTGGCCAGGGGGAGGGCCTCGTTGGTGCGGGCATTGATGATCGTGCTGACTTGGGTGGAATCGGTCTGCAATAGCGGTGCCGCGCCGGTGACTTCAACGGTTTGAGTCACCTGGCCGACGGGCAACGTGAGCGTGAGCCGAGCGGTTTGGTTCAATACAAGCGTCAAAGGCCCCTCCTGCACCGTCTGGAAGCCCTTGGCGCTGGCCGAAACCGAAT